>Ga0307277_10000235_pt1 | contig 19301 bp, 21 predicted proteins | sample ER_DNA_116_FD_194473 | JGI IMG/M metagenome (GOLD analysis project Ga0307277, IMG submission 194473) | Bulk soil microbial communities from the East River watershed near Crested Butte, Colorado, United States - ER_DNA_116 | ecosystem: Environmental > Terrestrial > Soil > Floodplain | place...
CCCCCTCCTCCACGTGGACGCGCGCGAGCGATTCCTGACGCGGCTCGCCGGGGTCGTCGACCCGGAGGAGAAGCGCAAGATCATCGGCGAGGAGTTCATCCGCGTCTTCGAGGACGAGGCGTCTCGGCTCGGGACGGTCCGGCACCTCGTCCAGGGGACGCTCTACTCCGATGTGATCGAGTCCGGTGGCACCGAGGGCGTCGCGGAGACGATCAAGTCGCACCACAACGTGGGTGGTCTCCCGGAGCACATGGACCTCGAGCTCGTCGAGCCGCTGCGGATGCTCTTCAAGGACGAGGTCAGGCGGGTCGGAGGGGAGCTCGGCCTTCCCGAGGAGATGGTCTGGCGGCACCCGTTCCCCGGGCCGGGCCTCGCGATCCGCATCATCGGCGAGGTTACGGAAGAGCGCCTCGAGATCCTGCGCGAGGCAGACGCCATCCTGCTCGAGGAAGTGCGCCGCGCCGGGCTCTACCGTGAGCTCTGGCAGTGCTTCGCGGTGCTGCCCGCTATCCGTTCGGTCGGCGTGCAGGGCGATTCGCGCACCTACGCCTACCCGATCGTGATCCGGGCGGTGACCTCCGAGGATGCGATGACCGCGGACTGGGCGAGGCTGCCCTACGACCTGCTGGAGACCGTCTCGAGCCGGATCATCAACGAGATCCCCGGGGTGAATCGGGTTGCCCTCGACCTCTCGTCCAAGCCGCCGGCGACGATCGAATGGGAGTGACGAAGGAGAAGGAGGAGCCGCCTGCCTGCCCGCGCTGCGGCACGGAGATGATCTGGACGAAAGCCAGCTGGCACTGCCTCGCTTGCCGCTACAAAGAGGGTTGCTGTAGCTAGCGATTAGCCGTGCTTAGGGTCGGCCGAAGGGAAGACCCTTCTGCGCGCCTTCTAGGCCTCGCTGATCCTCGGTCTTGCGCTGCTCGGCCTGCCTGAGCTCCTGCTCCGCGCGAACCCGGGTCTCCTCGTCTTCGCGCATCCGATTAGGGTCTCGGTCCCGCCTGAATAATCGGCTGAGCCTCTCGAACATGCCCCCAGGATAGGCTCGCGCGCCGTGAGCCGCTACCGCTGGACGATCCTCGCGCTCGGAACCGGGGCACAGGCCGCGTACTCGGCGGTGTTCCTGGGCATCCCGGTGCTCGCGCCCGCGCTGCGCGTCGAATACGACCTCTCGCTTCCGGAAGTCGGCCTCGTGATCGCGGCCGTGAATGTGGGCTCGATCGTGACGCTGCTCCCGTGGGGTCTGCTCGCCGACAGAGTGGGGGAGCGCTCAGTCCTCTCGACCGGCCTCGCGGGAGCGAGCCTCGCGCTCGTCGCGGCTGCGTTCGCCCCGTCGTTCGACGTCTTCGTGATCGCCATCGTCTTCGCCGGCGCACTGGGCGCGAGCGTCAACGCAGCGAGCGGGCGCGCGGTCATGGGCTGGTTCGAGGAGCGCCAGCGCGGCTTCGCGCTCGGCATCCGGCAGACGGCTGTGCCGCTCGGAGGCATGGTCGTGGCGCTCGCGCTGCCGCCGATCGCCGCGGAGTGGGGGGTGCGCGGCGGTCTGGTCGCGCTCGCCTGCGGCTGCTCCGTAGCCGCGGCCGCCGGCCTCGCGGGCATCCGAGAGGCACCCGTGGAAGAGGAAGAGCTGGGAGACGTGACTCACCCGTTGAAGGACGCTCGAATCTGGCGCCTCTCGGTGGGGAGCGGCCTCATCCTCGGCGCCCAGATCTGCATCCTCGGTTTCGTCGTCCTCTTCCTCCATGGCGAGCGCGGGCTCTCGACTGCAGCCGCGGCCGGGATCCTGGCCCTCACACAGCTCGTGGGAGCTGCAATGCGGATTCTTGCCGGCCGCTGGTCCGATCACGTGCGCGCGAGAATGCGGCCACTGCGGCAGCTCGCGACGGCGCTCGCCGCCTCGCTCGTCCTGACTGCGGCCGTCCTCGATGCTCCGCTGGGTCTCTTGCTCCCGATCCTCGTCGCGGCGGGAGCGCTCTCGCTTTCCTGGAACGGCTTAGCTTTCACCGCGACTGCGGAGGTCGCCGGGCGGGCGAAGAGCGGCGCAGCCCTCGGCTTTCAGCAGACCGCGCTTTCGGTCGCGAGCACCAGCGCGGCCCCGCTCTTCGCCTCGGTCGTCGACGCGACCTCGTGGGGCGTCGGCTTCGGGCTGGCTGCACTGTTCCCGCTCGCAGGGCTCGCCGTCATGCGCGGTCTCTCCGGTTAGCCCGCCCAGCCGGCGAAGCCGGCCGAGGCAAACCGGGCGGATCTAGGAGTCCAGCTCGTCCTCGGCCTGCTCCCCGTGCTCGACGATGTCCCCCTCCTTGAAGAGGACGTCCTGGAGCACGGTCCGCCACTTGTCGTTGCGGCGGCTCAGGAACTCGAGGTTCATGGCGAAGTGCTTGAACTCCTCCTGCTGTGCGTTCTCCATGATCGCGTGCGCCTCGGGATCCTTCTCCAAGGAGAGACGCTGCTCGTACCAGCCGATCGCCTCGGCTTCCTCGATCAGGGACGTGCAGATGCGGGCGAAGGTTCGTACCTCCGCGGAGAGCTCGCTCGGAGGTTCGTGGTACTGGTCGGTGGGCACGGTCTACGTTGTTCCGGATCGATGACGGGGCCAAACACCCAGCAGCTAGCCTCTCACGCGTGAGTTCGGTCGAAACAGTCCGCGCGCGGCTTGCCACGCGTTCGACCCAGCGGGTCCTACGCTGGGGCGGCCCCATCGTCTGGGGGGTCGCGCTCATCGTCGTCTGGACGCAGGACGGGCTCCCCCTTTCACGAGACCGTCTCGTGATGTGGATCCTCCTCGGCCTCCTCGCCTTTTCGCTCACGAACGTGCGCGGCTGGCTTCGCAGCGTCGTCCTCGAGTGGCTTCCGTTCCTCGCGATCCTCTGGGCCTACGATCTCCTGCGCGGGCAGGCGGACGGCCTCTTCTTCCAGGCCCACGTGCTCCCGCAGTTGCGCGCGGACGAGTTCATCGGCGCGGGAGTCGCGCCGACAGTTCGCCTGCAGCAATGGCTCTGGGACGGCTTTTCGAACGTCCATTGGTACGACTACGTCGTCTGGCTCGTGTACGTGAGCTACTTCCTCGGGACCTACGTGCTGGCCGCGTTCCTCTGGTGGGTGAACAGGCTGCTGTTTCGCCGGTACGTGGTGACGGTCTCGCTCCTCGCGATGATGGGCTTCGCCACCTACGCGCTCTTCCCGGCGGTGCCTCCGTGGATGGCCAGCGATCTGGGCGCGCTCGAGCCGACGACGCGCTCCATCGGCGTCATCTGGGATCACATTCCGATCGGCAACTTCAACACGCTGTACGAGAAGGGCGCGCACTACTCGAACCAGGTCGCCGCCGTGCCCTCGCTGCATGGCGCCTACACGCTGCTCATCAGTCTCACGCTCTGGCCGCTTGTGCGGGCCTCGTGGGCCCGTGCGCTCCTCGTGCTCTATCCGCTCGCCATGTTGTTCGCGCTGGTGTACACGGCCGAGCACTACGCCGTGGACATCTTCATCGGCTGGCTCTACTGCGTCATCGCCTATCTGGCGGTGAACTGGGGCGCGGCCCGGCTCGCGGAGAGGCGCGAGCGCAGGCGGGAGCCCGAGCCCGCTCCGGCTACCTGATCCGGAAGCCGGTCAGTCCCTCCGGCTCCTCGTCCTGCTCTTCGACCCGATGCACGGCTGCGCCTTCCGGGCCGTTGTGCGCGAATTGGACGACCCGCGCGACAGACTCCTCGTCGCCTTCGAGCACGGCCTCGACCGTGCCGTCGGGTGTGTTGCGCGCCCAGCCGGCGACGCCGTTTTGCTCCGCCAGACGCCGCAGCGTGTCCCGGAAGAACACGCCCTGCACCCTGCCTCGAATCACGAGTCTGCGCCTGACCACGCGGATAGGCTATTCGCGGTGCCGCCGGAGGCCGCCTCCTTCGTGGACAGGCTCGCAGAAGCACGCATCGGCGCGACCTTCAACTTCTATCGCGAGGGGACGGGTGCAGCGCTCCGGCGGGCCCGCCTCTCCGCCTACCTCGCCTCCCAGCGCGGGGCGACCGTGCTGCTCGTCGGCGAGGCGGCCGGCTACCGCGGCGCACGAGTCAGCGGCGTGCCTTTCACCTCGGAGCGGCAGCTGACCGGATCCGGCCCGGGCGAGGCGAGCGCGACGATCGTCCGGCGCGTGCTGCGGGAGCTCGGGCTCGAGAGCTCGGTGCTTTGCTGGAACCTCGTGCCCACGCATCCGCATCGGCGCGGGCTCTCGGACACGAACCGGCCGCCCACGCGTGACGAGATCGCCGCCAGCCGAGGTTTTTTGGACCTGCTGGTGGCAGGCCGGCGTGTCATCGCCGTGGGCCGTCTGGCCGAGCGCGAGCTCGGCACGGGTTACGTTCGCCATCCTTCGCACGGGGGCGCGGCGGCTTTCCGAACGGGTTTAATCAAGGCGCTCCGTGACTGAGCCCGCCCCGCCCATCCGGCGCAACACGATCCTGCTCGCTGCGTCACTCGCGGCCAACTCGGCCATGCTGCAGCTCTCGGCGGCCGTTGCCACGCTGACGGTCGTCCTCGTCGTCGGCGTCCACGGCCTGGTCGGTCTCGGCCCGGCGATCGTGCTCGGAACCGGCGCGCTCTTCGCGTTGCCCGCCGGGCGCGCCATGGATCGCTTCGGTCGCATTCCGGTGCTCGTCACCGGCTTCTCGCTCGGCGTCGTGGGCGGCGTGCTTGCCGCCGTTGGCGCCGGCTATGACCTGGCCGCTCCGGTGCTCGTGGGACTGGTGTTCGTCGGTGCGGCCAGCGCGACCGCGCTCCTTGCGCGTACGGCCGCCGGCGACATGTATCCGACCTCGCGCCGGGCTCGCGGTATCTCCTTCGTCCTCTTCGGGGCAGTGTTCGGGGCCATTCTGGGTCCCGCCGTCTTCAGCCCCCTCCTCGCCAACAAGGATCTCGACGCGGACGCTCTCGTCCTTCCTTGGCTCGCCGCGTCGGGCTTCATGTTCATCGGCCTCGTCCTCGTCGCTTCGGTGCGGCCCGACCCCCGGCGAATCGCGCGCATGATCGGCGCCTCCGAGGGGGTTCAGGAAGGAGGGGCGGCGGCGCCGCTCGGCGAGATCCTGCGTCGGCCCGGTGTCTTGCCGGCGATGGTGGCCGCGCTCGCGAGTTTCGCCGTCATGGTCGGGATCATGACTCTGACCGGCGTCGTCGTTGTCGAGCAGGGACACGAGGCCCGGGTCGTCTTTCCGATCATCGGGGCGCATGTGATCGGCATGTACGCGCTCGTGATCGTCGTCGGGGGTTTCATCGACCGGATCGGCAGGACGCGCGCGCTCGTGGGCGGGCTCCTCCTGATGGCGGTCTCCGCCATCAGCCTGCTCTGGGTGACAAGCGTGGCTGCCTTCGCGTTCACGCTCTTCGCGCTCGGCCTGGGCTGGAGCTTCTCCTTCGTCGCGGCGACCGCTCAGCTGGCCGACTGCACTAGGCCGGTCGAACGAGGACGTCTGCTCGGCTTCAACGATCTGCTCGCAGGCCTCACGGGTGCGAGCCTTTCTCTGGTCGGCGGCTATGCGCTCGACGCGATCGGAGTGGCGGCCCTCGGAGTGGGCGGCCTGCTGCTCGTCCTGGCTCCGGCGGGCTGGATCGTGCGCTATTCCTTGCGCGTCCGCGCTCTCGGACTCGCACCGTCGAGCGCCGAGTGACGCTGCTAGAATCGGGCCTCGGCGGACATCCGGTCCGCCGCTTTTCTGTCTCATGAAGACGTACTCCGCCAAGCCGAAGGAGCTCGAGCAGCGCTGGTACCTCGTCGACGCCGACGGGCAGACGCTCGGCCGCTTGGCGACTCGAATTGCGGACACGCTGCGCGGCAAGCGCAAGCCCCAGTACACGCCCCACATCGACACCGGCGACTTCGTCGTGGTCGTCAATGCGGAGAAGATCGCGGTGACCGGCAAGAAGCGCGAGGACAAGATCTATTACCGGCACTCCGGGTATCCCGGCGGGCTCCGTCAGCGGACACTCGGCGAGGAGCTCGAGCGCCGGCCGACCGAGGTGATCCGCAAGGCAGTCAAGGGCATGCTCCCGCGCAACCGCCTCGCGCGGCGGCAGCTGACGAAGCTGAAGGTCTACGCGGGCCCCGAGCATCCGCACGAAGCCCAGAACCCGACCCCCCTTCCCGAATGAATCAGATCGCTCAATATCGCGGCACCGGCAAGCGCAAGACCTCCGTCGCACGCGTGATCCTCAGGCCCGGCGACGGGGCCACATGGGTCAACGGGCGCACAATCGAGGAGTACTTCCCACGCCAGGCCCTGCGGACCATGGCAACGGCACCCCTGCGGGTCGCAGGGGTCGAGGGACGCTTCGACATCCGCGCGCGCCTTCAGGGCGGCGGGCCGACCGGCCAGGCCGGCGCGCTCCGCCACGGCATCGCCCGGGCGCTCGTCGAGGCTGATCCGGAGCTGCGCACCGCGCTCAAGCGCGAAGGCTTCCTCACGCGCGACGCCCGTATCGTCGAGCGCAAGAAGGCAGGCCTGCACAAGGCGCGCAAGGCGCCGCAGTTCTCCAAGCGCTGAGACGCTACTTCGGCACGGACGGCGTCAGAGGCGTCGTCGGCGAAGACCTCACCGAGGAGCTCGTCGAGCGTCTGGGTCGGGCATTCGCGCGGTGGGGCGCGCGGCAGGTGCTCGTCGGGCGCGACACGCGCGTTTCGGGCCCGGCCCTTGAAGAAGCTCTCGTCCGTGGGCTCTACCAAGCCGGCGCGGACGCTGTTTCGGGTGGCGTGCTGCCGACGCCGGCCGTGGCTCTCCTCGGACGCGACGACTCCGGCGCCGTGATCTCGGCGTCGCACAATCCGCCCCAGTACAACGGGGTCAAGTTCTTCACGGAGGGCGGCCGCAAGCTCGTGGACGAGGAGGAAGAGGCCATTGAGCAGCTGATCGACGAGCCGGGCAAGGACGGCGGCCAGGTCTATGCGGGCCTGGACGTCGACCGGCAGTACGTCGACCTCGTCTGTGAGCGCTTCGGCACGCCGCTCGCCGGGCTACGGTTGGTCGCCGACTGCGCCAACGGCGCGATGTTCGAGGTTGCTCCCGCGGCGCTCGAGCGCTTGGGTGGCCATGTTGCCACTATAGGCAACGAACCGGACGGCAGGAACATCAACGTCGGCTGCGGCGCGACAGACCTGTCTCGTCTGCGCGGGGCCGTGCGCGGTGGGGACTTCGATCTCGGCGTCGCCTTCGACGGGGACGGCGATCGGATGCTGGCCGTCGACTCCGCCGGCACCGAGGTCGACGGCGACCAGATCCTGGCGGTTGTCGCGCTCCACCTCGGCGTCGACCTCGTCGCAGTCACCCAGATGACGAATCTCGGCTTCCACCGCCTGATGGAGGAGCGCGGCGTCCGCGTCGTCACCACCGATGTCGGCGATCGCTACGTCGCCGAGGCCCTCCGGCGTGAAGGGGGCATTCTCGGGGGCGAGCAGTCGGGCCACCTCATCTACCTTCGCGGGCATACGACCGGGGACGGCCTCGTCGCGGCAATGCTGCTCTGCCGTGCGATCGTCGAGAGTGGCCGAACGCTTGCTGACCTCGTCGCCGAGATGCCCAAGCTCCCGCAGGCGAAGCTCAATGTTCCGGTGCGTTCGAAGGAGATCTCGCCCGCTCTACGAACGGAGATAGACGCGCTCGCAGGCGCCGGCCGGGTGGTCGTCAGGCCCTCCGGAACCGAGCCCGTGGTGCGGGTTCTCGCAGAGGCCGAGACCGAAGAAGACGCCTCAGACCTCTGTGCTAGGATCGCGGCTCTCGTCTCGCGAGAGCTCGGCTCCTAGCCGGGGTTTGGGTCTTTTCGGACCCTCTTCCAGTCAAAAAAGGGAGCTGACGTGTGCGGGATCGTCGGATACGTGGGCGCAAGGCCCGCAAGGGAGCTCCTTCTCCACGGGCTCGAGCGCCTCGAGTACCGAGGCTACGACTCGGCCGGCCTGGCGCTCATCGAGGACGGCGGGCTCGAGTACGTCCGCGCCGTCGGCAATCTCGACCAGCTGAAGGCGGAGAGGGGGCTCGACAGCTCGGAATCCACGACTGGGGTCGGCCACACCCGCTGGGCGACGCACGGAAAGGTCTCGTATGAGAACGCGCACCCGCTGACGGGCTGCGTCGACGACGAGATCGCCATCGTCCTGAACGGCATCGTGGAGAACTTCCGCGAGCTGAAGGAGTCGCTCGAGGGAGACGACCATCACTTCTCGTCCGAGACGGATGCCGAGGTCGTCGTCCACTTGATCGAGCGCCATTACTCGGGCGATCTCGTCGAGGCGGTCAGCAAGGCCTACGAGGAGCTCGAGGGCCACTTCGCCTTCGTCGTCATCCACCGCGAACACCCCGAGATGCTCGTGGGTGCACGTCTCCAGTGCCCGCTCGTGGTGGGCATCGGCGACGGCGAGATGTTCCTCGCCTCCTCGATTGCGGCGTTCCTGCGCGACACCAGGCGCGTGCAGCTGATCGAGGACGGCGAAGTCGTCGCGATCACGAACGACGGCGCCAGCTTCTACTCCGTCGAGGACGGGCCCAGGGAGCGCGAGCCCTTCGAAGTGGACTGGGACGACGAGGCCGCCGAGAAGCACGGCTACGAAACGTTCATGCTCAAGGAGATCTACGAGCAGCCGCAGGCGGTCGCGGACACGATCGGAGAGCGGATTCGAGGCGGGCGACTGGAGCTCGAGGAGATCGGCCTGACCGACCTCGAGATTCAGAACCTTCGCCGCATGGTCGTACTGGCGACCGGCACGGCCTACCACGCCGGGGTGGTCGGGCGCTACGTGATCGAAGAATGGGCCCGCCTCCCGTGCGAGCCGGACATCGCCAGCGAATGGCGCTATCGCAACCCGGTCCTGACGAAGGACACGCTCGTCGTCGGGATCTCCCAGTCGGGTGAGACCCGGGACACCATCCACGCCATCCGCCTCGCCCGCGAGAGCGGCGCCCGCACCATCGCGATCACGAACATGATGGGGACGCAGATCACGCGGGAGGTTGAGCGCGTCCTCTACACGCGTGCGGGCATCGAGATGGCGGTGGCGGCGACCAAGACTTTCACGGCGCAGGTGACGCTCCTCTATCTGCTCGCTCTCAAGGTGGCCGAGGTTCGAAACACGCTCCCGCCCGAGGAGATCGCGAGCCTGCTCGCCGAGGTCGATTCGCTGCCTCAGAAGATCGCGACCTATCTCGACGGCGACCACCCGATCGAGGAGATTGCGCAGCGCCACCACCAGGCGCCTTTCTTCCTCTATCTCGGCCGCCACATCGGGCTGCCCGTCTCGCTCGAGGGCGCGCTCAAGCTGAAGGAGATCTCCTACATCCCCACGGAGGCCTACTCGGCGGGCGAGATGAAGCACGGGCCCATCGCCCTCCTCGACGCCGACACGCCGGTCGTCTGCGTGGCGACCAACTCGCATGTCTACGACAAGGTCGTCTCCAACATTCAGGAGGTACGGGCCCGCGGTGCAGAGGTGATCGCAATCGCGACGGACGGCAACGAGGACATCCAGCACTACGCCGACGACGTGGTCTACGTGCCGCGCACGCATCCCTTCCTCCAGGCGGCCCTCTCGGTCATCCCCTTGCAGCTCCTCGCGTATCGCATCGCCAGGCTGCGCGGGCTGAACGTCGATCAGCCGCGCAACCTCGCCAAGACGGTCACGGTCGAGTAGGCGCGGCGGCGGGAGCGCCGCCGACGAGCCCGTTGCGATACTCGTTCCCGTCTCCGAGACGAGAGGACACCTCATGACCTTCGCCCGGCGCGGAACGCTCTTGCTGCTCGCGCTCGCCGTGGCCACGCTCACCGCGTGCGATGCACAGAACGCCGCTGTCGAGACCACGCAGACCGCTGCCACGTCCACGGCGACGACCGAGCCTGCCCCGACGACGACGGCCTCGAAGTCCGCCGCTCCACCCGGCGTGCATCTGCGGGTCGTTTCCGGCGACTACGGCGTCTTCGCCTTCGCGCGTGTCTTCATCGGAGGCAAGGGGCCGTTCACCTTCACCGTCGACACGGGCGCCTCGCATTCCGTCGTCGACTACGACCTCGTGCGTCGGCTCCATCTCCGCACGATCGGCGCGCCCCTGACCGTGACCGGTATCACCTGCCGCGGCCAGGCCGCTCGCCTGCGCATGCGCACGTGGCGCGTGGGGCACGTGAGGCTCCCGGCAGCGGAGATCCAGACGATCGACATGCCGGACCCGGGCGGAGGGGTGGACGGGCTGCTCGGCTCGGACATCCTCAGCACGTTCGGCTCGATCTCTGTCGACTACACGAAGGAGCTGCTCGTCCTCGGCTCGAGCGCGTGACCTGTCGCGAGCCCGTCAGCCCGTGTCCTTCGGAGGGCGACGAAGCTTCTTCGTCGTGCCTCTGCGCTTCTTCTCGTCGAGCCGTCGCTCGCGGGCGGCGGCCGTCGGCTTCGTCGGCCGCCGTTTCCTCTGCACGCGCAGGCCGGCCCTGATCGCCGCCGCGAGCCTGTCGAGTGCGAGCTCACGGTTTCGGGACTGGCTGCGCTCGTCCTGGGCGACAGCCCGGACGACCGGGCCGACCCGCTCGAACAGGCGGGTCTTTTGCGTCTCAGACAGCGTGTCCGACGCGGCCAAGTCGAAGACAGCCTCCACCCGCGTTTCCGTCTTTTGCGCGTGCTGGCCGCCAGGGCCGCTCGAGCGGGAGTACCGGAGCTCGATCTCCTCGAGGGGTATCGCCAGCCTCGAGGTCACCTGAATAGACTCGCGCGGGATGACCGCCATTCTGCTCGACATCGACGGCGTCCTCCACGTCTCCGGCGAAGTCATCCCCGGGGCGCCGGAAGCCGTGCGCGCTCTGCGCGAGGCCGGTCACGGCGTCCGCTTCGTCACGAACAACACGACGCGGGCGCGGGCAAGGCTGGCGAAGGAGCTGAGCGCACTGGGCATTGAGCTGGACGAGCGCGAGGTCACGACCACGCCGATCGCCGCCGGCAAGCTCCTGCAAGGCTTGAGAGTCCTGCCGCTGACGATGGCCTCCGTCCACGAGGATCTCGCGGATCACGTCACCCTCGTCGAGGAAGGTGCGGAGGCCGTTCTCGTCGGCGGTGCGGACGAGACCGAAGAGACCTCTGAGGTCTTTGCCTACTCGAACCTCAACCGGGCTTTCGGCGCGCTTCGCGAGGGCGCGAGGCTCGTATGCCTGCACAAGAACAAGTGGTGGCGCGTTGGACTAAACGAGGCCCGCCTGGACGCCGGGGTGTTCGTGGCCGGGCTTGAGTACACGGCTGGCGTCGAGGCCGAGATCGTGGGGAAGCCCACTGCAGCCTACTTCTTGGCGGCGCTGGACGAGCTTGGCGCGGAGCCGGGTGACGCCGTGATGGTCGGGGACGATGTGGAAGCTGACATCGGAGGCGCGAAGGCGGTCGGGATGCGTGGCGTCCTCGTCCGCACCGGCAAGTTCGAGGAGCGCACGCTGGCTGCGGCAGACCCGAAGCCCGACGCGGTCATCGACTCGATAGCTGACCTTCCGGCCCTTCTCGAAGAGGCAGTCGCCGCGCGCTCGTAGCTCGCCGTTGGCGACTGGATGTTCCGGCGGTTCAGAGCTATCCGTGTAACGGCTCGCCGGTTGGCCGCCCAGGAGCACGCGGCCGGTCAGAAGATCCGGCGGCTGACCCTGTTCGAGCGCCTCGGCAAGACGCCTGATAGCGGCACTAGCCGCCAGCTGGTCACGAACTCAAGTCGGTATGGATTGACGAAAGGCTCGTATACGGCGGAGCACCTTGAGCTAACGGATCTTGGCCGGACAGCGACGAGCCCGGATGCCCCCGCCGCCGATCGGCTCCGTGCGAGGTTCGTCCTCGCAATCGATACACAGAAGCCCTTCAAGAGCCTTTACGAGAAGTTCAAAGGACGCCTCCCCGCTCAGGCCGTGCTACGTGATCACCTGATCGACGAGGGCTACGACATGTCGGAAATCAACGAATGCGTGGACAACTTCATCTTGAACGCGAAGTTCCTCGGACTCCTCAAGACGGTGGCCGGAGCGGAGCGGCTCCTTCCGATCGACCATGTTCTTGAGGAGCTTCCGCCAAGCAGTCGGATCGGGCCTTACGAGACGCCTTTGCTGGCGGCGGTCGCCGGTGACGCCACTGGAGCGCCCGCAACAGCGGATGGCGTCGGATGGGACTCGATCTGCTTCTACATCACGCCCATCGGCGACGCGGGGAGCGAGGAACGCAAGCACTCCGATCTCTTCCTTAACTCGATCGTTTCGCCTGCGATGGAAGAACTCGAGTTGACCGTCATTCGCGCTGACCAGATCGGTAAAGCGGGCATGATCACAGCGCAGGTGGTCGAGCATGTGATCCGGTCTCGCCTAGTAATCGCAGACCTTTCGTTTCTTAATCCGAACGTCTTCTACGAGCTTTCGATCCGGCACGCCTGCAAACTCCCTGCCGTCCAACTGATCCGCGCGGCTGATCGGATCCCATTCGACCTCGATCAGTTCCGAACCGTCCGGATCGACACGACAGACATCTACACGCTCGTTCCGAAGAGCGACGTGATCCGCGCGGAGATCGCCACGCACGCGCGGCGCGCGATCGATGAAGGCGAGAACGCCGAGAATCCGCTGACCGTGTTCTGCCCCGGTCTGCAGGTGACCGTCCCCTCGTTCAACGGTTCCGTTGCGGTGGCAGCTTAATCTCTTCGAGATCGCCCGAAAGGCGGGTTACGCGCGAGCGCATTCGGAGCTTCGCAATCGTCGCGTCGGCTTCTATGGGGACTGCGAAGCCGCAGTTAGCTGAGGGATTGGCGTTTCGATTGGCGAAACGAGCTACGGTGCGTCCGGCGGATTGAGGCGGGAGTAGAGGAAGACACCGAACAGCCCTCCAAGTACCCCAAAGACGAATCCATGCCAAGACCCTGGCTCGTGATAGGCCAGGTTGAGAAGGAAGCCAAGGCATATACCGAGGACAAGCATTCCGAGGACAACCTTTCTGCTCGGAACGGTTTTCATATTTGGGGTTATAACCGCGGGTCTAGGCCGCGAGCGGTATCGCCCGCGCTCTGGCAAGAGCCAAGCTGAGGCGATCAACGCTCCCGCTTCGCAGATCGGCGCAATGGCGAAGTGGCCGAGACGCGATTAGCGTGCCAGCATGGTCACGCAGCAGACTCGGGGCCGACTTCGGTGGCACACAGGCTTGGAGGAAGGCGCTGACGTCGGCGTCGGATCTGTTTCAGAATGCACGACTCCAACTAAGTCGGAGAAACCCGACGACTTGGAGACGGCAGTCGCAGACGTGGTAGCAACCCTTGAAGTGCTTAACCACGAACTGAACGGCAAACTCCCGTCGGAGACGATCACAACCGCGCCGACCTTGATGTCGACAGATGTGGCATACGCCCTAGCCGAGATCGTCCGAATGCTCCGTGACTACGAAGCCCGGACGGGCGACGGTTCGGGCGCGGAGGCAGCGTGGATGGTGGACACGGCGTGGGTCGCGGTGCTCGCAGGCGACATCGATGACGTCAAGGAGCATTTGGCCGACGAGAGGCGCGCACGGTAGGCGATGAGCCGCCCGCTTGCAGAAGGGCGACGGGGCTAGGACTTCGCTCGATTCCTTCATCGTATGCCTGGTGATGCGACGTGGAATCGCTTGGTTTGCCTTGCTCGCTCCCGCGACGCTGCTCTCGTTCGCGTTGGCCGCCTGTAGTTTTGGCGACAGCAAGAAGGAGAGCGCTTCGCGCGCACCACAAGCGACCACCACGACTAGCGCGTCGCCTCACCAGGTGTCCGTTCGAAGGTGCGAAACGAGCGTCTACGGGACGATCGACGATCCCGCCTGGCGAAAACACTCGATCATCGCTGGGCCGCTCGTCTTCTACTCAGCCGACCAGTACGCGGAACAGCCCGCTTCGCTCTTCGCGCCTCTTGTTGGCAGCGACGGCTTCTACGCAGGCCAGAAGCTGCTTGTATTCGTTCGCCGGGGAGCGGTTGCGACCGTCGTGGTGCCGGAATCAATCCGGAGTGACGCGGCGCTCCTCTACAACCCCGCTGCCTGGAACGACCGCAATGCCTACAGAATCGAGGACGGCGAGAGCGCCGTGAGATTCAAGGCGTGTAAGAAGGGAGAACCTTCACCGGTGGGCGGGTCGCCGAATGCGATGACGCAGTTCAACGGCAGCTTCGTCGTCGCGGGCGCACGCTGTGTTCCCCTTGGAGTTCGTGTGCGGGGGGCGGAGCGAACGATTCCCGTCACGATCTCGTTCGGCAGTGGTGACTGTGCTTAGCCCATCGTCGGAATTGAGAGGTCGGGCCAAGTAGGAGGAGCCGGAGAGGTTGCGGAAGGGAGGCGGCGGGCTAGGGTAAGACGAATGAAGTGGGTGACGCTCGCGGCGATTGCCGTCACGCTTCTCGCTGGCTGCACCGGAGAGAGCGCGAAGACGACTTCGCCGTTCTCGTTCGAGGAGGCGGAGCCGGAGGCCAAGCAGAACGCGTTCATCACCGCTGAGCACGGTCATCGACTCCATTGCGGATTTGCCCGCACTCGTCGACAAAGGGCTTCACCTTCTCCGGCCTCCATTGAGTAGGCTCTTCCGAATCGTGCCGCTGCGTGGGGTCCACTTCTCGTGAGTACCGAGCCGTCGCCGAGTACGCCGGTCGTAGGGGGGCAGGTACCGCCTGCGCCTGCGTTTCGGTCAGGCCGCATCTGCGAGCACGCCCACGGGATCACTGCGGCGCCCCGCTATCGCCAATGGGAATACATGCTTGTCGCCCCCCACCTGGGGCGCTCCGTGCTCGAGATCGGCGCGGGAGTCGGTCATTTCTCCGAGAAGCTCCTCGAGAGCCGGCGTGATCGGGTGGTTCTGAGTGACACCGACGGGCAATCCCTCGGGCAGCTACGACAGAAATTCGCGGGTCGCCCCGACGTCGAGATAGCCAAGATCACGCTGCCCGGACGTGTCGATATCGGGCAACCGGTCGATTCGGTCGTCGCTATGAACGTCCTGGAGCACATCGAAGACGACGTTCAGGCGCTACGCGACCTCGCCATGGTCGTCCGACCCGGTGGTCGAATCATCCTCTGGGTACCGGCCTACATGCAGCTCTATGGTGATTTCGACCGAATGGTCGGTCACTTCCGCCGCTATACGCCGACGACCATTCGCGTCGGCATAGAGTCCGCCGGTCTTCGCCTCCAGGAAATTCGTCGCGTGAACATGTTGGGCGCCATCGCCTGGTGGCTTGCCGTCCGCGCTGGAGGCACCCGCCGCGCCGACTCGCGCCTCGTGTGGCTCTACGACAATCTGTTGATCCCGACGTCCAGGACGATCGAATCCGTCGTCCCCCCACCGTTCGGACAATCGTTACTCTGCGTGGCTCAGGTGGGACGTTCGTGACGACTGCGGCGAGCACTCACCCTTGCCTACTTGCCGTCGTTTCGTCAACGGGCGTTCTGGCGGTCAGGGTCGTTCCCGTGACGACCAGCAGGACCGCAAGCTCGGCGATGGTCGTGAGGCCACGCAGAATGAGCGCCGCCGCCTCCGCCTCTCCCGTCGGCAAAGCGCTCGAGAGCAGCCCCACGTAGACCACCTCCCGGACGCCGACACCGCTCGGGACGATGACGACCACGAACCCCGCACTCCACGCGATGGCCGCGGCGCCGGCCACCGCAAGCGGATCCTGCAGACCAGACACGGCTGCCTGTACCAGCACGGCCGCTAGCGAATACACGGCAAATGCGATCAGGTAGTTCCACGTCGCACGAAAGGTGCGGTTAGCGCTCATGCGAGTGCGGCGTACGGCCCACCGCGACACCAGGGTTGGCACCCCGATGACAGCGACCACGGGGAGCCACCGTACGCCCCCCGTCGCCACGAATGCCGCACTCCCGATCGCGAGCGCGGCGCAAAGGGCGATTGCGTTGTCCGCCACCACAATGGAGACCCTGTCCACGACGCCGCCTGGAATCGCGACGGCGCGTGCCGCAGGCGCCCAGATCCCGCCCGGCAGATAGCGGAATGCCTGCGTCCTACACCAGATGCTTATGTCCTGCCGGCTGGCCCGACCGGCCACGAGAATTGCCCAGCTGCGTGCGCCGAGCAGCCACCAAGCCGTCGCGCCCACGAACGCGAGTGGCAAGGGCCACCAGGTGATGTCGTGTAGGTCGAGGGTCCGCGCCGCACGAATCGCCATGACGACGAGGATGCCGATCGCCGCAATGAATCCCACTACTCGGATCGCCGGTACGAACAGCTTCACGCGCGATGGCCTCATGAACGTTCCCGGCCTCTACGCCCCAAGGCCCGGGGAGGCGTGCGAGCCGGCTTGCAACGCCCACGACGTACTCGCGTTCTGGCGCTCGTGCAGGTGGATAACGCAGGTCGCTTGACGTGACGAGCATCGTCATCGTTGGCGCACTCCTCGTCGTACCTGGCATGGGTGCAACGTTGGCCTTCGCCCCACCCGAGGACACCTTGATCGAGACGAGGGTGGCGCTGGTCGTTGGCCTCGGCTACGCGCTGGTCGCAGGCCTTGCGATGGCCCTGGCACTCGCACATGTCCTCTCGCGTGTGACCTTCATCATCGGCGTGATTCTCGTCACGCTCGCGGTTTGGGGTCTCGCGTTTCGGCGAGCGTCGCCTCGTGCGTACGGCTCCGCAATCCGGGCCCAGGTGCACGACGCGCCGTTCACGGTTGTTTCGGGGCTCATCGTTCTCAGCGCGGTCGCGCTGACGTGGCCGCTCTATCCGCCGCAGAACAATCTCTCCATGCACGCGCCATGGCGCTACTGGGCCGACGGCCTCGAGGTTGCAGCGGCCGGTCACATACCACCGACTACGAACCAATGGGGTGCCGAGCTCCCCACCGCGGTCGACAAGGTTGTCCTGGACGCCTTTGAAGGCGGTGTCTCCTTCCTGATCGGGCCAAGCCCCTTGGCGGCCATGCGGGCAATTCTCACTCTGACTGCGATCGGCCTCGCGGCGACCCTTATCGGACTGGGTCGAGAGCTTGGTCTGCGAGCCTTCGCACCACTTGTTCCGGCTTTTGTCCTGCTCTTTCCCGGGAGACTGCCATTCGCGGATGAGGTCGCCAGGGACCTGAGCGCGTACAAGGCAGAGAACGTCGGACGACTTGTCGCCTTGACCGCCCTGCTCGTCGGGATGTATGCGGTATCGAAAGCGCGCTCGAGCGTGCTCGCCGTGCTTGCGGGCGGGATCCTTGCCTTGGATGCGCTGACACACGGCATTTCGGCGGTGGTTGCAATCGCCACCCTCGGCCTCTACCTGGTCGCCGTCCTGCTGGTCGACCGCACGTATTGGCGGCGAACGGTGTCGATGGGGGTGGTCGTCCTCCTGGTCGCGGGGGTCGGCTACGGGGCCATGCTGAGGCTTAGCGGCGGCGATCTGGGATTTCAAAGGGTCACGAGTGGACCCGCTCTCGGTGGCTTCCCTTCCGACATCGACCCGGCACGCTCGTTCGACCGCGCGGAGGTTGTTCGCAAGCAACCGAACAAAGGGCGCTTCTTCATTCCGCCCAGCACAATCGCAGAACGGTACGCGAAGACGACCATCGGCTCTGGTGCTAACGCCTCCGATGCTGGCGCCGCACCCGGGGGGCTTGCTCTCCTGCTGCTGGCGGTCGCGACGGTCGTGGTCGTGCTCGTGGCAATTTGGTTGCTTCCGCTTGCGGTCGTCGCATGGGGCCTCAGCGCGACGATAGTTTGCGGCGCGCTCTTCTTCAGCTATCGGTACGACACGCAGATTCCGGGCGACTTCGGTGTACGTCGCCTTTTTGACTACGCGGTTTTCCCCCCGGCACTCATCGTGACGGCGGTAATCGAGGTGTTCGGACTCTGGGTCTCACGCCGAAGGCCCTTTCTCCTCGCGGCGCTGCCAATCTTGGCGGCTGCGCTCGCCTTCGTGGCTGCGGTTGATCGAATCCCCATCCGAGACCCGGGGGGCCGTCCGGCGAAGGGCCTGGCCGCGATCAACCGCGTCGCTGAGACCGTCCCGTGCGGGGCACGAATGTTGCCAAACGCGCGTTCCGCTGGGGCGTGGGAAGCGATGACGGGAAGGAGAAGTATCATCGAGGGCTTGGCTCCTTACCTCCGTCCGGAAGTTACAAAGCGCGTCCTTCCCACGGTAATCGGAGCGAAGCAGTTCTTTCAGGATCCGAAGGCGAATCGCAACTTCCTCATCCGCGAACAGGTCGACTACATCATCGTGCTCAGACTCGGGCGCCAAACGGGGAGCCTTCATCCGTTCCCGACCGACGTCGATGCAATTGCTTCGCTTCGCGGCGTACACGAGATCTCCGAGTCCCCGGGTGTCCAGATCTTCGCAGTAGGGCCGACCGGTAGGACAGCCACCGCCGCACAGCCCCGCCGCTGCCCGATCTGACGGGGTTTGAGTTCTGCCGGCATCATCGGAATAGACAGCTTCATCGACTCGATCGCCGATCTCCCCGGTTGGCTGGAGGGCGCCGCGTGAAAGTCGGCCTCGACGTGATCGAGATCGAGCGCATCTCCGTCGCCTTGGATCGCTACGCAACCTTTCGCGAGCGCTGCTTCACCGAGGCCGAGCGCGCCTACTGCGAGTCGCGGCCCAATCCGGCGCAGCACTACGCGGCTCGCTTCGCGGGCAAGGAAGCGGTCGGCAAGGCCCTCGGCTTTGGAGTCGCCCGCGCCTTCGCGTGGAAGGACGTCGAGATCGCCGGCCGGCCCAAGCCGGAGGTGAGGCTCTCCGGACGAGTGGCCGAGTGGGCCCAGGGAGTAGGCGCTGGGCCCATCGACCTCTCGCTGACTCATTCCCGCGAGCTGGCCGCGGCCGTGTGCGTCGTCGTCGATGGTCGCTGAGCCGCTCTACACCGCGGAGGAAATGCGCTCCGCGGAGGGTGCCTTCGAGGGGGAGACGCTCGAGTTGATGGAACGCGCCGGAACGGCAACGGCCGAGACGATCCTCGCCCGCTATCCGGAGGCGCGCTCCTTGGCGGTCTGGTGCGGAACGGGCTCGAACGGGGGGGATGGTCTCGTGGTCGCGCGGAAGCTCCGAGAGGCGGAGCGAGAGGTGCACGCACGCCTCGTCGGCGACGAGCAGAAGGTGGCCGGTGATTCCGCCGAGAACCTGCGGCGGGCGCGCGAGGTGGGCATCGCCTTCGTCGAGGAAGGCGCCGAGGCCGATCTGATCGTGGACGCGCTCTTCGGAACGGGATTCGCGGGGAAGCCGAGGAAGGAGGCCGCTGTGGCGATCGAGGAGGTCAACGGCCTCGGCTCGCCGGTCGTGTCGGTCGACGTCCCGAGCGGGGTCGACGCGTCGACCGGTGAGGTCACGGGCCCGGCCGTGCGGGCG
>Ga0307277_10000236_pt1 | contig 19241 bp, 15 predicted proteins | sample ER_DNA_116_FD_194473 | JGI IMG/M metagenome (GOLD analysis project Ga0307277, IMG submission 194473) | Bulk soil microbial communities from the East River watershed near Crested Butte, Colorado, United States - ER_DNA_116 | ecosystem: Environmental > Terrestrial > Soil > Floodplain | place...
CGTCAGGAGCCCGTAGGCCAGGGTGCGGCTGATGATCCGGTCCACGTCGAACAGCCGGTAGCGCAGGACCGCCACGGTCAGGCCGGCCAGCAGCGGCAGGCCGGAGAAGCCCAGCCACGCGGCCGGTAGCAGGCTCTCGCCGAACACCAGCTCGGGCAGGAACCACACCACCAGCGCCAGGGTGCCCGAGACGAAGGCCCCGCCGGCCAGCCACTTGAGCTGCTGGCGGCCGATCGGGTCGGTGGCGGTCAGGTAGCGGACCATCGCCAGCACGATCCCCAGTCCCAGCACCGCAATGGAGATGAACGTCTCGCCGGCGATGACCCGACCGACCCATTGGGTCAGGCCGACGCCGGGCAGCGCGGCCAGCGCCCACACGACCACCATCCCCACCGGGGCGGCGCACACCGCCCACAGCAGCCAGCGGTGCCGGGCCAGCAGCGACCACGGGCGCGGGAACAGCACCACGAACGCCGCCAGGCCCGCCCAGCCCATGACGTACACGACCTGGGTGAGGAACACGTACAGCCACAGGACCGAATCGCCGCGGGCGTCCATGGCGGACACGCCCAGCTCGATCGCCAGGTCGCTGCTCAGCAGCCCGCTCCCGAGCACCAGCAGCCCCCCGGTGGCCGGGCCCGGCCGCCGCGCGTACAGGTACGCCACCACGCCGAAGAGCAGGACCACGAACAGGATCGTCCCCCACGCCTGCACCAGCCGATCGGCCACCTGGGTCCGCCGCAGGGTGACGGGCACCGCTCGGGTCTGGCCGTCGCGGACCACCTGGTAGTCCAGCCGGTCACCGGGCCGCCGGGCCGGCGCCCACCAGCCGCCATCGGCGCCGCCGAGCGGCACGCCGTCGATGGCCGTGACCAGGTCGCCGTCACCGAGCGGGCTGTCCGGGGCCGCCTGGACCAGCACGCCGTCGCCGGTCCAGGCCCGGGTCCGCGGCGGCACCTGGGTGCCGTCGCCGGGGGTCACCAGCCATAGCACGACGAAGGTGGCCCCGGCGGCCAGGATGAAGGCCACCAGCCAGCCGACCAGACGGCCGGGGCGGCGGCCGGCCAGGCGCGCCCCGACCGCCGCCCCGGCCCCCGGGTCGGCAGGGGTCAGCGCCATGGTCCTGGCTGCACGGCTCGCCACCCTCCAGCGTCGCGGATCGCCGCCAGTGTGGCCCGTCTGCGTCCCGGCAACGTTACGGACGGCGGGTGCCCGCGGCCTCCCGCCGTTGTGGCGTCAATCGCGACGGGCCGCGCGGCGTTCCACACGGCGCCGGTGACGACGCATCACGCCCAACCCGAACCACACCAACGCCCCGAACACCGCCGTCAGGATCGTGTACCACCACAGCGGCCAGGCGAAGCTCCAGACCAGGAAGTGGAACCTGATCTTCTCCCTGTTCTGGATGATGAAGATCAGGAGGACGGCGACGCCGCCGAGCGAGGCGATCACCCCGCCGCTCAGCCTGCGCCCGTCCGGCTGGGGTCCACCGGGTTGCACCGTCATCACGCCCTCCTCAGCGGGTATTGAATCTCCAGCAGAGCAAGCTGGTCAAGCAGGTCAAGCCGCTGATGCCAGATCGTCCACGACTGGCTCGACGGGGTCCTGGCCCTTCCCGAACGGCTAGCAAAACCTCACCCGGGCGAGGGGCAACCCTGCCCGCCGCGGGGATCGTGCCGTGCCCGCTCCACCCCGCACGCTGGGGCCGTAGGCACAGCACAGCACAGGAGGTAGAGCATGAACAAGTCCAACCGGCGCCGGCGGACGGCGTGCCGGACCGTGGCCCGGACACTGGCCATGGCGACCGCCATGGCCGCGCTGGTCGCGACCCTCGGCGCCGGCCACGCCCTGGCCGGGCCGGACGAGCGGGTCCTGGAGCGCCAGGGCAGGATCGCCCGCCAGGCCGACGAACAGGCTAAGGCGGACAAGGCCTCCCAGGCCCCGTCGACCCGGTTCCCGCGGCGGTTCTTCCAGCCCGAGCCGCCCATGAGCTCGGACAGCTGGCTCGACGGCGACCAGCCGCTCGGCCCCGACCCGACGCCGAACCCACCGCCCGACCGCGACGGTCTGGCCGTCGCCCTGGCGGTCGCTGGTCTGCTCCTGGCCCTCGGTGCCGCCACCACCTGGCGGATCCGCCGCCGCCATCCCCGACCCGAGCCGACCACCTGAACGGGCTGGCATGCCCACCGGCCCGCGCAGCCTGGCGGGGTCGCCGTCCCACCCGGCGACCCCGCCCGGGCATACCGGCTGGTCCCAAGTCATGCCGGGGGCCAACGCCCGCGCGCGGCCGGGCCCGACCTCACCGCCGTCTGGCTGGACCCCGGGCGCCCCTGAACGAGGGTGAAGGCGGCGCGGAACCGCTCGAGGGCCTGGACCGGATCACCGGAGGCCCAGGCCTCGAGGCCGACGACGCCGGTGTAGCCGAGCCGGTCGAGGGCGGCCGCGACCGCGGGGTAGTTGATCTCACCGGTTCCCGGCTCGCGGCGGCCGGGGACGTCGGCGACCTGGATCTCGCCGACCAGCGGCAACGCGCGCTCCACGAGCTGGATCAGGTTCCCCTCGCCGATCTGGGCGTGATAGAGGTCGAGGTTCAATCGTAGATGGGGGCTGCCGACGGCCTCGACCAGGGCGAGGGTGTCGGCGGCCTTCGCGAACGGGGTGCCGGGGTGGTCGACGGCGGTGTTGAGGTTCTCCAGGGTGAAGACCCGCCCGGCGCGCTCGCCCAGCTCGGCGAGCCGGGTCAGGGTCCGGGCGGCACCGAGCCACATCGCCGGGGTGACCACGTCCGAGGCCACGACGGGCAGGCCCTGGTCGTCGAGCCCGGTGCCGTGGACGTTGAGGCGGGGGCAGTCGAGCCGCTCGGCGACCCGCAGTGACTGCTCGGCGGTGCGCAGCAGCTCCTCGGCGCCGCCGGGGTCGGCCAGGGTGCCGCGGACGTAGCCGGTCATCGAGGAGAACGTCGCGCCGGTCCTGGTGAGGGCGTCGATGTCCTTGGTGGTCCAGTCCCAGATCTCGACCTCGAACCCGAGGTCGGCGATCCGCCGGACCCGCTCCTCGAACGGCAGGTCGAGGAACACCATCTCCGCGGACACTGCCAGCCGGAACGCGCTCACCTTGCGACCTCGTGGATCGAGACCGGGCGGCCGGTCTGCACCGACTCGGCGGCGGCCAGCGCGATCGCCAGCGCGGCGCGGGCGTCCTCCCCGCCGACCGGCACCGGCGACCCGGCGCGGACGGCGTCCACGAACGCGGCCAGCTCGGCCACGTACGCGTCGGCCAGGAGCTCCTGGTCGCTGCGGACGGTCTCGACGGACCGGCCGGCCGCGCCCGAGAAGACCATGCCGGTGCGGCGGCCGTCGCCCATCTCGGCCATCCCACCGGAGCCGAGGACCTCACCGCGCACGTCGTAGCCGTAGGCGGCCTCGAAGCAGGCCTCCGCGACCCCCACGGCCCCGTTGTCGAAGCGCACCACCACCACGGCGGTGTCGAGCAGCCCGCGGTCGCCCCACTCGGGCTCGACCAGTGCGTCCGCGGTGGCGTACACCTGCACCGCCTCGGCGCCCGGGTTGAGGAACCGGAGCGCGTCGAAGTCATGGATCAGGGTCTCGTTGAAGATGGTGTTCGGCGGCACCCGGGACGGGTCGAAGCCGCCGGGGTCCCGGGTCACCGAGCGCAGCAGCCGCGGCGTGCCCAGCCTGCCGTCCTCGAGCAGCGCGCGGGCGGCGGCCCAGTCGGCGGCGAACCGCCGGTTGAACCCGACCTGCAGGGCGACACCGGCGGCGCGCGCGGCATCGATCGCCCGGTCGGCGTCCGCGAGGGTCAGGGCCATCGGCTTCTCGCAGAACACCCCCTTGCCGGCGCCCGCCGCGGCGACGACCAGGTCGGCGTGGAAGCGGGCCGGCGCGGCGATCACCACCGCGTCGACCGCGGGGTCGGCGAGCACCTCCGCCGGATCGGTGGACGCGCGGTCCGCACCCAGGGCGGCGGCCAGCCGCTCCGCGGCGGCCGGCGCGGGGTCGGCCACCGCCACCAGCCGCGCCCCCGGGACCCGCCGCGCCAGCGTCTCCCCATGGAACGCCCCCATCCGCCCCGACCCGACCAGGGCCACCCCGACCGGCTCACCGCCCTTGACGGCGCTCATGCGCTGCTCCTCCAGACCTAGAACGTTCTTGGTGTCAAGCAGACTGAAGGACATTTCCCCGGCGTGTCCACGGCGCTGGTGTCGATCGTCATCCGCGGCGTCCCAGGGGCCAGCGCCGAGTCGCGGCAGCGGAACCTGGAGGCCGCGGACGAGCTGGGCTACCGCCCCGACACCCGTGCCCGCCTGCTGCGCAGCAGCCGCAGTCGCCTGCTCGGCGTGGTCTTCGGCGTGCAGCAACCCTTCCACGGCGACCTCGTCGGCGGCCTCTACCAGGCGGCCGACCCGATCGACCGCCCCAACGGGACGGCCGTGGCCCACCGGGAGCTGGTCATCCCACCCCGCCTGGTCGTTCGCGGCACCACCGCCGCCGTAGGGGCCGCGCTGGACCGCAATCGGCCTCGGACACCCGATTGGCTCGGCTCGCTGACGGCGGGCGATCCTGGACGTGCTGGCCGTGCTCGTCGCCGGGGGAAAGCTGGGACGCCGAGCCGGCTGAGGTCCATAGTCATGGACCAGGCGCCACTGCCGCGAGAAGGAGGTCACATGGCCGACGAAGCCGCCAACGACCAGCTCCAGAGCTTCGACTCCAACGCCATGCCCTCGGGTGAGCTGTACATCGAGCAGCTCAAGCTCGGCGTGCCGCTGAAGGCGTTCGTCTCCGACCCCGACACCGGCATGTCGGTCCAGATGATCAGGTACGCCGCCGGGTTCACCAACCCATGGCACCGCCACAACTGCGCCCACGGCATCTATGTGCTCGAAGGGACCCTGCGGACCCACGCGGGGACGTTCGGCCCGGGCAGCTTCGTCTGGTTCCCCGAGGGCATGCTCATGGAGCACGGCGCCACCGACGACGGCGACATGGTCGCCCTGTTCATCACCAACAAGACGTTCGACATCCGCTACGCCTTCGAGGACGAGCACGACGGCTCGGGCGGCTAAGGGGCTCCTGGCTCGCGGGAGTCGGGCGACGACGCTGCCCGTTCGAGCAGGGCCCGTCGCCATGGCCAGCGGCCGTCGATCTCCACCTCCAGCGAGAAGCTCAGGAATGTCCTGATGAGCACGATCAGCCCGAGGACCGCGACGTTCTCGAGCGACGGCTGGACGGCGACGGTCCTGATGATGTCGGCGGCGACCAGGAACTCCAGTCCCAGGAGGATGCTCCGCCCGAAGACGGTTCGGACGATCCGGTAGCCCGCCTCGCCACCCTGGCCCCCGACCAGGGCGAGGCCGGCACGGACGAGGGCTACCGCCAGGCCCAGGACCAGGACCAGGATCCCAACGATCTCGACGCCTTGCGCGATGGCGTCCATCGCCTCCTCAAAGCCCATGCTGTCCTCCCTCGCCCGATCGACGACCGGAGCCTAGAACGAGGTGAACGGCCGTGGAACCAGGGCGAGCTGGGTGGAGAGCCGGGAACTGCGCGTACGGCCAGATCGTAAAGCCCATTTCGTGACTGTTGGCAGGCCTGGGTGGATCTGTCAGGCTAGCAAGCCAGAACGCATCCTCTGGGGCCGAGGTTGTCGGAGCTTGCAGCATCACCTTCGCCGGAGGCCGCCTTCGCGGCGCTACCGCTGTTCAGCGGCGGCTCGTTCTGCGTGACGTCAACACCCTCCGAAGGCTCGCCGGGCTCTAGGAGGGGAGGCTGCAGCAGCGATGGCTCGGCTCAGCTACACACGAGGAGGAGACGGCTCCAGCTGGAGCCGTCTCCTCCTGGACGACCTCGTACAGCGGCCCCCCCAGGCCAGCCACGAGGTTAGCGCACGAGCATATTGCGTACGAGGGCCTCGTTCGCCTAGGACAAAACCTGCTAGGCTCAAGTCCCCTCCGCGGCCTAGGAGTGTGCCATGCCTCCCGAGGAGCAGCGCCAGGAGCTGGGCGCGTTCCTCCGCGTCAGACGGGCGGCGCTACGGCCCGAAGACGTCGGACTCCCCCAAGGGGTCAACCACCGCCGAACCCCTGGGCTGCGGCGTGAGGAGCTGGCACAGCTGGCCGGCATCAGCGTGAGCTGGTACACGCGCCTCGAACAGGGCAAGGACGTGCAGCTCTCGGCCAAGGCAGTGGCCCGGCTCGCCGAGGCACTCAGGCTGACGGCCGCGCAACGCGAGTACCTCCTCGCCCTGGCCCGCGGGGACCTGTCGGGGGTCCAGCCCGCTCCTCCCGAGACGGTCAGCGTGACCTTGCGGGACGTCCTGGACGCCCAAGGCGACAATCCTGCCTACCTGATCGACGCCCGCCTCAACCTGTTGGAGTGGAACCGGGCGGCCATGAGCGTCTTCGGCTTTGCCGAGGACCTTGCTGCGGCACCGGAGGAGGAGCGCAACCTGCTCTGGCTCATCTTCATGGATGACGCCCGCACCTGGCTGGTGGACCGGGAGCGGCATGCCAAGCTCCTGCTCGCGCAGTTCCGGGATGCCTCGCGTCATCTGGTCAACGATCCCTCGTTTGGCCGGTTCGTCGAGCGTCTCCAACGGGGCAGTCCCGAGTTCGCTCGATGGTGGTCCCAGTACGATGTCGAGCGGGCCCAGGAGACCGAGAAGGTGGTCGATCACCCGGCGGTGGGCCGACTTGCGCTTCGGCAGACGGTGCTCCAGGTCGTCAGCGACAGCCCCGGGCTGTACCTGATCCTCTATACGCCCGCTCCCGAGACCGATACCGCCGAGAAGTTGCAGAAGCTCGCCATCAACGCCAGCGACCACCGCTGACCAAGTGCTCGACAGGCGTGAGCGGCTCTGGGTCAGGCCCCCCCGCCCGGGGCCGCTCACCATCTAGCGGGAAGTCTGCGACAGGCTCAGCCGGACAGCACGGCGGCCCTTGCCGAACGGGAAGCAAAGCCTCACCGGAGCAAGGGTCGACCCTGCCCGCCGCGGGGATCGTGCCGTGTCCGCTCCATGCCGCACGCTGGCAACCCGGGCCAGCCCGGCGCATGCTACGACCTGGACGTCCAGGGGGGTGAACAATCCGATGCGAAGCGCCAGAGGCTCCCGGCTGGCCTGTCTCGCGCTCGGGCTCGCGCTCCTCGGGTCGGCCTGCTCCTGGCCGCGGCAGGACGCCGGCCAGGACGGCGTTCGCGGCGGGACCCTGCGGGTGGTGACCACCGACGTCATCGAGGGGCTGGACACGGCCATCACCTACACCCCATTCGAATTGGCGATCGCGCGCACCTACGCCCGGACCCTGTACGGCTACGACCTCTCGGCGCCGCCCGACCAGGTGACCACCCCGGTCGCCGACATCGCCGCCGGCCTGCCGCAGGTCTCGGCCGACCAGCGCAGCTACACCTTCACCCTGCGCCCCGGGGTCCGCTACGCCCCCCCGGTCAACCGTGAGGTCACCGCCACCGACTTCATCACCGCCATCGAGCGGTTTTCCGATGACTCAATGCCGCGGCGTCTCGCTCCGTCGGCCGGGCAGCAGTACGCGAACCTGATCGTCGGCGCCGAGGCGTTCGCCGCCGGCAAGGCCGAGCGGATCTCGGGTCTGGCCGCCCCCGACGCCCGCACCCTCAAGATCACCCTGGTCCAGCCGGCCGGCGACCTCCTGTCGATCCTCACCCTGGCGCTGTTCGCCCCCGTGCCAAGGGAGTACGCAGCCCACTATGCGGTGGGGCCCAACTACGACGGCCATGTGGTCGGCTCCGGCCCCTACACCGTGAACAGCTACATCCCGGGACGGTTGATCGTGCTGGACCGTAACCTCAACTGGGATGCCGCCACCGACCCGCTGCGCCGTCGGGCCTGGGTCGACCGCATCCAGGTCAGGCTCGGCGTCAGCAGCCGTTCGATCCAGCAGGCGATCGACCATCAGCAGGCCGACCTGTCGCTGGACAGCCACGTGCCCCAGGCGCGGTTGGCCGCGCTCCGGGCCGACCCGGAGCTGGCCAGGCGACTGTCGGTCAACCCAACGGCCTGTCTGTGGTTCCTCACCCTCGGGACCCATCGGGCGGCCGGCGCGATCGCCGACGTCCGGGTCCGCCAGGCGGTCAACTACGCCATCGACAAGGTCGCCTACCGCGACGCTGTCGCCGGACGCTACACCCCAAACGGCGAGCTGGCCTCCACCATCCTGGCCCCGGGTTCGCTCGGCTACCGCCCCTACGACCTCTACCCCACCCCGGGCAGCCGGGGCGACCCGGCCAAGGCCAAGGCCCTGCTGGCCGAGGCCGGCTACCCCAACGGCCTGACCCTGGGGTTCACGACCTTCGGCAGCGGCAACCACGCGGCCGCCACGAAGCCGATCCAGGAGTCGTTGGCCCGGGCCGGGATCGACCTGAAGGTCAAGAGGTACGAGGGGAATGACGTCTGGTTCAAGTCGCTGGCCGTCCCGGCCAAGCGCCTGGAGCACCAGCTCTGGTACAACGCCTGGTGCCCGGACTACCTTGGGGACAACGGCCGGGGAACAATCGTGCCGCAGTACGACGGCCGCCTCCTCAACCCCAACGTCGGCGCCAACACCAGCGAGTACGACAACCCGGCCGTGAACCGGCTGATCGACCGGGCGCTGACCGAGGGCGACCGGGCCCGCCGGGCGGCCCTGTGGAGCGAGATCGACCAGCGGATCATGCGCGACGCCCCCCTGGTCCCGCTGATCTGGATGAACCAGGCGTACCTCTGGGGCCCCCGGGTCCACGGCTGGGTGTACAACCGTTGGACATCCACGCCCGACCTCACCGCCCCATGGCTCGACCCACCGACCCCATGACCTCGGACTGCTGAGTTCGGCTCGATAGCGGTGACATCGGACGCGGCCGGCACACCTATGTGAGGATAGGGCCCGCCGCTACAACGAGCGGATCACCCGGGCAGGGTTGCCGACCGCGACCACGTTGGCGGGCAGATCCCTGACCACCACCGCCCCGGCACCGACCACCGTGTTGGCCCCGATGCTGACTCCGGGACAGATGATCACCCCGCCGCCCAGCCAGACGTTGTTTGCGGTGCCGCCGAGATCGCGGGGACGCTCTAGAGTTGGCCCATGGTCACTCAACCTGTGCTGGAGCTTCGTGGGATCCGCAAGACCTACGGTGAGCTGGTCGCGGTCGACCTGCTCGACCTGGAGGTGCAGCCCGGCGAGTGCGTCGTCCTGATCGGCCACAATGGCTCGGGCAAGACGACCACCCTGCGGCTGGTCGCGGGCCTGCTGGAGCCTAGCGAAGGGTGGGTGAGGGTGGCCGGCGGCAACCTGGCGCAGGAACGGTCGCGGGCGGCGCTCTCGTTCGTGCCCGACAGCCCGCTGCTGTACCCCGACCTGACCGTGCGCGAGCACCTGGAGCTGGTCGGCCTTGCCCACGGGGTCGGGGACGGCCTCGACGGCCGCGTGGCCGAGCTGCTGGACCTGTTCGAGCTGGCCTCCAGAGGCGACTTCCTGCCGGCACAGCTGTCGCGGGGCATGCGCCAGAAGGCCCAGCTGGCCTGCGCGCTGGTCCGGCCGTTCCAGCTGCTGCTGCTGGACGAGCCCGTGGTCGGGCTCGACCCGCCCTCCCAGCAGGCGCTGCACCGGATCCTGGTGGCGGCCAAGCAGGACGGGGCGGCGATCCTGCTCTCCACCCACCAGCTCGCGTTCGCCGCCGGCCTGGCCGACCGCGCGGTGGTGCTGCATGACGGCCGGGCGGTCGAGCAGGGGGCGTACACGTCGGTGGTCGGCGGGCCCGAGGCCCGCCGACTGGGCCTGCGGTGAACGACGCCTCGGCGGCGACGCTCGGGTTCCTGCGCCGGCGCCGGCGGGCGCACCGCTCGCCGCAGCAGCGCTCGGACCGGTTCACCGCCCTCTACACGGTCGGGCTGTACACCGCGATCGGCGCCTGGGCCGGGTTCCAGGCGCTGCGCCAGGGCCCGGCCCGGGGCGGGTCGGCGGTGTGGCTGACCGGCGGCGGGCTGGCCCGCGTCGCCACCGTGGCCCTGCTGCTCGGGCTGCTGGCGGCGCTGCGGTACGCCACCTGGCAGGGCCCGGTGGTGTTCACCGCCCCGGAGGTGCAGTTTCTGCTGAGCTCACCGCTGCCCCGGGCCGAGCTGGTCCGGGTCCGGCTCGGCCGCGGGCTGCTGGTGGGCGCGGCCGCCGGGGCGGCGCTCGGACTGGCCGCGTTCGTGCTGCTGGAGGCCGAGCTGGCCGTACCCGCCTGGCCGCTGCTGGCCGCGGCGCTGTGCGGGCCGGCGGCATTCGGCGTGCTGGCGGCGGCGCTCGGCTGGTTGGTCGAGTCGTCCCCGGTCACCGCCCGGGTGGTGCTGCTGGCCAGCCCACTGGTGCTGGCGGCGGCCGTGGCCGCCTGGCTCGGCGGTGCCGCAGCGGTCGGGGCCGACCCGTGGTCGGGGCCGTGGGGTTGGGCGGCCGGGCCGCTGGTGGCGGCGGCCGGCGGGCGCGACCCCGGCTGGCCCCTCCAGGCGGCCCTGCTGGCCGTCGTGGCCGTCGCCGCCGTGGTCGCCGCCTGGCGGACCGCCGCCCGGGTGACCCTGGAGGAGCTGGAGCGGCGGGCCGGCACCCGGTCCGGGCTGGGGGCCAGCTTCTTCATGGCCGACCCGCGCGGCGCGGCGTTGCTGCGGCACCAGGCCGTCCGAAGCCTCGTCGGCGTACGGCGGCTGGGGCTGCGCCACCCGCGCCGACGCTGGCTGGCCCTGCCCTGGCGGGACGGGCTCAGCCTGCTGCGCACTCCCGGCCGGGTCGGCTGGGCGCTGGTGCTGTGCGGTAGCGGGGCGCTGGCCGTCGCGGTCACGCCAGGCCGCCGGCTGCTGGCCGCCGGGGCGGTCGTCGTCGCCTACCTGGGGGCAGCCCGGCTGGTGGAGCCGCTGCGCGGCGAGGCCGACCAGCCCGACGCCAGCCGTCAACTGCCGTGGCGCTGGGGCGATCTCATCCTGCTCCACACGGTCACCCCGATCCTCGTCCTCACCGCGATCGGGCTGGCCGTGACCTTCGCGCTGGCGCTGGCCGGCCTGGTGCCGGCGCCGGCCCTCGGCATGGCCGCCGCCGCCTGCCTCCCGGTCGCCGCCGCGCTGGTGTGGAGCGCCGCCATCGCCGGGCAGCGCGGCCGCCTGGGGCTCGACCAGTTCCTGACCGCGTCGGCCATGGGCGAGCTGGCCGGTCCCCTGTACCTGGTGCGCTGGTTCGCCACCGGCCCGCTGGTCGCCCTGGCGGCCCTGCTGGGGCCGATCCTGGTTCTCCAAGCCGCCGCCGGGAGCCCACGCCCGCGTGCCCAGGCGGCCGCCGCCAACGCCGCCTCCCTGCTGGTCACCGCCCTGGCCATCCAAGGAGCCTGGCTCCGCAGCCGCCACCCACCCGACTGACCCGGTCCGATTGACGTGCCCCAATGTCCGGAGGAGTGTCCCCGACCGTCCCGGCACCGTTACCGCGCCCGTGACGGCCGCATCGCATTCATCCGAGAATCCGCCCGCCGGCCGGCCGTCCCGCCGGGTCGGCTGCACCACGTCGCGTCGTTCCGTAACGCTGTCGGGACGCCGACCCGCCAGCATGGCCGGTGATCCGCGACGCCGGAGTGGAAGGTGGCAGTGCCGGTGGTGCGTTGGGTGCGGCAACGGCGATGGCGCTGACCCCGGCCGCCCCACTAGCCCGGCCGCGCTGGTGGCCAGGCGGGCTGGCCTGGGCCCTGTGGGCCCTGGCCGTCGCTGGCCTGGCCGTGGTCGCCTGGCTGGACCGGCTGCTGCGCCAGACCGGCCGGCCAGAGCTGCCCGTCCTGACCCCCAAGGCTCTCCCCCCGGCGCTCGGGTGGGTCAGCGCGGCCATCGTTGGGGCGGTGCTGGCCAGCCGCCGGCCCCGCCACCCGGTGGGCTGGCTGCTGCTGGCCCTGGGCCTGACGGTGTGCGCGAGCGGGCTCGCCTATGGGTACACCAACTACGGCGCCGCCCACCCCGGCGCCGCGCCAGCCGCCGGCCTGGTCGCCGCGTACCTGCCCACCACCCTCGTCATGGTGAACATCTGGCTCGGCTTTGTCCTGCTGCTCACCCCCACCGGGACGCTGCCGTCGCCCGGTTGGCGCTGGTGGGCCAGGGTCACGGTGGCCACGCTGGTCGCCTTGGTGGTGGTCGTGCCGCTGGCGGCCGGGCCCGCTGGCCGGCTCGTCGGGCCGGTCGCCAGCCCCCAGGACCTGCATGCGTTCGACGGGGTGCTGTTGGTTGCCTACCAGGCCGCCATGGCCGTCACCAACCTTGCCCTGGTCGCTGCCGCCGCCTCGCTGGTGGTCCGCTTCCGCCGCGCCCGGGGGGTGGAGCGCCAGCAGCTGCGCTGGGTGGCGCTGGCCACCGTCGTGCTGGCGCTGCTGATCATGGTGGTCGTGGTCGCCTTGACCCAGGGCGCCTTCGCCCTGGCCGGGCTGACCGGGAGCCTGTGCCTGCTGGTTCTGCCGGTGGCGGTGGGCGCGGCGGTCCTGCGCTACCGGTTGTACGACCTGGACCGGATCATCAGCCGCACCCTGGCCGACGGGCTGCTCACGGTCCTTTTGGGGTCCGCCTATGCCGGGGTCGTGCTCGGCCTGGGCCGGCTGCTGCCCCAGGGCTCCAGCCTGGCCGTGGCCGCCGCCACCCTGGCCGTGGCCGCGGTGTTCCAGCCGGCCCGCCGCCACATCCGGCAGGCCGTGGATCGGCGCTTCAACCGCCGCCACTACGACGCCACCGAAACCGTCGAGGCGTTCAGCGCCCGGCTGCGCGATCAGGTCGACCTGGACACGCTGTCGGCCGAGCTGCTGGCCGTGACCGACAAGACGGTGCAGCCGACCAGCGCGTCGCTGTGGCTGCGGCCGCAACCACCGTCAAGATCGGCTGACGCCGCCGTGGCCCGGCAACGCACCTGAGGCCAAGGCGCCCGTACCAAGGGCCTACCCCACCCTGGGTGGCAACGAGGCAGGCTTGGATTGCCGCCGCAGGCGCCACGGACCGCAGGGCTCCGTGGCGGAATGACCAGGGGAATGACCCGGTGCCCCTTCGCTGCCTTCCCCGATCCCATGGTCGCCGCACCCACCTGGCGACCCCGTCCGGGCGTCACGACAACGCCGATCCTGGCGGTATGGGGCCGCCCAGTGCATGCTTCGACCTGACGACCCGAGGGCGGTGCGGAAGCCGATGTCAACTGCCAAGCTGTTCCGCGCGGTCTGCCTGGCGCTCGGGTTCGCGCTCCTCGGGTCGGCCTGCACAGGCCGCAGCGGGACGCCGGTCGGAACGGCGTCCGCGGCGGCACGCTCCGGGTGCTGAGCGCCGACGACATCAACGGGCTGGACACGGCCGTCACCTACACCCCGAACGGTATCGCGATCGCGCGCACCTACGCCCGAACCCTGTACAGCTACAACCTTTCAGGACCACCCGACCACGCGACCGATCCGGTCCCCGACATCGCCGCCGGCCCACCCAAGGTCTCGGCCGACCGGCGCACCTACACCTTCACCCTGCGCCCCGGGGTCCGCTACGCCCCCCCGGTCAACCGCGAGGTCACCGCCCGAGACTTCATCACCGCCATCCAACGGCTCTACGACCAGCAGACCCCATCGGACGGGCGGCAGTACGCCGACCTCATCGCCGGCGCCGAGGCGTTCGGGGCGAGGAAGGCCAGCCGCATCTCGGGCCTGAGCGCCCCCGACCCCCGCACCCTGCAGATCACCCTGGACCAACCCGCCAGCGACCTCCTGTCCATCCTCACCATGTCGTTCTTCGCCCCGGTGCCTGGGGAGTACGCGGCCGCCTACGCGGTGGGGGCCAACTACGACGGCCATGTGGTCGGCTCCGGCCCCTACAACCCGACCACCTGGATCCCCGGCCGGTTGGTGGTGTTGGACCGCAACCCCAACTGGGACCCGGCCACCGATCCGCTGCGCAAGGCCTGGGTCGACCGCATCCAGATCAAGCTCGACGTCAGCATCGCCTCGATCCAGCGGGCCATCGAGCGCGAGGAGGCCGACCTGTCGCTCGACGGCCACGTGCCTCAGACACGGCTCCCCGCGGTCCGGGCCGACCCCGAGCGATCCAAGCGGCTGTCGATCAACACCACCGGGACACTATTGTTCCTGGTCCTTGGGACCCACCCGGGGGCCGGCGCGATCGCTGATGTCCGGGTGCGGCAGGCGGTCAACTACGCCATCGACAAGGTCGCCTACCGCGACGCCGTGGCCGGGCGGTTCGCCCCCACCGGCGAGCTGGCCTCCACCATCCTGGCGCCGGGCTCGCTCGGCTACCGCCCCTACGACCTGTACCCGACCCCGGGCGGCCGGGGCGACCCGGCCAGGGCCAGAGCGCGGCTGGCCGAGGCCGGCTACCCCAACGGGCTGACGCTGGGCTTCGTGGCCGTTGGCAGCGGCCGGTACGCGGCCGCCATCAAGCCGATCCAGGAGTCCCTGGCGCGGGCCGGGATCGACCTGAAGGTCACCAGATACAAGGGGCTTGACCTCTGGGACAAGTCGCTGGCGATCCCCGCCAAGCGCCTGGAGCACCAGCTGGGGCAGACCATCTGGAATCCGGACTACCTGGGGGACAACGCCCGGCAGATGATCGTGTCGCAGTTCGACGGTCGCCTCCTCCACAGCAATCTCGTCGCCAACTTCAGCGAGTACGACAACCCGGTGGTGAACCGGCTGATCGACCGGGCCCTGGCCGAGCCCGACCGGGATCGCCGGGCGGCCATGTGGGGCCAGATCGACCAGCGGATCATGCAGGATGCGCCCCTGGTCCCGCTGGTGTGGGAGAACTTCTCGTTCCAGTGGGCCTCCCGGGTCCACGGCTGGGTGTTCGATCCCTGGACGGTCACGCCCGGCCTCACCGCCCCCTGGTTGGATCCCCCGAGCCCATGATCGTGGCATCAGTCCAGGCGCTCCGGCCCTGGCCACTGAATGCGCAGACACGAGTGGGATCGTCCGAGTTCTTCCAGGCCTCGGATAGGATGCAACCGTGGATGCTCAGGTGCGCCTTGCGCTGTCGAGGTCGAACCTGCGTGAGCTTCCAGGCGACGTTCTCGACGAGCTCACGGCGGGCGCCAGCACGGTAGCGGTTCCCGCCGGGTCGGTGACGCACTGGGAGGGTGAGCACGCCCGGTTTCTGGAGCTGGTCGTCTCCGGGGTGGTCCGGGTCTTCGTCACCGCACCCGATGGCCGGACCATGACCATCCGCTACTGCCGACCCGGCGCGCTCATCGGGGCCGCGTCGCTGTTCGCGAAGGGATATGCGATGCCGGCGCCGACCCAGGCGCTGGTGGACGCGGGGCTGCTGAGGATGTCTCCGGCGGCGGCACGTCGCGCGGCCGAGCGCGACCCGCGAGTCGCCACGGCCCTGCTCGGCGAGGTGAGCGAACGGGTCCTGAGTTTCGTCTGGGAGATCTCCGGCAGTGCGTTCGCCACGGTCCGCCAGCGCGTGGCCCGGCATCTGCTCGACCTGGCGTCCGAGCGCTTGCCCGAACCAGCTTCGGAGCGCCGGTCGGGATCCGAGCTTGTCGTCAAGGTCAGCCAGCGGGAAGTCGCGGAGGCCGTCGGGACGGCTCGGGAGGTCGTCGTTCGGGTCCTGCGCGAGCTGCGCCAGGATGGCGTGGTCCGGACAGGACGGGACCGGATCGTGATCGCCGACCCGGCCCGGCTCATCCAGGACCACGGGTGGAACCCAGGTTCCTGACAGGGACGGGCCCGGGGTCGATACTTCGTCCATGACGACCGTGAGGACCCCCACCGGAGAGCGCATCCGTCTCGACCAGCGCGCGGTTGCCGAGCTGGAGACGAGCTTGCGTGGCGAGCTGGTTGGTCCGGCTGATAGCGGCTACGAGACCCATCGGAGGGTGTGGAACGGTTCGATCGATCGGTACCCGGCCCTCATCGTCCGTTGCGCCGGCGTGGCCGACGTCGTCGATGCCGTCCGCTTCGCCCGCCGGGTTGGGCTGGCCGTGGCGATCCGAGGTGGAGGCCACAGCTTTCCCGGCCTGTCGGTGTGCGACGGCGGGCTGGTGATCGACCTCTCGTTGATGAAGGGTGTACGGGTCGACCTGGCCAGCCGGACGGTGCGGGCGCAGGCGGGGGTCCGGCTGGGCGAGCTCGACCGGGAGACCCAAGCCTTCGGGCTGGCCGTGCCGGCCGGCATCGTGACCCACACCGGGCTGGCGGGTCTCACCTTGGGCGGTGGGATCGGCTGGCTGATGCGCAGGTACGGCCTGACGATCGACCAGCTGCTCTCGGTCGACCTGGTCACAGCGGACGGGGAGCTGGTCAAGGCCAGCGCGCAGGAGAACAGCGACCTGTTCTGGGGCATCCGCGGGGCCGGGGGGAACTTCGGCGTCGTCACCGAGTTCGAGTTCCAGCTCAACCCCGTCGGTCCCGAGGTCCTCGCCGGACCGCTCATCTGGCCGATGGAGCAGTCGGCGGAGGTGCTGCGCTTCTACCGCGACTGGATCACCGACGTACCGGACGAGCTCACCACGATCGTCGTGCACCGCAAGGCGCCGCCCCTGCCCACGCTCCCCCCCGAGCTGCACGGTCTGCCCATCGTCACGGTCATCTGCTGCTACGCCGGACCGGTGGAGGAGGGCGAGCGGGTCGTGCAGCCGCTCAGAGCCTTCGGCTCGCCGCTGATCGACCTGTGCACCAGGAGACGCTTCGTCGAGCACCAGGCGATGTTCGACGCCTCGTTCCCGGAGGGCTGGTGGTACTACTTCCGCTCCTGCGACGTGGCGACCCTGACCGACGAGGTCATCGACATCACCGCCGAGCACGCCCAGCGCATCCGCTCTCCACTGACGGCCTTCCCGATCTTCCACCTGGGAGGTGCGGTCGGGCGCGTCGGGGACGACGAGACCGCGTTCAACGGGCGAACCGCCGGGCACACCTTCAACATCAACGCCACCACCGCGACCAGGGACGGCTTCCAGGAGGAGCGCGAGTGGTCACGCAGCTTCTGGTCGGCCCTCCAGCCTCACCACAGCGGCATCTACGTCAACTTCCTGATGGAGGAGGGCCAGCAGCGGGTCCGCGACGCCTACGGCACCACCAAGTACGACCGGCTCCGGGCGCTCAAACGCAGGTACGACCCCGACAACTTCTTCCGCCTGAACCAGAACATCCCGCCCGCCTAGCCATAGACTGCCCCCGAAGACTCACCCAACCGCGTTAAGCGTCAGATGTGACGACGCCCTATTGAGCTGGGTCCTGACAGGGGAGAGCATGCCGCGCAACTGGCCTGCGCTGCGGTCTGTCCACAACACCTACCGATGGAGGTCCAATGGGACAAGTCCTCTGGCATGTCACCATGTCGTTGGACGGTTTCATCGCCGGCCCTCGCCACGACATGACCTGGCTGGCCGACTACCTCGGCCCAAACCCAACTGCGGATGAGGTGCTGGCCCAAGTCGGTGCCCTGCTCATCGGCGATCGCACCTACCAGCTCGCCAAGACCGAGGACGGCAAGCCGTACGGCGGTGCATGGAGCGGTCCCCAGTTCGTGCTCACCCACCACCCTCCGAAGAACCCCCCAGCCGGGTTCACCTTTCTCAGCGGCGACGTCGAAGAGGCAGTGGCCGCGGCCAAGGCGGCTGCTGGCGACAAGTATGTCGTCGTCCTTGGTGCCGACACCGCCCGGTCGTGCCTGGACGCGGGGGTGCTCGACGAGGTCCTGGTGCACATCGCGCCCGTCCTGCTTGGTGATGGTGTTCGGTTCCACGTCCATCCGGGCGGCACCAACGTCAAACTTGAACGGATCAGCCTGACGCAATCGCCCCTGGTGACAAACCTCTGGCTACGCGTCGTGAGTCGTGAAATGACGCATCAGCTGAAGCGTGGCGAGTGACCGCGAGGCCAACAACCCCAGGGGCCATTACCCTGACCCGACTGCGCATCGACGCCGACATCCACCACGCCCGACATCGACACCGGGCAGGCAGGTCACGGGCGGATCCAGCCCGCCAGCCGTGTCGAGCTACGCGCCTGGCTGGCGCGGTTTACAGGCCAGCAGGCCGACTTCACCTTTGAAGGCACTGCCGGCTGGTGTGGTGGTTCGTCGCCGAGGAGGTCATGGGCGCCGGGTGCCGCGCCCATCTGGCCCAGGTGCGGCTGCGCAAGGTGCCCATGGAGCAGCGCACCGGCTGGCATCAGCGCATCAACGCTGCCCACCGTCGCCCGCCAAACAGTGGACCCTAGTACTCCAGCCGTAGATCGTGACCTGGCTGGTCGGGGGCGGCCGGGGCGATCTGGGTCACCGACCAGGTGCACGGCCGGCTACTCCGGGTCGAGGGTTAGCGAAGGTGGGTACATCCCGTCGCGGGTGGCCTTGGCCACCGGGATCACTCTGCGTGGCGACCAGGGCAGGCTTGCGACTGCCGCTGAGGCGGCGCGGACCAAAGGTCCGCCAAGCACGCGGCCGCGCCGATCAATCGCGCGCAGCGCACCACCGTGGCTGGAAGACCTGCGCGCCGTCCGCCGACCCGCCGTAACGGTCCCGAGACGGAGGCCGGCCACACTTCAGGCAAGCGACGACGCTTGGGATGTTGACCGGGACCGGAGGGGCGTGCGCCGATGACCATGGGGATGACCCCCGATAGCCGACCGACATGGGCGCGCCGGTCGTCGGCCGGGCTGGCATGGGCGCTGTGGATGCTGGTTGTGCTCGGCCTGACCGTGACTCCCGGGTTGAACCAGCTGGCGCGCCAAGCGGGCCGGTCTGACCTGGGGTCGGACTCCAACACCGCCATCTACGGGCTGGTGGCGGTGAGCGCGGCCACGGTCGGGGCGGTGCTGGCCAGCCGCCGGCCCCGCCACCCGGTGGGCTGGCTGCTGCTGGCCCTTGGGCTGTGGTTCATCTACGGCTATGCCAGCTGGGTGCTGCTGGCCTGGCGGGGGGCGCCGCCCGCCGTTGGCCTTGCGATCTTGGATACCAACGTCGTTGCGATCCCGGCCTTGATCGGCTTCATCCTGCTGCTCACCCCGACCGGGTCGCTGCCCTCCCCCCGTTGGCGGTGGTGGGCCAGGATCGCGGCGGCCGCGCCGCTGCTGGGGTTGGTGTCGTTGGCGGTGGGACCGTTCCGGGGGCCCGACCAGTCGGTCGCCAACCCGCTCGTTGTCGGTGCCTTGGCTGGTCCGCTGCTGATGGTCCGCACGGTCGCCTTTGTGGTTGCCGGTCTTGCCATTCCGGCTGGCGCCTGG
>Ga0307277_10000238_pt1 | contig 19203 bp, 19 predicted proteins | sample ER_DNA_116_FD_194473 | JGI IMG/M metagenome (GOLD analysis project Ga0307277, IMG submission 194473) | Bulk soil microbial communities from the East River watershed near Crested Butte, Colorado, United States - ER_DNA_116 | ecosystem: Environmental > Terrestrial > Soil > Floodplain | place...
CCCGGACGCAGCCGACGACCTCGCCGGGCCGGGCCATCCAGTGCAGGGCCGCGTTGGAGAAGACGGCGTCCACCGGCTCGGGCAGGCGGAAGTCGTGGCCGTCGGCGAGCATGGTGTTCTCGGCGCCCAGCCGGCGGGCGGCCGCGGCCACCATGGCCGGGTCGCTGTCCAGGCCGATCACCCGGGCGCCGGTGGCGGCGATCCTGGCCGCCAGCTCGCCGGTGCCGCAGCCGAAGTCGAGCACGACCTCGCCCGGGGAGGCGTCCAGCAGCTCCAGGACCCCTCCGGCCATGGCCGACACGAACCCGAACTGCCGCTGGTAGCGGTCGGCGTCCCAGCCCGACATGGGCCGCTCAGGCCCGCTGGTCGTTCGTCTCGAACCGGGTCATACCACTCACTCTACGTGGCCGGCTCACGACCCGGCCACGAGCTGGCAACGACCCGGCGGCGAGCCACTATGCTGTCCTGCGGACGCCACAAGGAGGGTTCGAGCGAATGAGCGGCTGGTCCGACGAGGGTGCCGGCGAGCGGCGCGGCCAGGCCGGCACGGCCGGCGAGCGGCCCCAGAAGCCGCTGCCGCCGGGCTGGAGCGTACGGCCCCGCGGCATGCGGCAGCGGCCGCCACGCAACCTGGACGTGCGGCCGGAGCGCCGGCCGGCGCGGCCCCCGGACGGCGGGCGGCCCCCGGACGGCGGGCGGCCCCGGGACGGCGGGCGGCCTCGGGAGAGCGGGCGGCCCCGCCGTTCCCGCCACTGGGGCCGGCGCATCGGCGTGGTCCTGCTGGTCCTGGTCGTCCTGCTGGTCGGCCTGGGTGTCTGGGTCGACTCGCTGCTCAACCGGGTCGAGGCCCTGCCCGACTACGACGGCCGGCCCGCGGCCACCCCGGGGGCGGACTGGCTGGTCGTCGGGTCCGACAGCCGCCAGGGCCTGGGCGAGAGCCGCCGCCGCCAGCTCGGCACCGGCCAGGCCGCCGGGGGCCGGGCCGACACCATGATGCTGCTGCACATCCCCCGCGGCACCGGCAAGCCGACCCTGGTCAGCCTGCCCCGCGACTCCTACGTGCCGATCCATGACCATGGCCGCAACAAGCTGAACGCGGCCTTCGCCTTCGGCGGCCCGCCCCTGCTGGTCCGCACCGTCGAGGAGGCCACCGGGATCCGCATCGACCGCTACATGGAGGTCGGCTTCGACGGCTTCGCCAGCGTGGTCGACGCCGTCGGCGGGGTCCAGATCTGCCCCAAGACGGACATGCGCGACCCGATGGCCGGCCTCGACGTCAAGGCCGGCTGCCAGCTCGCCTCCAGCAAGAAGGCCCTGGCCTACGTGCGCGCCCGGCACAGCGGCCGCGGCGACCTGGACCGGGTCGAGCGCCAGCAGGAGTTCCTCGGTTCCCTGGTCGACAAGGTGACCAGCCCCGGGGTGCTGCTCAACCCGTTCAAGAGCGTCTCGCTGCTGCGCACCGGGACCGACGCGGTCGCGGTCGACCAGGCCGCCCACGTCTGGAACCTGGTCCGGTTCCCGTTCGCGATGCGGGCCATCGCCGGCGGCGGCGGGGTGGCGACCACCGTCCCGGTGGCCGGCTCGGCCAGCGTCCCCGGGGCCGGCTCGGTCGTCCAGTGGGACCGCGAACGGGCCACGGCCCTGTTCGAGGCGCTCCAGCACGACCAGCCGGTCGACGGCCTGGCCGGCACCTAGCGGGCCGCGCCGGTCACTTCCCAGCCGGTCATGGGTCGACGTGGAACTTGGTCGACTTGAGCCTGAGGGCGGTCTGGAACTGGGTGCCGGTCAGGGTGACGCTGGTCCGCCGGCCGTCCTTGACGCCGGTGACGGTGATGGTGGAGACCCGGTAGCCCCAGGACTTGGGCTTGACCTCGCGCACCGCGGTGGCCGTGCCGACCCCGAAGCGGGCGCCCAGGGAGGCCGCCGACACCCGCACCGTCCAGGTGTGGTTGGGGTTGGGGTGGGCGCCGCCGCCCCGGTCGTAGGGGTCCACCCGGGCCGGGAACCAGGGCAGGGGCGCGCTCCCCCACTGGGCGTTGCTCGAGGTGTACCCGCCCGAGGAGGAGGAGTAGAACGCCTGCACGGTCCGGCCCCGCCAGCGCACGACCCAGGACCCGGTGCCGCTGACGGCCGTGACCCACCGCCGCCCGTACGTGCCCACCTCGTTGGCGTAGCCGCCGTACAGCTGGTCGCGGACGCTGGCGTAGACCGCGCAGTCGCAGCCGTACCAGAGCCCCCGCCCCGAGTGCTGGCCGCGGATCCGGGTGGTGACGAACGCGTAGCTGCGGGCGGCGATCGCCTGGGCCCGCAGGGCGGCGGAGGCGAACGACCCCGGCATCTCGCCCAGCCCGCGCAGGTAGCGGTTGACCGGCATGACCGCGATCGCCCGGGGCCGCAGGGCGCCCCGCTCGTCGCGGACCAGGGAGACGTCCAGCCGCCCCCAGCGCAGCTGCTGGCCGGTCTGGGGCAGCAGCAGCCGGGCCGAGGGCGACACGGTCTGGAAGCGGACGAACACCCCGGTGCGGGCCTTGGTCGGCCCGAACAGCCGCCGCCGGCCCAGGTCGAACACGGACATGCCGCCCGACTGGGGCTTGATCGAGAAGGTCTGGTGGCCGGGCAGGGTGCGCCGGATGATCCGGCCGCCGGGGGAGGTGCCGGAGACGGTGAAGCGGCCGCTGCCCCCCAGCCCGGGGACCTCGAGCCCCTGGACCCGGACCCTGCCCAGGCGGCCGCCGATGCTGGGGTCGCGGTTGGCCTGGAGCAGCCCGACCCGGATGGTGTCCGGCAGGGGCACCGACTCGGCCTTGGCGCCGCCGTAGTAGAAGGAGAGGATGCGCCCGGCGGCGTACCCGCGCAGGGCCATGCCCTGGGCGCCGTATTGGCTCATGCCGATCCCGTGCCCGTAGCCGGCCCCGTGGATGGTGAACGCCGACGGGGCGTCGGCGGCCGACGGGCCGGCCGGGGGGGCGGCGGCGGCCGGGCCGGCGGCCAGGCCGAGCCCGACGGTGAGGACCCCCACCGTGGCCAGCGTGCGAACCCGACGGCTCCAGCGCATCCCGACCTCCCGGCGGCGACGGCGTCCCAACGGAACTTCGGCGTGGCCCGGGCGGCGCTCGAGGCGGCGCTAGCCCGGGGTGCGGTCTAGGTAGGCGGTCAGGGCATCTTGCCATGGACGCAGGGGCGGCACACCGACAAGACGGGCCAAACGGTTGTCGAGCACCGAGAAGGCGGGCCGCTTGGCGGGGCGGGGGAACTCGGCGGTGGTGACCGGCCGGACCCGGTCGGGGTCCTGGCCGGTGCCGGCCAGGACGGCCCGGGCCAGCCGGTACCAGGAGCAGGCGCCGGCGTTGGTCAGGTGGTAGGTGCCGTGCTGGCCGGTGCGCTGCAGGGCCCGGATCCCGCCGGCCAGGTCGGCCGCCCAGGTGGGGCTGCCGACCTGGTCGTCGACCACGGCCAGGGTGTCGCGCTCGGCGGCCAGGCGCAGGATGGTGGCGACGAAGTTGCGCCCGCCGGCCCCGTACACCCAGGCGGTGCGGACCAGGTAGCTGCGGTCCCACACGTCGCGCACGGCCTGCTCGCCGGCCAGCTTGGAGCGGCCGTAGACGCTGGCCGGGGCGGGCGGGTCGTACTCGCCGTAGCCGTCGGGCCGGTCGGCGGCGGCCGTGCCCCCGAACACGTAGTCGGTGGACAGGTGGAGCAGCTCGGCGTCGACCTCGCGGCAGGCCAGGGCCAGGTGGCGGGGGCCGAGGCAGTTGGCCCGGAAGGCGCGGTCGGGGTCGGTCTCGCAGCCGTCCACGTCGGTGAAGGCGGCCGCGTTGACCACCAGGTCGGGGGCGAGCTCGGCCACCGTGTCGGCCACGGCCGGCCAGCTGGTGATGTCGAGCCCGGCCCGGTCGAGGGCGACCAGCTCCTTGGCGTCCCCGAAGGCCTCGGTCAGCGCCCGCCCCACCTGCCCCCCGGCCCCGGTGACCAGGACCCTCACTGGCTCTCCGGGGGGCTAGGCTTGAGCCCCCCGGACCCCCTCGGGCCGTGGTCCAGGGTCCGCTGGGCCCCGGGGGGCTTGAGCGGGCGCCACCAGTCCTCGTGCTCCCGGTACCAGGCGATCGTCTCGGCCAGGCCCTGGTCGAAGTCGTGGGCCGGCGCCCAGCCGAGCTCGCGCACCCTGGTCGTGTCCAGCGAGTAGCGCCAGTCGTGGCCGGGCCGGTCGCTGACGAACTCGATCATCTCCTCGCCGGCCCCGAAGGCGGCCAGGATGCGCCTGGTCAGCTCCAGGTTGGTGAGCTCGTTGCCGGCCCCGACGTTGTAGATCGCGCCGGTCTGGCCGCGCCGCAGCACCAGGTCGACGGCGCTGCAGTGGTCGAGCACGTACAGCCAGTCGCGGATGTTGCCGCCGCTGCCGTACAGCGGCACCTTGTGGCCGTCGAGCAGGTTGGTGACGAACAGCGGCACCACCTTCTCGGGGAACTGGTAGGGCCCGTAGTTGTTGGTGCAGCGGGTCACGACCACGTCCAGCTTGTGGGTGGCGGCGTAGGCCAGGGCGACCAGGGCGCCGCCGGCCTTGCCGGCCGAGTACGGCGACGACGGCTCCAGCCGGTCGTCCTCGGCGAACGAGCCGTCGCTGATGGTCCCGTACTCCTCGTCGGTGCCGACCTGGAGGAAGCGCCCGACCCCGGCCCGGCGGGCCGCCTCGGCCAGGGTGGCCACCCCCAGGGTGTTGGCCGCGACCGCGCCCAGGGGGTCGACGATCGAGCGGTCGACGTGGGTCTCGGCGGCGAAGTTGACCACCACGTCGTGGCCGGCCATGACCTCGGCCACCTGGTCGGGGTCGCAGATGTCGCCCTGCACGAACCGGTGCCGGGGGTCGCCCCCCAGGTCGGCCACGCTGGCCCGGTTGCCGGCGTAGGTGAGCTTGTCGAAGTTGGTCACCTGGGCCTCGGGGTCGGTGGCGAGCAGGTGACGCACGTAGTTGGAGCCGATGAAACCGGCCCCGCCGGTCACGAGGAAGCGCATGGCGGCAGCTCCCGCTCTTTGGTCGGTGACGCTGTCGGGCCAGAGCCTACCGGAGCCGGACCCCGGAGCCGTCGGGCAGGCCGACCGGGGGCAGCTGGGCGGCGTCGCGGGCCAGGGCCCGCATGAGGACGCGCGCCTGGGGCAGGGGTTCGACGAAGGCGGGGCAGCCGGCGCAGCGCGGCGGCGCGGCCACGCTCGGGTAGACCCGCATGTCGATCGAGCCCGGGTCGAGCCTGTGCAGCCGCCTGGCCAGCCCGATCGCCGTGCCCGTCGAGAGGCTGCGGTCGGTCCTGAGGTGGTCGGTGGCGATGTCGGCGATGTGCGCCAGCTCGGGCAGGTCGACCAGGTTGCCCTTGCGCTCCAGCTTGGCCACCACGGCCCGCATGAACTCCTGCTGGCGGCCGATGCGGCCGAAGTCGGAGTCGACGTGCCGGGCCCGTACGAAGGCCAGCGCCTCGACGCCGCTCATGTGGTGGCAGCCCGGCGCCATGTGCAGGTTGGCGTAGCGGTCGTCCAGCCGGTGGCCGGTGCGGTTGCACAGGGTGATGCCGCCGAGGGCGTCGACCACCCTCACGAAGCCGGCGAAGTCGATCTCGACGTAATGGTTGATGGGCAGCCCGGTCGTCTGCTCGACCGTCTTGACCAGCAGGCCGGGGCCGCCCAGGGCGAAGGCGGCGTTGATCTTGCTGGTGTGGCCGTCGATCTCGGTGCGGAGATCGCGGGGCAGCGAGACCAGCACCGCCTTGTCCCGCCTGGGGCTCACGTGCAGGATCATGATGCTGTCGGTGCGCTGGCCCGGCACCGCCACCGTCTGGATCCGGCCGAGCTGCCGGCGACTCAGCCCGGCCCGGGAGTCCGAGCCGACCAGCAGGATGTTCATCGGCTGGCCCGACCCGACCGGGGTCAGGTTGGCCACCGCCCGCTTGCCCTTGGCGACCAGCCGGTCGGCGTAGTGGTAGCCGAACACGGCGCCGGCCCCGGCCAGGACGACCAGGAGCGCCACCACGATGGCCAGGGCCCGCAGCAGGTTGCGGCCACGGCGCGAGCTCATCGGCTGCGGTCGGTCATGGTGCGGTCGTGCTCCTGCTGCGCGGCGAGGCGGGTTGGCCTCGGGATCTTCCGAGCCTAGCATGCGCCTCCGTGGACACCTCGGACACCGCACACCACCGCCTCGGCGCCGCCGCCGAGCGCCAGGCCGGGCGGTACGGCGACAAGCCGTTCCTCACCTGGTACGACGACCGGCGGGGCGAGCGGGTCGAGCTGTCGTTCAAGACCTTCGACAACTGGGTCGCCAAGACGGCCAACCTGCTGGTCGACGAGCTCGGGGCCGGGCCCGGGGACCGGGTCGGGGCGCTGCTGGTCGACCACTGGCAGACCCCGATCGTGCTCGCGGCCTGCTGGCGCGCCGGCGCCGGCGTCGTCGTGCTCGACCCATCGGGGGGGCAACAGGCGCCCCCCCGGACCCCCCCAGGACTGGCGGCCGCGTTCGTGCGCGAGGAGCTCCTGGCCGGCGCCGCCGCCGCCCTGGAGGGGACGCCGCTGGTGGCCCTCACCGCCGACCTGCTCGGGCGGGCGGACCACGACCTGGGCCGGGCGCTCAACTTCTCCCGGGTCGTCCCGGCCATGGGCGACCTGTTCGACGCCGGGCCCGACCCGGCCGGCCACGCCCTGGCCGCCGGCGACGGGTCGGCGACCACGGCCGAGCTGCTCGACCGGGCGGCCGGCCTGGCCGCCGGGACCGGGCTGACCGACGCCGACCGGATGCTGTCGGGGCGGCGGCTGCTGACCGTCGGCGGCGCCGCGGCCGGGCTGCTGGCCCCCTTCACCACCGGCGCCGGGGTGGTCCTGGGCCGGGACCTGGAGCCGGGCCGGTTCTGGAAGCGGGTGGCCGACGAGCGGGTGGCGGTGGCCGTGCTCGACCCCGACCAGGCCGGCGCGGTGCTGGCCGCCGGCCCGCCCCCGGCCGGCCTGGACCGCTCCCGCCTGCGGGTGGTGGCCAGCCCCGGCGCCGGAACGGCCCTGGTCGACGGCTTCCCGGCCGCCTTCGGCGTCCCGCTGCTCGGGAGTTGACATGCTACTGTGCCGGCTGCTGTCGGTCCGGAGGAGCGGTGCATGAAGCTGTCGGTGGTCGTCCCGTTCTACAACGAGCTGCGGACGCTCCCGACGGTGATCGACCGGCTGCTGGCGGTCGACTTCGGCGCCCTCGGCCTGGAGACCGAGCTGATCTTCGTCGACGACGGCTCCACCGACGCCGGCCGCAGCCTGCTCGACCCCCTCCCCCGTGGCGACGTCCGGCTCATCGTCCACCCCGCCAACCGGGGCAAGGGGGCCGCGGTCAAGACCGGCCTGGAGGCGGCCACCGGCGACCTCCTCTGCATCCAGGACGCCGACCTCGAGTACGACCCCCGCGACCTGCCGGCCCTGATCGAGCCGATCCTGGACGGCGGCTACGAGGTCGTCTACGGCAGCCGCTTCAAGGGCAGCGCGGCCGGCCTCTACTACACCCACCGGGTCGCCAACCGGCTGCTCAACCTGATGGTCAACGTGGCCTTCAACCGCTACCTGTCGGACGTGTACACCGGCTACAAGGTGTTCACCCGCAACGCGTTCCGCGGCCTGGAGCTGACGGCCCGGACGTTCACGGTGGAGATGGAGCTGACCGCCCACTTCCTGCGCAAGGGCCTGGTCATCTTCGAGGTGCCGATCTCCTACCGGGCCCGCACCTACTCCGAGGGCAAGAAGATCCACTTCAGGGACGGGTTCCTGGCCGCCGGGGCGGTGGCCCGCTACCGGCTGCGGCGCCCGCCCGAGCGGACCGGCCCGGCCGCCCACGGCGCCCCCGACCATCCCGGGGTGATGCGGGCGGTCGAGGGCGGCGCCACCATCCACGCCCGCGGCCTGGAGGACCTGGCCACGGCCCACCGCTACCGCCGCTACCTGCACGGGCTGCTCGCCCCCTACCTGGGCCGGTCGGTGCTGGAGGTCGGGGCCGGCCTGGGCGACTTCTCGGCCCAGCTGCTGGACCGCGACCGCCTAGTCGTCAACGACAACGACCCGATCTGCGTCCGCGCCCTCGACGAGCGCTTCGGCGACCGCCCCGGCGTCGAGGTCGTGGCCGCCGACGTGCTCCGGCTCAAGGTCGAGCCGCCGGTCGACTCGGTGGTCGCCCTGAGCATCCTGGAGCGCCTGGAGGACGACGTGGCCGGCCTCCGGGCCATGGCCGGGGCGGCCGTCCCCCGCGGCCGGGTCCTGCTGCTCGCCGCCGCCTACCCGTCGCTGGCCGGCGCCTACGACGACGCCCTGGGCAACCGGCGCCGCTACACCCCCGACAGCCTCCGCGCCGCCGTCCGGGCCGCCGGCCTGGTCCCCGAGGTCGTCCGCCCCGTCAACCTGCTCGGCGGCCTGGCCTGGTGGGCCGCCGTCCGGGTCGGCCGCCAGGCCCGCCCCACCCCGACCCTGGTCGGCCTCTACGACCGCCTGGTGGTGCCGGCCGAACGGGCCCTGGAGCGCCGCCTCCGGCCGGGCTTCGGCCAGTCCATCCTCTGCGTCGCCCGCGTCCCCGGGCCCAGCGCCTGACCGGGGGCGTCCCGCGCGACCGGCTCAACCCTCGCGGCGGTGGCGGACCAGGGTGCGCAGGGTGGAGAGGCCGTAGACCACCGAGCGGCGGAAGTTGACCGAGCTGGCCTCGGCGAAGTACCGGGTCGGGACCGGGACCTCGGCGATCCGGAACCCGGCCCGCACGACCTGGCCGACCAGCTCCTGGTCGAACACGAAGTCGTTGGAGTTGGCCCGGTAGTCGATGGTCTCCAGCAGCTTGCGCGAATACGCCCGGAACCCGGTGTGGTACTCCGACAGCCGCAGGTCGTAGGCCCGGTTCTGGAGGCCGGTCAGGAACCGGTTGGCCAGGTACTTCCACCGCGGCATGCCCCCGGCCAGCGGGTCCCCCAGGAAGCGGCTGCCCAGCACCATGTCGGCCTCGCCGGCCAGGATGGGAGCGACCAGGTCGGGGATGCGGGTGGCGTCGTACTGGTAGTCGGGGTGCAGCATGACGACCACGTCCGCCCCCTCGGCCAGGGCGGTGTCGTAGCAGGTCTTCTGGTTGCCGCCGTAGCCCAGGTTCTGGCGGTGGACCACCACCTGGAGGTCGAGCAGCTCGGCCACGGCCACCGTGTCGTCGCGGGACAGGTCGTCGACCAGGATGACGTGGTCGACCACCCCCGGCGGGATGTCGCGATAGGTGCGGACCAGCGTCCGGGCGGCGTTGTAGGCCGGCATCACCACAATGACCTTGGGCTGCGACGGGTCTCGGGGCATCGGACCTACATACCTCCGGCGGGACGAACCTGACTGCGGATGGTAGTCAATCGGCGTCCAGCCGGTCACGCTGGCGCCGGATCGCCTCGGCCTGGGCCAGGCGGTGCTCGCGGCGGATCCTGGCCTCGGCCTGGCGGTGCCGGTCGAGGTCGTTCTCCGGCACCAGCCTCGGCACCGGCCGCGGCTGGCCCCGCTCGTCCAGGGCCACGAACACCAGGTAGGCCGAGGAGGTGTGGGTCCGCCGGCCGCTGAGGATCTCCTCGGCCTCGACCCGGACCCCGACCTCCAGCGAGGTCCGCCCGACGTCGTTCACCGAGGCGTGCACCAGCACCACGTCGCCCACGTGCACCGGGTGCAGGAAGCTCATCTCGTCCAGCGAGGCCGTCACCACCGGCCCCCCGGCATGGCGGCTGGCCGCGATCCCGGCCGCGGTGTCGATCAGCTTCATGATCTCGCCGCCGTGCACGTTGCCCATGAAGTTGGCATGGGACAGGTCCATGTGCTGCGACAGGGTGACCGTCGAGGCCGACGGCGGCTTGGCCGCCAGCTCGTGCGCGGTCGCCGCCCGGGCCGCCTCGCGCACCTGCTCCCGCAGCCCGTCCAGGGGCCGGGCCCCGCCCAGCTCGCTCCCGGTGTCGCCCACGCCCGCTAGCCTCTCCTTGTCTCGCTCCTGGCGAGCAGAGGATAACGCGCCTCCGCCGCCCCCCACCGGCGACCACAAAGGAAGACCCGCCATGGACATGAAGCTGGAGCTGGTCCCCATCCCTGTGACCGACGTCGACCGGGCCAAGGCCTTCTACGCCGACCAGGTCGGCTTCCACGTCGACCTCGACGAACGCTTCAGCGACCAGCTCCGGGTCGTGCAGCTCACCCCGCCCGGGTCCGCCTGCTCCATCTGCATCGGGGAGGGCATCGTGGGCACGCCCCCGGGCTCGGTCCAGGGCCTGCACCTGGTCGTGGACGACATCCACGCCACCCGGGCCGAGCTCCTGGGGCGGGGCGTGGAGATCAGCGAGGTCCAGGACATGAGCGCTCCCGGCAAGCCCACCGTCTCCTACGCCTACTTCCAGGACCCCGACGGCAACGGCTGGGCCCTCCAGCGGCTCCCCTACTGAGGGGACATCCCGCAGCCCGGTCAGGTGGGCAGCAGGCCCCAGCGGCCGAGGATCGCCGGGGCCACCGCCAGGAGCAGCGCCAGCAGCAGCGGCGCTCCGGCCAGCCCGGCGACCGCCGCGGTCCAGCGCAGGTGGTGGCGGCGATGGAACCAGACCGCCAGCACCCCGAACAGCGCCGAGCCGGCGAGGAAGAACAGCACGTACAGGGTCGCCTTGGCGGTCACGCCGCCGGCGGCGGTCCAGGCTGCCGACGGGGCCAGCAGGCCACTGACGGTCCCGACGCGGTGGCCGGGCACACGCCCCTCGGCCGCGGGTTCCCCCAGGCTACTGGAGGGTGCGGCCTGGGCGGGGTGCTCGGCTCCTCAGCTGGGGACGCCCGACCGGCCGTGGGGGCCCAGGCCGGCGGGATGCCGGCGCCGGTACAGCAGCCACATGGCCAGCCCGGCCAGGGTGCTGGCGGCCACGCCGGCCAGCCATGGAAGCCACGGACGGAGGGCCGAGTCGGTGGCCGCCGGGGTGGCCGGCTGGGCCGGCGGCACCGTGACCGAGGGTGTCGTCATGCCGCCGTTGTCGATCGGCGGTCCCGTCGGGGGCGGTGGCTCGGGGGTGGGAGCGGTGGTGGGCGGGGTGTCCTGGGCGGGGGTCAGGCTGAAGCGGGCGATGTCGACCCCGCTGGTGCGGGAGGTGCGCAGCTGGTACAGCTGACCGTCGGGTCCGACCCGGACCCCGGTGATCGGGGTGTCGCCCCAGACGACGCGGGCGTCGGGGGCGATGGCGAACCGCACGCTCGCGCCCCCGGCCCGGGCCAGCCGCAGGACCTGGTACTCGTACAGAAACTCGGTCCTGGTCTCCCTGGCGACCTCGACCACGACCACCGGGTCGCCGCCGACCAGGGCGGGCGTCGCAGCCGCCGCACCCAGGCTGTCCTTGCTGGTGACCCCCGCCAGGCACGCCCAGCCCGGCCGCCCTCATCGCTGAGCGTGAAGCGCCGCTCAGCGCCGGACGGCGAGGTCGCAGCCAGCCGCAACCCGCCCGGCAGGGGCTGCTGAGCGCTGGTCCCCCGCCGCTGGTCGGCCAGGGACAGCGGCCGCCCGGCCGGGGTGGTCAGCGGGGTCCAGTCCTGGGTGCCGTCGTGGCCACCAGCGACATACAGGGCGTCGTCGGGACCGATACGCAACCGGGCGTTGAAGATCTCGACCGTGGTCGCGGCCGTCCACAGGACCCGTCCGTCCGCGGTGAGCTTGGCCAGCCGCAGGGTCTTGGGCCCTGGCCCGGGCGGGGGCACGTAGGTCGCGTAGATGCTGTCGTCGGGGGCGACGGCGAAGTCGGCCACCCGCTCCAGCGGGTCCTGCGGCAGCCTGACCGAGCCCGTCGGCCGATCCGGCTGGCCGGCCCGCCAGCTCAGCAGCCGGTGCTTGACCTCGTCCAGCAGCCAGATCGAGCCGTCCCGGGCGACGTCGAAAGACCAGGGCCCGAAGGCGACCCCATCTTGGCCTTCCGGCGGTTGGAAGAAGCCGACCGCGCTCGGATCGGCATGGGCGACGATGGAGTCAGGCGCGCGGAGGTGTCCGAACCGGTGGGTGCCGAGCGCCACCGACACCGGGGCGTTGGAGGTGGCGGCGGCCGGCTGGACCGCGCCGCCCAGCACCAGGGCAAGCCCAGTGGCAAGGACGAGTGCGCCCCGGACCAGGGCGGGGACGGGCAGACGGTTGGCGTGCATGATGGCTCCTCTCGGAAGGCTCGGGTTGGTCAGGCGGCCAGCGGCAGCACGCCGGTCGCGGATGCGTCGCTGAGCCGCCGGGCCAGATAGGCGCTCCAGCGGCGGCAGCCCTCCCGGGTGATCGCATCCGGCCCGGGCCGCTCGGTCATCTCGTGCAGCACCCCGGCCAGCACCAGGACCTCGATCGGCGCCATCAGCTCGCCCACCTGGTCGCGGCAGTAGTCGAGCTGGTGGCGGTTGTCGTCGTCGGCGACGGCGGCGGTGACGGTCAGCAGGTCGATGAGGTCGCTGACCTGGACAGTGGAGAGGCTCACGACGGTCACTGGTGCACCCTTCTCTTGACGGAGGCTGGCATGGTCTTCGTCGTACGGGATCGGTGAGGGCTGGGGTGACGGCCTGCGGCGGTCGCTCCTGGAGGGCCCGCATGACACCGCCGCCCCCAGCTCCCCGAGGGCTTGTGACCGGCAACAGAGGGACGCGCCGCCGAGCGCCAGTCAGTGACCGCCCGGGTTGAGCTCTCCTCACCGACATGTCGCTGCCACCCTGAGGAGGGGACATGTTCTGCGGGATCGACTGGGCGTCCGAGCGCCATGCCGTATGCGTGCTCGACGACGCCGGCCACCAGGCCACCGCCTTTGAGATCGCCCACACCGCCGAGGGGTTCGACCAGCTCCTGGCCCGCCTGCGCCGCTACCGCGACCCGGCCACGCTGCCGGTCGCCATCGAGCGACCCGACGGCCGGTTGGTCGATCGGCTGCTGGAAGCCGGCCACCCGGTCGTGGCGGTGCAGCCCAACGCCATCAAGGCCTGGCGGGACGCCGAGGTGCTGTCGGGCGCCAAGAACGACCCCGGCGATGCGGCCCTCATCGCCGACTACCTGCGCCTGCGCCAGCACCGACTGCGCGTCCTGCAGCCGTTCTCGGCCGAGACCCGGGCGCTGCGGGCGGTGGTCCGCACCCGCGACGACCTGGTCGACCAACGCACCACCGCCAGCAACCAGCTCGGCGCCTGCCTGGACGCCTTCTGGCCCGGCGCCAAGGGCGTGTTCGCCGACCTGGCCAGCCCGATCACCCTCGACTTCCTGGCCCGCTACCCGACCCCGGAGTCGGCCGCCAGCCTGAGCGAACGCCGCATGGCCGCGTTCTTGACCAAGCACGGCTACTGCGGCCGACGACCCGCCGCCGAGCTGCTGGCCCGCCTGCGCGCCGCCCCGCCCGGGCTGTGCGGCACCGTGGAGGTCGAGGCCCGCCGTGACGCGGTCCTGGCCATGGTCAGGGTGCTGCGGGCGCTGGTGGCCGCGATCAAGGACCTCGACCGCGCGGTCGTCGCCCACCTGGGTGAGCACCCGGACGCCGAGATCTTCACGTCGCTGCCACGCTCGGGTCGGATCAACGCCGCCCAGGTGCTCGCCGAGTGGGGCGACTGCCGACCAGCCTACGTGGACGCCGAGGCGGTCGCCTGCCTGGCCGGGGCGACACCAGTGACCAAGCAGTCCGGCAAGCACACCGCGGTCAGCTTCCGCTGGGCGTGCAACAAGCGCTTCCGCCAAGCGATCTGCACCTTCGCCGACAACTCCCGCCATGGCTCGCCGTGGGCGGCCAAGGTCTACGCCGAGGCGCTCGCCCGCGGACACGACCACCCCCACGCCATCCGCGTCCTGGCCCGGGCGTGGATCCGGGTGATCTGGCGCTGCTGGATCGACCAGGTCCCCTACGACCCGGCCAAGCACGGCGCCGCCCACAAGCTGACCGAAATGGCCACTTCTGCGGCGTGAGGTTGACACAGAGGGTGTCATGGCCGGTCCCCCAGACGATCTGAGCAAGCTTCTATGGGAGAGTCTGGTCCCGACCGGTCACGAAACGACCGTCAGCGGTATTTCGCCGATGGCGCGAATTGATTACGTGCTCGCCTCGCTGAGGACACGCGAGTTATTATCTTGTCGAGAATTGTGACGTGCGTCACCGCCGCAATGTGACGCCTGGCACGCTGTCAGAACACGCCGGGAAAGACGACCAGCGGCGCGGTCTGGAGCGTGACCGAGTTGAACTGCATCCACTCGATCCCGGGCTCGAGGGTCATGACGAAGTCCGGCGGCGCCATGCCCGCCCGCTCGAAGGTGAAGTCCAGCGTGTAGTCGGTGTCGGCGCCCTGGATCGGGTAGCGGACCTTGTGGTCGTTTGCGGGTAGCCCTCCAGCGAAGTGAGGGACCCACCCCACCGATACGTGGCCCACCGTGTTCGGCGCGGACGCCACCACCGAGATGGTGAGCAGGGACCGCTCGGCCGGCAGCTGGGAGAAGTAGCAGAGCAGGTTCCTCGGGTTCTGTGGGCTGGGCGGCGATGTCCACTGCATGCCGACAAAGGGGTTGAAATAGTCGATCAGGGCCGTCATCCAGTACTCGGGCGACGCCACGTAGGGGATCTTGCTCGTGAGGACAAACGACGGTCCATTGGAGATGGTCGTCCCACCCACGGAACCGAGCCGCGACAGTCCCTCGACACGCGAGGTCGACGTCGGAGGTGCATCCAGCACGTCGGTGTGGACCTCCCCGCTGTTGAGGTCCGCCACATGATGCGCCCACCGCTCGACCTCGGGCCGCCGCAGCAACGGACCTCGCCGCGATCCCGCCGCCGCCGTGGCCGCACGCTCGTCTGGTGTGTCCATTCCCTGCTCCCTTCGCGGTTCCAGGACGCGCCCGTTGTGCGCGGTCCTGCCGGCTCGCACCGCGGGAGTCTCCCACGTGACGCCGCTCGGGCAAGTCCCTCAGAGGTCGTGGTGCTGGACGTCGAAGGTCCGTCCCAGGAGTCAGTGGGCGTGACCGTGACCGGGCTGGCATCGACGGTGAGGAGCATCTAGGCATGCCTGTTGAAGACCAGGTCGACCGCGGTGAGCGTGGCCTTCGAGCCGACCACATCGGTCAGGTACGGGTAACGCAGAAGCTGCGGCTGGTCGGCACCGGCAGGCAAGGCCGAAGCGACAATCCGGCCGCGAGCGGGATCGGCACCAACAGGGCACAACGTCGTGTGCGCTTCATCTCCTCCCCGAGAAATGGTGCTGCGCCTGGCGCGGCGAGGAGGTCCGTCAGGTCCGGCCGTCCAGCCGCTCATTATCACTCATCGCACAACGACCCTCGACGAGGGATCTAGGGTGGGGAAAGTGCGGACAAGCCGTCCGACTGGACGATCGACAAGCAGTTATCCACATTCGTTCGGAACGCACTTCCGGGGGAGACCCGTGGCCTACTAGTATCGAACGCATGTTCGTAGAACAGTCCGCTAAGCGGAGATGCTCCTTCCAGGGATGCGGCAGACCGCACCTCGCAAGGGGGCTTTGCCGTGGCCACTACGAACAGCAGAGACTTGTCGGATCGCTGAAACCCCTGCGTCCCCGACGTCGAGGCGACCCAGCGTGCAAGTTCGAGGGCTGTGGGAATGTTGCCGTCAACAAGGGACTATGCCAAGCCCATGCCAACCAGAGAAAGAAGGGCCAGCCCCTACGTCCCCTCCGGCCCTTCTACGGCACGCAGGGCCCCTGCAGATTCGATGGCTGCGCCAAACCTCGTGCGGCAGGAGGCTTCTGCGCAGGCCACGCCGCCCAGTACTATGGCGGCCGTCCATTGGCCCCGCTCTTCAAGCCCAAGGTGGGGTGTGACTTCCCTGGCTCTCTGGAGCGCTTCGAGGAGGTGCACCACAAGAATGGGGAATCCGCAGCGATAATCGGCCAGAGAACCTCGAACTGTGGGCCCGCGGCATGCAGCCGCCCGGGAGCCGCGTCAGCGACCTGATCGAGGCGGCAATGAGGGTGCTCAAGCTATATAGTCCAGAACTATTGGCAGAACCTGGGCTCGAATCGAAGGAGGTAGAAGCCAAGAAAATTGGCTAGCCATCGTTCGAGGATCAATCAACTCCGACCCAGACGCAGCTGCCGGGCAATTACAACCCTTAAGATCTGGTTTGTCCCCTCGTATATTTGAGTAATTTTTGAATCCCTCAGCATGCGCTCCAGGGGGAAGTCTTTAATGTATCCATATCCACCCAGGAGCTGCACCGCATCGGTGGTGACCCGCATCGCCACATCCGAGGCGAAGCACTTGGAGGCAGCGGCAGTGAAGGTCAGGTCGGGGTCGTCGCGGTCGGCCTTGGCGGCGGCCTGATACACCATGGTGCGGGCGGCCTCCAGCTGCATGGCCATGTCGGCCAGCATGAACTGGATGCCCTGGAAGTCGGCGATGGCCTGGCCGAACTGCTCGCGCTCCTGGGTGTAGGCGAGGGCGTAGTCGAAGGCGCCCTGGGCGATGCCGACGGCCTGGGCGCCGATGGTGACCCGGCTGTGGTCCAGGGCCCGCAGGGCCAGCGGGAAGCCCTCGCCCTCCTCGCCCAGGCGGTTGGCGGCCGGGACCCGGACGTCGTTGCAGATGACCTCGGTGGTGGGCGAGCCGCGGATGCCGAGCTTGTCCTCGTGCTTGCCGATCTCGAAGCCGGGCATGGAGTCCTCGAGCATGAAGGCGCTGATGCCCCTGGACCCGGCGTCGGGGTCGGTGACGGCGTAGTAGATGTACAGCTTGCTGACCCCGCCGCCGGTGATGAACCGCTTGGTGCCGTTGAGGAGGTAGTCGTCGCCGTCGCGGACCGCCTGGGAGCGCATGGCGGCCGCGTCCGAGCCCGACCCGGGCTCGGTCAGGCAGTAGGAGGCCATGGCCGACCCGTCGGCGATCGGGGGCAGGAACCGCTGCTTCTGCTCCTCGCTGCCGGCGAACAGCAGCGGCAGGGTGGCCAGCTTGTTGACCGCGGGGATCAGCGAGGTGGAGGCGCAGACCCGCGCCACCTCCTCGACTAGGAGGCAGTGGGTGATCGAGTCGGCCCCGGCCCCGCCGTAGGCCTCCGGGACGTTGATCCCGGTCAGCCCGGCCTCGGCCAGCACCTTCAGGTTGTCCCAGGGGAACTCGCCCGTCCGGTCGATCTCGACCGCCCGCTCGGTGAACTTGTCCTCGAACAGCCGCCGCCACTCCCGGCGGAACAGCTGCTGGTCCTCGGTCAGGGCGAACGCCTCCGACATCTCTCCACCCTCCCATGCGTGGCGGCCGGATCCTCCCATTCTAGTGACGCTGCCGAGGCCCGATAGCATGGAGTCGATGAACAGCGACCAGCCACGGGTGGCCCTGCTCGGCTACGGGTACTGGGGGCCGAACCTGGCCCGGAACCTGCACATGGGTCTGGGCAGGGACTGGGTGGCCTGCGTCGACCCCGACCCGGCCCGGCGGGCCGAGGTCGCCCGGCGCTATCCCTGGGTCCGGGCCCTGGCCGACCCGGCCGAGGTCATGGCCGACCCGGAGGTCGACGCCCTGGTCGTCGCCTCCCCCGCCCGCACCCACGCGCCCCTGGTCATCGACGCCCTCCAGGCCGGCAAGCACGTGCTGGTGGAGAAGCCCCTGGCCCTGTCGACCGCCGAGGCGGTCGGCCTGGCCAAGGCCGCCGACCGGGCGGGCCGGGTCCTGGCCGTGGGCCACACCTTCGAGTACAACCCGGCCGTGACCCGCATGCGGGAGCTGCTGGAGGCCGGCGACCTCGGCGACCTGTGGTACCTGCACTCCCAGCGGGTCAACCTGGGCCGCATCCAGACCGACATCAACGCCCTGTGGTCGATCGGCCCCCACGACATCTCGATCGCCAACTACCTGGTCGGCTCGGCCCCCCGCTGGGTGGCGGCCCGCGGCGCCCGCTACCTGCACGCCGAGGTCGAGGACGTCGTGTTCGCCACCCTCGGCTACGACGACGGCGTCCTGGCCCATCTGCACGTGTCCTGGCTCGACCCGTCCAAGCTGCGCCGCACCACAATGGTCGGCTCCCGGCGCATGGTGGTCTTCGACGACCTCGACTCCGAGGCCAAGCTGCGCGTCTACGACAAGGGCGCCGACCAGGTGGAGGGCGGCTTCGGCGAGTTCCAGTTCCGCCTCCGCCGCGGCGACCTGCACGTCCCCCGCACCGACCTGACCGAGCCGCTGGCCCTGGAGCTGGACCACTTCCTGGAGTGCTGTCGCACCGGCGCCCGGCCCCGTACCGACGGCTGGAACGGGGTCCGGGTGGTCGCCACCCTGGAGGCGGCCCAGCAGTCCCTCGACAAGGGCGGGATCCAGGTCGAGGTTGAGACGACCGCGCCACCGGGCCGATGACCGTCCGGCGGTAGCCGCCGGGCGACGGCCCTCAGATGGCGAGGCAGGCCGCGACCAGCAGCAGGGCGAGGGCCGGGAGGTCGCCGGCGTCGACGCCGTGGTCCGTGGTGAGCTTGAAGAGGACAACGCCCTGGGGGAACGGCTGGGCGACCACGATCAGGATCGCCAGGGCGACCAGCAGGAGGGCGGCCTGGAGTCTCCGCCGGCGCCGTGGTTGCTCTGGTGTCGACATCCCCTCGACGGTACCAAGCCCCTGCGGTTCAGGCGGTCGTGAACGGCCAGGCGCCGCGCGGCCCGGCCGGCGTTGACAGCCCGCCCGGCGTTGACAGCCCGCCCCCGACCCTTCACCATCCCAGTGGATGGTAAGGGGATGGTAGCCGTGCCGGAGACGGAGAAGACCGAGAAGATCACGGTCAACCTTGGCCTGGTCGACCTGGGACAGATCGACCTGCTGGTCCAGGAGGGCTTCTACGCCAACCGGACCGACTTGATCCGCACCGCGATCCGGGCCCAGCTGGCCACCCACGCCGAGGCCGTGCATCGCACGGTGGCCCGCAAGACCCTGGTGCTGGGGGTCCAGCACTACTCGCGGCGGGACCTGGAGGCGGTCCGCGACGCCGGCCAGCGCCTCGAGGTCCGGGTCCTGGGGCTGGCCAGCATCGCCGAGGACGTCTCCCCCGACCTGGCCCTGGCCACCATCGAGTCGGTCGAGGTGCTGGGCGCCCTGCGGGCCAGCGCCACCGTCAAGGCGGCCCTGGCCGGCCGCATCGCATGACCCCGGAGCAAAGGAAGCAGCACATGCAGGACGACATGGCCGAGGCGACTCGCCTCACCCGCAGCGGGCGGCTCGCCGAAGCCACCGCGCTGATCCAGCG
>Ga0307277_10000239_pt1 | contig 19136 bp, 17 predicted proteins | sample ER_DNA_116_FD_194473 | JGI IMG/M metagenome (GOLD analysis project Ga0307277, IMG submission 194473) | Bulk soil microbial communities from the East River watershed near Crested Butte, Colorado, United States - ER_DNA_116 | ecosystem: Environmental > Terrestrial > Soil > Floodplain | place...
GTCGACCCGGCCGTAGTCTCGGAGGCGGTGGTCTTCGCCGGGCTGGTCGGGGCCATCTCCTGGAACCTCCTGACCTGGTGGCTGGGCCTGCCCACCTCCTCCTCGCACGCCATCATCGGCGGCTTCGCCGGGGCCGGCGTGGCCAAGGCCGGCTTCAGCGTCCTGAACGCGGCCAGCCTGGAGAAGACCATCCTGTTCATCTTCCTGTCGCCGCTGCTCGGGATGGCGCTCGGGTTCCTGCTCATGCTGGCCAACATGTGGCTGTTCCAGCGGGCCACCCCGGCCCGGGTGGACGGCCTGTTCCGCCGCCTCCAGCTGGTCTCGGCGGCCGCCTTCAGCCTGGGCCACGGCGGCAACGACGCCCAAAAGACCATGGGCATCATCAGCGCCCTGCTGGTCGGCGCCGGCTACCTCAAGCTCGAGGCCGACAACAGCCTCCCGATGCCGCTGTGGGTCGTGTTCGCCGCCTACACCGCCATCTCGCTCGGCACCCTGTCGGGGGGCTGGCGGATCGTGAAGACCCTGGGCCAGCGGATCACCGCCCTCAAGCCGGTCGGTGGCTTCTCGGCCGAGACGGCCGCCGCCTGCTCGCTGTATCTGGCCACCTTCCTCGGCGTCCCCGTCTCCACCACCCACACCATCACCGGGGCCATCGTCGGGGTCGGCTCGACCCGGCGGCTTTCCGCGGTCCGCTGGGGGGTGGCCGGCCGGATCGTCTGGGCCTGGATCCTCACCATCCCCGCCGCCGCCGTCATGGCGGCCGTCACCTACGCCATCACCGTCTCGAGGTTCGCGGTGGCCGCCCTGGTCCTCGCCGCCGTGTTCGTCGCCGTCGTCCTGGCCATCCGCCGCAACCGCCGGGACATCGAAACCGTCGAGCCGGCCGCGGCCACCGAGCAGACTGCACCCACCCGGTCGGGCGCCGGGTCCCCCGGTGGGGGAGCGTAGCCGACCCCGGAACGAGGGCGCGCGAGGTTGTCGACACCCCTCCGGAGGGGTGGCGGGGTATGGTTGGCACCATGCTGAAGGCGACGTTGCTGAAGGCGGCGGGGTCGGGGTCCCTGCAGCGGCAGGTGACCTCCAACCCGATCGCCCGCCGGGTGGCGGACCGGTTCATCGCCGGCAACACCCTCGACGAGGCCGAGCATGCGATCCGGACGCTCAACGCCGGCGGGATGTCGGTGGCGCTCGACTACCTGGGCGAGAACACCGAGTCCGAGGCCCAGGCCCGCGAGTCGACCGGCGCCTACCTGGCCGCCATCGACCGCATCCAGGACCGCGGCATGGACGCCAACATCTCGGTCAAGCTGACCGCCATGGGCCTCGACATCCGCCAGGACCTGGCCCTGGAGGAGGCCTCCAGGGTGGCCGCCCGGGGCAAGGAGGTCGGCGCCATGGTCGGCGTCGACATGGAGGCCGCCGCCTACGTCGCCCGCACCCTCGACATCGTCGAGGCCCTCAAGCGCGACTACGACAACGTCGGCGTCTGCGTCCAGTCCTACCTGTACCGCAGCCGCGACGACCTCGACCGCCTGAACCGCCTCGGCGTCCCGGTCCGGCTGGTCAAGGGCGCCTACCAGGAGTCACCCGAGGTCGCCTACCCCGAGAAGGCCAGCGTCGACTACGCCTACGCCCGCATGCTCGACGCCCTGCTCGCCCTCAACCCCTACCCGATGGTCGCCACCCACGACCCGGCCATGGTCCGCCTCACCAAGGCCCTGGTCGCCCACCACCGCCGCGACCGCGACAGCTTCGAGTTCCAGATGCTCTACGGCGTCCGCCGCGACCTCCAGGACCAGGTCGTCGCCGAAGGCTACCGGCTGCGTGTCTACCTCCCCTACGGCACCCAGTGGTACCCCTACTTTATGCGCCGCCTCGCCGAGCGCCCCGCCAACCTCTACTTCTTCCTCTCCAACCTGGTGAGAGCCAGGTGAGGCGCTGAGGGCTCCGTAACGCTCTCCGGACGCGGCGGTGTTCCAGCCGCTCCGCCGCCGCATCCAGGGGGTGGTCGACCGGCGCTTCAACCGCCGCCGCCACGACGCCGCCACGACGATCCAGGCGTTCAGCACCCACCTGCGCGACCAGGTCGACCTGGACACCCTGACCGGCGAGTTGCTGGCCGTGGTCCACCAGACGATCCAGCCCACCCAGGCGTCGCTGTGGCTCCGGCCGCCGGCGGCCCGCGGGTCGTAGCGGCCGCGGGCGCAGAACCACCCGGGCGCATCTATGCTGGCCTGGGTGGTCGTCGGCGAGGAAAGGGTGGCGGATGCGGCACGGGTTGGCCGGGGCCGCCGCCGTCCTCGGGCTGGTCGGCGCGCTCGTGCTCGCGGGGTGCCGCTCGGGGGACGACGGGCGGTACGCGGCCGAGCCGGTGCGGACGGCCGAGGTGGTGGAGCGGGTCAGCGCGCCGGGGACGGTGCAGGCGGCCGGGCAGGCGGAGCTGAAGGCGCCGGCGGCGGGGCGGGTCGAGCGGCTGCTGGTCAAGGACGGGCAGCGGGTCGAGGACGGCCAGCTGGTCGCCGAGCTGTCCTCCGAGCAGGTCGAGGACCAGGTGCGGCAGGCCCAGGCGGCGGTCGACGCCGCCTCGTCGCTCGGGGGGGTGGCGCCGACCCTGCCCACGGGGGCGGCGCTGTCGGCCTTCCAGCAGGTCCAGTCGCAGGTCACCGCGACCAGCGCGGCCGTGATCGCCGCCCTCCGCTCGGCCCTGCCGCTGGTGCCGAGGGCGCAGCGGGCCAGGCTCGAGGCCCGCATCGACCGGGCCCAGGTCCGGGTGGCGGCGCTCCAGCGCCAGGCCGACCAGGCGGCCCAGGACGCCGCGGCCGCGACCGCCGCCCAGGCCGACTCGCTGCAGCGCTCGCTCCAGGCCGCGACCACCGCCCAGCGCAGCCAGGCCGAGCTGGCCCTGGAGCTGGCCCGCGACCAGCAGGAGCGCCTGACCCTGCGGTCGCCGCTGAACGGCAACGTCCAGCTCGGCCGCTCCGGCGGCGGCGGCACGACCCTGCCGCAGGTCCAGGGGCTGCCCGAGGGGGCCGAGCAGGCCCTCCAGGGGCTGGGCGGCGGGACCCAGGCCGGCCAGACGGGGCCGCCGCTGCGGGTCGGGTCCGAGGTCAGCGCCGGCCAGACCGTGGCCACCGTCTACGACGTCAGCGACCTGCTGGTCGCGGCCGAGGTGGACGAGACCGACATCGCGCTGGTCAAGCCGGGGCAGTGGGCCCGGGTGGAGCTGGACGCGTTCCCCCAGGCCACCTTCCCGGCCAAGGTGCGCCGGGTCGCGGTCGCCCCCACGGCCGGCCAGTCGGCCGCCGGCGGGGTCACCTACCAGGTCGACCTGGTCCTCGGCGAGGCCGCGGCCGGCTCGTCGGGCGAGGCCCAGCCGGTGCCCCGGGTCGGGATGACCGCCACCGCGGCCATCGCGGTCCGCCGGACCACCGACCGGCCCTCGGTGCCCGGGTCGGCCCTGGTCGGCCGGTCGGGCGGGCAGGCCGTGTTCGTGGTCGAGAACGGCAAGGTCCACCTGCGGCCGGTGCAGGTCGCCGCCGACGGCGAGGACCGGGTGGCGGTCGCCTCCGGCCTGCGCGACGGCGAGCGGGTGGTGTCCCGCGGCGCCGAGCGCCTGCGCGACGGCCAGGACTGGCCGCCATGACCCAGTCGGCAGCGGGTCTTGGAAGTCCACCGGCCACGGGGGTGGCTGGCCACGAGCCCGTGGTCGAGGCCCTGCAGGTGACCAAGGTGTACCGCCTGGACGGGGTCGAGGTGCGGGCCCTGGACGGGGTCGACCTGGTCGTGGAGCGGGGCGACTCGATGGCCATCATGGGGCCCAGCGGGTCGGGCAAGTCGACCCTGCTGGGGCTGCTCGGCGGGCTGGACCGGCCGACCTCGGGGACGCTGCGGTTCGACGGGCGGGACGTGGCCGGGCTGTCCGGGGACGAGCTGGCGGCGGTGCGCAACCGGGTCGTCGGCTTCGTGTTCCAGAGCTTCCAGCTGCTGGCCCGGACCCCGGCGGTCGCCAACGTCGGCCTGCCCCTGGTCTACCGGGGGCTGGGCCGGGGCGACCGCCGCCGGCTGGCCGCCGCCGCCCTGGAGTCGGTCGGGCTCGGGCACCGGCTCCAGCACCGGCCCTCGCAGCTGTCGGGTGGCGAGCAGCAGCGCGTGGCCATCGCCCGGGCCCTGGTCACCGAGCCGGCGATGCTGCTGGCCGACGAGCCCACCGGCAACCTCGACTCGCGCTCGGGCGACGAGGTCCTGGACCTGCTGGCCCGCCTCCACGCCGATCGCGGGGTCGCCGTGGTCGTGGTCACCCACGACCCCGGGGTCGCGGCCCGCTTCCGCCGCCGGGTCACCCTGCGCGACGGCCGCCTGGTCACCCGGACCGAGGACGGCCGGTGAGATTCGGCGAGGCGGTCCGGGTCGCCTGGGAGGCGCTGCGGGCCAACAAGCTCCGCTCGGGGCTGACCATGCTCGGGGTGGTCATCGGCGTGGCCAGTGTGGTCCTGCTGGTGGCGATCGGCAGCGGCGCCCGCGACGAGGTCACCTCCGGGGTCGAGTCGCTCGGCTCCAACATCCTGTTCGTCGCCCCGGGCAACCTGTCGTTCGGCTCGGCCCCGAGCGTGTCCCGGCTGGGCCTGGAGGACGTCCGCCGGGTCGGCGACGCCATCGGCGACCCGCACCGGGTCGCGGCCACCGTCGCCTCGGGCGAGGTCGCCCGGGTCGGGGCCCGGCGGGCCACCGTCAACGTCAACGGCACCAACGAGACCATCCCGCTGGTGTTCGACCGCACCGTGTCCCGGGGCGCGTTCTTCGGCGCCGCCGACGTCGAGACCCGCCGCCGGGTGGCCGTGCTCGGCGCCGACCCGGCCGACAGCCTGTTCCCCGACCGCGACCCGGTGGGCAAGTCGATCACCGTCGGCGGGGTCCGCTTCCGGGTCGTGGGCGTGATGGGCCGGGTCGGGACCGCCTTCGGGGTGGCCCGCGACGCCGAGCTGTTCATCCCCGTCACCGCAGCCCAGCGCCTGTTCGGGGTCAGCCGGGTCGACGGCATCGCCGTCAAGGCGCCCAGCACCGAGCAGATCTACGAGGAGCAGGCGATCATCCGCAAGGTGGTCACCGAGGCCCATCCCGAGCAGGAGTACCAGGTCCTCACCCAGGAGGACATCCTCGGGGTGGTCGGGCGCATCCTCGGCATCCTGACCCTGGTCCTGGCCTCGATCGCCGGGATCTCCCTGGTCGTGGGCGGGGTCGGGGTGATGAACATCATGCTCGTCAGCGTGTCCGAGCGGACCCGGGAGATCGGGCTGCGCAAGGCCGTCGGGGCCCGCACCCGCGACGTGCTGCGCCAGTTCCTGCTGGAGGCGGTCGCCCTGACCGTGAGCGGCGGGGTCGTCGGCATCCTGGTCGGGATCGGCGGGGCCCTGCTGGTGGGGCGGTTCTCGCCGGTGCCGGCGGCCATCACCGGCTGGTCGGTCGCCCTCGCCTTCGGGGTCAGCGTGGCCGTGGGCGTGTTCTTCGGCGTCTGGCCGGCCCGCAAGGCGGCCCGCATGCAGCCCATTACGGCGCTGCGCTACGAGTAGTGCAAGCTGACTGCAAGCAGCGCCCCTAGCCTGCGGGCGGAGGTACAGGACATGGAGAAGGTGACGGCGGCGGCGGTCCAGGCGACCCCGGTGTTCCTGGACCGGGAGGCGACCATCGACAAGGCCTGCCGGCTGATCGGGGAGGCCGCGGCCGCCGGGGCGGGACTGGTGGTGTTCCCCGAGACGTTCGTGCCCACCTATCCGGACTGGGTGTGGCGCTCGACGCCCTGGGGGACGGCCGGGGAGTGGTTCGGGCGACTGCTCGACCAGGCGGTGGTGGTGCCGTCGCCGGCCACCGAGGCCATCGGGGCGGCGGCCGGGCGGGCCGGGGTGTGGGTGTCGATCGGGGTCAACGAACGCGACCCGGCCGGCAGCACCATCTACAACACCCAGCTGTACCTCGGCCCCGACGGTGCCGTGGTCGCCAAGCACCGCAAGCTCATGCCCACCGGGGGCGAGCGGCTGGTCTGGGGCATGGGCGACGGCTCGACCCTGGCCGTGGTCGAGACCCCCTTCGGGCGCCTCGGCGGCCTGACCTGCTGGGAGAACTACATGCCCCTGGCCCGGTACGCGATGTACGCCAAGGGCGTCGACGTCTGGGCGGCGCCGACCTGGGACACCAGCGACGTGTGGGTGCCGACCCTGCGCCATCTCGCCAAGGAGGGTCGGATGTACGTGATCGGGGTGGCCCCGCTGCTCCGCGGCTCGGACGTCCCCGCCGACCTGCCGGGCCGCGACGAGCTGTACGGCGGGGAGGAGGACTGGCTCAGCCGCGGCCTGTCCACCATCGTCGGGCCGCGCGGCGAGGTCCTGGCCGGCCCGCTGGTCGAGCAGGAAGGCATCCTCTACGCCGAGCTGGACGCGGCCAAGGCCCGCGCGGCCCGGATGGAGTTCGACCCGGTCGGCCACTACGCCCGGCCCGACGTGTTCCGGCTGGTGGTCGACACCCGCCGGCACGTGACCACCGAGCAGGACCCGGCGGCCGACGGGCCACCGGCCGACCCCACCGCCGCGGCCCGCCCGCGGCCCGACCATGGAGGAGCGAGCCATGCCCCCTGACCAGGCAGAGCTGCACCGGCGTGCCGTCGAGGAGTTCGGCGCCCGGGTCAAGGCCGTCGGCGACGACCAGTGGGAGCTGCCCACCCCGTGCAGCGACTGGAACGTGCGCCAGCTGGTCAACCACCTCGTGTACGAGAACCGCTGGACGGTCCCGCTGATGGGTGGCAGCACCATCGCCGAGGTCGGCGACCGCTACGAGGGCGACCTGCTCGGCGACCGCCCCAAGGCGGCCTGGGACGAGTCGTCGGCCGAGGCCGTCCGGTCGGTGCAGGCCGACGGCGCCCTCGACCGGGTCGTCGACCTGTCCAGCGGGCCCACCCCGGCCCGCGAGTACGTGTCGCAGCTGTACGCCGACCACCTGATCCACGCCTGGGACCTGGCCAGGGCCGTCGGGGCCGACGAGAGCCTCGACCCCGAGCTGGTCGACGCCTGCGCAGCCTGGTTCGCCTCCATGGAGGACCTCTACCGGTCCATCGGCGCCATCGGCGAGCGCCCCGACACCCCGCCGGGCGCCGACCCCCAGACCGTCCTGCTGGCCGGGTTCGGCCGCACCGCCTGAGCCCGGAGGCCGCAGGCTCAGCCGGTGGAGCGCAGGGCGTCGAGCACCCGGGCGCGGATCAGCTGGGGGCCGGCGCCCAGGCGGGTCAGGACCAGCATGGCCAGGCCCTCGCCCTCGCGGACCAGGCCGAGCAGGATGTGCTCGGTGCCGATGTACCGGTGCTTGAGGGCCAGGGCCTCGCGCAGGCTCAGCTCCAGGACCTTCTTGGCCCGTGGCGTGAAGGGGATGTGGCCACCGAACAGCGGCACCCGACCGCGTCGGCAGCCACGGCCGGGACGCCACTGCAGGGCGCCCGGGCCGAACGACGCCTCGACCCGCCGCCGGACCTCCTCCAGGTCGATGCCGATCGCCCCCAGCGCCTCGGCGTCCCCGCTGCCCAGGGGGCCGCGCCCGACCTCGGCCAGCACCTCGCGCTCGACCGCCGCCGCCGTGATCCCCAGGCCGCCGAGCACCCGGGCGGCGACGCCATCGCCATGCAGCAGCCCGAGCAGGATGTGCTCGGTGCCGACCCAGCCGTGGCCCAGCCCGCGGGCCGACACCTGGGCGTCGACGGCCACCTGCCGGGCCCGGTCGGTGAAGCGCTCGAACATTCAGTCCCTCCGCAGCAGGCCCCGGCGGGCCGAGTGCTTCTTATGGACCGCCTGCCGGCTCACGCCGAGCTCGGAGGCGATCTCCTGCCATGACCAGCCGGCGGCGCGGGCGTTGGCCACCTGAAGGGTCTCGAGCTGCTCGAGCAGCCGCCGCAGCGCGGCCACCGCCCGCAGCCCGACCCGCGGGTCCTTGCTGTCCACCGCGTTCGCCAGCTCTGCTGCCTCGTCCATGGCTGTCATCCTAGGTTGACAGTGGGGATCTGTCAACCTCCGTTGACACGAGGCCAGACTCTTACCCGCTTCTAATGGGACACACAGGCTCGTCCCAGCTTGGCGCGGTATCACAGACGCTGCCGGCCGGCCCCGGGGGCCGGCCTCCCGACCAGCGTCAACGAGGCGCGAGATGGCGAGTTCGCTCCTGGTCGTCGACGATGACGACGGCATCCGTTCGGTGTTCGAGCGCGAGGGCTTCCGGGTCACCGTCGCCGGCGACGGCGAGCGCGCCCTCGACCTGCTGCGCCAGACCCCGGTGGACTGCATCCTGCTCGACGCCGGCCCCCCGGGGCTGGAAGGGCTCGAGGTCTGCCGGCGGCTGCGCCGGGCCGGCGACGAGACCCCGATCATCCTGCTCACCGCCCCGTCCGGGGTCGGCCAGCGGGTCCAGGGGCTGGAGGCCGGGGCCGACGACTGCCTGGGCCGGCCGTTCGCCCTCGAGGAGCTGCTGGCCCGGGTCCGGGCCGTGCTCCGTCGGCGCCGGCGCGAGCGCGGCGACCAGGTGCTGCGCCTGAGCGACCTGGTCGTGGACCGGCTGGCGCTGGAGGTGTCGCGGGGCGGCCGGCGCATCGACCTCACCCGGCGGGAGTTCGAGCTGCTGCTGGCCTTCATGCGCCGGCCCCGCCAGGTCCTGCGGCGCGAGGAGCTGCTGGCCAGGGTGTGGGGCTACGACTTCGCCACCGACACCAACGTGGTCGAGGTCTACGTCCTCTACCTGCGCCGCAAGCTGGAGGCGGCCGGTGAGCCGCGCCTGCTCCACACCGTCCGCGGCGCCGGCTACATCCTGCGGGACGGCTGAGGGCTAGCGGGCCTCGCCGCCCTCGGGTGGAGCTTGACCCAGGAACCGCTCCAGTTCGGCGGCGATCTCGTCGCCGGAGGGGATGCGCTCGTCGGCGCCCTGCTCGACCAGGCCGCGGATCTGGTCGACGAACTCGGCGATCTGCGGTCGCTCGCGGATCGCCTCCTCGACCTGCTCCAGGTGGTCCTTGGTGGCCGCCTCCAGCTCGGTGGTCTCGACCTCGACCCCGGTCAGCCGGCCCAGGGTCCGGACCAGGGCCAGGGCGGCCGGCGGGTGGGCGCCCCCGGCCAGGTAGGGAGGCACCCGCGCCCACAGCCCGCTGGCCGGGACCCCCGCCCGGTGCAGCCGCTCCTCGAGCACCGTCTGGATGCCGGCCTGCAGCTCCACCACCAGCGGCACCCGCTCCAGGCGGGCCGCCAGCTCGGGGTCGGCCGAGGTCCCGACCACGGCCACCGGGTCGGTGTGCAGGGCCGGGGCCGGGAACGCGCCCAGCCCGAACACCTGGGTCACGGCCAGCCTCCGGCAGGCCTCGACCACGTCGGCGCAAAAGGCCCGCCAGCGGAAGTCGGGCTCGGGCCCGAGGAGCAGGAGCGCGTCCCGCTCCCCGCCCGGGGTCGCCTGGAGCAGCTCGATCGGCGACCAGGTGACCGCCTCGATGGTGCCGCCGTCCAGGCGCACCACCGGCCGCCGGGACCGAAAGTCGATCAGCTCGTCGCTGTCGAACTCGGCCAGGGGCGTGGCGTTCCAGCGTGAGCGCAGGAACACCGCCGCGGTCTGGCCGGCCAGCCCGGCGTCGGTCCAGCCGTGGAGGTGGACGACCAGGAACGGGTCGCGGAGCTCCGGCGGGTCGGTGAGGTCGAACAGCCTGCCCATGCCAGGCAGGGTAGCGGTTCCGGGCGGGTGTGTGGTGACCACGGTAGCCTTGCCGGGTGACCACCTCCGCCCGTCCCGCCCGGGTGTCGCCGCTGCGCCCGTTCCGGCACCGCGCCTTCGCGACCGTCTGGACGGGCAGCTTCGTCTCCAACATCGGCACCTGGATGGAGACGGTGGCCATCGGCGTCTACGTCACCCAGGCCACCGGCCAGGCCGCCTGGACGGGCACGGTGGCCGCCCTCACCTACGTGCCCACGGTGGTCCTGGGGCCGTTCGGCGGCGCCCTGGCCGACCGCTTCGACCGCCGCCGCTTCCTCGTCGCCGTGACCCTGTTCCAGACCCTGCTGGCGGCCACCCTGACCCTGCTGGCCGCGACCGACCGGCTGTCGGTGGCCGCCGTGGCCACGATCGTGCTGCTGGCCGGGTGCGCCTTCGCCGTGGCCATGCCGGCCGTCCAGGCCATGACCCCCGACCTGGTCGGGGCCGACGACCTGCTGGGGGCGATGAGCCTAGGGGCGGCCCAGTTCAACCTGGGCCGGGTCGTGGGTCCGGCCCTGGCCGGGCTGGTCATCACCGCCGGCGGGCTGGCCTGGGCCTTCGGGCTGAACGTGCTCAGCTTCGGCGCCGTCCTGGTCGCCCTGGCCCTGATCCGGATCCCGCCGCTGGTCAGGGGCGACGGCGAGCGGCCGCGGGTGCTGCGCACCGTCGCCGACGGGGTGGTCGCGGCCAGGCGCGACCCGGGCATCCGGACCGCCCTGCTGCTGCTCCTGGCGACCACGTTCCTCGTCTCGCCGTTCATCGGGCTGGTCCCGGCCGTGGCCATCAAGGTGTTCGGGCGCGGCGCCCCCGGCACCTCGGCCCTGGTCACCGCCCAGGGCGTCGGGGCCGTCTGCTCGGCCCTGGCCGCGACCCCCCTGGCCGGCCTGCTGGGCCGGCGCCGGGTGCTGGTCGCGGCCCTGGTCCTGGTCGGGCCGGCGGCCGTCCTGTACGGGCTGGCCCCGACGTTCCCGCTGGCCGTGGCCGCCATCGCCGTGCTCGGCTTCGTCTACCTGGCCGTCCTGTCGGGCACCAGCACCGTCTGCCAGCTGCGGGCCCCGCGGGAGCTGCGGGCCCGCATCGCCAGCCTGTTCATGCTCGGGGTCGGCGGCGGCCACGCCCTCGGCCTGGTCATGCAGGGCTGGCTGGGCGACCGGGTCGGGCTGCCCCAGGTCACCGCGGCCACCGGGCTAGTCCTGCTGGCGATCGTGGTCGCGGTCCGCCTGATGCGGCCCGACCTGCTGGAGGCGATGGAGCCCGTGGCGGCTGAGCGGCCCGCCTGACGTCGCCGCCTTCACCCCTCAGTAGCCGTAGTTCGTGCCGTAGCCGTCTGGAGCGCTGTCCCAGCCACAGCCCACGAGAATTCCGGTGGTCAACTGCTCGATGCAGAACCGTTGGTACACCCTGGAATTGCCGTTCCCGTCCTTCCATTGGAACGTCGACGTGCTGCCCGCGCCACAGACGTGGCCGCCGGGTGCTCGGATCCACCCTCCTGCTGTCCCGGCTTCCATGAACCAGACGGACACGCAGTAGCCATCTGCGCGCTCGTCCTTCAGGACCCCGGTGTAGACCTGGTTCCCGTTACAGGTGCCGGCCCCTGGTGTCTCGGATGCCCGTAGGTACCCGCTGTAGTCGTAGTAGCTCCACACCGGCTTGTTGACGCCATTGCAGCGGGCCTCGGCGGGGCGGGTTGAGGTCAGTGAATCGACCGTGAACAGCGTTGCCGCGAGGAGGCCGATGACGAGGAACCTCGCGGCCAGACGACGACGTCGATGGGTCACGTGGCATCCTTCCCTTCGCGGCGCATGATCGTCAGGCTCATTGATGGCAGCCGAAGGAGTGGGTGTCCGCCGACGTCGGGCTCGTGGTGGTCTTGAACTCGGTGGTCACCCCGTTGCTGCGCAGGGTCAACTCCAGCACCCCATAGGAGCCCTGGATCCGCTTGAGCGAGTTGGCCGCCGGCGAGCCGTTGAAGGTGTCGAGGCTGCGGCCACCGGTGCCAACGATCGCCGAGCGGATCCCCTTGGTGTAGTCGGAGGCGCCGGTATGTAGCTGGGGGCCGAAGTACTCGTAGTCGTGGTTGTGGCCTGACACGACCAGGTCCACCCCCCGCTCCTCCATCGTCCACCACGGGGTGCGCATCGCCGTAGTCGGGCCGTGGGAGGCATGGGTCGCGAACGCCGGCTCGTGGAACACCGCCAGCTCGCAGTCGGCGTCGTCGGCGGCCAGGTCGGCCCGGAGCCAGTCCTCCATCGCCGCGTCCAGCGCGCAGCTGGGCGTGGTCCAGGCCGGCGGGTTGGCGTAGCGGCCGCAGGCCGAGTTGAGGACGATCACGTGCCAGTGCTTGCCGCCGGGCAGGTTGACGTTGAAGGAGTAGTAGGAGGCGGCCGAGGGCCGGGCCCGCGACCCCCAGTAGTCGAAGTACCCGCCGCCGGTGGCCGCCCAGCCACTGTTGGTCCCGTTGCCGTACTCGTGGTTCCCGGCCGCCGGGTAGGACTTGTTGAACTCGCCGCTCCAGATGGGGTCCCAGCGGTTGCGGTAGTTGGCCAGCTCGCCGTTCTCGTACTGCAGGTCGCCGGCGAACACATACGCGTCGGCGTCCTGCTGCAAGGCCAGGCTGTGGACGGCCTTGGCGGCGGTGAGGTCGCCCCCCGGCCCCGGCACCAGGTCGCCCACCACCACCAGGGTGTCGCCGTTGACATCCGGGGCCGCGGCGTTCGCCCCGCGCCCGTTGACCAGGACCAGCGCCAGTGCGACGAGCACAGCAACGGTCGCAGCCCGCCGGTTGCTGTTGGGCCCGCTCACGACGAATCGCACGTCTTCACCTCCATGGACCGGCATGGCCCCGGACGGGGAGCCTCGCGTCGTGGCACGACGGCTCCCCGATCCGGCTGAGGCTAGCTGGGGTTCACGCTCGGCGCCCTGCGGGCCGCTGCTGCGGAGTGTGGAGGGAGATGTTGCCCGACTGAACCCAGGAGTGGGTCACCCACTGCCCGGTCGACACCGAGAGGAATTGGCCGGCGGCCGACACGCGGTAGGTGTGGTCACCGCATTTGGGCTTGCCGTACTCGGGTCCGTACTCGAACCAGTATTCAAATCTTGAGGTCGCTGTCTTTGACACCTTCCAGCCGGTATCGCTGCAGGTATGCCATGTCCCGCCCGAGCTGTACTTCACGAGGAGCCGGACGGCCATGATCCTGGGCATCGGGATGCCGCTGGGGGTCCTGAGCTCGTAGGCGCCGATGAACATGCCCGAGCCGCCGACCGCGCCGATACCCGACTGAAGGAGCGCCTGGTAGACGGCCGGGCCAACATACCGCTCCCAGTCCTCACGCTCCTCGTCGTCTCCGATCTGTGAGATTGCCCACCACCATTTGTAGTTCGAGCCATACACGCACTTGTACTTCACCCATTCGGAGTTCAGGTAGACCTTGACCTCCTGGTCGGCCCATTTCGGCTCGCACTCGAAATTCGGCTCGGCGGCCGCCGGACGCACGGCGGGACCAAGCTGGACGGCTGTGGCGAGGATCAGGGCGAGGACGACGACAACGCGCAGCGACGCCCTCGGCAGGCCGCTTCGTTGCATCTCAGCTTCTCCAATCTCATGGTGGTGGTCGATCCGCGAGCCGGCGGCCGCGGCGTGTCTGGGCGGGGACTCTGTACCGGCGGGCTGCGTGCGACCGATCCCATCTGGTGCTCCTTCCGACTGGCCTGCGGGGAGCGGTCACGCCGCTTCCTGCACACGATCGTCAGGAACGCCGCTGGAGGTTCGCTGGAACTCAGCTGGAAGCCACTGATAGCGTCCCGCCCGAATCGGGCCTTTGGGGTGAAGATGGAGTTCCGGATCCTGGGGCCGGTCGAGGTGTGGGACGGCGGCCGGCGGCTTGACGTGGGCGGCCCGAAGCCGCGGGCTGTGCTCGCTGCTCTCCTCCTCCACGCCGGCCGGATGGTCTCGGCCGACCGGCTGATCGACGAGCTGTGGGGAGAGACACCGCCGGCGACGGCCCGCAACGTGCTCCAGTGCCACGTGGCCCGGTTGCGCCGGGCGCTGCACCGGCCCGCTGAGGCGAACGGGTCGACGCCGGTGCTGCTGACCCGGCCGGGCGGCTACCTGCTCCGGGTCGAGCCGGGCCAGCTCGATCTGCACCGCTTCCGGGAGGCGGCCGACCGCGGCCGGCGGGCCATGGCCGCCGGTGACGCCGGCGAGGCGGCCGAACAGCTCCGCCGGGCGCTGGCGCTCTGGCGGGGACCGGCGCTGGCCGACGTCGCCTCCGAGTCGCTGCGCCGGACCGCGGCACCACCCCTCGAGGAGGCCCGCCTGGTCGCGCTCGAGGAGCGCCTGGACGCCGACCTGGCCCTCGGCCGGCACACCGAGCTGGTCGGCGAGCTGGAGGCGCTGGTCGCCGCCCACCCGGACCGGGAGCGCCCGCGCCGACAGCTCATGCTGGCGCTGTACCGGTCGGGACGGCTGGCCGAGGCCCTGGCGGTCTACCGCAGCGCCAGACGGCTGCTGGTCGAGGAGCTCGGCCTGGAGCCGAGCCCGGCCCTGCAGCAGCTCGAGCGGGCCATGCTCCTGGCCGACCCGGCCCTGGATTCACCGACCCTTGCGGCTACCGGGCACCCGCCGCGACCGGCGCCTCCGCCGGGGCCGTGCGAGCTCCCCCCCGACATCGACGACTTCACCGGTCGGGAAGGTCCCCTGGCCGAGCTGGAGTCGCTGCTCGCCGACAACCAAGCGACCGCGGTCGTCATCACGGCGATCGCCGGCAAGGCCGGGGTCGGCAAGACCGCCCTGGCCGTCCGGGTCGCCCACCGGCTGCGGCCACGGTTCCCCGACGGGCAGCTGTACGTGAACCTGCGCGGCGCCGAGGCCCAGGCGCTGGACCCGGCCGACGTGCTGGCTGGGTTCCTGCGCGCGCTTGGGATCCAGAGCGCGGTGATCGCGGAGGGTCTGGACGAGCGGTCCCGCCAGTTCCGGGCCCGCCTGGCCGACGCCCGGGCGCTGGTCGTGCTCGACAACGCGGCCAGCGAAGCGCAGGTGCGGCCGCTGCTGCCGGGCGGCCGGGGCTGCGCGGCGCTGGTCACCAGCCGGGTCAACCTGCCGGGGCTGGAGGCGGCCCATCCGCTCACCCTGGACGTGCTCGAGCCCGACCAGGCCGTGGCGCTGCTGGCCAAGCTGGCCGGGCCGGCGCGGGTCGCCGCCGAGCCGGACGCGGCCCAGGCGATCGCGCGGCTGTGCGGGTTCTTGCCCCTGGCAGTCCGGGTCGCCGGAGCCAGGCTCCAGAGCCGGCCCCACCGGCGCCTGGCGGTGCTCGCCGGCCGGCTCGCGGACGAGCGCCGCAGGCTGGACGAGCTCAAGACCGGGGACCTGGAGGTCCGGGCGAGCGTCGCCCTCAGCTACCGGGGCTGCGGCGAGGACGAGCGGCGGCTGTTCCGGCTGCTCGGGCTGCTCGAGGCGCCCAGCTTCCCCGCCTGGATGGCCGCCACCCTGCTCGACGCCGAGCCGCCCGAGGGCGAGGAGCTGCTCGAGCGCCTGGTCGACGCCCAGCTCGTGGAGGCGGCCGGGGATGACCAGGCCGGACAGGAGCGTTACCGGCTCCATGACCTGCTACGCGCCTTTGCTCGGGAGCGCCTTCAGGACGAGGAGCCGGGGCCGGCGCGGCTGGCGGTGCTGGAGCGGGTGCTCCATGTCTCCACGCTCCTGGCCGAGCATGCCGACAGCCTGCTGGTGCCGAGCGGCATCGACATCCTGGGCAGCGACCCGGACGACCGCGGCCCCTTGGAGCATTCCGCCCTCGTCACCATCGGGCGCCACCCGGCGAGCTGGTTCGAGGCCGAGCGCACCAGCCAGGTCGCCGCGGTGCGCCAGGCGTGCGCCGCGGACCTGTGGGAGCTGGGCGGCAGGCTGGCCGTCGCACTGCGCGGGTTCTTCCAGCTCCGTTCCTACTGGGACGACTGGGAGCAGACGCACATGCTGGCGCTCATGGCGGCCCGCCGCGCTGGCGACCGTGACGGGGAGGCGCGGGTCCTCGTCGGGCTCGGCGACCTGTTCAACGTCCGCCACCGCTTGGATGACGGGCTCTGCTACGTCCAGGAAGGCGTGCAGGCGTTCCGGGAGACAGGCAACCGGCGGGGGGAGCTGCAGAGCCTGGTCGTCCTGGCTGAGGGCGAGATGCTGCTCGGTCATCTCCACGCCGCCGTCTGCCGGCTGGAGCAGAGCCTCGCCGGGTTCGAGGAGATGGGTCTTCGCGGCTGGCAGGGCCTGGCGCTCTTCTACCTGGGCTGGATACACCGGCAGCAGGGTCGGGCCGATGCGGCGTTCGACTGCCTGGAGCGGAGCCTCGGGCTGTTTTGCAAGGTCAATGACCGGACCTGGGAGGCGGCGGTCCTGCGGAAGCTCGGGGAGCTCCATGCGGCACAAGGTGACCTCAAGGCCGCCATCGACTACTTCGAGCGCAGCTTGGCGCTGGTCCGCGCCGTCGGCGATCGTGCCGGCGAAGCGTACGTCCTGGTCAGTCTAGGTGAGGTCCACCGGCGCCTTGACCGTCCCAGCACGGCGGCCGGCTACCTCGAGCGCAGCCTCACCCTCGCTCGCGGCGCCCGGGAGCGCACCGCCGAGGCGGAGGCCCTGCTCGCTCTCGGCGATCTCCGCCTGGGACAGGGCTGCTTCGATGAGGCCTCCGCCTGCCTGGAGTCAGGCCTGGCGATCTTCCGGGACCTGGCGTGCCGCGAGCTGGAAGCGCGCGCCCTCGACAGCCTCGGCCGCCTGCTGGCCGCCGGGGGCGACCCGGCGGCGGCACACGCAGCCTGGCGACTGGCGTTGGCGATCTTCGATGAGCTCGGCATGCCGGAGGCCGCCGCCGTCGCCCTCCGGCTAGGGGATGTCCATCCGCTCCAGGCGGCGGACGGCCAGGGCCAGGGCGGCCACGGTGACCAGGGCGGCCAGGACGCTCGAGCTGACCGGCCCCAGCCTGGTGTCCAGGCCCAGGCCGCCGCCGTGGAGGACGGCGGCGAGCACGCCCTCGGCGTAGCCGCGGATGGACAGCGACGACGCCGAGGGGGCGACCGAGACGACCGCCCCCTCCCAGAGCAGGGCGTAGGCCAGGCCGACCAGGAGGGCCCGGGCCATCAGCAGCGACAGCAGCACCCCGAGGGCGCAGTAGGCGAGGGTGCCGACCACGGTGGCCAGCAGCATGCCGGCGAGCAGGTCGGTCGACCCGAGCCCGCGGGCGGCGACCAGGTGCCCGACCGCCTCGGCCGGTAGCAGGACCAGCAGCGAGGCCAGCACGGCGGCCAGGTACTTGGCCCCGAGCACGGCCGGGCGGGGGATCGGCTTGAGGAGCAGGTTGGTGACGGTGCCGTCGCGCAGCTCCGAGCCGAGGGCGGTGGTCGAGAAGGTCAGGGCGACCACCGGGAGCAGCACCGGCAGGACCAGCTGGCGGAACAGGTCGAGGGTGAAGGTGGCCGGGTCGACGTCGGCCCCGGCGGCGAACACCGCCGGCAGGACCAGCGGCAGCGCCACCAGCAGGGCGACGATGACGAGCCGCCGCCCGGCCAGCAGCTGCCCAAGGCTGAACCGCAGCAGCCGGGTCGTCTTGCTCATCGGGGCACCCCCCTGGGGTTCCCCGAACCCCTCCGGCTCATCGCCGGCCCACCAGGTAGCGGAAGACCTGCTCCAGGGACTCGTCGGTGGTGCGGACCTCGCGCAGGGTGGCGTCCTGGTCGCGGGCCAGCCGGGGCAGGGCGGTGGCGAAGCTGTCGACCGAGCGGGTTCGGGCCCGGAGGGCGTCGCCGTCCAGCTCGACCGAGACCGTCGACGGCAGGGCGATCAGCCCGGCGGCCAGCCGGCGGGCGTCGTCGGCCTTGACCATCACCGTGCGCGGCTGGTCGGCCATCAGGTCGCGGATGGCGTGGTAGTCGCCGGAGGCGGCCAGCCGGCCCGAGACCAGCACCAGGATCTGGGAGGCCAGCCGCTCCACCTCGGCCAGGATGTGGCTGGACACCAGCACGGTGACCCCGGCCGAGCCGATCAGGCGGACCAGCTCGATGAAGCGGGCCCGCTGGCCCGGGTCCATGCCCGTCATGGGCTCGTCCAGCACCAGCAGGGACGGCTGGTGGACGATCGCCCCGGCCACCTTGGTCCGCTGGCGCTCGCCCTTGGACAGGCCCTTGAGGCGCCGGTCGGCCAGCGGGCCCATGTCCACCTCGGCGATGGCCCGGTCGGCGGCCGCGCCGGCGTCGGCCAGCCCCTGGAGCTCGGCGTGCAGCCGGACATAGGAGCGCACGGTCAGCCGCGGGTACAGCCGGTCGCCGTCGGGCACGACCCCGATCGCCCGGTACAGCATCGGGTCGTGCTGGATGGGCCGCCCGAACAGCAGCACCTCGCCCTGGGAGGGGTGCAGCAGCCCGCAGATGGCCTTGAGGGTGGTGGTCTTGCCGGCCCCGTTGGGCCCCAGCAGCCCGGTCACGCCCGGCCACAGCTCGAACGACAGGTCGGCCACGGCGACCACGTCCCCGTACCACTTGGAGAACCGCCGCAGCTCCACGACGGGCGCGTCGGCCGCCGCCGGCCCGCTCATGCCCGCAGGCGCAGCACGCGCCAGATCAGGACGGCGGCGGCTCCGGCGGTCACCACGCCCGTCGCCACCAGGTACGCCGGCCCGGTGAAGCCGGCCTGGTCGGCCAGGGTGCCCGGGTCGAACGGCACCCCGAACAGCCAGTCGACGAATCGCCCGGGCAGGCCCGCGAGCGACAGGAAGGCGACCCAGCGTCGCCCCTCGAAGCTTGCCGTGAAGAACAGGATGTTGGCCAGGGCGGTGGTGCCGAGGAACACGCCCAGCAGCCCGGCCGTGGCCACCGCCCGGCGGTCGGTGAGGCTGGCCGCGGCCAGGGCGACCACCGAGTAGAAGACGGTCAGCACCGACCCGGCGAGCAGGATCCGGCCCAGCTCGTCGAGGTTCTGGCGCAGGTAGGTGGCGGCGCTGTCGGCGGTCAGGGTGTTGCCGACGAACAGCACGACCAGGGGGACGAGGGCGATCAGGCCGACCACGGCCAGCAGCGCGGCCAGCTTGGCCAGCAGGTAGTCGGAGCGGGTGACCGGCCGGGTGAAGATCAGGGCGAGCACGTTCTGGCGGCGGTCGGGGCAGAGCAGCTCGGGCCCGGCGGTGGCCGCGAACAGCAGCAGCAGCGCGGCCACGACGCGCAGGTAGCGGCCGTAGCCGAGGAACTCGCCGACCGCCTCGCCGACCAGCACGCGGGCCCCGATGAACGCGAACACCGGCCCGAAGGCCAGCGCCAGCAGCCCGAACGGCACCACCTTGGTCTTCCAGTTGCGCTTGAGCCCGAGCACCCGGCGTACCCCGGCGGCCGCGATCGCCCGC
>Ga0307277_10000240_pt1 | contig 19118 bp, 19 predicted proteins | sample ER_DNA_116_FD_194473 | JGI IMG/M metagenome (GOLD analysis project Ga0307277, IMG submission 194473) | Bulk soil microbial communities from the East River watershed near Crested Butte, Colorado, United States - ER_DNA_116 | ecosystem: Environmental > Terrestrial > Soil > Floodplain | place...
GCGTCGCGATGACGATCGGCTTCGTCGTCGTCTCGGCACGCCCGGTCGAGGGTCAGCTGCTCGCGCACGAGCGCCACCACGTTCGCCAGTACTGCGCGTGGGGACCGCTGTTCATCCCCGTGTACCTGCTCTTGGCGATCGCGTACGGCTACCGCCGGCATCCGATGGAGATCACGGCCCAGCGGGCGGCCGGGGAGCTGCCGGCTCGCGGAAGGGTCTAGAACGGCATCCCGGCGGACTGCTCGCCGCTGAACGCCGACCGGCGGTCCAAGACCCCCGCGAGCTGGAGGTCGAAGTCGTGGGGACTGGTCGCGGTGCGCCGAGCCTCATCCACCCCGACGAGCCCCTCCTTCACGAGGCCCACCAGCGCCTGATCGAACGACTGCATCCCGTAGTAGCCGCCCTCGGCGATCACATCCACGATGGAGTCGGTCTGCTCGGGATCCACGATGCGGTCGAAGACCCGTCCCGTGTTGACGAGGACCTCGACCGCGGGCACCCGGCCCTTGCCGTCGGCCTTCGTGACGAGCCGTTGCGAAACGATCCCGCGGAGCGCGCCAGCGAACGACGTGCGGACCTCCTTGGCCTGCTGGGGCGGGAACAGGTCGAGGACCCGGTTGATCGTCTCCATGCAGTCGATCGTGTGCAGGGTCGAGATCACGAGGTGCCCGGTCTCCGCGGCCTGGATCGCCGACAGCGCCGACTCCGCGTCGCGGATCTCCCCGACGAAGATCACGTCCGGGTCCTGCCGGACGACATGCTTGAGCGCGGCCTGATACGAGCCCGTGTCGATCCCGACCTCGCGCTGCTGGATGATCGAGAGCTCGTCGTCGTGCACGACCTCGATCGGATCCTCGATCGTGACGATGTGGGCACGACGCGAACGGTTGATATGCCCGATCATCGACGCGATCGTCGTGGTCTTCCCGGTCCCGGTCGGTCCGGTGATCAACACCAGCCCACGCGGACTGTCGGCGAGCGTCCGCATCACGACCGGGAGCCGGAGCTCCTCGAAGGTCGGGATCTCCGAACGCACGCGCCGAACCGCGAGCCCGACGAGTCCACGCTGACGGAACACGTTGATCCGGAAACGTCCGACGCCCTGCAGCGTGTAGCCGATATCCGCCTCGTTCGTGGTCTCGAACTCCTGTCGCTTGTGCTCGCTCATGACGGCGAGGGCGAACGCTGCCGCGTCCTCCGATGTCAGCTCGGCGAAGGGCGCCGGCTGCAGGTCGCCATCCACGCGGAGGAACGGCACGTTCCCGACCTTCAGATGCAGGTCGCTCGCCCCCCGTTCCACGGTATGCCGAAGCAGCTCGTCGATATTCATCCCACCTCCGTTTCGGCACGATGGCCCTGGAGCCTGAGCGACCGGCCACCCAGGGCTACTATCCGCACGTCATGGCTGGTGAAGAGGTCCCTTCGGTCTCCGGCGAACCGCCGCCGCGGAAGCGGCGGCGGAGGCGCCGGAGACCGAAGCCGAGCGCGACGGCGGGCGCCGGAACCGGAACCTCGAGCGGGACGCGGGCGAAGCCGACGGCCAAGACCAAAGCCGAGCAACGGAACCAGCGCGCGGCGTCGAAGGGCGGCACCTCGAAGAAGACGAAGGCGAAAGCTTCGAAGAAGAAGGCCTCGACGAAGGGACCTCGCCGGCACATCCCCACCCAGCGCGAGGTCTCGGCCGGCGGTGTCGTGTACCGGCGGGAGGGCGAGGACATCGAGATCGTCCTCGCCTCACGCCGGACGCGCCGCGGCGACCTCGCTTGGGGCCTCGCGAAGGGCGGGATCGAACCGGGGGAATCGCGGGAAGACGCGGCCGTTCGCGAGGTCCGTGAGGAGACCGGGCTCGATGCAACGATCGAGGCGGACCTCGGCGACACGAAGTACATCTACGTCTGGGAGGACGTCCGGATCCGCAAGCGGGTGCACTTCTTCTTGATGCGACACGTCGGCGGCGACGTGGACGATCGCGATGACGAGATGGAGGAGATCCGCTGGTTCCCGCTGGAGCGAGCGCTCAAGCGAGCGGCGTATCGCGGTGAACGAGAGGTCCTCGCTCGCGCCGCTGAGCTCTTGCAGTGACGACCGAGCAGATCGTCCTCGGTATCGTGATCGGGGTCGTCGCGGGCGTGCTGTCGGGTCTGTTCGGCGTTGGCGGCGGCATCATCACCACTCCGGCCATCCAGGAGCTGCTGGGCGGGAGCCCGTACATCGCGGTCGGCACCCCGCTTCCGGTCGCGATCCCGACCGCCCTCGTCGGCGGCTACACCTACGCGCGCGCTCACGAGGTGAGCTGGCGAGCCGTGCGGTTCGCGGCGATCCCCGGGATCGTAGGGGCCGCCGCGGGCGCGTGGCTCACGTCACTGATCGATCCCCATTGGTTGCTGCTCGTGACCGCCGTCCTGATCGGGTGGCAGGCGGTGCGCATCGGACGCTCCGCCCGATACCGGATCCGCGAACGTGGCACGACGCCGGGATGGCAGTACGCGGTGTTGGGCGGGTTCACCGGTCTCGTGTCCGGTCTGCTCGGCGTGGGGGGCGGGATCGTCTTCGTCCCGTTCGTCACGACGATGCTGGGGATGCCGCTGAAACGCGCGCTGGGCACGTCCCTGGTCCTCATCGCGGTCATCGCGATCCCGGGCACGATCGTGCACGCCGCCCTCGGGCACATCGATTGGGAGATCGCGTTCGTCTTGGTGCTCGGCGTCATCCCCGGAGCGCGGATCGGAGCCAGCATCGCGCTCGGGACCCGAGAGCGCACCCTGCGGCTCTTGGTGGGCTCCTTCCTCCTCCTCGTCGCAGCCGTCTACGGGATCGCCGAGGTCGCGAGGCTCGCCAGAGGCTGAGACCGGCCCGGCTAGGATGCGCCCGTGGAACGCGCCGTCCGTGCGCTGCTCGTCATCGGCTTCCTCGCCTTCACCCTGCCGCTCGGGGTGCCGGCGTCCGCCCAGAGCGCGACCGTTTCGCTCTCGTTGCTCAGCCAGTCCCCTTGGAACGCGCGCTACGGCGATCCCCGGCTGAAGATCTCGGTCGTCGCGACGAACCTCAGCGCCAGCTCGCTCGGACATCTGTCCGTGGGCCTGTCGATCGGTCCTCATTACGAGACGGTCGCCGGGTACGAGTCGTCGCTCGTGGAGGGCCCGACCAGCCCCGTGTTCGAGACCGAGGATCCGGTCGCCGGGAAGCTCCAGCCGAACACGGCGACCACGTTGAGGATCCCCAGCGTGGATCTCTCGACGGCGACCGGGATCGAGCAGACCGACAGCCAGGTCTACCCGGCGCGCGTGGACGTGCGATCGAACGGCTCCGTGGTCGCCTCCCTCACGACCCCCGTCCTGTACTTCGTGCAGCCGCCGATCGCGCCGATGCTGCTCGCGTCCTGGATCGAGCTCCAGCCGACGATCGCGTTCGGTCCCGATGGGCGGCTCCTCGACACGGCGTTCCCGGACGCCCTCAGCCCCCAGGGACAGCTCGGCGCGCCGATCGCCGCGCTGAACGGAGCGCTCGGCCGGCTGGGCCCCGCCGGCCAGTTCCCGATGAGCGTGATCGTCGAGCCGGCGCTCGTGGAGCAGGCGCAACGCGTGGCCAGCGGATTCACCTTGGCGGACGGGACGGCCGTGCCGAAGGGGACGGACGGTCCCCTGAAAGCGGCCACGTTCCTCGATTCGCTCTCGAACGCGGCCCATGGGCCCGGCGTTCGAACGGTGGCCACGCCGTTCGCGGGGCCGACGATCCCATCGATGCTGGCGAGCGGGCTGGGGCGCGATCTGGAAGCGCAACGTTCGCACGGCGTCGAGACCCTCCAGTCGTTGACGGGCACGACGCTCCAGACGGACGTGGCCCGGCCGACGGCCGGGTCGCTCTCCGACGATGCGATCGGTTGGCTCGCGGACGGCGGCGCGGCGACCGTCCTTGGGAACGTCGATACGGTCGCCCGACACGCCCAGGGGCCTTCGTTGAACCCCGATCCGACGGCGACGGTGAACGCTCCCGATGGCTCGAACGTCACGCTCGTCCTGCCCGACCCGGGCGTCGAAGGGCTCCTGGCGCGGCCCGACCTGGTGGCCGATCCCGTGCGCGCCGCCCAGGCCGTGTTGGGCGAGCTCGCGGTCATCTGGAAGGAGTCACCGGTGCCAGAGGGTGGGCACGTCCGGGGCGTCGCGCTCGCACTCCCGTCGTCTCTGTCCCCCGGGATGTGGACGCCGATGCTCGAGCGGCTGCACCGCACGCCCTTCCTGCGGCTCGAAGATGCCGCGACGTTCGTCGCCGGCGTGAACCCGTCCGGCGAACCTGCGGTCCTCCGCTCTCCCGACGCCTCCTCCTTCCCCCCCTCGTACGTCGACCAGATCCGCGAGCAGCAGCATCGGATCGGCACCTACGGTTCGATACTGACGCAAACGAGCCCGGTGACGCAGGCGCTCATCAACGACGTCTCCTACGCGGAGTCGGCGTCCTACGTCACGGACTGGGAGGCCGGGACCTCGTGGTTGAACGCGGTGTACGCGGCGACGCAGCAAGCCTTCGACAGCGTCAAGCCACAGGTGGGTCAGGGGTTCACGTTCACGTCGGGTGAGGGCACGATCCCGCTCCTCATGGGCGATCCGGGCCCCATCCCACTCCAGGTGACGATCCAGCTGCAGTCCTCCCAGTTCGAATATCCCGACGGGGACAAGCAAACCGTCCTGCTCGAGCGGCCGGATCAAGTCGTGACCTTCCGCGTCGTCGCGAAGGCGGCTGGACAGAACCCCATCCTCGTGGACGTCACCGCACCGAACGGAGACGAGATCGGCGAGCCTCAAGCGATCGTGGTGCGATCGACCGCGGTCAACCACATCGCGTTGCTCGTCACGCTCGCCGCAGCCGGCGTCCTGGCGCTGCTGTATTCGCGGAGGTGGTTCCGGCGGACGAAGGTCTCGAGCTGACGCCGGCCGGCCCCGACGCGGTGGACTCACGCGAGGCCACCGTGCGGAACGCGGCCGTGATGTCGGGCGGCACGCTGCTGTCGCGAGTGACGGGCTTGATCCGCGTGACGGTGACGCTCGCGGCACTCGGGTTCACGGTCGTCTCGGACAGCTACAACGCGGCGAACACCACCCCGAACATCATCTACGAGCTCGTGCTGGGCGGGATCCTCACGAGCGTCTTCGTCCCGGCGCTCATCGGCCGCGGCAGGGACCGTGGGCGCGGAGCCCAGTTCGAAACGGCGAACCGCTTCCTGACGATCACCCTCGTCCTGTTGACAGGGGTCGCCGTCGTTGGCGCGGTGATCGCGCCATGGATCATGCGTCTGTACCTCGGAGGGGTCGACGATCCGATCCGCCGAGCGCAGGAGATCGAGCTCGGAACGTTCTTCCTGCGATGGTTCATGCCGCAGATCGTCTTCTACGGGGCCGGCGCGGTGGCGGGCGGTCTGCTCACGGCGAACCGCCGGTTCGCGGCGCAGATGTACGCGCCCGTCCTGAACAACCTCGCCGTGATCGCGACCATGTTCGCCCTCATCGCGATGCGCGGGACGACGCCGCCACGGGTCGAGACGCTCACGTTCGCTGAGAAGACGCTGCTGGGCGCGGGCACGACGTTCGGTGTCCTTGCCATGACCGCGGCACTGTGGCCGGCGCTCCGCGGGATCGGGTTCCGCTGGCGCCTCCGCTGGGATTGGCGCCACGAGAGCGTTCGCCAGCTCTTCCATCTCGCTCGGTGGGTCGTCGTCTACGTGGTGGCGAACCAGGTCGCGTACCTGATCATCATCAGGCTCGCCAGCAGGATCTCGGCGGGCGCCTACACGGCGTACTCGCAGGCGTTCGTGTTCTTCTCGCTCCCGCATGCGATCGTCGCCGTCTCCATCTTCACGGCGCTGATCCCCGGCATGGCCGACCGATGGACCGTCGAGGATCGGGCAGGCGTCCGCGACCTGTTCTCGCGAGGGTTCCGCGACACGATGATCGTGATGATCCCCGCCGCCGCGGGGTACGTCGTCCTCGCGGGACCGATCGTCGCGCTGCTCGCCGGCCACGGGGCCGTGCGCGGCGTCGAGCTGCCGGTCCTCGCGCACATCCTCGCGGGATTCGCGATCGGCTTGCCGTTCTTCTCCGCCTTCCAGCTCATGACGCGCACCCTGTACGCGATGCACGACTCACGAACCCCGGCGCTCGTCAACATCGGGGTCGCCGTCGTGAACATCTCGGCGGACCTGCTGCTCGCCTTCGCGTGGCACCGAGGGGTGACCGGGCTCGCCCTCGGCCACGCCGTGTCCTACGTCTTCGGATCCGCCCTCCTGTTCGTGATCGTGCGACGGCGGCTCCAGGGCGCCGACGAACGCAGGATCGGGGCGACGATCGCCAAGACGCTGCTGGCGGCGGTCGTGACGGCTGCGGCAGCCGCCGGCGTCTCGGCCGCTGTGGGCATCGCGTTGGACGTCGATCGGACCTTCGCCCGCCTGGTCCAGGTGACCGCGAGCGTTGCCGCCGGGGTGCTTGTGTTCCTGGCGTGCGCGCTTATCTTCGGGATCCGTGAGGTCGATGAAGTGAAGGAGGCGCTCCTCGGCCGGCTGCGCCGCGGAGCGTGATGGAGACCGGGATGCGAGGAACCCTTCGGCGCCTGCACCGCGAACAGTCCGGCATGGTCGGGAGGATCATCGTCGTCTGGTTGCTGTTCGTGGCCATCCTCGGCATCTTCGCGATCGACACGGCGTCGGTCCTGTTCACCAAGTTCCGCCTGTCGGACGCGGCCGCGACGGCCGCATCGACCGCCGTTTCGACCTACCAGAACGAGAGGGACGTCACGGCCGCGTGCGGCGCCGCCCAGCTCTCCGTCCACCAAGCCGACCCCGACGCGACGATGGGCAAGGGCTGGTGCAAGGTCGATACGACGTCCGGCGACGTGACGATCACGCTCCGGAAGACCGCGACCAGCATCATCGCGGGGCGCTTCTCCTTCACCAGAGATCTCACGAAGGTCGTCCAGCGAGAAACCGCGTCTCCATCCTCGTTATAACGTGCGCTCGTGGATCCGCCCGAGCCCGATGAGGAGTTGGTCCGCCGGTTCCTGCTCGGAGACGCGGACGCCTTCGAACGACTCGTCGAACGGCACCGCCAACGCGTCTACAACCTCTGCCTCCGCGTGCTGGGGGATCCCGAGGACGCTGCCGACGCCGTTCAGGACACCTTCCTCTCCGTCCTCACGAAGCTCCGGCAGTTCCGCGGCGACGCGGCGTTCACGACGTGGATGCACCGCGTCGCCGTCAATGCCTGCTACGACCTGTCCCGGAAGCGCCGCCGGCAACCGCTGCTCCGGCTCGCGGGGGACCAGGATCTGCCGGAGTCGGAGCTGGGAGCCCCCGTTCCCGACCATGCGGAGGAGTCGGCCGGGACGCACGATGCCGTCGCCGCGCTCCGCGAGGTTCCGGAGGAGTTCCGGGTTGCCCTCGTGCTCGCGGATCTGCACGACATGGCGTACGAGCAGATCGCGAAGGTTCTCGACGTCCCGATCGGAACGGTGAAGTCCCGGGTGCACCGTGGGCGGGTCGCGCTCGCCCGTGCGATGGGAATCACGAACCGGGAACCCGAGGCGCCGGCCCGAGCGTCCGAGGACCAACCATGAGCCACCCCGACGCGCTGCTCGCGGAGTACGTCGACGGCGCGCTCGCCGAAGGCGAGCGTGCCGCCGTCGAGCGCCACCTCGCCTCCTGCGAGCGGTGCCGCGACGAGGTTGCCCTCGCCCGCGCCGCGCGGGCGGCCCTCGCCTCGGTGCCGGAGACGCCGGCGCCGAGCGACCTCGGCGCCGCGGCGATCGCGGAGGCGAGACGGCGAGCCGGGAGCCATCCGGCCGCCGGGGCACCGCCGGGGCGTCCGGCGTGGTACCGGTGGGCGGGCGCGGCGGCCGGCATCGCCGCCGCGCTCCTCGTCGTCGCGCTGATCCTGCCCCACGTCGGGAACGCGCCCGCCACCACGGCGGCGGCGGGGGATGCGGCTGCGGCGCGCGCGGCCGCATCCCCCGCCACCTCCGTCGAGACACAGAACGTCAACTACGACCTGTCGGGCGTCGAGTCGCTCGCAACCTCCTCCCGCGGCCAGGAGGGAGCGGTCTTCGGATCTAACGACCAGGCGACGCAGGTCCCCGTCGCGGCGAGCGTCACACCAGAGAAACGGATCTCGTTCGCAGACGCGGTCACGTGCCTCGATCGCGCCTTCACGGAGCCCACCGGCCAGCAGGCGCCGGAGGGGCAGCTCGTGCGCGTGATCCAGGCTCGTTATCGGGGTGTCCCGGCCATCCTCGGCGTTTACCTCCTCAGCCCAGGAGCCGGGCAGCCGGCAGATATCGTTCGCGTCTTGGTCGCGTCCAGCCGCGACTGCTCCATCTTGACGTCAACGCAGGCGACGGCCTGATCTCCGGCCTTACGTCAACGCAGGCGACGGCCTGATCTCCGGCCTTACGTCAACGCAGGCGACGGCCTGATCTCCGGCCTGACCTCGGGAATAGGCGGGCGTTCACGGCTATGGGAGGATTCGCAACCAGTGGATGAACCGCGGAACGTGATCGTGATCGGCTCGGGGCCGGCCGGCTTCACGGCCGCCCTCTACGCCGCGCGGGCGAACCTCGCACCCCTCGTCCTGAAGGGTCTCGAGGCCGGTGGTCAGCTGATGTTGACGACCGACGTCGAGAACTATCCGGGCTTCGCCGACGGGCTCCTCGGCCCCGAGCTCATGGACCAGATGGAGAAGCAAGCCGCGCGCTTCGGCGCGGAGATCCTCCCGGTGCACGTCACCGACGTCGACCTGTCGGAGCGGCCGTTCGCCGTTCGGGCCGGCGACCAGGAATGGCGAGCCCGCACGATCATCGTGGCGACCGGTGCGACGGCGCGGTGGCTCGGCGTTCCGGGTGAGGAGAAGCTCCGAGGCCGGGGCGTCTCGGCGTGCGCCACGTGCGACGGCTTCTTCTTCCGCGATCGCGAGCTCGTCGTGGTCGGCGGGGGCGACACCGCGATGGAGGAGGCCACCTTCCTCACCAAGTTCGCGAGCAAGGTCACGATCGTCCATCGCCGCGACGATTTCCGCGCGTCGAAGGTGATGTCGGCGCGTGCGCTCGCCAACCCCAAGGTCGACGTGATCTGGAACGCGACGGTGGAGGAGGTCCACGGTGAGGACGCGGTCTCGGGGGTCACGTTGAACGACCTTCTCACCGGGGGATCGCGCACCTTCCCCGCGGACGGCCTCTTCGTCGCGATCGGACACGACCCGAACACGTCCTTGTTCCGCGGCAAACTCGAGCTGGACGAGGAGGGGTACATCACGGTCGCCGAGCCTCGGACGGCGACGAGCGTCCCGGGGGTGTTCGCGGCTGGCGATGTGACCGACCGGGTCTACCGTCAGGCCGTTACCGCTGCGGGCCAGGGGTGTAAGGCCGCGATCGATGCCGAGCGCTTCCTCGAACATGAGGCCCACGCCCACTGACGGAATGCCGGCCCGGTCAGCAAGCGTTCTGGGAGCGTAGGGGTCGGTTCCTGCGGATCCCGCGGGAGGCCCCGAACGAAGGAGAACGAAGAGCATATGGCGAACATCGGAACGGTCACCGAAACGGACTTCCAGGCACAGGTCCTCGACTCCGAAACCCCCGTCCTCGTGGACTTCTGGGCGGAGTGGTGCGTCCCCTGCCACATGGTCTCCCCCGTCGTGGAGGAGATCGGGAACGAGAAGGGCGAGACCCTCAAGGTGGCGAAGCTCAACATCGACGAGAATCCGCAGGCCACGCGCACCTACGGCGTTATGTCGATCCCGTCCCTCATCCTGTTCAAGGGCGGGCAAGAGGTTGCCCGCGTCATCGGCGCGAAGCCGAAGGACGCGATCTTGCGGGACCTCGCACCGCACCTGTAACCGCGCGAACCGTCGCGTTTGCGGGTCACCCCGGTCGAGTCGCACACTCGAGGCATGACCGTCTTCCGGCTCGGGGACCACGGGTCCGAGGTGCTGGACGTCCAGCAGCGACTGGCGGCCCTTGGCTATGCGCTGGACCCGGGTGAGCTGGCCGGCTCGTTCGGTCCTTCCACGGAAGCCGCCATCCGCGCGTTCCAGGATCTCCGGCATCTCCGGGTCGACGGCCTGGTGGGGCCGGACACCTGGATGCAGCTCGTCGAAGCCGGGTTCCGGCTCGGGGATCGAACCCTCTACCTGCACGCGCCCCCCTTCCGAGGCGACGATGTCCGCGAACTCCAACGCAAGCTCAACGCGTTGGGGTTCGACGCCGGGAAGGAAGACGGGGTTCACGGCCAGCGGACGGACCTGGCGGTGCGGGAGTTCCAACGAAACGTCGGTGAGGAGCCCGACGGCATGGTCGGTTTGCATACGATCGCGACGATCCAGCGCATGCGGCCGCTCGAAGACGTGCCGAGCCGCGCGGTCGTGCGGGAGGTCGAGGAGCTGCGCGGGATGCGCGGCTCGATCAACGGGAAGATCATCGTGATCGATCCGGGGGACGGCCCGGCCGATGGCCCCGAGGACGTTCGCGTGGCGATGGCTGCGTCGGTCGCCGAACACCTCGCGGGCCTCGGTGCCAAGCCCGAGATCCTGCACGGCGACACAGCCGCACCTTCGGATCGCGCCCGGGTGGCGAACGAGCTCGGCGCCTCGCTGTGCGTGTCTGTCCACCTCGGAGGCGGCGTCCCCGAGGCGAGCGGTCCGACGTGCTCGTACTTCGGCAGCGCCACCACCTACTCCCCCGCCGGCCGGCGCCTCGCCGAGCTGATCCTGGAGGAGTTGGAGCGGGAGTTCGGTCGCCGCGGCCGCCTCCAGCGACTGACGGTCGGGATGCTGAGAGAGACGAGGATGCCTGCCGTACAGGTCGAACCGCTCGTGGCGACGAACGAGCTCGAGGCTTCGTTGATCGACGACGAGGGGTTCCCGCCGCGCGTCGCCCGCGCGATCGCGGACGGCGCGCGGCGGTTCTTCGGCTAGGTGGCTGCGCGACGCGCGCGTCGATCGCGCGCCCGCGCGAGCAGGGCGAGCACCGTTCCCAGCGCGGCCCCGAGCACGATCGCCCGAACGGCGCGGCCCAACTCGCCGGGTAGTTCGAGGTGCTCCGACATCGACGGCTAGGCTACGCACATGCGCGTGTGCCTGATGATCGAAGGTCAGCAAGGTGTCGCGTGGCGAGATTGGTGCACGCTGGCGGACGCGTGCGAGGAGCTCGGGTTCGAAGGGCTGTTCCGATCGGATCACTACTTCAGCGCGCGGGGCGTCTCGGGCCGGGGGGCCACGGACGCGTGGACGCTGCTCGGCGGGCTCGCCGCTCGCACGTCGCGGATCCGGCTCGGGACCTTGGTGTCGCCGGTCACCTTCCGTCCGCCCGCGCTCCTCGCGAAGGCGGCGACGACGGTCGACGAGATCAGCGGTGGTCGCGTCGAGGTCGGGATGGGCGCAGGCTGGTGGGAGGAGGAGCACACGGAGTTCGGCTTCCCGTTCTTCGACGTGCACGAGCGCTGGGCTCGACTCGAGGAAGCGGTTGCCATCGTCCACGGGCTCTGGACGCAAGAGCGGTTCTCGTTCGGCGGGACGTACTACCGGCTGGATGACGCCGAGTTCCTCCCGAAGCCGGTGCAGCATCCGCACCCACCCCTGATCCTCGGTGGGAAGGCCGTCGGGCCGAGGATGCAACGGTTGATCGGTCGATACGCGGACGAGTTCAACACGGTGGGCGGCCTGCCGAGCGACGTCGCCGGGCGCTTCGCGCGGGCCCGGTCCGGACTCGAAGCCGAAGGCCGTGATCCCTCCACGCTCGTGACCTCGTTGATGACGTGGTTCTTCGTGGGACGGACCGAGGACGAATACCTCGAGAAGCTCCATCGCGCGCACGCGATCGATCCGGATGCAGGTCCGTTCGAGGACTACCGAGCCGAGATCGAACGCGATTGCATCGTGGGATCGCCCGACCGAGCGGCCGCCCGCCTCCGCGGATACGCGGCAGCGGGCGTCGAGCGCATCTTCCTGAACCACGAGTTGTACGACGACCTCGAGATGCTCGAGGTCGTCGCCACCGACGTTCTGCCGAAGGTCGACCCCTAGATGGAGTGGCTGTTCGTCGGCGGGTTCGGCCTGCTCTGGATCGGAGGGATCGCGCTCTGGATCTTCGCGCTCGTCGACTGCATCCGCGTCCCAGATGACTCGATGTACCGCAGCGGGACGAAGCTCATCTGGATCATCGTGATCGCCCTCACCCAGGTGATCGGCGCGATCATCTACCTCGTCATCGGTCGGCCGGAGGCCGGCACCAGACCGCCCGCCGTCGGCATGCCACCACCTCCGCCACCGCCCACGATCTGACCGCGGTCCTCGATCCGGACGAACGCGGATGCTAGGCTGGATGTCTTCCTTCGATCCCCATGGCCGAGTTCTCCATCGATCGTTTCGTCGACCGGTACGCCGAACGGACCTCCGGGATGTCCGCATCCGAGGTACGGGCGCTCTTCGCGGTGGCCTCACGCCCTGAGGTGGTTTCCCTGGCAGGCGGGATGCCCTACGTCGAAGCACTTCCTGCCCAGGATGTGCTCGAGGTCGCGACCGAGGTCGTCCGCGATCTCGGACCGACGGCGCTGCAGTACGGAGGCGGTCAGGGACAGCTCGCCCTGCGCGAGCGCGCGGCCATGCTGATGGCCGAAGAGGGCGTGGACGCCGACGCAGACGACGTCGTGATCACGACCGGCGCCCAGCAGGCGCTCGATCTGCTCGGCAAGATCTTCATCGACCCCGGCGACACGATCGCCGTGGAAGCGCCTGCCTACGTCGGCGCACTCACCGCGTTCGCTGCGTACCAGCCGCGATTCCTCACGATCGAGCTCGACGACGAAGGGATGATCGTCGAACAGCTCGAACGAGCCATCGTGCGTGGCGAGCGGCCAACGTTCGTGTACACGGTCCCCAACTTCGGCAATCCCGCCGGTGTCACGATGTCCGGACGCCGCCGGGAACAGCTCGTGGCGCTGTGTCGCGAGACGGGGATCCCCATCATCGAGGACAACCCGTACGGGTTGCTACGGTTCGAGGGTGAGCCGCTGCCCTGTCTTCGCTCCCTCGATCCTCGCAACGTGATCTACCTCGGAACGGTCTCGAAGACATTCTCACCGGGTGTGCGCGTGGGATGGGCGCTCGCCGATCCCTCGGTGATCCAGCGCCTCGTGCTCGCGAAGGAGGCGGCTGATCTTTGCGGCTCGAACTTCACGATGCTCATCACCGAGCGATGGTTCTCCGACGATGCGCGATGGAGGACCGCGCTGGCCGGGTTGGTCGACACGTATCGCTCGCGCCGCGATGCGATGCTCGATGCCCTCGAGGAGCACTTCCCCGGCACGGCGACGTGGACCCCTCCGTCTGGGGGCTTCTACGTCTGGGTCACGCTTCCTGAGTGGTCCGATACGACGGCGATGCTCGCGGCAGCGGTGGAGCGACGCGTCGCCTACGTCCCCGGCACGGCGTTCTATCCCGATGCGCGGGGGGCGGATCGGATGCGGCTCGCGTACTGCTATCCGACCGAGGATCGGATCCGTGAGGGCGTCGCCCGGCTCGCCACCCTCCTCGAGGATGACGCCCGTCTGTACCGGAGCCTGCACGGGTCATGAGGATCGCGATCCTGGCGGGCGGCCGGACGCCGGAACGAGACGTCTCCCTCCGAAGCGGACGTCGTATGACACTCTCACTCGAAGAGCTCGGGCACGAGGGGTGGCTCCTCGATCCCGCCGAGGTGCCGCTGGTCGAGGCCTTAGCGGAGCGTCGGCCCGATCTATGCTGGCTTGCCTTGCACGGCAAGGAAGGTGAGGACGGAACGGTGCAACGCCTCCTCGACCTCTTGGAGATCCCCTACACGGGAACCGCGGCGTTCGATTGCGAAGTTGCCTTCGACAAGGTCCTGGCGAAAGACGCGCTCCGGCGCGCCGGCGTCCCGACGCCTCCCTGGGTCGTGATCGAGGGGTGGGCCCTCCGCGATCTCGGCGGGGGCGCCGCACTCGGTAAAGCCGTCGAACGCATCGGCCTTCCCTGCGTCGTCAAGCCCTCAAGGAGCGGGTCGGCGTTGGGGATGAGTTTCGTCGAGCGTGAGGCCGACCTTCCCCAGGCGGTGATGGCTGCGCTGTCCTTCAGCGGGGCGGCCTTGATCGAAGCCAAGGTGGAGGGCCGAGAGGTGGCGGCAGCGCTCGCCGGCGCGGACCTCGAGCCATTGCCTCTCGTGGAGATCGTCCCGAAGGAGGGGATCTACGACTACGCCGCGCGCTACACGGCCGGCGCCACCGAGTATTTCTGCCCGGCTCGGATCTCGGAGGGCGCTTCTGCCGCCGTCGCCGGGGCGGCCTTGATCGCGGCCTCGGCCCTTCGCCTCCGGGATCTGACAAGGGTCGACCTCATCGTGGATCCGAGCGAGCAGCCCTGGGTGCTCGAGGTCAACGTTTCGCCCGGCATGACGGAGACGTCGCTGGTACCGATGGCCGCCCAGGCCAGCGGACTCACGCTCAGCGATCTGTGTGACATCGTCCTACGGTCGGTCCTCGCTCGGACCTAATCGGGGGCGAGGCCAGGGCCGGATCCGACGATCTCGGAAACGATGCGCTCCAGATCATCCGGCGACCCGAACTCGATCACGACCTTCCCCCGCTTCGCTCCCATCTGGATCGACACCCGCGTGGCGAGCTGTTCCGAGAGGATCTCCTCAACCTCGGCGAGGTTGGCGTCCGGCTTCGCCGTGATGGACTCCGCGACGCGCTTCTTGTCTTCGGTCGCTTGCGGAACCTCGAGGAAGCGTCGAACGACGTCCTCGGTCTGGCGAACGGAGAGGTCTTCGGCGGCGATCCGCGTCGCGAGCGACGTCATCGCCTCCTTATCGCCGAGCGAGAGCACCGCACGCGCGTGGCCGGCGGTGATCTTCTCGTCGGCCAGGAGTTGCTGAACGTCCAACGGAAGCGCGAGGAGCCGGATCGTGTTCGCGATGTGTGACCGCGACACACCGACCCTATCGGCAAGCTCCTCCTGCTTGAGCCCGAGCTCCCCGAGGAGCGCCTTGAACGCCTCGGCTTGCTCGATCGGGTTCAGATCCTCCCGGTGGATGTTCTCGATCAGCGCTTCGCGCAGGAGGTCGGCATCCTCCGAATCCCGAAGGACGATCGGGACGCTCGCCAGTCCGGCCGCCTTCGCGGCCCGGAGGCGTCGCTCGCCGGCGATGAGCTCGTACCGCCCGTCCCCCGCACGACGCACGACGAGCGGCTGCAGGATCCCGACCTCCCTGATCGACGCTGCCAGGGTCGCGATGGTCTCGTCGTCGAACCGCGTCCGTGGCTGCTTCGGATTCGGCGCGACCGCGTTGACCGGCACCTCCATCAGTCCCGCCGCGGCCTCACCCGCCTCGGGCGCACCAGGGATCAGCGCCGACAACCCTCGACCGAGCCCCCCTCGCTTCGACATCACTGGCCTCCCTTGCGGAACAACCGCCATCGGCGCTTCGGCGCGTCCTCATCCTGCAACGTCTCCCCGATGTCGCTCGCGCGATCGACGGGCGGGCCGACGCGCTGGGGCACCTGGACCAAGGGTTCCCTCGCGGCTTCGATATCGATCTCGGCGTCCTCGCCGATCACGACGACGCGTCGTTCGGGGAGCCGACCCGGTGCCAGCACCTGTCGCGGCGGCCGAACCCGCGGCTCGGCCGCCGCCTCCATCTCCTCGGTCCACCCGATCTCGCTCGGTCGCTCCGGTTGCGGGTCCATCTCGGGGGCCCGTGCAGGTGGGGCCGGAAGCGGGTCGGACCCCAGATCCGCTGGGGCTGAGGCCATCTCCGCTTCGGGCGCTGACTCGGGCCCTGGTTCGGGCTCCGGGTCTGGCTCGAGAGCGAGCTCCGGCTTCAGCTGTGGATCCGGGTCCGAAGCAGGTTCGGCTTCGGCAACTACCTCCACCTGGGAGGTGGGCGCTGGGTCGGGCTCCGCGTCCGGCTGCGTCTCCTCAGGGATCTCGTCCGATGGCGTTCCACCGGCATCGCCGGATGGAGCTTGGACCACGACGGACGGAAGATCGTCGAAGACGGGCATCGGGCTGTCCGGGCGCGGTCGGGCTGCGACCTCCCGGGCCAGCTGCCGATAGGACTCGGCACCCTTCGAGCGCGGGTCGTAGACGGTGATGGGTTGACCGAAGCCCGGCGCCTCGGAGAGTCGAACCGTGCGCGGGATGACGACGTCGTACACGACTTCCCCGAAGAAGCGGCGGACCTCCTCCACCACCTGTTCCGAAAGCTTCGTCCGCGGGTCGAACATCGTCATCACGATGCCCGTGAGTCTGAGCTCCGGGTTGATGTTCTGCTGGACCAGGTTGACGTTCCGAAGGAGCTGTCCCAGGCCCTCCAGGGCGTAGTACTCGCACTGGATCGGCACGATCAGCTCATCCGCGGCCGTGAGGGCGTTGATCGTGAGCAGGCCGAGGGAGGGCGGGCAATCCAAGAAGATGAAGTCGTAGCGGCCCTCCCCTACGGGGGCAAGCGCCTTCTTGAGGCGCGTCTCGCGGGAGAAGTGGCTGACCAGCTCGATCTCCGCCCCGGCAAGATCGATCGTGGAGGGGACCGCGTCCAGATGCTTCACCGAGGTCGGCACGATGGCGCTTTCGACCGGCGCCTCCGAAAGGACGACGTCATACACCGTCACGCCGCGCGCCTCGTGACGTATCCCCATGCCGGTGGACGCGTTCCCCTGCGGATCGAGATCGACAACGAGGATGCGGAAGCCGAGTTCGGCGAGAGCCGCTCCGAGGCTGACGGCAGTGGTTGATTTGCCAACGCCGCCCTTCTGGTTCGCGATGGCGACGATCCGCGCCACGCCCGGTTCTGCCGGGGCGCTCGGCGCCTGCTTCTTCCCACCTTGGTCCTTGCCCGTGGCCGGGCCTTGGGTGCCCTTGTCAGAACGAGGGGACGACGAAGTAGCTCCGGGAGAAGGCTTGCTCACTGCCGGCTCATGATAACGACAGGCCCGGCATCCGCAAGGCCGGGAGCGGCAGAAACCGACATGCGCGCTCCCGCAGGCGCTCCTGCGCCGACATCGAAGCTCCGACCGGCCCAGAACAGGAGCTTGCCGGTGGGTGAAAGCAATCGCTCAGCGATCGTCCACGCTCGGTCGACCTCGGCGAAGGCTCGGGAGAGGCACCCATCGAAGGGACCGGTGAGTTGTTCGACCTTGCCGGCGAAGACCGATACGTTGCTCAGCCCGAGGCTATCGACCGCCAGCTCCATGAAGGCGACGCGGCGCTTGCGGAGGTCCGCCAGCCAGAAGGTTAGGTCCTGCCGCGCGATCGCGAGCGGGATCCCCGGCAGGCCCGCACCGGAGCCGAGATCCACCACTCGGCCCGGTGCAGGACCCAGGAGAGTGGCACCCCGGAGTGAATCGACGACGTGGCGCTCGCGGAGCTGCCCTCGATCGCCGCGTCCGATCATGCCCAAAGGGAGAGCTTTTTCAAGGAGCAGCTGCTCGTAGCGGTCCAGCCGATGGGCCATCGGAGCATCGATGCGAAAGCCGAGAACCTCGCCCCACGGACCCCAAGCCTCATGTTTCACGTGAAACATCCCCTACGGACGGGGGCGACCGTTCTTTCAATCGAGCGGGCTGATGACGACGAATCGATTCGGATCCTCGCCCCGAGAACCGCTCTGGACCCCGTCGATGCCGGCGACCGCGTCGTGGACGATCTTCCGTTCGAGGGCGTCCATCGGCTCGAGCTCCTGCTCTTGGCCGGTCGCCAGCGCTCGCTCGGCCGCTTCGCGTGCGCGTTCTTCAAGCCGCGTGGCTCTCCGCTTGCGGTAGTCCTCGACATCGACGAGCACCCGGATACGTTCATCGAGGCGACGCCCGACGACGTGGCGGGCCAGTTCCTGGATCGCATCGAGCGTCTGTCCGTGCTTGCCGATCAACAAGGCCAGGTCCTCCGGCGGCCCTTCGAGGATGTCGACATAGAACCGTTCACCCTGCTGGGCCGGCTCCGCGATCGCGTCGATGTCCATCTGGCCGAGGAGTTCCTCGACGAAGTCCGCAACCGCGTCAGCCTGTTCCTCGAGGTCGATGTCGTCCGGCGGGTCGTTGCTCATGTCTCATCCTCCCGCTGGTCCGGCTTCGGGTTGGGCCTCAGCTGGTTCCCCGGCGCCGCGCCCTTCCGGCGGCGGCCCGGATCTGCCGCGGGCGGCTTGGCGATCTGCGACGACCCGCCGCTGGGCGGCTTCTTCGGGCCTGGGTTCGGCCGCTTCTTCCGCTGAGGCGTTGAGCCGTCTCCCTTGGACTTCGGCTTCGGCGGTGTCTGACCTCGCTGGTTCTGGACGGCTTGGGCACGCTCGGTCATCCAACTCATCACGCCGCGCTTCGGCGGGTTCGCGGCCTTCTGATTCTGCTCGGCCATGCGGCGCTCGAGGGCCTCAGGACCGATATGCCCGGCGCGAAGGAGGTACGTCTGTTGGGCCACCTGGAGACCGTTCGAAACGGTCCAATAGAGAACCAGCCCAGCGGGGAACTGGAGCCCGAAGAAGGCGAACATCAGCGGCATCACCCGAGTGATCGCCTGCTGCTGGGACGATTGCGAGTCTTTCGGGCTCTCCCGCTGCATCTGCCAGGTCTGGAAGAACGTCGATCCCACCATGATCGCAAGGAGGAGGATGTACGGGATCATGTCGGGGAACCGCTGATTCCCGCAGTCCAACGTTCCCCGGGTTTCGGCAGCGAACGGCAAGGCGGTGCCGCCCTTGCCCAGGATCGGGGCGGGCGTGGGGTCCGTCGGATTGCCGACCCCGGGCAATTGCTTGGTCTGCCCGTCGGCCGGATCCTTGTACTTGATCTCGACCTGGGTTCCGGCCCCGACGAGGTTGCATTGCAGGTTCATGAACAAGAAGTCGGTGTTCTGGTGCGTCAGGACGTTCTGGAAAAGGGCGCTGTTTTCGGGAAGGTGGTTATTGGCCACGATGAAGGCGCCCTTGTGCAGCGGATCTTGGGACGGGGTCACCGTCGGAGGCCTGATGACCGCATACATCGCGAAGAGGAAGGGCAGGGTGAGGAGCATGGGGAGGCAGCCGCCGAGCGGGTTCACCCCGGCCTCCTTGTAGAGCTTCATCTGCTCTTCCTGCTGCTTCTGGCG
>Ga0307277_10000241_pt1 | contig 19105 bp, 17 predicted proteins | sample ER_DNA_116_FD_194473 | JGI IMG/M metagenome (GOLD analysis project Ga0307277, IMG submission 194473) | Bulk soil microbial communities from the East River watershed near Crested Butte, Colorado, United States - ER_DNA_116 | ecosystem: Environmental > Terrestrial > Soil > Floodplain | place...
CGAGGTAGATCGCGAGCGCGTAGAGGGCGACGACGGCGATCAGGAGCAGCGAGCTCAGCGCTTTGAGGATCTTCACCGCCGTCTGGGCGGCGCTGAGCTGGCTCGACTTCATGATCACGAGCTGGCCGGCGTTCGGATCGGCGTTTGCCTTCAGCTTGTCCTCCACCCCGAGCCGCGTCGCCAGCCTGGTGATCGCCGGTCTCAGGTCGAGCGTGACCTCTCCGTTCGCGGTCGAGATGTTCCCGTTCTTGCCCAGCTCCTTGCCCTCTAGGACCCGCACAACAGCCGCGTGGGCGCGCTTGTTGGCGTTCTCCCAAAGCGCCTGCATCCTCGGCCGCTGCAGCAGCCTGTTGGCGGCCGCGGGGCCGACGGTGTTCTGGAGCGCCGCCGCCAGGACGGGGGCGGCCGCCTGCGAGCGCTTCGGTAGCCGCTCGCGCAGCTGGGCTTCCACGTCGACTCGCGCGAACAATCCGTCGCTGATCTTCTGCGCGATCGCGCCGCGGACCTGGTCGTTTGCCAGCAGCTGCGCCGAGGAGTGTGCCCACGCCTCGTCGTCGAGCAGCTGACGCTTCGACCAGACCGTGAGCGACGAAACAAGCAACAGGATCGTCGCCAGAAAAAGCAGACCCCAGACCAGCACTCCGCGCTTCTTGCTCATCCTCGCACCACTGCTCAAACCTCCGGGTTAGACGTTCTGGAGGATCTTCTGTTTCTGAGTGTCGAACTCGTCCTGTGTGAGCACGCCGCTTTCAGCGGACCCTTGAGCTTGGTCAGCTCCTCCATGCTCTCGTCTGCCGAGGCAGCGGGCACGGGATCCGCCGCAGGCACCGCTTCCTGCTCAGCCTCGGGCATCTCCTGCCTCCTTGGTTCGATCTGGATGGTGTCCCGGGTACGAAAGTCTGGCGCGGTAGAGGCAGACGGCTCTCATCCGATACGGGTGAATGTGACCCAACCCTGAGGGCAAGCTCGGTCCGGTGAGCGCTGGATGGGCGCGGAGGGGCCCGCGTGGTCGTCGTAATCCCAATCGAATTGACGTAATCGTCGTAATCGTCCAAGAGAAACATTGGAACGTAGTGATGAGCCTCGAGTGTGTCATCTGGTAACTCGTTCCGATTTGTTCTACGTCCGGAGAGGCAACCTCGCGGATTGCGCTCCTCACGCCATCGCAAACGCGTTGCCTAACATCGTGTTCAGCGTTCCGAAGCGACGCGTTCAAGAACTCCGACGCCGCCAGGCCGGCGGAACCACCGAGCTAGCGGCAGGCCAGGACCCGGCGCCGATCCGGGCGAACTTTTGATCCGGCCCCAGCACGCACGCAAGCACGAGCAGCACGACCGAGCAGCACGACCACCGCACTGCGACGGCCCACCCCGCCCTTCTGATCCTGCCGGGTTTTTTGCGCTGCCACGACTCCAGTGAGTAAATCGGGCGGCCGGCCGCGAGGCATCGTCCCGAAGGGAAGACACTTTGGCGGAACCTCGGCTCAGCGCGGTTTTAGGGTCATATGCCTCTAGTAGAGAACGGAATTGCGACAGCGAGGAGCGTTCCCTGACCGACGCGGCTCGTCAGCTCCATCGTCCCTCCAATGGCCTCGGCTCGATCCCGGAGGCCCTCGAGGCCGGAGCCCGGGCGTTCCGCCGCTCCGCCGACCCCGTCGTCGGCGACTTCGATTCGGAGCTTGTTTTCGGCAGCGGAAATGCGGACCTGGATCGACGAAGCGCGCGAATACTTCTGGGCGTTCGCGATCGCCTCGGCGACGACGTAGTACCCGATCGTCTCGGCCGTCTCGTCAAGCCGACTCGAAGGCAGCTCGACCAGCGTGACCGGAATGCTCGACTGAAGCACGAGGCTCTTGACCGCTTCGGCGAGACCTAGGTCGACCAGCACCGACGGATGGATGCCGTGAGCGAGCTCCCTCAGCTCATCGATCGCCAGCTCCAGCTCGCCTTCGGCCTCCCCAATGACCACCGCCGCCCGCTCTGGATTTCGCCGCGAGAGCTCGGCGGCGTCCCGCATTTGAACGGCGAGCCAAGTCAAGCGCAGCTGAGCGCCGTCGTGGAGATCCTGCTCGAGCCGCCGGCGCGCGTTGTCGGCCGCGGAGACCAGCCGTAGGCGGGAGGCGCCCAGCCGCGCGGCGAACTCCTCGCGCTCCGAGACAACGGCCGCCAGGGAGAGCGTCGCCAGCGCCGAAACGGAGATGAAGAGCTGGGCGCCGAGGACGCTGCGCGTGACCGAATCGAAATGAAACGGGCCTAGGTAGTGAATCGTGTTCCAGACGGTGAAGAGGGCGGTGACCGTGACGGCCAGCGTGGCGCCACGCTGGCCGAAGCGAAGTGCAGCCCAGATCAAGGCCGGGAACACGAGATAGGTGAGCGGACGGTGGCTCCGCGTCGCGAACTCGGCCAGCGCGATGACGGTACCGAGCATGATGACGGCTTCGAGCACGCGACCACGCTGCCAGCGCCGCACCAGCGGCCGGCACCAGGCAAGTGCAAGCGGAACGACGATCAGGGCACCGGAGGAGTCGCCGAGCCACCAGGTCCGCCAGACCTTGGGTGCCGCATGCCAGGTGATCACGTCGCCAAGCAGAAGTGAGAGCGCGCCCACGGTGGCGCTGACAGCCGTTCCCGCCACGATTGCCACTACCAACCAGCCCACCCCGCCGACGGTGTCCAGCGGCGATCCGCGTCGAGCGAGACGGCGTAGCAGCACCGTCGCCAGGAGGACCTCGAGCATGTTGCCGCACGTCTGACCGAGGGCGGAGCCGACTGGAAGCGCCATGTAGTTGTTCGCGAACAGGTCGCCGATCAGGACTCCAGGCCAGTAACGAAGACCCCCGAGGTACAAGAAGGCGATGCCGAAGCCGACCGGCAGCCAGAGGATCGCGGCTACGGGCCCAGCGAACTCGAGCAGGTAGCCCATCTTGGCGCTCGCGTAATACAGGCCCGCCAGCGAGGCCACGCCGACCGTGTAGCGAGCCGGCGCGCTCCCGAGCCACTGTGCCCAGTGCCTCGGCCGGGCATCGTGCGCAAGCGCAGCCTCGGACATCTGGCTCAGCCTTCTCCCTCCCCGGTCAAGTACAGCAAGGCCGCCTTCACGCGGCGGTTCACATCGGAAGCCTCACCCAGGTCGAGCTTGAGAAAGATGCCGTTGATATGCCGCTCGACGGCGCGCTTCGTGACCATGAGCGTGTCCGCAATCGCATTGTTGCTGCGCCCCTCGGCGATCATTGCCAGAATCTGGCGCTCGCGAGGCGTCAGCCGCTCGAGCCCTGGATCCTTGTCCACGCGGGCGGAGACGAGCTTGTCGACGATACGTGGATCGACGAGTGAGCCCCCGGCGACGACCTCACGGAGCGCCCGTGCCAGCTCGTCTTCGTCCTTCACGCGCTCCTTGAGCAGGTACCCACGCCGTTCTGAACCCTCCGCGAACAGGGCCAACGCGTAGGACGGGTCTGAGTGCTGGCTGAGAACGACGACCCCGACCTCGGGATCTGACGACCGCAGCTCACGTGCGAAGCGAATGCCTTCGTCCGTGTTCGTCGGCGGCATCCGGATGTCGGTCACGACGGCATCCGGCTTCTCTCGCTCGACCGCCGAACGAAGCTCATCGAGATCGTCTGCGGCCGCGACCAGCTCGAAGTCTTCGACAGACTCCAGAACGCGCGCGATCCCTTCCCTGGCGAGGAAACTATCGTCACCGAGGACAACCCTGATCATCGTCGAGCAAGCTCCCTCTCGCCCCAGTTTGCCTGAAGCGCTGTGCGGTGACGAATCAGCGTCGCGCGTTCTTCCATTCCGGCCGAGTGTGGCTGGCGAGGGTGATGGGATGGGTAACAGACTGGTGACAGAATCGCTCCGGCGCGATGACTTCGCCCTCATCCGACGTTGTCCGGCCGCAGCGTTAATCAAGAGCGGCGGCGGAAACTGAAACATGCGCCGCTCCGCTTTCGGCGGGGGCACCGCATCCACTTTTCCGCTTGAGTATGGCAGGAGCGCCGTGCACCGGCAAGTACGCCGGCCTCGCCTGGCCCGACCCGCCGGACCGTGGTGTTTGCACGGCGAATGGTGGTGTTTTGCACGGTGTTATCTGCGTGCGAATCAGCGAAATCCCGCATGACCGGGACTGCCGCAATCCCCCATACTCGCCCGTGGAAGCGGTCGCCTTCCCCACAAGGCACCCGCTGAGAGGAGAGAAAACTGATCGCGAACCGTCCCGCACGTCCGCGTGTAGGCGTGCGCCGCCCCGTAGAGCTGAAGGACCCAGTCAGCCTTGGCCTGCGCAGCGCCGGTGCCAAAGCTGTCCTGGTCGGGACCCCTGCCCCGTCGGGGCTGCCTTTCGACGTGCTCGAGTCGAAGCTCCGCCAGCCTCCGGTGTCGACTGAAGCGGTCTCGCGGACGGCGCTGGTCAACCGCCTTCGCGCTGCGGGCGCGTTCCCGCTCGTGATCGTGGTGGCGCCCGCCGGCTACGGCAAGACTACGCTGCTCTCGCAATGGGCTAATCGCGACGCCCGCTCGTTCGCCTGGGTCGCGATCGACGAACGCGACAACGATCCGGCTGTTTTGCTCAGGCACATCTCGGGGGCACTCGATCGCATCGAGCCGATTGCACCTTCGGTACTCGGCGCATTGCGGCCAAACGGCAAGTCGGTCACGTCGAAGGCGCTCCCGCTGCTCGCCGAGGCGATGGCCTCGCGCGAGTCGCCCTTCGTCCTCGTCCTGGACGGCGCGGACCTGCTCGCGCGCGACTCGGCTTCAGCTGTTGCTTCATTGATCGAGCAAGTCCCGCCCGGGTCGATGATCGCGCTTTCGGGGCGCGTGCTCCCTAGGCTGCCGGTCGCGGCGCTCCGCGCCGGCGTGCCGTTGCTCGAGATCGGCCCTTATGAGCTCGCGTTGAGCCGGCGCGAGGCCGAGATCCTTCTCCGCGCCGCCCGCGTCGAGCTATCCGACCCCGAGATCAACGAGCTCCTCGAGCGCACGGAAGGGTGGGCCGCCGGCCTACATCTCGCTGCGCTCGCATTTCGGGCGAGCAGACCCAATAAGGGCAACCGACTCAAGGCGCGTGCGATTAGGGGAGACGACCGCTATTTCGCCGACTACTTCCGTTCCGAATACCTCTCACAGCTCCCTCCGGATCGCCTGGCGTTTCTGCGCCGAACCTCGGTGCTGGAGACGATGTCCGGTCCGCTTTGCGACGCCGTCCTGGAACGCAAGAAGTCGGCGCTGGAGCTCGCCTCGATCGAGAAATCGAACCTGTTCCTCGTTCCGCTCGATCGCAACCGCGGCTGGTTCCGGTACCACCGGCTCCTCCGCGACTTGCTCAGGCGCGAGCTCGAAGAACGCGAGCCGGAGCTTGTCCCCGTACTCAACCAGCGGGCCGCGGACTGGTTCGAATCCCAAGGCGACGCAGAGACGACGCTCGAGTACTCGCACGCAGCGGGCAACACGGACAGCGCCGCTCGAATCCTCAGCTCGATCGCGATGGCTGTCTGCTGCAGCGGCCGGGTCGCGGCGGTCGAGTCGTGGCTCGACCGATTCGACGACGACGCCCTGCTGCAGCTCTATCCGGCCGTCGCCGTCGAGGGAGCCCGGGTCCACGCCCTACGCGGGCGTCCGGACGAGGCCGAGCGCTGGCTCGCGGCCGCGGAGCGCGGCGTGGCAAGAGACGAGGATGACCTCTCGACCCGGGCCTGCATATCGGTGCTCCGCGCGATCATGTGCGCGGACGGGCCGGAGCGAATGTTGTCGGACGCCCAATCGGCCCTCTCGGACCTCTCCGCCGACCACCCCTGGCACCCGTGGGCGCTGCTCGTCTACGGCGCCGCTCACCTGCTGCTCGGCGACGACGAGCCGGCCGGCGCCATTCTCACCGAAGCCGCCAACGCATCCGAACGGCTCGGCAGGACCGAGAGCCATGCGCTGGCGCTCTGCGAGCATTCGTTGCTCGCTCCCGGAAATGACGATGAGAAATCGGAGGCCTTGGCTCTGCAGGCGCGCTATCTGATCGAGGACGCTGAGCTGGATGCCTATGCGACGAGTGCGCTCGAGATCGCGATCTCGGCCCGCACGCTCCTCCGGCACGGCCAGTGGGACGACGCCCGCCGGCAACTCACGCTCGCGCGGCGGCTGGCGCCGAGCCTGACGCACGCGATCCCCTGGCTATCGGTGCAGGTGCGGCTCGAACTCAGCCGCGCGTACGTGACGCTGCGAGACCGGGACGGCGCGCGAGAACGCCTCGCGGAGGCCGAAGAGATCCTCAGCGTCCGACCCTCGGTCGGCGTGCTCGGCGAACACGTGGCGAAGCTGCAGACCGAGGCCGACGCGATGCCCCAGACCGCGACGGGAAGCAACTCGGGCTTGACCGGGGCGGAGCTTCGACTTCTGCCTCTGCTCTCGACGCACCTCTCCTTCCGCGAGATCGGCGAGCGGCTGTTCGTCTCGCGGAACACGATCAAGACGCAGGCGATCTCGGTCTACCGGAAACTCGGCGTCTCGAACCGCAGCGACGCAATCTCCAGAGCGGGCGAGCTTGGTCTCGTCGACGGCGCAGCCCCGCCCGCGCCGGCCCCGCTTGCCAGGGACGTCCAGTCCGCGGTTTCTTAGTCGGTCGGCTGCGCGGTCAATTCGTCGTCGTACCGTCGCCGGTGCGTGCGGTCGTAGATGGCTGCAACGACCAAAAGGATGCCGCCGAAGAACAGCAAGCCTCCGATGAATCCCCACCGATACCAGGCTGTGCTCACCAACCAGAAGAGCAGGATTGAACCGACGCCGATCGCCAGGATCACGCCCACCATTCCGAACCAGAACTTCGCTCCGAGCCCGTCTTCCACGCGGTCTCCTTTTCCTAGCTCCTAGCCATCGTCTCGGTCAAACGGCCGTTCGGCATCGTCCCAACGGGATGAATGCGCGGTTTTCCGCGCCTACGCGGGCGCGGTCGCAGCAGGCGGCGCGTCAGCGACAGGCTCGGCCGCGGCCTCCTTCACCGCCGCCGCCAGACGCGCCTTTGCCAGGTCGCGGGAGATGTGAACGGCTGCGGAGGCAAGCGGAGCCGCCAGCACGAGCCCGAGCATCCCGAAGATGCAGCCCGCTCCGATCGTGACCACGAGCACGACCAGCGGATTGAGGTCGAGCGACGAGCCCATCGCGAACGGCTGCACGATGTTCTGTAGCAGCCCGTTCGCGAGGATGACGATCGCGAGCATGATCAGCGCGGTCGTCGTTCCCTTCGCACCGAGTGCGATCACGACCGCGAAGGCACCGGAGAAGAAGGCACCCACGAACGGGACGTAGGCGGTCACGAACGTGACGACGCCGATCGTCCCGGCGAGGGGCACCCCCAGTGCCAGCGCGGCCAACCCGACCACGATTCCGTTGAACGCCGCCACGAGCGTGACGCCGCGGAAGTAACCGCGTAGCGACCTGACGATTTCGCCCGTGACCGTCGTGGCGACGGGCGGCGGTAACCCGAGATGCCGATCGACCCAGGCCCGCATCGACGGCCCGTCCTTGAGCAGGAAGAAGAGGCTGAGCAGCGCGAACGAGAGGCCGAATGCGAGCGAAGTGATCCCCTGGATGCCGTGGACGACGCCCTTCGTGAGCGTCGAGATGATCTTCGGAACGTCCTTCTGGACACTCGACTTGGCGCCCGAGGCGCCGGATTCGTCTACGCCGACGCTTTTCAGCCAACCCTCGGCCTTGCTCGCTGCGACATTGGCGTTCTTCTGGATCTCCGAGGACTGCGAGGTGATCCCGCCGATCACGACCACGAGCACCAGCACGGCAACGGCAGCCAGGCCGAGCAGCACGACGGCCGCTGCGGCGGCGCGGGGCCAGCGATGCCGCTCGAGCCGGGCGACGATCGGCATGGCGACCGTCGCAACGATGGCGGCGACGACGACTGGGCCCGTGATCGTGTACGTCGCCCCGAGGAGCCACGCGAGGCCCGCGAGCAGCGCAAAGAGCCCGACGAAGAGCCAGGCCGTGCGGCCCAGGTCGCGCAGCCAACGTGGCGGCGCGAAGAAGGTCGCGAGCTCTCGCGCCTGCGCGGCATCGATCTCGAGCCCGGCCGGCTCGCCCGGCGCTGCCGAGCCGTCCTTCTTTCGCAGGTGCCTCAAGAAGTCCACGTTAGGTACTGAAGCCGCCGATCGCGTCTCCGATCAGCTTTGCGCCGAGGACGAGCAAGAGCACGGTCATGATCGCTGCGTTGTGCGCTGCCATCCACGTCTTGACGCCGTCGAGAAGCCGCTCGGCCCTCGAACCCAGCGCAAAGTAGAGCGCCACCGGCGTGAGAATCGTGAGTGAGCCGATGAAGACGAAGATTGCGAGCACGCCGGCTTCGGAGGCGCCGGAGATCTTCGTCTGGGCGATCGCTGCTGCCGCCGCGACCGTGAGCGCCAGGTTCTTCGGATTCAACCCGGAGAGGACGAGACCGGAGCCGAGCGATTTCCCGGCCCCGAACGTGTCGATCGCCTGCATCCACTTCGGCATTGCGGCCTCCTGGCCGGCCTTCGGCCGGCTCCGCCACTGCTTCGCCGCGATCAGCAGGAACAGGACGCCGAGCACGAGCTTGAGGACGTCGACCCAGGTCGCCGGCTCACCAGTGCTCGAAGCTGCGTTGCCGCTCGCGATGAGGAGCATGATGGCGCCGACGGCGGACAGGCCGACGACCCAGCCCACGGCAAACGCGAGCCCGTTCGCACGGGCCTGAGGAGTGCCCAGCATCAGGACGACCGCAATGATCGGCACGGGGCTGATCGCGACGCCGAGCGCCAGCGGCAGGATGTCGCCGATCGCTTTTCCCATGCGGGATTGATCCTTCTTTTGCCCTGGGAGCCGAGCATCGTCCGTTCGGGGTGATGTCCCCGGGACAGCCCTTCGGCAGCTCGGAGCATTTCACCCAATCGGCATGACATCGGCGGCAAGGCGCACGCGACACTGGACCGCGGTGAACAAGCTCTCAGAAGGAGCGCTGGAGCGGATCGACGCGCTGTTTGTCCAAAGCGCGTCGAGCTCGTCCAGCGATGAGAGGACCGTAACGCTGCACGGTCTGACCGATTCGACCGTCTACTTCGCGGATCGTCCGCGCCGCGAGGTCGGCCACATCCCCTCACACCGCTTCGTCGAGCTCTGGGAGGGCGACGAGAACGGCTTCTCGGTCGACCCCCCGAACGCGGTCCTGTCGTTCCTCGAGGAGGACGGGCCGACGCCCGAGGACGCGGTGGTAGTGCTCCGCAACCCGCACCTCGAGGGCCACGACCTCACGTATACGGTGGACGTCCTCGAGGGGACCCTGCCAAAACGAACCGGGCCGTGCGCGCTGTTCATCGACGTCTTCGGACGGACCTTCTCGCCGGTCTCGGTCGCGGGCATCCAACGCCCGTCACGCCGGCAGACCCGCCGCTAACCGGCTCAACCCTCGGCGAGAACGCCGAACTCTTCGCCGAGGGCGGCTGCACGCACGATCTTCGCGCAGGCGGAGACGATCTTCGCGCTACCGACGACCGGCGCCACGGCAAGGAGCGTGCCCAGGATCTTGTTGAGCTCGATCTCGTGGTCGTCCGCCGCCTCCAAGTGGCGTAACCATGAAACATGAGGCGCATCGATCGCCACGAGCGCGGCGATCTGGACGAGCTGGCAAGTCGCGGCGTCCAGCGCGGACCCGCCAACGGCACCGTTCTGTAGATCGGGAACGAAACCGACACTCTCGAAGTCGCCGCGGGCGACGGCCCGAATCCGGTCCTCGGTCGTCGGAGCCTTGCCGACCATGCGAGCTCCTCTCGCCGCAAGCACCGTAGCCTCTCGCCCGGCGGTGCTGGAAGTTGATGGTGTCAGCGAGCAGTGTCGCCCGCCGTCGCCTGATCGCGCATCGTCCGGAGGGGATGAATCAACTCGCTTCATCGCCGGCGAGGACAAGTGACTCGCCGATTTTCAAGGTATGGACTTTCACGTCCGGCGCCAGTCGCGCCGCGGCGCGGGCGAAATCGCGTGCAGGCAAAGAGGCGGTTCTCGGCGCAAAGGGGGCCCTGAACGTCCCCCAGTGGATGGGCACCGCCGCTCGCGGGCGCAGGAGCCGCAGCGCCTCGGCCGCCCGCAGCGGGTCGAGATGCCCCGCCGGCAATTTTGCGCCCCAGCCCGATACGGGCAACAGCGCAAGGTCCAGCGGGCCCAGCTCCGCCATCCCGTCGAAGAGATCGGTGTCGCCGGCGAAATAGACGGCCACCGATCCGCTGACGACATAGCCGAGCGCGGAGGATCGCGGGGAGAACGGCCCACGGCCGGAAGCGTGTTCCGCGTGCGTCGCGCGCACGCGGACGCCGCCGAGGTCGAGCTTGTCCCCCGTCGCAACTTCGAGGACGCGGCCGAAACCTTGCCGCCGTACGAGCTCGCCCACTCCGCGGGGGACGACCACCGGCAGCGAGCGGTCGAGCTGCTCGAGCGACGCGAGATCGAGGTGGTCGAAGTGCGCGTGCGAGACGAGGATTCCGTCGAGCTCCCCGAGCGCGGCGGCGTTGACCGCCTCCGATCGGCGCAGATGCCAGATCCGACGCCGCAGCGCGGGGTCGGTAACGAGGCGCGTACCGTCGATCTCTATGACGACGGTGCTGTGCCCGAGCCAGGTGACCCGGTTCACCGCCGCCCGCTGCCGCCCATCGGCATCAGCGTCAAGGATCTATCCAGGCCCGGCACCTTCATCACCCCCTTGGGATGAGTCTCCGCGACTGCCGCTGCCGGAGAATCGCAGGACGCGATGACGATCGAAGCGAGCCGGCCGCTTTACGGGAAAACGCCCACGTGGAGCCCGAGTCGTCCCCGGCTCAGGCCCTTAAGGCTGCTACTCGCCTGGTTCGTCTCGGCGGCGGCGCTGCTGGTTGCTGCCTCGATCGTCCCAGGCGCGGCGGTCCATCACTTCGGCGGAGCGCTCGCCGCGGCCGCGATAATCGCCGTCCTGAACGCGATAGTGCCGCCGATCGTCGCGGCCCTCCGACTGCCGCTCATGCTCCTCGTCGGACTCGTCCTGATCCTCGTCCTCGACGCGTTGATGCTGCTCGCAGCGGACAGCATCACCAACGGAGCTCTCTCGGTGAGCTCGTTCTGGTCGGCACTCGGTGTCGCCCTTGTCGCCTCCGCAGTCGGGGTCGTTCTCGACGTGGTGCTGGGAACAAACGACGACGACACGTACACATTCAGAGTCACCCAGCGGATCGCGCGCCGCTCCGGCGAGCGAACGATCACGGACGCGCCGGGGATCGTCTTCCTCGAGATCGACGGCCTGGGCCTGCCGGTGCTGCAACGGGCGATGCGAGACGGCAACGCTCCGACGCTGGCCCGCTGGATCGGCGACGGAACGCACCGGCTCGCCGAGTGGGAAACCGACCTCTCGTCGCAAACGGGGGCGAGCCAGTCGGGCATTTTGCTCGGCTCGAACGACGATATTCCCGCGTTCCGCTGGGTCGAGAAGGAGACGGCGAAGCTGGTCGCGTGCTCCGGTCCGCCCGACTGCGCCGAGATCGAGCAGCGCCATGCCTCCGGCCGCGGGCTGCTCGCGGATGGCGGCGCCAGCCGCGGCAACCTCCTCTCCGGCGAAGCCGACCACGTGATCCTGACCGTCAGCCGGATGGACGCGGAGAAGCGCTCGAACCCCGGCTACCGCGCCTTCTTCGCGAACGGGTTCAACGTCGTCCGCGTGCTCGTCCTGTTTGGCTGGGAAGTCATGCTCGAGTGGTCGGCCGCCGACCGGGCGAAGCGGCGCGACGTTCGGCCCCGCGGCCACCGGGGTGGGCTCTACCCGTTCATGCGGGCGGCGCTATGCGTCGTCGTGCGCGATCTGATCGTGTACGGGGTGCTCGGGGACATGATGAAAGGGCGACCCGCGATCTACGCAACCTTTTCGAGCTACGACGAGGTCGCGCACCACTCGGGGCTCGAGCGGGCAGACACGCTTGAAGCGCTGCGCAAGCTCGACCAGCAGTTCGGGCGGATCGAGCGCGCCCGCGCCTATGCAGCGCGACCATACGAGATCGTCGTCCTGTCCGACCACGGGCAGACGCAGGGAGCGACCTTCAAGCAGCGCAACGGCTACGGGCTAGACGAGCTTGTAGAGAGTTCGCTCGCACGGGGTGTCGTCACGAACGTCGCCGGTGGCGACGAGCAGGGCTCGATGGTCGGCAATGCCGCGGCCGAGGCGACCGGACAGAAGCAAAAAAAGCGGCCGAAGAACGACGTCTCCGACAAGGACGTGGTCGTGCTCGGCTCGGGCAACCTCGGTCTCGTCTACCTGATGGAGGAGCGGCGACGGCTCACGCGGGAGGAAATCGAAGCGCGGCATCCGCGCCTGCTGCCGGCCTTGCGCAACCACCCACACGTCGGCTGGCTGCTGGTCCGGTCCGAGCGGGACGGACCGATGGCGCTCGGCGCGGACGGGACGCACTACCTCGCCGACGGACGCGTCGACGGGGATGACCCCTTGTCGAGTTTCTCAGCGAACGCGCCGCAACACCTGCTGCGAACGGACGGGTTCGAGCACGTCGCGGACATCATGGTCGGCAGCTTCTACGACCCGGAACTCGACGAGGGGTGCGCCTTCGAGGAGCTGATCTCGTTCCACGGCGGCATCGGCGGCGTCCAGACGCGGCCCTTCCTCCTCTATCCGATGGCGCTTCCGATCCCGGGCGAGCCCATCGTCGGCGCTGCGGCCGTCCATAGCCTCTTGTCGGACTGGCGCCGCCTGCTGAACGACGGGTCGGTAGGCGCGGCCGAGGATTCGGGGCGCTCACCGGCGCTAGAGCCTGCGTCTCATTGATGGGACCGATCGGATGACCGACCTGGCGCAAGTCTGGCGTCCCGGCTCCCGCGTCGCCCGTGTCCGGGCGAGCCACAGCTACGGACTCGTGCTGCTGCTGATCGTCGTCTCGTTCATCTTCATCTCCGTCGCGCCTGACAGTACTTGGGCCGACAGCGTTCTCGCCTTCCTGCAGAGCATCACCCTCGTCACCGCGCTCTGGACGTCGGGTGTCGCGCGCACCGACTCGACTCTCAGCCTCGGCCTGGTCGCACTTGCAAGCTTGGCTGCGCTCGCACTGCTGGTCTTCGGCGGGAAGGGACTCGATGGCTCTGTAGGAATCCTCTCAGGAGTGCTGACGGTCGCCACGATCGGCACGGTTGCGCTGGGCGTAATCGACCAGGGTGAGGCAAATGTCCGGGCAGTGACTGGAGCCGTCTGTGTGTACGTGCTGATCGGTCTCCTGTTCGTCTTCCTCTACGGGGCGCTGGCGAAGCTCGGCTCCGGCGACTTTTTCGCGCAAGGGACGGATGGAACGCGCTCGCTGCGCCTCTACTTCAGCTTCGTCACTCTGGCGACGCTTGGCTACGGGGACTACACACCAGCCGGGAGCTTCGGACGTACCCTGGCCGTCGTCGAAGCGCTCGTCGGCCAGCTCTACCTCGTCACGGTGATCGCAGTGTTGGTGTCGCGGATGCGGGCGAGGTCGTAACTCGAGCCGGCCATCCCAATCAGCCCGAAAGCTCTATCTCCGCAGGAAGCTCGGCGGGCTCGCGCCCGCCGGCGAGCTCGTCCGCGACTCTCCGGTCGAAGTAGACGTACGCGGTGGTGATCGCAACGAGCGGCATCGTCAACGAGTAGACGACGCCGGCAACGACGTTCACGAGCCAGAAAGGTGCGTCGGTGCCGAGGATCAGCAGCGCGCCAACGATCGGGCCGACCACAACCGCAAGCGCCCCTCCGATCACGAGCAGCGACGTGACCTTGAGCCACTTTCCTTGTACGAGCCGGCCGCTCCGGCGTAAGCCTCCCACCGCGGAGAGCTCTTCCAGTTCGATGCTTGGGGCGATGAGAGCCCACCGACCGGCCAGCCAGACGGCTATCGCGATTAGGTAGATGGAGCTTCCGAGGAGCGAGACAACGGTGCTCGCGAAAAGCAGCGCGCCGAGAAGCGGCCAAATGCTGTCGCCCGCAAGCCGGTAGGCACGCAGCGGCCCAATTGGCCGGCCCTGGTCGATCTCGACGAGCGCTCGCGCCGTCGCGGCCTGCACGAAGCCGAGCCCGAGCAACGTCAGCGCGGTCCCGATGGCGAGCACGAAGAAGGCGAGCAGTCCGTTGGCCTCGGCGCCGGTCTCGACGCCGAGGATGCTGGTTCCGTGCAGCAGGAGGGTCTGCAGCAGCGCCACAAGCAGCGAGATCGGAATGAACAGGACCCCGATGCCCACGACCAAGCTCAAGTTCGCTGCGTACATCCGTACCGCCGCCGCCAGCGTCTGGCCCCAAGCGCGCCGCCGCGCGAGGCGGAGAGTCGCCGCCGGGCGCCAGGATGTCCGAGAGAGCGCGTAGATGAGGAGCAACACCAGTGCCGCGAGTGCCAGCGTGAACTGAAGCGGATGATTGACAAGCCGGACGAGCGCCCTCGACCCGCCGCCGATCGCACGACAGAAGAAATCGGTTGCCGTCGTTCCGAATGCACTTCCAGCCGGAACGGAGAAGGCCCGCTCCCGCCAGTGTTCAGACCACCGAATCGGCTCCGTCCACTGCCTCTTCAGGTTCGGCCCTGTCGGACCGTTGTAGAACGCGGGCTGCAGTTCCCCCCAACGACCCTGAAAGGCGATCCACGGAAACTCGGCGCGAGCCTGGGCCGCGTCGCTCGGGATCGTGGCGACGGCCGGCCGAAGGTCGACGTGCGGACCCGTCGTGTTGTCGCAGCCGACTCCCTGATCGGCCGAGCTGCCGAGGAACAACCCTTCGCCGAAGAAGTTCGCATGCGAGCCCGCGGCCGGATACACGACCGGGTGGGTGCCGCCGACGAGCTCGAGCTTGTCGGCGCCCCAGCTTGCCCGTTCTGCCCCTTCGTGCTGGCTGTAGCCGACCGCCGTGGGTCGGCTCCCGAGCGCCTCGCGCGCGTTGTCCGCGTCGAAGATGAGCTGGATCATCTCCCAGTCGCCCTCGTGCAGGTTGTTCCAGTCGTTGTAGGCGTAGAAGAGCCAGTACTGCAGCGCGAGCCGGCCCGAGCGGTCGGGATCGGTCGCGACGTGCCCGTACACCGTCGGCTCGTGCCCCTCGGTGATGCGCCGCGCCCAGCGCTCGTAGTCGCAGCCGGGCTCGAGCGCATTCCCGGGGAAGTCGAGGTGATAGTCGTAGAGGCCTCGGGAGAGGTCCTTTGCGGTCGGCGCGATCTTGACGAGGTCGTCAGCGTTCCACGGCCCTCGGAGTGCGACCGACGGCTGACCGAACAACGCGTTGACGTCCATCGGCCGGTAGGGCTCGCCGGGCCCGCATTCGTGCTTCTGCTCGACAAGCCTGACGACCGGCGCGTATCGCTCGGCGAGCGCCCTCTGGTCGCCCAGACTCGCCGACGCGGCCCCAGAGAATCCAAGCGCGGCCACGGCAAGCAGGGCCCAGAGCCCGAGACGAGTCACCGCCGTCAGCAGGTCCAACCCTAGGAAGTCAGCCCGGAGATGCCGTTCCGCAGCAGCGAGGCGGCGAGCAGGACGACAATCGCCGCTGCGATCGTCAGTGCGTGCCGCTCGAGCCACTTCCGGGCCCCGCCGAGCCAACGCTCGGCGCGCTCGCGGGCCACGACCAGCAGCAAGAGAGACAGGGCGAGCGGAAGCAGCGAGACGATTGTGAAGAAGAGCCAGTCGCCCACGTACTGGGCGGCGCTCGGGTTCAGCTCCGAAATGTCCTTGAGCGCAATTGGGATGAAAGCCCCGGGATTCGCCAGCGCCGCACCGGCGCCGACAACGGCCACGGCCGGAGAGGACGCGACCTTGCCCATCTTGTCGACCGCGCTTGCGATTTTCGTCGGGTCGGCGGGCCGGCGAACGACGCGCGCGACCCAGACGAGGAGGAATAGGCCAAAGACGACGTCGACGATTGCCACCCAGGTCTTCGGGCTGCTGGGGGTGTCGGACGCGGCCGTGTTCCCCAGCACGAACGCGGCGATGACGCCGATCCCGAGCGTGGCGGTCAGGGCGCCGAGATAGAACCAGAAGCCGGTTCGCAGAGGCCGGTCTCCGAGCACGAGCACGAGCACCGAGAACGTCAGCGTAGTCGGCGAGAGCATCGCCGCGAGCGCCGTCAAGGCCAGCTCTGTGTCGATCCACCCCACGGGCGACCCTTAGCCGCCGGTTGTTCTATGCATTCTTGGCGGCCGCCTTGGCCGCCTTCTTGGCCTCTTTTCTTTCCGAATGCGCGGCCTTCTGATCGGCGGCCTTCTCCTTCGCGTCGGTGTACGAGGTCGAGACGAGCTCCTTGCCGCCGCTCCAGCCGAATGCCCAAGCGAGCAGGACGATCGCGAGGACGATGTTCCAGGCGGTAGTGACGAACTGCTGCGCGACCGAGTACGCGGTCGCGTTCGTCGGGCTCGTGATCCCGTTCAGCGACGCGACGTTGAATGCCTGGTTGACGCCCGCTCCCCCTGGAGTGACCGAGGTCACGTTCGCGATCGAGTTGCCTCCGGCGATCCGCATCAGCGTGTGGAAGCTGACCGGAATGTCGTAGGCGGCAAGAAAAACGGCCATCACGCCGAGGCTCGCGAGCCATGCGATCCCCTCGGGTAGGAAGACACGCGCGAAGTAAGTGCGTGGCTGGGAGAGAATTCCGCCGCCCTCCTTCGCCTCGTCCCACCACTCGACGACCTTCGGCCACATTGCCCGCAGGACCATGTAGATGACCACGGCGCCGCCGATCAGCAGGGTCGCCGTCGCCCAGGGGTTGTCGTGGACGAAGTTGAACTTGATGTCAAACGAGCCGCCAACGGTGAGGAACAGATAGAGGTAGGTAAAGGCGCCGCTCAAGGTGAAGAAGATCTTCTGCACGACGTACGCACCGAGCACGCCTGTGAACGTGGCTCCTGCGATGGTCGCCGTCAGCATCAGCAGCAGCATCAGCGAGCCGAGGTTGGCCGGCAGTATCCCGTTCAGCGCGACCGAGGCCGCGTAGCAGGCGAGCACGAGCCGGAACCGCGTTGTCGGGTAGGCGTAACGCAGGATCGCGTACCAGGCGAACGCCGTCGCCGTGGTCTGCAGCGTCTTCAGCGCGATCCCGGCGAGCAAGTAGCCGAGCGAGATCCCGGTGATCGTGTCCCAGAGCTCGTCCAGCCAGCCCGAGATGTCCCAGCCGAGGAGGTTCGCCGCCGCGCCGATGACAACGATCACGAGCACGCCGGTCAGGATCCGTTTGACGTGGAAGTGCCTGCCCTCCTCGGGCGCGAGCGTCACGGCGGCCTGGCTCATGCGACGGCCTCCACCTGCGTGCCGTGGCAGCGCTTCCACTTCAAGCCGCTCCCACAGGTACAGGGGTCGTTCCGGCCGCGGGCGGCGTCGGCAGAAGCGTACTGCGCCATGATCTCGGCCGGCGCACGATTCTGCGCGAGCAGCGCGCCCATCGTCCGCATCGGCGCGTCGACGTGGTGGAAAAAATCCTTGAAGCCGGCGCAGAGGTAGTTCAGCCCCGGTTCCCCGTCCGGCGTCTCGATGAACCGGTCCTTCGGGCAGCCGCCGTGACAGGCAAAGCGGACGTCGCAGTCGAGGCAGTACTGCGGCAGCGTCTCGCGCTTGTCGAGCCCGAACTGCCGCTGCTGGGGCGAATCGACGAGCTCGAGCATGTGGGTCATCCGGATGTTGCCGAGCTTGTGCTTCGGCTCGACGAAGTGGTCGCAGGAGTAGAGGTCGCCCGTGTGCTCGAGCGCCAGCGCGAGGCCGCACGTCTCCGAGTGGACGCAGAGGCTTGGCGGCTCGCCGACCCAGTTCGCGAGCGCGACGTCGAACATCTGCACGTAGACGGTGCCGACGTCGCGCCGCACCCACTCCTCGAAGACGTCGATCAGGAAGCGGCCGTACTGCTCTGCTGTAACCGAGCGCCCGGTGACGACGTCGCCCTCCTGCACGTAGAGCGGCCGGTCGCGCCATGACGTCCAGGGCACGGTCCCGTCCGCCTCCGCCTCTGCGACCCGCTCGATGATCGGGATGAACTGAACGAAGCGGGCGCCAAGCTCGTCGCGGAGGAAGCGGTAGACCTCGCGGCCGCAATCGGCGTTGGCGGCGTGGACAGTCGTGAGCGCGTTCCAGTCCACATCTGCCGCCTGCAGGTGAGCGAGGCCGTTCATCACCTGCTCGAACGAGCCCTTGCCGCCCTTGTTGACCCGGTAGGCGTCGTGCAGCTCCCTCGGCCCGTCGATCGAGATTCCGACCAGGAAGTCGTTCTGCTTGAAGAACTCCGCCCACTCCTCGTCGAGCAGGGTGCCGTTCGTCTGGATCGTGTACGCGGCGCGCTGACCCGGTTGCAGGAAGCCCTCGGCGAGCTCGACCGAGCGGCGGAAGAACTCGACGCCCATCAGCGTCGGCTCGCCGCCCTGCCAGGCGATCGCCACCTCGGGTACCCGCGAGTGCGCCTCGATCAGCTGCCGCAGGTAGGTCTCGAGGAGCTCATCGGCCATCCGAAAGCGGCTGCCCGGATAGAGCATCTCCTTCGAGAGGAAGAAGCAGTAGCTGCAGTCGAGGTTGCAGACCGCGCCGGTCGGCTTTGCGAGCAGGTGGAAGGCCGGCGGGGGCCCCTCGTGGTTTTCTGGAACTGCGTTTGGGGCCGACATGGTCTCCTCGTGTGTGCCGAGCCTGGGGGCGCCGCTCATAGAACGCCCTTTCGCCCCGAGCGGCGCCGTGGAAGGCTCAGCGGATCAGGTGGCGCTACGGGTCATCAGCTCACGGTCTTCGGGCGGCCGGGCGATCATGTAGACCAGCACGCCGAGCAATGGCGTGAAGATCACGAAGAGCGTCCAGCCTGCCTTCGCCCAACCGGAGTGATCGCGACGCGCGAAGTTGTCCGCCAGAACCATGATCAGGAGCCAGATCCAGATCACGAAAGCGAAGAAGATGAACATCGTCCACACGACGTCCAGGAACGGGTAGCTGCTTGCGAGCACTTGCACTCTCCTACTCGGGGGTTGTCGCCTGCAACCGTTCCGTGCCGCGGGAAAGGGGACATCGTCCGATCGGGATGACGCGCCGTTTTCGCCGCTGCGCCAGGATCGAATCGCGATGTGCCGTTGGCTCGCATATTCAGGCTCGCCGGTCCTGCTTGAGGAGCTCCTGTACGGACCCAA
>Ga0307277_10000242_pt1 | contig 19069 bp, 19 predicted proteins | sample ER_DNA_116_FD_194473 | JGI IMG/M metagenome (GOLD analysis project Ga0307277, IMG submission 194473) | Bulk soil microbial communities from the East River watershed near Crested Butte, Colorado, United States - ER_DNA_116 | ecosystem: Environmental > Terrestrial > Soil > Floodplain | place...
GTTCGCCGGTTCGCCGCAGCGCGCGTCAGCGCCAGCGCCGATGCACCCATAGCCACTGCTCGGGGTGCTCGCGTATCCATCCTTCGACCACCGACGTGATCGCTTGCATGGTGCCGGCGATATCGACCCTTCCGGCCTCGTCGCGCCGCGGCTCGATGGCTTCGCTGAGGTCCACACGGAAGCGATGTTGGTCGGGGAGACGGATGATGCGCGTGCCGTGAATCGGGCATTCGATGTGGCGGGCGAGACGGGCGATGAAGGGGTTGGCTTTGCAGCGGCGGCCGAAGAACGTCACGTCGACGCCGTTGACGTAATGTTGGTCCACGAGCATGGCGACGTGGCCGCCGGCCTCCAGTACGCGCAGGAGCTTGAATGGCGCGTCGAGGCCGGTGGGGACGAGGCTGCCCATGCTGCCTTTGCGAAGCTTGATGATCGCGTCGCTCACCGCGCCGATATTGGGCCGCCGGTAAAGCACCGTCGCATCGAGCCGGTATTTGGCCGCGATCAGGGCCGGCAATTCCCAGTTGGCGAGATGAGCGGCGAAGACCAGAGCAGGCTTGCCGTCGCATCGCAGCTGCCGAAACCGCGCATCTACCTCTTTGCTGTAGACGATATCCCCCGTTTCCAGCGGATCGGGATCGAACATCCGAAGACGATCGATGTGCGCGAACTCGGCCGCAACGCGGCCGAGATTGTCCCAGACCCCGCGTAGAATTGCTTCGATCTCGGCCGGGGATTTATCCGGAAAGGCGGCGGCGAGATTGTCGCGGCCGATTCTGTGTTCCTTGAGCCGGGGACCGAGCGTGCGCATGAAGCCGCCGGCGAAATCGGCCATGTGCTTCCGGTTGGTTGCGCGAATCATCCGCAACATTGCGACCGCGAGCGATCCTAGCGCGGCGTCAATGCCGGTCTTGGCATGTCGTTGCAGCCGATAGGCGAGCGTTCGCGGGAAGCTCATGCGCGCTTGCAGCGGATGGTCAAAAGCCGACTATGATCTTTCCGAACACCTGGCGGCTTTCCAGCCGCGCCAGTCCGCGCTCGAAATCGGCCAGCGCGACCTCGGTGTCGATCACCGGCAGCAGGCCATTCGCCATCTTGGCGAGACTCTCGCGGATATTGCGCATGGAAGCGCCGAACGAGCCGATAATGCGATATTGCTGCTGGAACAACTGCATCAGGTTGATGGTCGTCGAAGGCCCCGAAGTTGAACCGCACGTGACCAGCCGTCCGCCGCGCTTGAGGCACAGAAGCGACCCGTTGAAGGTCTCGGCGCCCACGTGCTCGAACACCACGTCGACACCTTTCTTGGCGGTGATCTTGCGCACCGCGCCTTCGAAGCGATCGGTGCGGTAATTGACGACATGATCGGCTCCCAGCGCCTTGGCCTTTTCCGCCTTGGCATCGTCGCCGACCGTGGTGATGACCGTGCAGCCGATGGCCTTCGCCATTTTGATGGCGACCGAGCCGATGCCGGAGCCGCCGGCATGCACGAGCACGCTCTCGCCCGGTTGCAGCACGGCATTGTCGAACAGCATGTGCTGCACCGTTGCAAACGCGATCGGCGCGCAGGCGGCGTCGCGGAGCACGACGCCGTTGGGAACCGGGATCACCAGACGCGCCGGCATGTTGACGAGATCTCGGGCGAAGCCGTCGATATGGAAGCCCATGATGCCGCCGACGTTTTCGCACAGGTTGTCGCGGCCCTCGCGGCAGGCCTTGCACGCGCCGCAGGTCAGCGCGCCGTACATGACGACGCGGTCGCCGGGCATGAACGCGGTCGTATCGGGCCCGATGGCGGCGATCTCCCCCGCAGCCTCGACGCCGACCACGACCGGCAGCTTGCGCTTCGCAAAGGCCATGCCGCGGTAGCCCCAGAGGTCAAGGTGGTTGAGCGCGATTGCCTTGATCCTGATCTGCACCTCCCCCGACGCCGGTGGGGCGGGGGAGGGCAGGTCGGCAACCTCGAGCTTGCGGTCGGCGACGAGCGTGAGCGCCCGCATGCGTCACGCGGGCTCGCGGCTCATCACCAGCGAGACGTTCTGGCCGCCGAAACCAAACGAGTTCGACAGCGCATGACGCACCTTGGCGTCGCGTGCCTGGTTAGGCACGACATCGAGCGGTATGGCCGGATCGGGAATTTTGTAGTTGATGGTCGGAGGCAAGCGTTGATGCTGCAACGTCAGCAGGGTGAACACGGCTTCCACCGTGCCGGCTGCCGAGAGCGTGTGTCCGACCATCGACTTGTTGGAGGAGATCGGTATCGACCGCGCGCGCTCGCCGAAGACCGAGGACACGCCGAGATATTCCATCTTGTCGTTCTCGGGCGTGCCGGTGCCGTGCGGGTTGATGTAGTCGATGTCGTCGGGGGCGATGCCGGCGTCGGCGATCGCGTTGCGGATGCAGCCGATGATGGCCTTGCCATCGGGGCTCGAGCGGGTCCGGTGGAACGAATCCGCCATCTCCCCGCAGCCCGCCAAGACGCCGAGGATTTTCGCCCCGCGCGCGGTCGCGGCGGCGTAGCTCTCGAGCACGAGCGCGGCGGCGCCCTCCGCCATCACGAAGCCGTCGCGGTTCTTGGAAAAGGGCTTCGCCGCCGCTTGCGGCGGATCGTTGGCGGTCGACAACGCCGATAAGAGCGAGAAGCGGATCAGCGATTCCGCGTTCACCGAGCCGTCGGTGCCGATGCAGAGCGCGGCGTCCGCCTCACCGCGCCGGATCGCCTCGACGCCGAGTTGAATGGCGCTCGCTCCCGACGAACACGCGGTGGTCACCGAAATGGGCGAGCCCTTGGTGCCGAAGCGATCGGCGAGATGCTCGGCCACCGAAGCGAACTGGCAGCGTTCATGAATGGCGCGAAAGCGGCCGGATGCGCTCGCCCGCCAGAGATCGCCATAGCCGATCGTGTCATTGGCGCCGGAGCCGGCCGCCAGCGTGTCGCGATGCGGCCATTCGATTTCGACCGGCGCGACGGCAAGGAAGAGCGGGCCGGGAAAGTCCCCTTTGCTGCCGATGCACGCCTCGCCGATCGCTTCCTCCGCGACCAGTGCGGCCATGCGCTCGCCGAGCTCGGCCGAGCAGAAGGGCTCGACCGGGACGAAATCGACGCTGCCGGCGATCGTTGTCTTGAGGCCCTCATTGGCAAAACGTGTGATGCGGTGAATGCCGGATTCTCCGGCCGTGAGCTTGGTCCAGTTTTCGGCCTTGCCCGCGCCCAGCGAGGTGATCACGCCCATACCGGTGACCACCACGACCGGCCGGCCGTTGTTGCCGCGCGCAGCTGCCATGCAAGCCTCCTCAGGTGACCGCCTCGACCAGTGCCATGCCCTCGCCGCGCCAGTGACCGACGGCGGTGACTGCGACGTGCCCTAGCGGGCCTTCATACTCCCGTTCGACCCCCGAGGAGTCCGCGGGCGGAAACAACTTTTGGCGACCGAGTGCGAGCGTGGCAAGCGCGATGTTCATGGAAAATTGCGGCTCGAGGCCGTGCCCGACGAGGCTCCCGGTCGCCCGCACCGGCAAGTCCGCCAGGCTCTTGAGCCAAGCGCGCTCCTCGTTGGTGGCGGGCTGCGCGCCGGTTGCGCCGGAGATCACCGCCATGCCGGCACGCGCCCCCTGCGGCGCCAGACTTTGCCACATGCGCGCGAGCGCGGCGGTAACGGCGCCGGCGGGTCGGGCGGAGCGCTCGGACAACACCCCTGCCAGCCGCGCCAGCGGCTTGGCATTGCGCGCCTCGGCGTGTCCACGCGACTCCAGAACGAGGAATGCCCCGAGCGAGCCGAGCACCATGCCCGCTGTGCGCTCCCACACCGGCCGGAACGGCGCGCGCAACATGTGTCCGCCCGCGTCGTAGAGCAACAGCAAGTCCTCGCGCTCCCCGTTATGCGAGCCGCCGACCAGCGCCAAGTCGCTCTGCCCCGCCGCGATGCGCGCGAGCGCAACGCGCACCGCCTCGACGCCAGCTGCCTCCTCGCCCATGAACGTGCGCGAGGAGCCGGTGACGCCGTGGACAATGGAAATGTTGCCGGCGAGCAAATTGGAGAGCTGCGCCAGGAACAGCGTCGGCCGCAGGTCGCTCATCAGCCGTTCGTTGAGGAAGGCTTCGGGATTGGCGGATTTGGGCTTGTTGGTCAGGATCGTCGCATCAACCGCGACGTCGCGCTCCCCGCCACCCGCCGCCACGATCATGTCCATGTGCGCGAGCAATTCGGCATTGCCCTTCACGCCGGCATCGGCGAGAGCAAGCCCTGCGGCATAGGTGCCGATTCGCTGCCAAGCCTCCATTTGCCGCTGGTCGCCCTTTTTCGGGATCTGCTTGTCGAGATCAAGCGGCGCGAGCGGGTGCACCAAGTAGGGAGCAAAGCGCTCGGCGTCGATCTTGAGTCGCCCTTCGGCGAACCCTTGCCAGTGCGCCTCGGTGCCTTCGCCGAGGCAGGACACGATGCCGACGCCCGTGATCCAAACCTCGCGTGGCGCATCAGCCATGAGCGAGGGTCTCCATGGGGAATTCGAGGATCGCCGCCATTTTCTCCATGCTGGCGCGAAACTCCGCGTTGGGAAACTCAACCAGCCGGAACGTGATCTCGGCGTTGCAGGTGAGTTTGCCCTCGCTGCGTATGTCGGCCTTGGTGACGGCGTAGCCGGAGCCTTCGTGCAGCAACTTGGCCGAGAGCGAAAGATCCGCCCCGGGCGGCACGAACGAGCGCAGCTTCGCCTCTTTGAGCGCCGCGAAAAACGGCATTCGCGAGAACTTGGTCACGGCGATGACGAGCCAGCCCGAGGTCTGCGCCATCGCCTCAATCAGCAGCACGCCGGGCATCAGCGGATAACCGGGAAAGTGCCCTTCGAAAATGGTGGATGCGTCCGGAACGCGCGCTTCGGTACGGATGGTTTGTTGGGCCAGATCGAGATCGACGATGCGATCGATAAGCTGAAAGTACTCGAGGCGCATGCGAGCGCGTCAGGCGCCCTTGGCAGCGACAAGTTCGTCGATGCGGGTGCACAGATTGTTCAACTGAAAATATTGTTCTGTCGTCGCCTTGCCGTCGTTGACCTCCTGCGTCCACTGCTCGAGGGGCATTTTGATTCCGAATGCCTTGTCGATGGCAAACGCAATGTCGAGAAAGTCGAGACTGTCGATGCCGAGGTCGTTAATGGCATGGCTTTCCGGCTTGATCGTGTCGCGCGGAATGTCGCACGTCTCGGAGATGATATTGGCCACCGTATCGAAAGTCGAAGGCATCAGTAAATCCCTGATCGGTCACGCGTTTCGAGCGAGCGCCGCCGACGTGTTTGCGATTGCGGGTCGGATCGCCCCGGAGCGGCCCGTCTCCCCCGCCTGAGGTCGGTTTGCCCGTATAGCGAAGAGGCAGCGCAAGTTCAATGGCGCGAAAATTTCGGCGATTGAAGGCATTAGCGTGGTTTCCGACGGCGCCGGACGGCGCCGCGCCGCGGGCGGCGCGTCGCTCGGCCGCCCTAAATGATCCTCGAGCGCATCAAGGCGGTTACGATCTCCGCGACCATAACCACGACGAAGATCACGAACAGCACCAGGCCGGCTTGATCCCAGTAGAGGTTGGAAAGCGCGGTATCGAGCGCCATGCCGAGACCGCCGCCGCCGACAAGGCCGAGCACGGCCGATTCGCGCACGTTGATGTCCCAGCGGAACACCGAAATCGACAGGAACGCGGGTTTGACCTGCGGCCAGTATCCTTTGAGCAGGACGGCGAGCGGCGGCGCCCCAGCAGCGAGGAGTGCCTCGATAGGACCGGGCTTGGCCTCTTCGATCGCTTCCGAAAGAAATTTGCCGGTAAACCCGATCGAATGCATGGCGATCGCCAGGGTCCCGGCGAGCGCGCCCGGACCGAAGACGGCGACGAAGAACAGCGCCCAGATCATTGCATGCACCGAGCGCGTCGCCACCAGAATGAAGCGGCCGATGCTGTTGAGGACGACGGAGCGGGTGATATTCCGCGCCACCATGATCGCGACGAGGCTTGCCATTGCCACGGCCAGAATTGTGCCCAGCGTCGCGGTATGCAGCGTCTCGATCAACGCGCCGTGTACCACCTTTGGATACCACGCCCAGTCGATCGGCCACATGCGCTCGAATAGATCGACCGTCTGTTGCGGCGCATCGTAGAGAAACTCGGGGATGATCTCGATGCTGCGCAGCGACCATACGATGGCGACCAGCGCCAAGAGATAGAAAACGGAGCGCCAGACGCGCTGCGCCAACGTGAACCGTTGCCAACGGCGCAGGTGGGCCGAGGCGGGTGAGGCGGCGGTGATCATTGAAACACTTTGCGCATCCAGCCCGATAAGAGTTCACCGGCCATGACCAAGGCGATGATGGCGAGCACGATCGTCAGCACGAAATCGTAGTCGAAGCGCTGAAACGCGGTGAACAGCGTTGCGCCGATGCCGCCGCCGCCCACGAGCCCGACCAACGCCGAATTGCGCAGGTTCGAATCGAGCTGATAGGCGGAAAATCCGATGAAGCGCGCCATAACCTGCGGCAGGACGCCCATGATCACGAGCGAAAGAAACGGCGCGCCGGTTGCGCGCACCGCCTCGACTTGCTGCATCGACATCTCCTCGACTGCCTCAGCCACGAGCTTCGAAAGAAAGCCGAGCGAAGCGACGATCAGCGCCAGCACGCCGGCGAGCGCGCCGAAGCCGACCGCCTTGACGAACAGGATGGCGATGATCACCGGGTGAAACGTGCGGAACAGGACGATGAGCGCACGCGCCGTCCACGCGAGCGGCAACGGCGAAAGATTGCGTGCGGCGGTGAGTCCGAGTGGCAGCGAGAGCAGCACGCCGACGGCCGTCGCGATGATAGCGATCTGCAGGCTTTCGAGCATTCCCGCGTAGAGGAGTTCGAGCTTGTCGGGCGCGAAGTTCGGGGGAAACATTCGCGACACGAACCGCGCGCCATGGGCAAAGCCGGCCATGAGGCGCTCTCGGCTGATTTCGAGAATCGAGCAGGCATAGACGACGTAGAGCGCGAGCGCGATGCAGGCGACCCGTGTCGGCCAGTTCGGCGGAAACGCGACGCGCCGCACGGCGGAAGAGGGAGAGGGTGGAGGGGTGGAGAAGTCGGTCATGCGGGTGCGCGACTCGTCTGCGTCTTGTCACTCAAGCCAGCCTTCGCCCCCGTAGATTTGCAACAAGTGTTCGTCTTGCAGTGCCCGCGGCGGGCCGTCGAACACGATTTCTCCTTTCGACATGCCGACGATGCGATCGGCGAAGCGCCGGGCCAGGTCGACGTTGTGGATGTTGACGATGACTGGGATGTCGCGCTCTCCGGCGCGGCGGGCGATCAGCTCCATGATCTCGACCGACGTCTTGGGATCGAGCGACGACGTCGGCTCGTCCGCCAGCACGAGATCCGGCTCCTGCATCAGCGCTCGAGCAATGCCGACGCGCTGGCGTTGTCCGCCGGAAAGCTGGTCGGCGCGTTGAGTGGCAAAATCCCCGAGGCCGACCGCATCGAGCAGATGGAAGGCGCGCTCCACGTCCTGTGCCGGAAACTTGCGCAGCCACGCGCGCCACACCGGCACATAGCCGAGCCGTCCGCACAGCACGTTCTCGATGACCGAGAGCCGCTCCACCAGGTTGTATTCCTGGAACACCATGCCCATGCGCCGCCGCGCAAGCCGCAATTGCCGGCCGTTGAGACGCGCCAAATCCTCGCCGCGAAACAGGATCTCGCCGGCGGTCGGATCGACCAGCCTGTTGATGCAACGGATCAATGTCGATTTGCCGGTGCCGGACGGCCCGATGATTGCAGTCGTGCCGCGGCCCTCGACCTTGAGCGAAACGTCTTTGAGGACCGGCTGGCCCGCGCGGTACTCCTTGCGCAGGTTGCGGATGACGAGCGAGCGCTCGGCGTCGGCCGCTGCCGGCTTGAACGGTGTCGAGGCGTCCATGGCCCCCGCCCGGGAAGATTACTACTGCTTCGCTGCCGGCTGCTGTTGTTGCTTCTTCGCCAGCGCCTCAGCCTCGCGTTTCGATTCGGCATCATAAGCCGCCTTGTTGTAGGGCGTGCCGGAGGCCTCGGCGATCTCGCGCACCACCTTCCATGTATCCTTGTAGGTGATGGGAACGAAGCGGTCGTCGCCGTTGAACTCCTTGCGCATCGACGGCGGGAAGTCGAAGGCGAAGAAACAGCCGCGGATCTTCTTGGCGAGATCCGGATTAAGGTCGTGCGCGTGGGCGAAGGAAGAGGTCGGGAAAAGCGGACTCGTGAAGATGATGCGGAAATCGTCCGCCTTGAGCGTTCCACGGCTGACCATTCGCTCGAACACGTCGGAGGCAACGCCGGCCATGTCATAGTCACCGGAAGCGACGCCGAGCGCCGATTTGTCGTGGCCACCGGACATCACGGGCTTGTAGTCCTCGTTCGGCTTGAGCCCTTCGGGTGGATAGAGCACGAGCGGCGCGAGATGGCCTGAATTTGACGACGGCGACGTGTGGGCGACACGCTTGCCCTTCAAATCCGCGAGTTTCTGATATGGGCTGTCTTTTCTCACGATCGAGATGAGATGATAGCCATGGGGTCCCTTTTCGCTGCCCTTGGCGGCAAACGGTACTGCGCCGGCGAGATTCACGGCGAACCCGGTCGGCCCGGTTGAGAAGCCGGCGACGTGCAGGCGCCCAGAGCGCATCGCTTCGATTTCTGCCGAGTTCGACTGCACGGGGTAGTACACCACGCGCTTCCCGGTGCATTGGGTGAGAAAGTCGGTGAATGGCTTGAACACGTTCTGATAGACGGCGGGATCCTCGACAGGCGTATAGGCGAAAACCAGCGTCGAGGGATCTTTGAGCTTCTTCGGATCGGTCGGCACATCGGCGACGAGGTCACTGTCGACATCGCAATAGAGCGTGTCCAGTTGACCGCGGTTCGTGCATTCCTCGGCGACTGCGCTCGCACCGCCCGCCAGGATCGACGCAAGAAACGCATTCACTCCCGTCCGCGCAAGATGGCGCCACAGATCGGCCATTTCGTCCTCCCCGCGTGATGTCGGGTCGCGCCGCAAGTTTGCGGTTGAACGATACGCGCGGGCCGGCGGCGGAGCAACGGCAGGCCAGGGAACTTTCGGGTGATTCAATACTGTGCTCGGAACCAAACCGGAGCGTCGGCGTTTCTCGCGCAACATCGCGGGTAGGTGGCGCAGCGCCGCCCATTTACTGCCGCCTTCAGGAACGACAGGCGCGGCGCAAAGCGGCCGACAAAACGTTGCCGCTCGCACTGAAAGGAGGGCGGGGTGAAAGGCAGAATGGTGCTATTTGCTGCTTCGATGTTGAGCTACGACTTTTCTCCCACCAACATCACACCATCCGCGGCAGGCGAGATCGGAATTGCCTCTGTTTATTCCCACGAAAGCGGCAGCGGAACCGCAAGCGGTCAAAAACTCGAACGCGAGGCGCTCACCGCGGCTCACCGCACGCTGCCGTTCGGCAGCAAGGTCAAGGTGACGAACAAGAGGAACGGACGCACGGTGGTCGTGACCATCAACGACCGCGGCCCGTTCCGGCGCGGCCGAGTGATCGATGTCACGCCGGCGGCGGCGCGGGTCCTGGGATTCTCCGGACTTGCACAGGTGACGCTTGATGTCGACCGATAGGGCGTTCGCTTTAGCGCTCTGGGGCGTTGACGTCGATCGGTGCGCAGTTGCGCCGGCCGGACAGAATGCAGTCCTGATTCTTGCGCATCTGGATGATCTCCATCGCCAGCCACACGCCTACAAGCGCCAGCACGATGATGAAGCCTAACGCCGCAAGATTGACCATCATGCGGTGCCGGTACGTGTCCTCGCGCTCTTCGCCGCCTTCGTATTTTGCAAGCGCGTCGTCCGCCGAAGCTGGCGACCGTGGCGGCCGCCGCGCCCCGCCACTTGTGCGAGCGCCGTGGGGTCGGAACGGGACCACGCGGGGGTCATCGTCGCTTGGTTTGGGGTGCTGACGCGTCACGGTCATCCGGTATCTCGCAAATGTGCCGCCTCTATCGGCGCACCGGTTTAGGATTTCAAGCAAAACCGAAACGCACATTCGCAACAATGGTTTGCGGCTTTGGCAGGACGGGGGCACGCGCAACCGGCTTAATCCAGCCGCCGGGCAAAAATTTTTTCGCCGTCCCGCCGCAGATTTCCTTGTCGACGCGGCGCTCTTCGCGCTAAGTTTATGGAAAATTTACGGAAGCAGGCTCAGTGCGCTTATCTCCTGCCTTCCGGAGGGATATAGGTTCGATCGAATAACAATGCCGCTAACGAGCGGTGGGGTGGCAAGGTCCGCGACCCCGACGATGCCGGCCCACCGGCACAGGGAGAATGCGCCTGAGCGTGAGATGAGCGACCTCCTGTCAGCAATGCTGCACCTTTCCGCGCACGACTATTCGTGGCTGGCGCAATTTTTTTCGCTTCTGATCCTCCCGTTCGTGCATGAGGACCTCGCCATCGTGGCCGGCGCCTATCTCGCCGTGAACGACATCATGCCTGTCGGACTGGTGGCGCTCTGCATCTATGGCGGCATGGTGGCGAGCGACTTCGCCTTGTACGCCATCGGCGCAGGCGCAAGGCGTCTGCCATGGCTCCGCCGTCTCGCGGTCGATGACCGGGTGCGCAATTTCGCCCGCACGCTCAAACGCAATCTGTTCGGCGTTCTCGCGCTCAGTCGCGTGGTGCCCGGCCTCGTCTCCCTTGCCTTCCTCGCCTGCGGCTGGGTGCGCGTCCCGCTCGTGCCCTTCACGGTGGCGAGCCTGATCGGCGCCGCACTCTATCTGCCGCTAATGCTCTGTTTCGCCGTCTTCTTCGGCGACGCGCTCGACAGCCGCGCCGGTTGGTGGACATGGCCGCTGCTGCTCGGCGTGCTGGCGGTGATCGGGTTTCTGCGTCGCCAGGTGTTCAATTTCCAAGGGGAGCCGAACGCGACCGCCGGCAAACGGCCCGTGCGCATCGTACGCCGCAAGGTTCGCAGGATCGGGGCAATCGATCGCATGCCTCGAGGTTTGTTCTATCTGCCCTTGATCGCGAGTTGGATCGGCTTTGCGTCGAGATACCGGTCTTTAACCTTGCCCACGATCGCCAATCCGTGCCACCCGACGGGAGGGATGTGGGGCGAATCGAAGAGCGGCTACTTGGTCGATGTGGCAGGACGCGAGCGCCGATTCGTCGCCGAATTCGTCACCGTGACGCGAAGCCTCGGACAGCGTACGCTGTTCGCCGACCTGGAGCGCATTCGGCGATTGTTGTCCGGCGCCGGTCTGGCATTTCCTCTGATCGTCAAGCCCGACGTCGGCCGCCAGGGCGGAACTCGGATAGACGACGTACCGGCGCTACGCGACTATCTGCGGCATTTCCCTGCCGGCGAGAAACTCGTCCTGCAGCGGTGCGTGCCCTATGACGGCGAAGCCGCGGCGCTCTATGCGCGCTTACCCGGTGCGCAAAGGGGGCGCCTTCTCTCGCTGAGCTTCCGAACGGACGGGCGCTGGCGCGATGCATGGCGCCACGTCACCCCGGAGCTCGAGGCGCGCATCGACGCCATCGCGCGCAGCATGCGCGAATTCCATTATGGCCGTTTCCGTCTGCGCTTTGCTTCGCCCGACGAGCTCATGCAGGGAGAGAATTTCTCGGTGATCGAGATCACGGGCATCACCGGCGGGAGGAATCCTGACCGGGATGCATCGGTGCCGCTGACGGAATGCTACCGCCGGCTCATCGACCAACAGCGGATCATGTTCCTCATCGGCGAAAGAAACCGTGCCCGCGGATTTGCACCGCAGGGCTGGACCGACATTCTCAAGTCGGTGGTGCGGCAGAGCCAATTTACCCGCCGATATCCGGCCTCCGCCTGAGCGTGCCGTTCCGTGACCAGACGTGGGCGCGCGGCGACCGCGCCGCGGTGCCGTGAACTCACTTCACCCGGCGCGCCTTTCGAGCAATCGTGGCGGCGCCGAGAAACCCGATCGCCGCGAGTGGCAGGCCGACATACCAGCGTTCCCGTTCGCGCCCGCGGGTGCGCAAGTAGTCCATCACGAAGCGCTCGCCGCGACCCATTTCGGTCAAGGTTTGTTGCATCGACCCCATGCGGCGAATCTCGTCCGCGGTCAGCGCTTCGCCTTGCCAACGAGATTGCCGTTCGCGGTCGTAGAGCCGATCGATCTCGGCTTTGTGGCGGTGCTCGACCATGGCGGCTTCCAGGTAATTTGCGCGCTCCGTCGCCGTCATGAAGCGATCGGGCCCGATCCCTGTCGCCATTTCGATCGCGGCGAGCAGCGGATGATCGCCCGCCGGCGCGATGACGACCCAAGCACCCGAGAGACCGAGCAGCAGGCAGATGATGAGCCCACCCACATGCAATCCGACTCGGCGGTTGCGGCGACGCTGCGTCGCGGGCGCGGTGACGAACGCGCGTATTGCTCCGGCGATCAGGAGAGTCGCGGCAAATGCCAGCACCGTGACCGCGCCGGTCGGCGCGTCGATCAGAAAGGATCCGAATATGCCGGCGGCGCTCGCAACGGCGCCGGCGCCCCAACCGATCACCAGCGCCACCCCGACATGCGAGGAGAATAGGTTGCCGACAAGCGCCGGAACGATGAGAAAACAGAACACCAGCAAGACGCCGGCGGTTGCGACGGAAGAGGTCACGACTACGCCGAACGACAGGTAGAAGACCAAGTCCCAACCCAGGACCTTGCCCACGTCGTTACGGCCATCCTCGCTGCCTGCCGCGGCCAGCAACGGTCGGCGTATGAGCCAATGCAAGGCTCCGATGATGCCGTAGAGCACGACAAACTTCAGCAGTTCGTCTCCCGTCACCGACAGGATGCCTCCCACCAGCATCTTCTTGACGTGCTCGGCGCCTTGGGGGGAGCGATCGACCACCAGCACGGTGGCGGCGGTCGCGAAGACATAGAGGACGCCAATGAACGCCTCCTGTCGCACGCTGCGCGCCAAGCCCCGGCTCGCGGTCAGCAGCAAGGCGCCGGCCACGGTGAAAGCGAGCGTATAGGCATAGCCGGCGGGGCTCTGAAGCGCGTGCCCGGCGACCACGGCGACGGTGGCACCCAGCGCCGACACCTGTGCCAGCGCCAGATCGGCAAACACGACGTTGCGCCGCAGCACTTGGAGGCCGAACCAGGTGTGAATCCCGGTAAACACGACAGCCGCCGCGAGCGGCAGCGCCGCGAATGCGAGAACGTCCTCCAGCATGATCGCTCAGTTCGATGCGGTCGATAACGCCTGCGCCAACGTGCCGACATTATAATCGAAGAGCGCCAGGTAGCTGTTAGCATCGGGCACGCTGCCGACCGAAGGTGCGAGCTTGACGACCTCCGCACCGGTCCGCCGCGCTAGCAATTGCGAGGCCTCCTCCGGTTCGAACGGCTCGTGCACGATGACGCGTATCTTCTGTTCCCGCATCACGGCCGCCAGCCTGGCGAGCCGCGCCGGGCTTGGGGCGATCCCTTCCTTGACTTCGATCACATCGACGATGTTGAACCGGAAGCGGCGCGCGAAGTACGGCCACGTATTGTGATAGGCGATGAGGCGGGCGGCGCGATGGGGGGCGAGAAGCTGTTCCCATCGGGCGAGGCTTGTCTTCAGGCGAGAGAGGAAACTGTCGCGGTTGGCGATCATTTTTTCCGCCATTTCCGGCGCCACGCGAATGCCCGCTTCGGCGATGCCGCCGCTGATCGTCTCCGCATTGGCCGGATCGAGCCAATAGTGCGGATTGGCAAGGCCGTGCGCATGCCCATCGCGAGCAGTGGGATCCAACGGCGATCCTTTGACCTCGAGCAGGGGGATGCCGACGGAAGCATCGACATAACCGGCGCCGCCGCGGTTGACGTCGGCATCGCGGTGCATCGCCAGAAGCTTATCGAGCCAGTGATCGTAGCCGAGGCCCACGCGGATCACGATCGAGGCGCCCTTGAGCCGCGCCAAGTCGGAAGGGCGCGGCTCGAACGCTTCCGCGTCCGCCCCCGGCGGAATGATCGTCTCGACCTGCGCGAGATCGCCCGCCACGGCCTGCGCCAGGCTCGCGAGGTCGCTGGTGGTGGCGACGATGCGCAAGGTCCGCGCCGCCGCGCTTGGGACAACGAATGTCAGCCCGAGAGCGCATGCGAGGACGAGCGCCATGCGCGGGTGGCATCGCCCGCGCATTCTCTCTGTCGGATCGGACGTGCCTCGGCGATTACCGTTTCGCAACGAAGATGCTCTTCGGGAGCAAGCAGTGCACGTTCTTCTCGGTGTCGGAGATCGCGCCCACGCGGCAGTCCATCGCGACGCTGGCGAGCCCGTAAGCATCAAGCCGGGCGATCTTCTTTTCGCTCTCGAGCCACTTGATCATTCCCATCGACGCGGTGTCCATCGCCTTGTTCAGGTCCGCGTCCTTCGCATGCGAGACGTAGTATTTCGCCGTCTCCTTGGTCGGGCGTTCCATATCCTCGCGCGCGGAGGGGTTCTTGGGATTGAGGCAGTGAATGCCCTTCTTGATGTTGACCACCTGCGATACGCGGCAATCCGATGCGGTTTGCATTAGTTTTGCCGCCTGCTCGGCGGAAATATTGCGCTGCTCGGACAGAAATTTGACCGTTTGCGCCTTGGCCTGATCCCATGCTTTGTTGAGGTCCTGATCAAAGCCCATGGTGATCCACGAGGTTTTCGTTTCGATGCGCGGGAAATCGAGCGGCTTGCCTTTGATCACCTCGAGCGTGATGTTGAGCTCCTTGTAGGCGGTCTCGACCGCCGTGAGGTTGACTTCGCCGTTGCCCTGCGCGGCGTGCGAATCCCCCGACCATAACAGCGCGCCGGCCACGTGCACGGGCACGTAGAGCGAGGTGCCCTCGCTGAAATCGCGGATGTCCATGTTGCCGGCATAGTCTCCGGGCGGCACGGTGCTGTACTGCCCCGGCTCCTTGCGCGCCACGGCGAGCGTGCCGGGGAAAGGCTTGAGAGGAATTTCGACGCCGGGCAGAAACTCGACGATCTTCCTGTCCCAATCGAGATAGAGATACTTGACTTGGCCGTCCTGGTAGACATTCGGAAACTCGCCGAACATGCCCGGCACGTTGAAATTCGTGGCGTAGGCCCGCGGCACGATCTTGTTGATTGCGACCTTGAGCACGTCGCCGGGCTCCGCCCCTTCGATATAGATGGGTCCGGTCATCGTGTGCGGTCCGCGGCCGGGATTGTCGGTCCTCAGCTTCTTGATCTGATCGATCGTCGTGCCGGGGACGATTTGATTGTGGCTGTGCATCATCGTTTCCATGACGACGGTGTCGCCGGACTTGATCCGCAACACCGGCGGCTGGGCGTTGTTGAACCAACCCCACTGGGTGGTTTCGAGCGTCGCGGGCAGAAGATGCACCTTCTTGCCGTCCGGCATCGGCACGATCTGGAGGTTCGGATCGGCGGGGCCGATCGGCGGCACCGCCTGAGCGGGCGGCGCGGCGGGAGCCGCTGGGGCCGCCGGCGGCTGCTGCGCGCGGATGGCGCTCGCGGTGATGAGCCAAGCGCCGCCGATAATCACGCCAGCGGCCGCGAACGCAAAAAGCCCTTGTCGTTTCATGGTTATTTTCCTCCCGTCAAGATACGCGATCCACGGCGGCGTCGGTCCTGTGCTACTTCTCCTCAAACGGAAGCGCCTCATCCGGCGGAGGCGACATGCGGAATACATTGAGGATCATCGATATCAGCACGTAATAGCCGAGAATGCCGACGAGCTCCACGGTCGCGGCGTCGCCGAGAAGGGCGCGCACTCGCTCGAAGGTTTTGTCGCTGACGCGGCGCGTCTTGTAGAGCTCCTGGATGAAGTCGTAGATCGCGCGCTCGTCCTTGGGGGCGGCTTTCGGCAGCCGCCCCTTGTGCAGGTCGCGGATGGTCTCGCTCTTGACCCCCGCGCGCTCGGCTTGCGGCACGTGCGCGAACCATTCGTATTGGGCGCGCCACAGCTTTGCCGTCACCAGAATGGCGAACTCGGAGAGCCGCGGCGGCACTGCGGTCTTGAAGCGGCAATGACCGCCGAGCCGCTGCGCGAGGTCGCCGAAGGCGGGGGCATGCAGGAACACGGCAAACGGGCCGCGGATACCCGTCCCGCCGCCGCGCGGACCGGAACGGATCGACTCGAGCAACGCGCGCTGGGCAGGCGTTAGGCTCTCCTCGGCGAGAATGGGAACGCGGGGCGGCGGCATCTTCTTGCCAGATTTCTCCACGGGCATTGGGTTTCCTTTTGCGTTTGCGCTGCTCCGGCGCCCAGGTCTCGTTTGAAGTCTCGACCTCATTTGAACAGCAGCGACTTGATGATGACCGGCACCACGTTGGTGAGCTCGATGACGCTGCCGATGTCGACGTAATCGAATTCTTTGAGCTGCACGGCGTCGATCGCGATCACGTCGGCTGCAGGCGCGATCTCGAGCAGAATGACGCGGCCGAGACTTTTGCCGACGTCGCCGTCGATCAGCAGCACCAGCGGCGCCTTCTCCCGCAGCGTCCGTGGCAACGCGGCGCAAATTCCGCTCGCGACGGCGTGCAAGCGCTCGTGCGAGGGATCGCCGCGCCACGGGAACGCGAGGGCGATCGGGCTCTCGCCTTCCTCAAAGTCGGCGCGTGCAAGCGCCGCGCGCACGGCGAGGCTGATCGCCTCGGAAGCGATCTCGCCCTGCAGACGGAAGTCGCATGCCAGCACCGGCAAATTTTGCAGCGGCAACCGGCCGGGATCGGCGATCAGGATGGTATTGCCGCTGATCTGCACCGAGAACTGCGCCGCGCCGATGACAGTCGCGCGGATACCCTGGCCCGGGTCCCAGACCGGAGGCAGGTCGCGCCGATGCGCCAGCACATGGCGCAGCTCCTCCGCCAGATCAAACCCGAGATCCCCGAAGCTGCGCGTTTCCCGCTTGTAGAGATATTCGGAGACGCCGCCGGAAAAGGTGATGGCGTCGATGCTTCGGTTGGCAAGCTCCGCCGGCCAGCCCTCGGTGACGAGCAGCGAGCGGGCGAGATCACCGCCTTGGCGCAGATCCATGAGGCCCATGATCATGCGCGCCATGCGCGCGGCGATGCGCCGGCGGTCCGCCGGCGAGAGCGGCGCGCCGGGCGCGAGCTCGAGGCCGAGCGCCGCGGCGATTTTGCAAGCGGGATCCTCGATGCGGGCAAGCGAGCCGCCATTCTCTTCCACGATAAGCCGGCCCCCAACCGCGATGGCGCAGGTGGCAACAATGCGCCCGCTTTCGATAAGGGCGAATTTGGTCGTGCCGCCACCGATGTCGACATTGAGCAGCGTCGCGTTGTGCCCGCGCGAAAGCGCGACGGCGCCCGAGCCGTGGGCGGCCATCTGGCATTCCATATGATGGCCGGCCGAGGCGCAGACGAACTTGCCGGCCTCCTCCGAAAACAGCTCGGCGATTGCGCGTGCGTTGCGCCGCTTGAGCGCCTCGCCGGTCAGGATGACGGCGCCGCTGTCGACCGCCTCGCGCTCTATGCCGGCATAGGCGTAGCAGCCGCCGACGAAGCCACCGAGATCGTCGACATCAATGGTGTAGTCGGCCCGGTAGGGCGTCAGCAGAATTGGCGACTGCCACAGGATGTTTCGCTCGACGACGACGAACCGGCTCGACAACGCGGTCGAAAGGCGCTGCAGATGCACGCGCGCGAACATCAGATGCGACGTCGACGAGCCGATGTCGATTCCGACCGTCGTCAGCTCGACGTTGTCGGCGGCCCAGGCAACCTCGTTGACCGCGACGTCGTCGGGACTGACGTGAAGATGCTCAAACTCGAGGTCGTGCATCGAGCGCTGCGTTGCCCCTAGACCGCAGTCTTGGCGTAGGGCCGTTCGTCAATGAACTTACCCATGCCGGACGCCACACCGTGCTTGGCGAGCTCCTCGAGATAAATGCCGTGGACGCGCGGATCCTGGTGCTCGTATTCGATCTGACAGCCGCCGTCCTTGACGCTCACGTCCATTCCCTGGAACACACGGCGTTTGTCGGCGGTGAACGGATAGCGCAGGCTGCCGAAGGCGACAGCAAGGTAGCGCGCGGGATCGCCGGCGGTGTTGAAGTGCTGATGGAACATCTGATCCGGCGGCGCGAACACCCAGCCATGCTTCCAATCGATGCGCACGAAGTCCTTCGCGCCCTCGTACCAGAGCAGCGAGAAGCCGTGCCCGGTGACGGCGAAGACGTGGAAATCGGGACCGTGGCGATGCGCCTTTTTGTAGGTGCCGACCGGCATCTGCGAGGTGTGGGCGTGCATGGTGCCGTCGGCGAGGATGAACATCATGTTCGATCCTCCGGCGCCGCGCTGCTCCCAGGTCTTGAGCTCGAAGCCGGCGAGGTCGGGGATGAAATTGGTCTCCCACATGTTGCGTCCCGGCCGCACCGGAATGAACTCGCCTTCGCCGCTGAAGTACTTGGCGGCGCCCTGGCGTTCGGGAAAGCCGTACTCGTTCTCGAATACAAACGATTCGTTGTGGAACAGATTGAGGATCAGCGCGAGATTGTTCGTGCAGGCGAGCCGCGCGCGTTCGCGACCGCTGGAATTGAAGTGCTGATAGCGGGCGTTCAGTGGCAGCGCGAACAGGCTCTTGGGACCCCACTCGAAGCTGTGTTTGCGCCCGTCACTCGCTTCGACCGTGGTATTGCCGTGACCGGAGAGGACGTAGACCACCTCCTCGAAGAGATGTTTCTGTGGCGCCGACTTCGCGCCGGGAGCGAGATCGAGGACGAAGATCGAGACGAAGTCGCCGCGGCCTTTGAGGTGAACGAGCCCGCCGTCGATCCCAAAGCGCGGCCACGGCGCGATGGCCACCTCGAGCAAATCGACGCCGAAATCTTCGGTGACCGGCACGCCTTCCTTCGCCGCCCAGGTCGCGTAGGGGTCGAGCAGCATTTTGGGATGCGGGATCTCGGTGATCGGCTTGTTCATGCGCTGACCTCACCTGGCTTTGCCCCTCATCAGGACTCGGAGGGAGCATCTGTGTCGAGCGCGACATTAGCACGTGCCGATGGCGGCGATGAACTGGTTAGTGGGCCAGTGTGGCCGTTCAGAATTCCGCATAATTATTG
>Ga0307277_10000243_pt1 | contig 19059 bp, 17 predicted proteins | sample ER_DNA_116_FD_194473 | JGI IMG/M metagenome (GOLD analysis project Ga0307277, IMG submission 194473) | Bulk soil microbial communities from the East River watershed near Crested Butte, Colorado, United States - ER_DNA_116 | ecosystem: Environmental > Terrestrial > Soil > Floodplain | place...
CGCCCTGCTCCTGGTATTGCGTGAAGATGTCGCCCACCCAGCGCGGAAAGCCGCGCTCGTAGCCGCGCGACTTGGCGATGACGGACATGTCCGGCGGCACGGCGTTGTAACGCGCGCGCGCGGCCTGCTCGTTGGGGAACGGTGGGGGGAACGTATCGGCGAGGCGGCCGGGACGATCCTTGACCTCGCCTTGCTCGTCGGGCTCGCCTTTGACCTGGTATTCGGCGGCGATGGCGGTCGCTTGCGCGGTCGTGAAACCCGGCCCGCCCGGATCTGCGAGCGTACGGAACGCGACCAGTTTCAGGCCGTGACAGACCTGGCACACTTCGCGATAGACCTTGAAGCCGCGCTGTAGCTGCCCGCGGTCGAACTTGCCGAACGGCCCGGCGAACGACCACTTATTCGCGGGCGGGGGCGGCGCTTCGTGCTCTTGCGCCCGCGCTGACGGGCACAGCGCGGCGAGCGAGACGGCGAGAGTAAGGACGACGCGCGCGCCAGCCATGGCTCAAACCTTCGCGCCCGCCGGCGGGGGCGCTGGTGCCCCGATCGGCTCGCCCTCGCGCAACACCGATTCCGAAATCGATTTGGGCAGCGGCTTGGTTTTCTCGATCTTGCCGAGCACCGGCAGGATCACCAGGAAAAACGCGAAGTAGTAGACGGTGAAGATGCGTGCGAACAGCACGTAATTGCCTTCCGGAGGCTTGGAGCCGAGCCAGCCCAGCCCGACGCAGACGATGACGAAAGCCCAGAAGAACTGGCGGTAGGCCGGACGATAGCGCGCCGAACGCACTCGCGACGTGTCGAGCCACGGCATGAATGCGAGGATGAGGATCGAGGCGCCGAGCGCCATCACGCCGAGGAGCTTGTTCGGGATCGCACGCAGGATCGCGTAGAACGGCAGGTAATACCATTCCGGCACGATGTGCGTCGGCGTCACCGCCGGATTGGCCGGAATGTAGTTATCGGGGTGACCGAGAAAATTCGGAATGTAGAACACGAACCAGGCGAACATGATGCAGAATACGGCGAGCAGGAAGCTGTCCTTAATCGTCGCGTAGGGGGTGAACGCGACGGTGTCTTGCTCATTCTTCGGCTCGACACCCGCGGGATTGTTCTGCCCCGCCACGTGCAGCGCCCAAATGTGCAGCACGACCACGCCGGTGATGACGAAGGGCAGCAGGTAGTGCAGCGAATAGAAACGGTTGAGCGTGGGATTGCCAACCGCGAAGCCGCCCCACAGCCAAGTGACGATGGAATCGCCCACCAGCGGGATGGCCGAGAACAGGTTGGTGATAACGGTCGCCGCCCAGAAGCTCATCTGCCCCCACGGCAGCACGTAGCCCATGAATCCAGTCATGATCATGAGCAGCAACAGGATGACGCCGAGGATCCACAGCACCTCGCGCGGCTCCTTGTAGGAGCCGTAATACATGCCGCGGAAGAGGTGGATATAGGCGGCCAGGAAGAACATCGACGCGCCGTTCGAGTGCAGGTATCGCAGCAGCCAGCCGTAATTCACGTCGCGCATGATCTGCTCGACGGAATCGAAGGCATAGTCCACGTGCGGCGTGTAGTGCATCGCGAGGATGACGCCGGTGACGATCTGCGCGCCGAGCATGAAGGCGAGAATGCCGCCGAACGTCCACCAGTAGTTCAGGTTACGCGGCGTGGGGTAGGCGACGAACGACGAATAGATGAGCCCGCCGATCGGCAGCCGCCGCTCCATCCATCGCATGAACGCGCTTTGCGGCTGGTAGCTCGGATGTCCGCTCATGATCGAGGCCGTCAACCGATCTTGATCTTGGTGTCGGAGAGAAATTCGTAGGGCGGCAGCGCCAGGTTCAACGGCGCGGGTCCCTGCCGGATGCGTCCGGAGGTGTCATAGACCGATCCGTGGCAGGGGCAGAAATAGCCGTCGTACGGTCCTTGATGGGCGATCGGGATGCAGCCGAGGTGGGTGCAGATGCCGATGAGCACCTGCCATTGGTCGTGGCCGGGCTTGACGCGCGCCGAATCCGGTTGCGGGTCCGGCAGCTTCGCCACGTCGACGTTCTGCGCCTCTTCGATCTGCTTCTTCGTGCGGTGATTGACATAAATCGGCTTGCCGCGCCAGAACACCTTGATCACCTGGCCGTCGGCGATCGGCGAAAGATCGACTTCGATCGGCGCGCCCGCCGCAATCGTCGACGCGTCGGGATTCATCTGCGTGATCAGCGGCACGAGCACCGCGGCGGCGCCGATGCCGGCAACGGAGGCAGTCGCGATGTAAAGAAAATCGCGACGCGTCGGCTCGGCCGAAGACATCGTCGTCACGTGCGTCGTTCCTTTCTGTCCGTCAGTCCACCCGCAGCCTGCTCGCGCCGGCTGCGTGAGTTCTCTCCGCGTGCGGCCGTCGCCACCCAGCACCGACACGGAGACGCCGCCTGGCGGCGGCGGGCGAACCGGCCGCTCGCCTCTCTGCAAGCGAGGGGCCAAGCGGCTTCATCCAGCGGCGTTTATTGGCACCCTTGCCAGGGGAGCGCAAGTGGGCAATGCGGGCCTCTGACGCAACGACCAAAGGTCGCACAAGTCATTTGTCCGTCATAAGATTAGCGTTGTCGCATGTCCGCAATCCTGCCCCTGCGCATCGCGCTTTATGAGCCCGATATTCCCCAGAACACGGGCACGATCCTTCGTCTTGCCGCTTGTCTCGGCCTCGAGGCGCACATCATCGAACCCGCCGGCTTTCCCACCAGCGACCGGGCTTTCCGCCGTGCCGGCATGGATTACCTCGATCAGGTCAGCATCGTCCGTCATGCCGATTGGGCGGCGTTTGAGGGCTGGCGCGTCGGCGCCGCCGCGCGGCTCCTTCTCTTCACCACGCGTGCCCCCCACTCCTATTTTGCGCATGCATTCGAGCGGGGGGACGTCTTGCTGTTCGGCCGGGAAACGTCGGGAGTGCCCGAGAAGGTGCACACGGCGGCCGACGCCCGGCTGCGCATTCCGATGCGAGAAGGGTTGCGCTCGCTCAATGTTGCGGTGGCCGCTGCCATGGCCGTCGGTGAAGCCATCCGCCAAACGGGCGCACACGCGGTCGGCGAGAGCTAACCCGGATCGCAACGACGCGGGGCGCGCGACAGATCCTCGAAGACAATTCGGAAGAGAAAGACAGTCACAAAAGACGAAGCGGGTGAGGGACATTCTCACGCCCCAAGGCGCTACCCCTCACCCGCATCGCTCGCGGCGCTCTGTCGCTAACTCACCGCCTGCCAAAGTCCCCACGCAAGCGGGAGCGGACATCACACCCCCAACGTCCCCCACGCCGACAGGGTTTCCCGAAACAATGGCAAAATAAAGCTTCGGCTGGAATTTTCCCCGGCCCAAACAATGGCAAAATAAAGCTCGCGCTTAAGTCTTCCAGCAAACGTTGCGCGCACCGTGCGCGACGGCGTTGGCGATAGTGACGGCCCGTCGAGCATGCCCTAAAGGAAAGACGGAGGTCCGATGAGCGAGAGCGCGCTCGACGGTCGCAAGGCACGCGCGCGAACCTGGTTCGAAGCGTTGCGGGACGACATCTGCGCCGCGCTCGAGACGGTGGAAACAGACTTGCCGAGGCACGCGGCACTCGCCGACCGCGCGGCCGGTCGATTCTTTCGCACGCCCTGGACGCGCGCCGATCACAGCGGCGCAGCCGGCGGCGGTGGCGTGATGGCCAGCATGAGCGGCCGCGTGTTCGAGAAAGTCGGCGTGCACGTATCGACCGTGTTCGGCGAGTTTGCGCCCGAATTCCGTCAGGACATTCCCGGGGCCGAAACCGACCCGCGGTTTTGGGCCTCCGGCATTTCGCTCATCGCCCATCCGCAAAACCCGCACGTGCCGGCGGTCCACATGAACACGCGCTTCGTCGTGACCACCAAGGCCTGGTTCGGCGGCGGCGCGGATTTGACGCCCGTGCTCGACGTGCGCCGCCGGCAGGACGATCCGGATACGATCCGGTTTCATGCGGCGATGAAAGCAGCGTGCGATGCACACGCCCCCGTTGCGCCCTACGCGAAGTTCAAGCAATGGTGCGATGAATACTTCTACTTGCGGCATCGCCAAGAGATGCGCGGAGTCGGCGGCATCTTTTTCGACTATCTCGACAGCGCCGACTGGGAGGCGGATTTCGCCTTCACTCGCGAGGTGGGCCGCGCCTTTATCGCAATCTATCCCGAGCTGGTGCGCAAGAATTTCGCCACGCCCTGGAACGACGCCGAGCGCGAGGAGCAGCTCGTGCGCCGCGGCCGCTACGTGGAGTTCAACCTGCTCTACGACCGCGGCACCGTGTTCGGACTGCGCACTGGCGGCAATGTCGAGGCGATCCTCTCCTCGCTGCCGCCGCTGGTGAAGTGGCCTTAAGCCGCGCCTCAACGCGCGAACGCGTTGAGGATCATCGCCGCCCCGCCGCCGACCACCACCGCGTCGAGGATTGCGGTGTGAACATGCAGCGGCAAGCGCTCGGTCAGCCGCTTGGCCAAAAAGGCGCCGGGAAAAGCCACGCCGCCGATGAGCAGTGCGATCGCGACGACCGTCGCGTTCACCACGCCGGCGAGTCCGAAGGTCGTCACCTTTGCGAGCCCGATGCCGATCGAGATCACCGCATCGGTCGCGACCACGGCGGCCCCTTCGAGCCCTGCCGCCATCAAGAGCGAGAGCAGGAGGATGCCGGCACCCACGGTCCCGCCCGCGAGCGGCCCCCATCCGAACGAAGCCGCCGCCAAGCCCCGGTTCGACAGCGCCAGTCCGCGCCGGCGCATCAGCCGCCGCAGTGGCACGGTTGCAATCAGCATCGCGCCGATCACCAGCGCGGCGCCTTTGCCGGTGAGCATGGTATAGCCCCAGGCGCCGAGCACGCAGGTCGGGACCGCGGCGAGGAGCACGATCACCGCGCGCCGTCCATCGACGCGACTCCAAAACGCCGCCGCCCGACCGGTATTGGTCAAAAGCGCCGAGAGCGAAATGATGGGCACCACCGGCTCGGCACCGACGATGGGCACCAGCACCAGCGGCAGCAGTACGCCAGTGCCGTACCCGGCGACCCCGCCGATGACGGAAGCGATCAGCGCCATTCCCGCAATCAGGGCGAGCTGAGGCAGCGAGATTTCGGCAAGCGCCGCGGACAGCGATTGGAGCATCGCGCCGTGCCTCGGCGCGTCAATCCGCGCTTGGGAGCCGGCGCATGGTGAATTCGATGCGATCGCCGGGGAGTTCACGCCAGGATTCGATCTCGGTCATGTAGGCGGCCTTGGGAAAGCGGCGAAACATTTCACGCGCCTTTTCGCGCGCTTTCTCGCGTGGTAGCGCGAAGGTCTCGCGCCGGAATGCGTCGCGCGGGCGCGCTTTGAGCGCTTTGGCCGAGCGACGGGCAATCTCGGCGGGGCGGCGGATCATGTTCATCCCAGGCAAATGTAATGCGGAATGCTCCGCGGAGCGAGTCACAGCGAAGTGCGGCCTCAGCCCGTCTGCGCTGCCGCCGCCGCGTCCGCGAGCGCCGCCAAGGCCGGCGCATCGGCGGGAAATCCCGCCGCGAGCCATGCCTCCTCCGCCGCCGCGAGCGCGGCGCCCAGCGCAGGGCCCCTGGGCACACCGCGCGCGATGAAATCGGCGGCCTTGAGCGGAAATACCGGCGCACTCCAGCGCGACGTTAAACCCGCGAGCTGCTGCCAAGCCTGATCTCGCTCGCCTTGCGGCGCGCGCGTCCACGCCAGCAGCACGCGATCGGTGAAACGCGCGCCTCCCAGCCGATAGAGCAGGACCCGCGCTTCGCGCTCGCTCCAACTCGCTGAAATATGCCACCAGCACTGGCCCACGGATACGAGTCGCTCATACTCGGCATTTGTGAGCCGCAAGCGCTCGCGCAGGCGTTCCGCATCCTCGACGACGGAGATGCCGAGCGCGCCGAGGCGGCGCACGGCGTCTGGAGCGAGCGCAAGCGCGGCCTCGAGCTTGATCATATTGGCGTAGCTTGCAAGCAGCGGCACCCCGCCAAGCACCTGCTCGAGCAAACCCGTCTCCGTCATCAGCGCGAGCGTCGGAACGGCGTGCCTGGCGAGGAGGAGCTTGAACACCTCGATGCGCACGCGCTCGCGCGACAATTGATCGAGCCCGGCGCGCGACGCGACGCACGCGGCGAGCCCCTGCGCGTCCGCGGCGCCCTCGCCATAGGCGGCGTGGAAGCGGAAAAAGCGCAGGATGCGCAGATAGTCCTCGGCGATGCGCGTTGCCGGCTCGCCGATGAAGCGCACGCGCCGCGCCTCGATGTCGTCGAGCCCGCCCACGTAGTCGTGGACCGTCCCATCGCGGGATAGCGATAGCGCGTTCATAGTGAAGTCGCGCCGTTCGGCATCGCGCCGCCAGTCGCGACCGAACGCCACCTTGGCGTGGCGGCCGAACGTCTCGACGTCTTCGCGCAAGGTCGTGACTTCGAATGGCCGCCCCGCGGCGACGACGGTGACCGTGCCGTGCTCGACGCCGGTGGGCACCGCCTTGAACCCCGCCGCCTCGACCCGACGGATCACCTCGTCCGGCTGCGCGGTGGTGGCGATATCAACGTCGCCCTGCGGCTCGCCAAGAATGGCGTTGCGCACCGCGCCACCGACGACGCGCGCCTCCTCGCCGCCAGCGTCGAGCGCGGCGAGGACATCGCGCAGCGGCGCCTCTCGCAGCCAGGCGGCGTCGAGGCGTCGCGTCACTTCGTTTTGCCCGGCACCAATTGGCCGTCCTCCATGTGGGCCGGAACGTAGGTCGAGCCCGGCGGCGAGCCGCCCCACTGCGCCAACACGACGAAACTGCCGATCATGAGCACGAACGCCGCGATGAAGAGCCAAGCCACGCGCGGCAGGCTCCAGGAGTCCGGATGCAGCACGCCCGCACGCGTGGCCCACAAGAAGACGGCGTAGACGAGGAACGGCGCCAGAAACAACGCTAGCTCGGTAAGGACGGGGCGGATCATGGCTCTGCTGTTTCGGACGAGGGCCTCAACCACGCTCGGTTCCGCGCTTTGCGCAACGCGCTGAGTCGATTTCCTCGAAAGCCGACTCAGCTTTCATAAATCCGCTCGTACAAATTGCGCAAAATCCCCGCGGTGACGCCCCAGATGTAACGTTGCCCGAAGGGAATGGCATAGTACCTGCGCGTGACCCCCTTCCAGTCGCGGCTGTGCAGCGCGTGATTCTGAACGTCCATCAAAAAGGCGAGCGGCACCTCGAAGGCCTCGGCGACCTCCGCCGCGCTGAGCATGAGCTTGTAGTCGGGACGCACGCGCGCGACCGTTGGCAGGATGCGATAGCCGGAGAACGTGAGATAGAGGTCGAGATAGCCGATCGGCTCGATCAGCGCGCGGGCAAGCCCGATCTCCTCTGCCGCCTCGCGCAGCGCGGCATCGGCCGGCGTGCGGTCATCCGGCTCGATTTTGCCGCCGGGAAACGCGATCTGCCCGGGATGGCTAGGGAGCTCGGTGCGGAGCGTGAGCAACACGGCGGGCTCGCTGCGGTCGACGACGGGAACGAGCACCGCGGCGGGGCGCGTCGCCGTCACGCCCGCGCGCTCCCACGCGACGGGGTCGAGGTCGAGGTCGCCGCGCTTGGCCTGCGCCGACGGATCGTTGAGCGCAGTCGGCACCTCGAGGGTGAGCCGCGTGCGGGCGCGATGAAAGAAGTCCTCGCTCATCGTTCCGCTCGGCAGCGCCACGTCCGTCATCGCAACTCCCGCAAGCTCGCGGCCGGCGCCATGGCGAAGAACTCTCCCGCCGAGGCCACGCCGAACATGCGCTGCCCCTCGACGTCGCGCTCCTCGCCGAGCTCGACGAGATCGTAGAACAACGCGCGCGTCACTTTGGCCCAAAGATCGCGGCGGACGTGGAGATAAGGCTTTAGTCCTCCGGTCTCCGGTTCGGGCTCGAAACGCAGCGCCTGCTCGCGCCCGCACGCCACCCACTCGTCGACATTGGTGCGGAAATGCAGCAACTGGCCGTGCTCGGCCTGCTCCGCCCTGAGCTCGACGGCGAGAAACGGCGCGTCCTCGACGACGATTCCGCATTTCTCGACCGGGGTGACCAGGAAGTATTTGTCCCCTTCGCGTTTGAGGACCGAGGCGAACAGCTTCACCAGCGCCGGCCGTCCGATCGGGGTCTTGAGATAGAACCAGGTGCCATCGGAGGCGATGCGCATATCGAGGTCGCCGCAAAACGGCGGATTCCAGAGATGCACCGGCGGCGGTCCCTTGCGCGCGGCCTCGCGCGCCCCGCCCGCGATGGCGTCAAGCCCGCGCCGCTCCTGCTCCACCTTCTGCGCCATGGCTCCGCCTTGTGCCGAGGACGACCGCAGATCAAGTGTAGCATTTCGGCGCGGCTGGTGAGGAAGGCGTGTATTCCGCGCGCTCGGCGCGGCGGCACGGCTTCAAATCTCGATGTGGTAGCCGACTTCCAACACCCTTTCATGGGGAATCTTGAAGAAGTCAGGAGCGCGGCTGGCAATCCGGACGAGGAACGCGTAGATCGCGAACGGCACCGCCACCGCCGACTTCCTTGCGGCGCGGTCCACGATCTCGTGGGCGATGTAGTAGTGCACCTCGTCGAGATCGACCTGGAAGCCGAGCAACTCGCAGTTCTTGAGCGTCAGCGGAATGTCCGGCGTCTGCATGAAGCCGAGTCGCCCCTCGATGCGGTAGATGCCGTGGCCGAGGTCCTTGATCGAATGGCGCTCGGCGAGCGGGACCCGCGGCCGCCCGTCGGGGACGAAGGTCATGAGGATCAACTTTTCGTACAAGACGTGGTTCTGCTTGACGTGGTGCAGGAGCACCGGCGAGATGCCGTTCGCAACCTTGGTCAGCCATACGGCGACGCCGGGCGGCCGCACCACCACCATCTTGTCGATGTTCGCGACGAAGCGTGCGAGCGGCATCGACATGGCCTGCAGCCGATGGCGCACGAGCGAGGCGCCATGGCGCCAACAGAGCATCAATGCAACCATGGCCGTGCCGACGGTGATGGGAAACCAGCCGCCCTCGACGATCTTCATCGAGTTGGAGGCGAGAAAGGTCGCATCCACCGCGCCGAAAACCGCGATCATTAAGACTGCGACCGCGGGCGGCCATCTCCAGCGCCCGATCGCCACGCGATAGAGCAGAATGGTCGTTATCAACATGGTGCCGGACACGGCGATTCCGTAAGCGCCGGCCAGGTGCTCGGAGGTCTTGAACAGGACAACGACCAGCAGCGTGCCGATCATCAATAGCCAATTGGCGGTCGGCACGTAAATCTGACCGGCTTCCTCGGATGATGTCGGCACGATGCGCATGCGCGGGCATAGCCCGAGTTGCATCGCCTGCCGGGTTAGCGAGAAGACGCCGGAGATGAGCGCCTGGGACGCGATGATGGTCGCCATCGCCGCCAACAAGACCAGCGGGATCAGCGCCCATTCCGGCGCGAGCTTGTAAAACGGACTGTCGATCGCCTTGGGATCGGTAAGGACGAGCGCGCCCTGGCCGAAATAATTGAGCAGCAGCGCCGGCAGCACCAGCGCGAACCAGGCGCGGCGAATGGCGGACGGGCCTACATGGCCCATGTCGGCGTAAAGCGCTTCCGCGCCGGTCAGCGCAAGGAACACGCCGCCCATCACCGCAAAGGCGATGAGCGGATTTGCCAAGACGAACCGCGCCGCCTCGCCCGGATTGATCGCTTTGAGAATGGCGGGCGCGGCAACGATGTTCACGGCGCCGAGCAACCCGATGACGAGAAACCACACCACCATGACCGGACCGAACAGGCGGCCGATGGTGGCGGTCCCGCGTCGCTGCACCATGAAGAGCCCGATCAGGATCGCGAGCGTCAGCGGCACGATGAAATCGGCAAAAGCAGGCGCGACCAGCTTCAGGCCTTCGATGGCGGAGAGCACGGAAATAGCCGGCGTGATGACGCCGTCGCCGTAAAGCAGCGCCGCCCCTACGATGCCCAGCAGGACAAACACCGGAATCCGCGGACCGTTCGCGATGCGATCGCCGTCCACCAGCGACAGCAACGCCAGGATCCCGCCTTCACCGTCGTTGTCGGCGCGCAAGACCAGCACGACGTATTTGAGCGACACCATTGCCAGGAGCGCCCAGAGGATCAGCGAAATGATCCCCAGCACGTCGGCCGCGGTCGGCGCCGCCTGGCCGGTGGCGGCGAAGGTGACAGCGAGCGTATAGAGCGGGCTTGTGCCGATATCCCCGAAGACGACGCCGACCGCGGTGAGCGCGAGGAAGAAGGGGCTGCCCTTGTGCAGTTCGCTGCCGCTTGAAGGGGCGGCGGCCGACTTCTGCGACGTGGCGCGCTTGGCATTCACGGATCCTATCCTTTTGCCCACAGTCGAAGATTCTCCACAGCTAGCGCCGGCCAACGCTTGCAGCCTCACGATGAGTTGAGTGCAATCCGCGCCCGTCGTCTGCCATTGTTTGCCTGGAACTTGTGCAGTGACCGGCTGTTTTCCCCTGCGGTTGTGGTTGCATCGAGCTGATCCCTTGCCCCGCCAAGGCCGACGGCGAAAAGCTCAAGGAGTTCAAATATTCGCGACCGATCGGAGCGGCCGGGGTTCTGGGGCGATCGTGGCAGACTTGCGCCGGGGCGGAATCGCGCCTAGTGAAAAATACCGTAATCTCCCCCAATTGTAAGGATCCGGGCGAAAAGCGCTGCACCGGCGGGTATGCGCGTGGCCCGAATGTTGCACGTTTTTTGGTCAAATCGGATGGGCTCGGCGAAGGCGCTCGCAACCTTAGCCGACGCAGGTCATGGATAGATGACAAGGAGTTGAGGTCATGGCGGTAGCCGGCGACGGGCTGGAAAAGTTCGAAGATATGATCGTGCGCCAAGCGGAAGCGACGGGCGCGCAGGTCGCCGCCGCCAAGGCCGCGATCGGCAACGTGATCTTCGGGCAGGAGGCGGTGGTCGAGGAGGCGCTCATCACCGTGCTTTGCGGCGGGCACGCGCTGCTCATTGGCCTTCCCGGCCTCGCCAAGACCAAGTTGGTCGAGACCATGGGCATCGTGCTCGGGCTCGACGCCCGCCGCATCCAGTTCACCCCCGATCTCATGCCGTCCGACATCCTGGGCAGCGAGGTGCTGGACGAGAGCCCCGGCGGCAAGCGCAGCTTCCGGTTCATCCCGGGGCCGATCTTCGGCCAGCTCTTGATGGCCGACGAGATCAACCGCGCGAGCCCGCGCACCCAATCCGCGTTGCTGCAAGCGATGCAGGAGCACCACGTGACGGTCGCCGGCAATCGTCACGACGTTCCACGCCCCTTCCATGTGCTCGCGACGCAGAACCCAATCGAGCAGGAGGGCACCTATCCGCTGCCGGAGGCGCAGCTCGATCGCTTCCTGATGCAAATCGACGTCGATTATCCCGATCATGACGCCGAACGCAAAATCGTGTTCGACACGACCGGCACGGAAGAGAGCAAGCCCAAGCCGACCATAACCGCCGACGAATTGTTGGCGGCGCAGCGTCTGGTGCGCCGCCTGCCGGTCGGCGAATCGGTGGTGGAGGCGATCCTCAATCTCGTGCGCTCGGCCCGCCCTGGCCCGGAGACCGGCGAGATCGGAAAGTTGATCGCTTGGGGTCCGAGCCCGCGCGCGAGCCAGGCGCTGATGCTGGTGGCGCGCGCCCGCGCGCTCATCGACGGGCGGCTTTCGCCGTCGATCGACGACGTTCTCGCCATGGCCGAGCCGATCCTCAAACATCGCATGGCGCTCACCTTCGCCGCGCGCGCCGACGGCGAGAGCATGCAAGGCGTCATCGGCCGGCTCAAGGCGCGCATCGGATAAGTCGCATGGCGACGGCAAGACAGCGCGCGGACAAGCACGAGATCAAGGCAACGCAGCGTGCGAGCGGCGAGGCTCGCTCGCTTGCGCAAGCCATGCCGCGCCTGATCCTCGAGGCGCGCCGCATCGCCGCAACCGTCATCCATGGGCTGCACGGCCGCAGGCGCGCCGGTCCGGGAGAAAATTTCTGGCAGTATCGCCGCTTCCTCTCCGGCGAGCCGGCGCGCCGGGTCGACTGGCGGCGCTCCGCCCGCGACGAACATCTCTATGTGCGCGAACAGGAATGGGAGGCGGCCCACACCGTGTGGCTGTGGCCCGATCGCTCGCCCTCCATGCTTTTTCGCTCGCAGCTCGCCGAAGATTCCAAGCTCGAACGCTGCCTCGTCGTCGCCTTCGCGCTCGCCGAGATCCTGGTCCAGGCGGGCGAACGCGTCGGCATACCGGGGCTGGTGCGGCCCACCGGCAGCCGCAACGTCCTGGACAAGATGGCGAACGCGATCGTGCACGATGTGACCGAGCGACCGAGCCTGCCGCCGCTGTTTGCGCCCTCCTCGCTCGCCGAAATCGTGGTGGTGTCGGATTTCTGGAGCCCGATGGCGCAGGTGCGCGCCACCTTGGCACAGCTCTCGGCAACCGGCGCGCACGGCCACACCGTGCAGATCGTCGATCCGGCAGAGGAGACGTTCCCATATTCCGGCCGGGTCGAGTTCATCGAGCCGGAAGGCGCCGGCTCCATCACCGCCGGTCGCGCCGAGGCCTGGAAGCACGAATATGAAACCCGCGTGGTGCGCCACCGCGCCGAAATCCGCGCCGAGACGGACAAGCTCGGCTGGAGCTTCACGATCCATCGCACCGACCGGCCGGCGACCGAATTGTTGCTCGCGCTGCATGCACGTTTGGGCGCGCCGCCCCCCGGCGCGATGATCGGCAACCGCTTGAGCGTGCCCGGCCAAGCCGGGAGGCGCGCATGAGCCCCGTGGCGCCGGCGGTCCTCAACTCTGGAGCTGACCGATGATCGCGGGGCTCCCGCTCGGTTTCGCGCAGCCGCTGGTCCTGCTCGCGCTGCTGAGCCTGCCCGTGCTGTGGTGGCTGCTGCGCCTTATTCCGCCGCAGCCGCGGCGGATCGAATTCCCGCCGACGCGGCTCCTGTTCGACATCGCGCCGCGCGAGGAGACGCCGCAGCGCACGCCGTGGTGGCTCACGCTGCTGCGCTTGATGCTTGCCGCGCTGGTGATCATCGCCGCCGCGGGGCCGTTGTGGAATCCGCCGGCCGCGACCTCGAGCAGCAAGGCGCCGCTCGCGCTCTTGATCGACGACGGCTTTTCCGCCGCGCCCAGCTGGGACGCGCGTATGCGCATGGCGGAGGACCTGATCGCGCGCGCGGAAGCGGATCGTCGCGGCGTCGCGCTGATCCCGCTGTCCGAGCCTTCCCGCGACGTCTCGTTCGAGCTGCCAGCGGCGGCGCGCGTGCGTCTCAAGCAGATCAATCCCAAGCCCTACGCAGTCGAGCGGTCGGACGCGCTGCCGGCGCTCGGCCGTTTCCTCGCCGCCACGCCCGAGGTCGAGCTTGTTTGGCTGACTGATGGCGTCGATCTCGGCGGCGGCAACGATTTCGTTTCGGCTCTCGCCCGGCTCGTCGAGCAACGGTCCATCACGGTGATCGAAGGCGGGCTGACGACTGCGCACGCGCTCGCCGGGGCCGACAACTCCGCGGGCGCGCTCACCGTGAAGGTCTTGCGCGCGGCGAGCGGCGCCGCCGAGACCGGCACCGTGCGCGCGCTCGATCTCAAAGGTCTGCCGCTCGGCGATACATCGTTCACTTTCACGGAAGGCGGGCGAGAGAGCGAGGCCGAACTCACGTTGCCGGTCGAGATCCGCAACGACATCGCGCGCTTGGAGATCGCGGGCGAGCGTTCGGCCGGCGCGGTCACTCTGCTCGACAAGCGCTGGCGCCGGCGCGCCATCGGCGTGGTCACCGGGTCGACCGCGGACACGGCGCAGCCGCTGCTCGCCTCGACCTACTATCTCACCCGCGCGCTCGGACCGTTCGCCGACGTGCGCGCCGCCGATCGCGGCTCGCCGGCGCAGGCGGTGAGCCAATTCATCGAGCAGCGACTGCCGATGCTGGTCCTGGCCGACGTCGGCAATGTCGCCGAGGCGCGCGATCAGCTTACGCGCTGGCTCGAGGACGGCGGCGTGCTGGTGCGCTTTGCCGGCCCGCGCCTCGCTGCTGCCGACGACGATCTGGTGCCGGTCAGGCTCAGACGCGGCGGGCGCATTCTCGGCGGCAGCCTGTCGTGGGAACAGCCGCAGCAGCTCAGCGCTTTCCCGCACGAAAGCCCGTTCTTCGGCATGACCGTGCCGAGCGACGTCACCGTGAGCCGTCAGGTCTTGGCCGAACCCGATGCGACGCTGAATGAGCGCACCTGGGCGGCGCTCACCGACGGCACGCCGCTGGTCACCGCTCAGCGCCGCGGCAAAGGGCTGATCGTCCTCTTTCACGTCACCGCCGATACGCGCTGGTCAGACCTGCCGCTATCGGGCACATTTGTCGAGATGCTCAAACGAATCGTCTCCTTCGCCGGCTCGGCCTCGGCGAGCGATGGCGCCGCTCCGCAGGCGCGCGATACGCGCGAGGTGTTGCCGCCGACGCGCATTCTCGACGGCTTCGGCGCGTTCGGGCCGCCGCCGACGAGCGCGCGCGCGGTGCCGGCGACGTTCAGCGGACGCGCGACCCCCGATCATCCGCCGGGCTTTTACGGGCCGCCGGAAGGCTTGCTCGCTGTCAATACGCTTGCCCCCAACGACCGGCTCGCGCCGCTCGATACGTCTGCGCTCAACGCGCGCCGTGAGACCTACCGAACGAGCGAACCTGAGGATCTGCGCGGGCCCATATTGCTCGCTGCGCTCGGCCTGCTCGCGCTCGATGCACTCATCATATTCCTGCTCGCCGGCGGGATCGGCCAGCTCCTGCGCCGTCGGCGGCCGGCGGCGACCGCGCTTGCGATCGCCATCTTCGCCGCGGCGCTCGTCGCCTCGCCGCACGCCTTCGCGCAGGGCCAAACATCCGCGGGCGGGAGCGGCGCCGACGAGCAAGCTTTGCGGTCGACGCTCGAGACGCGGCTCGCGTATGTCCTCACCGGCGACGCGGAGGTCGACCGCATCAGCAAGGCCGGGCTGCAGGGACTGACCTTGTTCCTCGCCCAGCGCACCGCGCTCGAGGCGGGCGAGCCGGTCGGGCTCGATCCCGCGCGGGACGAGCTTGCGTTTTATCCCTTGATCTACTGGCCGATCGTGCCGAGCGCGCCAAAACCTTCGCGCGAGGCGCTCGAGCATATCGACGCCTACATGAAGCAAGGCGGTACGGTTCTCTTCGACACGCGCGACGCGCTCGAGGCGCCCTCCGGCGCCGGCGGCGAAACCCGCGGTCCGGGCATGCAGGCGCTGCGCGCCATTCTCTCCTCGCTCGACATTCCCGAGCTCGAGCCGGTGCGGCGCGATCACGTGCTGACAAAGACGTTCTACCTGCTGAAGGACTTTCCCGGCCGCTTCAGCTCCGGCCAGCTGTGGGTGGAAGCGCTGCCGAGCGGCAATGATGAGGAGCCGGCCAGCCGTCCGGCCCGCGCGGGTGACGGTGTATCCTCGATCATCATCACCTCGAACGATTTCGCCGGCGCCTGGGCGATGCGCCAGGACGGCCAGGCCATGCTGCCGCTCGTCTCCGCCGAGCCGCGCCAGCGGGAATTCGCGTTCCGCGCCGGCGTCAACATCGTGATGTACACGCTCACCGGCAACTACAAGGCCGACCAGGTCCACGTTCCGGCGCTGCTGGAACGGCTGGGACAGTGAAAACGATGTCGTCCCCGCGCACGCGGGGCCCATGAACACCGGCCTCGGGAGATGGGTCCCCGCTTTCGCAGGGACGACGAGAAAAGGAACTTGAACGGTTGAATCTCGGTATCTCATTTGCGCCGCTGGCACCCGCTTACATCGTATGGGCGGCGGTGGCGGTCGCCTGCGCGCTCTCACTGCTGCTCGTGCTTGCTCGCACCCGCGCCGGCGTTGTTCGCGCCATCGCGCTCGCGCTGTTCGTGCTGGCGCTCGCCAATCCTTCCATCACCCGCGAGGACCGCGATCCGCTCACCTCGGTCGCTACCGTCGTCGTCGACAAGAGTCCGAGCCAGGAGTTCGGCGATCGGCTGCAGCAGACCGAGGCGGTGCGGGCGGCGCTCGCGGAACGGCTGGGCCGCATCCCCGGCTTGGAGGTGCGCTTCGTCGAGGCGGGGCAAGCGGACGGGGAGACCGACGGCACGCGATTGTTCACGGCGCTCACCTCGGCGCTCTCCGACGTGCCGCCCGATCGCGTGGCCGGCGCGATCCTCATCACCGATGGACGCGTCCACGACGTGCCGGGCGAGGCTGCGGCGCTCGGCTTTGCCGCGCCCGTGCACGCCCTGATCACCGGGCACAAGGACGAGCGCGACCGCCGCGTCGTGCTGGTGACGGCGCCGCGCTTCGCCATCGTCGGGCAGACGCAGACCATCACCTTCCGCGTCGAGGACCAGGACGCGCCGGCAACGCCGGCGCAGGTGACGGTGCGCCGCGACGGCGACGTCATCGAGAGCCGCAACGTGCGCGCGGGCGCGCCCGTCAGCGTCAGCGTGCCGATCCCCCATGCGGGAGCGAATATCGTCGAGATCGAGGCGTCTCCCCTCGATGGCGAGCTCACGACCGTCAATAACCGCGCGGTCGTGTCGATCGATGGCGTGCGCGACAAGCTGCGCGTCCTGCTCGTGTCGGGCGAGCCGCATGCCGGCGAGCGGACCTGGCGCAATCTTCTCAAATCCGATGCCAGCGTCGATCTCGTGCATTTCACCATTTTGCGGCCGCCGGAGAAGCAGGATGGCACGCCGATCAACGAATTGTCGCTGATCGCCTTCCCGACGCGTGAACTGTTCCAGCAGAAGATCAACGAGTTCCAACTCATCATCTTCGACCGCTACGCGCGGCAGGGGGTGCTGCCGATCATCTATTTCGACAACATCGCGCGCTATGTGCGCCAGGGCGGCGCGGTGCTGGTTGCCGCCGGGCCCGACTATGCAAGCCCCACCAGCATTTGGCGCACGCCGCTCGACGTCATTCTGCCGGCCGAGCCGAGCGGGCGCACCTCCGACGGGGCCTTTCACGCGCGCCTCACCGAACTTGGTAAGCGCCACCCGGTGACGCGCGGGCTCGAAGGCGCGGATGCAGACCCGCCGCATTGGAGCCGCTGGTTCCGCCTCGTCGACAGCCGCGCGTCGAAAGGCACCACCGTCATGCAGGGGCCGGAGAACAAGCCCTTGCTGCTGCTCTCGCGCGAAGGCGACGGGCGCGTCGCGCTGCTCCTGTCCGACCATATCTGGCTGTGGGCGCGCGGCTACGAGGGCGGCGGACCGCACATCGACCTGCTGCGGCGTCTGTCGCACTGGCTGATGAAGGAACCCGATCTCGAAGAGGAGGCGCTGCGCCTCATCGTGCGCGGTCGCGATCTCACCGTGCAGCGGCAGACCATGTTCGACACGGTCGCCGAGGTCACGCTGACGACGCCGTCGGGCAAGACCCGCAAGGTGACGCTCGCGCCCGCCGAGCCGGGGGTGTGGCGCGCCACCATCGAGGCGAACGAGCTCGGGCTGTGGCGCGCGAGCGATGGCACGCTCAACGCGCTCGCCAATGTCGGCCCGGCCAATCCGCGCGAATTCACCGAGGTGACGTCGACGACCGAGGTGCTCGCGCCGCTCGCCAATGCGACCGGCGGCGGGGTGGTGCGAGCCGAGAGTGGCAGCGGCGTGCACCTGCCGCGCATCGTCGCCATGCGCTCGAGCGACACCTATCATGGCGACGACTGGTTGGGGCTGCGCACGCGCGAGGCGAGCGTCGTGCGCGGCATCGGCGTGCTGCCGGTCTTCGCCGGCTTGATCGGGCTCTTGCTCCTCCTCGGCAGCGTTGCGGCGGTGTGGACGCGCGAAGGCCGCTGAGGCGCGCGTGCGCATCGCCGCCGCGATCGGCCGAGACTGCCTGGAGGGCGACTTCCCGAGCCTCCCGGGGCAAGCGGTTACGAGCCGCCGCCGCAGGACGCCACTCCCCGCTCCGCCTTCAGGATCGCCTCTAGAACGCGCCCTCAATGAGCGAGGATGCAAATCTTATGGCATAGATGCAAAATGTAGTCAATAGCGTAGTTATACCGTAGTCACGCGGCTGTTCAATCCACGGCCACCATTACGCTCGTCGCCTTGATGACGGCGTAAGCGGTCTGCCCGGCGGCGAGCTTCAACTCGTCCGCCGCCTCGTTCGTGATCGAGGCGGTCAGGATCTGACCACCGATGTCGATGCGGACGTGGGTGGTGGTGACCCCCTTTTTCACTTCGACGATCTTTCCTTTGAGTTGATTGCGTGCGCTGAGTTTCATGAGCATCACCTTTATTTGGCGGGGGCGAAACCATAGCTGATCAGGATCTTCTGTCCGGCGGGCGAGAGGATGAATTGCGCAAAGCGCTGAGCCGCCGCCGGCGCGCCGGTGATCACGGTGAGACCGTAATCGGCACCGACTGCGATGCTTTCGGGCAACTGCACGACCTACTGCTCGAAATTCTGTTTTTGCGCCTCGTGGGCGGCGGTGCAATAAGCGAGGAAAATGTCGGCGCGTCCTTCGCCGACGTGCCAACCGTAGGCATTGCGGGCCTGCGGGCGGCTGGGCGCTGTCGGCACTGCCGGTGAGCTGCGCCGCCTTCTTCTCCAGCGCGGCCCGCGCGCCGGGCCTGATCGATTCCGCCTTGGCAAACACCTCCAAGGCATAGTCGCCGGAAGGATCGGCCTTCGGCGTCGAGGTGGCGAGCTTGATCGCCGGATCGAGCATGCGCTCGAGCAGGTTCGCGCTATCGACCTTGAGGCCAGACTTGACCAGCGCGCACAGCCGGTTGCGCGCGAACAACTGCACGGGCCCGATTTTCTTTGCCGCGCTGAGCGCTTGCGGATGTTCCATGTTGGCGGAGGCGAACACATCGGCACGGGCACCGCCCGCGATCTCATCTTTCAGCAGTCCGGACGGACCGTATTTGGCCTGGACGCTGGTTCCGGTTTCCGCCTCGAACGACTTCGCCACCTCGGTCAAGGCGGCGCGGAGACTACCGGCGGCGTAGAGTTGGATCGTGTCAGCGCGGCCTGGAGCGCTCATGGCTATGACGCCGATGAGGAAAAAGACAGCTGCCG
>Ga0307277_10000244_pt1 | contig 18996 bp, 20 predicted proteins | sample ER_DNA_116_FD_194473 | JGI IMG/M metagenome (GOLD analysis project Ga0307277, IMG submission 194473) | Bulk soil microbial communities from the East River watershed near Crested Butte, Colorado, United States - ER_DNA_116 | ecosystem: Environmental > Terrestrial > Soil > Floodplain | place...
GGCCGCGATGCTCGGTCCTTGGTTCCTGATGCTCGTAGCGATCGGTGCTGCGCTCGTCGTCTCGTACGGCCTCGAGGTTCCGGTCGTGCATTCGGATGTCGGATTCGCGCTCGCGTGGGGAGGATTTCCAGTCGTCGCGAGCGCCGTCGCGAATGGCGCGCCGTTGCCTGCGACGATCGCTGCGGCGATCGGCGCATCCCTTCTGTCGCTCGCGCAGCGACGGTTATCGACGCCGGTCCGGCGCATCCGGCGCAAGGCGCTGGAGGTAAGCGGCTCAGTGCGTTACCGCGATGGCACGACCGAGCGGCTCGATCGAGGAGCGCTTATCGCGGCACCGGAGGCAGGCCTTCGGCTCCTGTGGCTCGCGATGTTCGCGCTCTCGATCGGTGCGCTCGTCGCTCGGTGGTCGGGCTAGGCGCTAGCCCTTCGCAGCTGCGGCGTGCTCGGTATGCCCGGTGCGGCCGAAGACAGTCACCGTATCGCGCATGTCCGTCCAGCTCGCCCACACCGATCCATCGGGCCCGATGGCGATGTTCGTGTAGTCCCCGATGAAGCGCGTATTGGTCCCGTTGACCGCCGCGTTACGGAACCAGCGCGCGTCCGAGGCGATCGAAACGCCCGTGTCCAGCCGTTTCGAGGTGAAGCTCGTCGCCGCGAGGTCGCTCGCCGTAGCCAGCGTGTATCCGTACACGCAGGTCTGACCTGGCGGGGCGGTCCGCGCTCGATCCACGTAACCGACCCGCAGCTTCCCGTCTCGACCGGTCGCGGCCCAGGGGAAGATCTGGTCGGACGCGCTGCTGCTGACGAGCGTCGGCGCGGACCACGTCGTGCCGCCATCGACCGAGGTCGTCGTCATGATGTTCGTGCGCGCGGTCGCGCCGGGGTCAAGGTTCTCCGCGTAGACGTAATAGAGCTGGCCGGCGTTCGCCTTAGCCGTCGACACGGTGAGGTTCCCGGCAGCGAATATGCGAAATTGGCAGCCCGTGAGAGCGGAGTCGCCGACCCAGTTCGTCGGATAGTCGCCGGCGCCGTCGTGAATCAGCCCAACGATCGGCTGCGGATCGCTCCACGTGTCGCCGCCGTCGGTCGAGCGCACGAGCAGCACCTGGTCGCGCAGAGTGGCCCCCTGCGCCTGGTGGTTCAGGAACGCCACGTAGATCGTTCCATCCGAGCCGACGATCGGTGACGAGAACCCCGCGTCGTTCTGATCGCACCGCGTGCGGGGTCCGGTCGCACCCTGCCCTGAACAGAGCGGGCTAACGCCGCTGATCTCGGCGCCGGAGGTCCACGTCTGGCCGCCATCTCGCGAACGGACGAAGAAGATCGGCGACTCGGTCTGCACGTCCTGCCGATATTGCTGCCGGGCCCAGGTGACGTAGACGCTCCCTCGATAGACGCTCGTTCCGCGATCGACCGCGATCCAGTCCTTGTCGTTGAACTGCACATTCGATCCGCCGTTGCTGATGGTGCCATTGCCCTTCGCAACGGTGACCGGGTCTGTCCAGTTGATGCCGCCGTCGTCGGATCGCTCGACGATCACGCTGACGTCGCTGAACGCGCCGGCCACGCTGTCGTGCGACGCCACGTTCGACCAGTAGAGATGACCGTCGGCGTCGAAGGCGAGCGCCGGGTCGGTCAGGAAGCGGTAGCTCCCGTGCGGCGGATGGACGTTTGTCCAGCCCTGGCCGCCATCCTTCGAGACATACGCCTCGGTGAAGATCCGAAGGAGCGCGATCGCGCTCTTCTTATCGAGGTTGTACAGATAGGTGTGCGACGCGGCGACGATGTTGCGTGCGTCGGTCGGGTTCACCGCGATCGTCGTCTCGTTATGCGGACCCACGCTGTCGCAGTCGAGAAGCGCATTGCCGGCGAACGAGTGCGGCTGTCCATTCTGCGTCGACACGCACGCAATTCCGGAGATGCCTCCGCCGCCGGGCCCGTTCGATCCGCTCGTGCTGGCCTCGGTGAAGCTGATCAGGCCGTTGTCGAGGCGCTGCTTCGCGGAGCCCGCGAGCGCGATCGTCGCTCCGACGATCAAGAAGCCGATGACGATGGCCGATGCAAGGAGCGGTCGCATGATGTCCTCCCGCGCGACTGACGACATAACCTACGCGCCCATCGGCCGTCGGGGGTAGACAAATTTTCGAATCTTGCATACGTCCGCATGCTCGCTTGACGCGCAGCGAGGCGTATCGTTCCGGCCGACCGTGATTCCGCTCGAGACGCTCCGCGCGGCGCCGAAGGTGTTGCTACACGACCATCTCGATGGCGGGCTACGCCCGGCGACGGTCGTGGAACTCGCGCGCGAGCAGGGCTATCGAGGTCTCCCGACGACGGACGCGGATGAGCTCGGCAGGTGGTTCCACGCGAGCGCGGCGTCGGGCTCGCTCTCGCTGTACCTCCGCGGTTTCGCCCACACAATCGCGGTCATGCAGACGGAAGAAGCGATCGAGCGCGTCGCGTATGAGTGCGGCGAAGACCTCGCGCGCGACGGCATCGTCTACGCCGAGATCCGCTACGCGCCCGTATTCCATACCGCGAACGGACTCAACCTCGAGCAGGTCGTGCAGAGCGTCGAGCGCGGGTTCGAGCGCGCGGAGCGCGAGCACCGCATCACGCTCCGGCAAATCATCTGCGCGATGCGCGACCGCACCGACTCGCTCGAGATGGCGGAGCTCGCGGTCGCGAATCGCGAGCGCGGCGTGGTCGGTTTCGACATCGCCGGCGAGGAGGCAGGGCATCCACCGAAGGCCCATCTCGAGGCGTTCCAGCTCTGCCGCCGCGAGAACTTCTCCATCACCATCCACGCGGGCGAAGCGTTCGGGCCGCAGTCCATCTGGCAGGCGCTCCAGTACTGCGGCGCGCACCGGATCGGTCATGGCGTCCGCCTCGTCGAGGACATGGCGATCAGCGAAGGCAAGGTCGTGAAGCTGGGCCCTCTCGCGGCGTACGTCCGCGACAAGCGGATCCCGCTCGAGCTCTGTCCGTCATCAAACGTAGACACCGGGGCTGTACCGATGCTCGCGGAGCATCCCATCCGCCACTTCATCGCGCAGCGTTTTCGCGTGACGGTGAACACGGATAACCGGCTCATGTCGCACGTGACGTTGTCCGACGAATTCCAGCGCCTGTCGCGTATCGCCGGCCTGACCCTCGCGGATGTGGAGCGTCTTTCGATAAACGCGATGAAGAGCGCGTTCGTCGGATACGACGAGCGTGTCGCGATCATCTACGCGCGTGTCAAGCCTGGCTACGCGCGTCTTCGCGGCGAGCCCGCACTCGCTGGATATCCACTCCCACCCACCGCCTGAGCCGATCTTTACCACTCGTTGACGGACCATCTGTTGACGAGTCCTGCGACTCGCACGATACGAATCGTGCCCTCGCTCGTCTCATCCTCTCGGAGTACTCACTTCGTACTGAGTCGCGCGATCAAATGGGCATGGGGTGGATAGATGGGGCGGCTTCCTACGTTCGCGTTCGGCAGGCTTTTGTTCACGTTCGCGTTCGTTCTCTCAACATTCGTCTTGGGTCGCGACGCCGAGGCCGGCGTCCAGTGGTGCGAGTCGGATCCGCTGTTCCTGGTGAATGGGGCACTCGTCGACGTCACGACCGCGTTCCCCACGGGCTATACGAGCACGTTGAAAGAGCCGGTGGCGCTCGAGCTCCTGGTGCCGACGAACGCGATCGCGGTGGTCGTCTCGCTTCCGACGAAAGTCCCGATGACCGCGAAGATCAGCAGGGTCCTCTCGCCCGGCGGGCTCCTGTCCCTTGGCGTCCCCGTGATCGTGAAGGTGACCTACAAGGCGACAGCTTCATTCGACACGAAGACGAGGGTCACCGGCACATACCTCTGGCTGAGTTCCACGGTCTGGGGCAAGTCCAACGTGACAACGCAGGTGAAGTTCACTCTCATCGGGCTCTAGCTCGTGTCGCGCCTGCGCTGGCCTTTACGGGTCTACATCCTCGCGGTCCTCGGAACGGCGCTCGCGGCCCTCCCCGCGAGCGCCGCGTTCCGAGGGGACCTCCGTCCGACGGACACGGTCCTCTTCGCCCTGCTCATGGCGATGGCCGCCGTCGCGCAGCTCTGGCCCGTCCATCTGTCGGTGAAGATGAAGATCACGGTCGACGACACCGCGACATTTGCCGCCGCGCTTCTCCTCGGACCCTTCTACGCGATGATCGTCGCCGGCGCGACGACGCTCATCGCACTCCACTTCCGCGGTGTCCGCCAGAGCTGGTACAACCGGGGCTTCAACGCGGCGAGCTCGACGCTCTCGACCGGAGCCGCCGCGACGGCGTTCCTTCTCATCGCGGGTTCTGGCGCGCAGGTCGAGCGAGAGCCGTGGGCCATCGGGATCGCGGCGATCGCGAAGTACGTCGTCCACAGCACGCTCGTTGACCTGGTCGTCGCGCTCCAGGTGCGGCGCAACCCTCTCGCCGGATGGTGGACGCTGCATCGGCGGCTCCTGCCCTACGAAGCGGCCCTGCTCGTTCTCGGCGCGCTCGCAGCGATCGCGGCGCAGGCGCAGCCGTGGACGCTCGTCCTCTTCGGCGTGCCGATGGCGATCGTTCTCCTCACGGTCCGCGACAGCGCCCGCGTGCGGGAGCAGACCAAGACCGCGATCCTCGAGCTCGCGGATCTCATCGACCTCCGCGATCCCTACACGCACGGTCACTCGCAGCGCGTTGCCGCGCTCGCCGAGCGACTCGCGAGACGCCTGCGTCTGCAGTACGCGCAGGTGGAGCTCATCCGCGACGCGGCGCGTGTCCACGACATTGGCAAGATCGGGACGAACGACCTCGTCTTGCTGAAACCCGGGCCGCTCACCGACGAAGAGCAGCGCGAGATGCGCCGCCACGCGGAGATCGGGCACCGCCTGCTGACCCGGATCCCGGAGTTCTGGGAAGGCGCCGAGCTCGTGCTTTCGCATCACGAGCGTCACGACGGCGCCGGGTACCCCCGCGGGCTGAAGGGTGATGAGCTGCCCATCGAGGTGTCCGTGATCTCTGTCGCGGACACCTACGATGCGATGACGACCGACCGACCGTATCGAAAGGGTCTCGCCTGGGACGCGGTGCGCGCCGAGCTCGTCCGGCAGCGCGGAAAGCAATGGCGTGAGCTCGCCGTCGATTGCTTTATCGAAATGATCGACGAAGAACGGAGAAACTCTCGCGTGGAACGGTCACAACCCACCGCAGGACCGGTCCAGCCCGCCGCGCAGGCGCTAACTTAGCGCGCGTGGCGGAGCGGCTCGAGCGCACTTTTAACTGGGCCCGCGTCGGCGGGGCAGGTCTGATCTTCTTCCTCGGCCCGTATTTCCCGAACATCGGCATCGCGTACCTGATCGCTCTCGGCGCGTTCGTCCTTGGCTACGCCATGGTCGTCTACTGGATGATGCAATCGAGGCCAGAGAGCTTCGAACGGCTCACGCGGGTGATGTTCGTGCTCGACATCGGCATCGTGTCGTCGGCCATGCTGGTCTTCTCGTCGGATCCGAGCTGGACGACGTGGATCATCGGCAGCTTGATCATCATCGCCGGCGGGTTTCGTTTTGGCACCGCGGGCGCGTTCGCCGCGGCCGGCGCCATCTCGCTCGCGTATGTGGCGATCGCCGCGTACCGCTCCGAGACGTTCGGCTTCGTGGCGGAGCCGTGGCGCCTCGCGTTCCACGTGAGCATCTTCATCCTCGCCGCGTACTTGATGTCGGGGCTGCTCCGCGAGCTCGAGCACCTGCGCGCGCAGCGGGAAAAGTTCGTCCGACAGGCAGTCGAGGCGGCCGCGCTGAGACAGGCCGACCGGATCAAGAGCGAGTTCCTCGCGGCGATGTCTCATGACTTCCGCAGCCCGCTCACCGTCGTGCGCGGCGCGGTCGAGCTCCTTCTCGGAGAGCGGCCGGGGAGGCTCACCGCGGCGCAGCGCGAGCTCGCCGAGAGCGCCGAACGGAACATCCGCCGCCTCGAGGACTTCACCGCGCAGCTCCTCGAGATGGCTCGCCTGGAAGAAGGACAGATCGCGCTCGATAAGGAGGAGATCGACGCGATCGCGCTCGTCCGGGATGTCGTCGCGGACCATGCCGTCCTCGCTAAGCAGAAGCGCCAGTGGATCTCGCTCGACGTCGATCCAGATCCGCCCCGTGTCGTGGCGGATCGCAGCAAGATGCAACAGGCTCTCGCCAATCTCATCGTCAACGCGATCCGCTACGCACCGCAGGGCACGCCGATCCTGGTCGCGGCACATCGCCGGGGCGATGCGCTCCGTATCGAAGTGCGCGACCATGGTCCGGGGATAGCGACGGAAGATCGGCAGCGCATCTTCGACAAGTTCTTCCGCGGTCAGAACGCGGACGGCACCCCCGGCTCGGGCCTGGGGCTCGCGATCGCGCGATCGCTCGTGACGCTCCACGGAGGGACCCTCGAGTACGAGGAGAATCCCGGTGGCGGCTCGGCGTTTGTGACGCTCCTGCCGCTGGCGTCTTGAAGGTACTGATCGTCGACGACGAGCCAGACGTGCGCGCGCTCGTCCGGAGCGCTCTCTCCTACGCGCGTCAGGATATGACCGCGGTCGAGGCCGCGGACGGAGATGAGGCGCTCGCGATGATCCACGCCGAGCGGCCGGATCTTGTCGTGCTCGATCTCGCGCTTCCCAAGCGGGACGGCTTCGCCGTCCTCGAGCAGGTGCGCGAGAAGACGGACCTGCCGATCATCGTGCTCACCGCCCGCGGTCTCGAAGAGGACAAGATCAAAGGACTGCGTCTGGGCGCGGACGATTACCTCACGAAGCCGTTCTCTCCACGCGAGCTCGTGGCGCGGATCGAGAGCGTGCTGCGCCGCTCGACGCCACGCGCGCCGCGTTCCGGGACGATCGACACGCACGACCTCGCGATCGACCTGACGGCGCGACGCGTCCGGCGCGCCGGTAAGGACATCCACTTCACGCCGACCGAGTTCAACCTGCTCGCTGAGCTCGCGAGCCACCCCGGCGAAGCGCTCACCCACGACGTGCTGCTCACGCGCGTGTGGGGGCCCGAGTACCGCTACGAGACGCAGTACCTCAAGGTCTACGTGGGGCGCCTTCGGGACAAGATCGAGCCCGCACCGGAAGAACCAACGCTCATTCAGACCGTCCGCGGCGTCGGCTACCGCTTCGCGCGCGTCGACGAATGAGTTCTAGCGGCTGTTTGCGCGATCGAAACGGTTATTTCAGCCAGAGGAGATCGCCGAAGAAGAAGTCCTGACCCTGAGCGAGCGTGCGAACGTTTCCACTTGCGACCGTAAGGGCGAAGAAGGCGCCGGTTCCGACGTACGCGATCTGGCTTCCATCCGGCGACCACGCGGGAACGACATCGTCCACCGTCTGCACGATCTCCTTGACGCTCGTGCCGTCGCATGGCGCGAGGTAGAGGAAGGACGGGATCGAAAGATGCGCCGATCCGGACGGGCCGGCACTCCGAATTGGCGGTGGCGCGGCTGCGACCGCGTGCCCCGCGGCGGAGAATACGATCTCGCAACCGCTCGGGGCGAAGCGCGGTGTCTGCAGGTACCACCACGTGTCCTTCGTCTTGAAGTACGGACGAGCGTTCGAGCCATCGATGTCGGCCGTCCAGATGGCATCGGGATATCCCTGAGTCAGGTGCGTGTAGACGATTCGGTCGCCGGCCGGTGAGATCGTGGGGTCCGCTCCATCCTTGAGGAGCCGTTTACGCTCGCCCGTCCTCAGGTCCAGGCGTTCGAGGGAGTCCTCGTTCCCCACATACGCACCGTTCTGAACGATCGCGGCGCGACGATGGAAGTAGAGGATGTTCCCCGTCTTGTCGAAGCGCGGCGACGCGTAGAACACGTTGTCGCTTTCGTGCTGTACGAGCGGTTTGTAGCCGGTGCCATCGAGGTTGACGGTGTAGAGATCCGAGCCGAAACCCGTCTTCTTGTCCGGCTGACCGGTAAATGCGAAGACGATCGATTTGCCGGAGGGGTGCAGCACGGGCGTCGCGGGTGCGCTCTGGGCTGGGAGATCGACGATCCGACCGATGGAGTGCCCCCCGGCGTCGAGCGCCAGGAGACCGGCCGGGTTCGCCAGGATGAACGACGCCTTGAGTCCGACGCCTTGGCTCGCCGGAGGCGGTGCGGGCGGCGCGGTGCAGGTCACGAGCAGCACAGCGGTCAGCGCGGCGGCCGCGTGGAAGAGCTTTCTGCTCACACGATCACCTCGCCCGCGGTCTTCACCTGATCGCGCAGGCGGTCCTTCAGCAGGCGAGAGCGGCGCGCGTAGTGCTGCACCGCGCTGACGAACGCGGCGTGCGACCACGTGAGGGGCGACACCGAGAGCGGCTCACCGGTGTAGGGATGGACCTGCTCGGACAGGATCCCGGACGGAAGGGCTCGGCGGGTGCACCAATCGAGATACGCGCGCGGCCGGTCGAGGTCCGCGGGCGTCTCCGCGATCGCGATGAGGTGTTCCGCCAGCCACAGCGTCGCGACGAACCACGGATTGCCCGGCACGCTCGCGATGTCTGACGAGACCTGGAAGTAGTAGTCGTTCTCGTACCGCGCGATCCAACCGACCGGTGTCCGGACCGACAGACGGTCCTCGATCGCGCGCATCGTCGAGCGGACGCGGTCGTCGGTCGCAGGGAGGAGACCAAAAAGGAAGATGCCCGCGAGCGAGATGTCGATCGTGGCGTCTTTCACGATCGTGCCGTCGGGCAGCACGTTGATCGTGCGCACGAACCGGCCGCGGTCGGCATCCCAGAGATGGACGAGGGCCGCGTCGCGTATCTCCTGCGCGGCCACGGCGTAGCGCTTCGCGAGCTCGTGCTGGCCGAATGCCACCGCGAAGTTTCTCGCCGCGGTCAGTCCCGCCCAGACGGCGGCGGTCGTGAACGCGTGGATCCCACGGCGTTCCTCCCACAGGTCGAACGACGGAGCGGGCAGCTTGGTGCGGGGCTCGCGGTACGTCGCCATGAAGTCGGCGCCGGTGCGCACGAGCTTGCGGTAGAGCGGGCGGATGAACTCGATGTCGCGGTCGCGGTCGTAGTGCTGCCAGAGCGCCCAGATCGGTAGGCCGGTCTCGTCCTCCTGTATCGGCAGCTCGAGGCGCCCGTCGGGCGTGGACCACGCGTGCCACGACGAGCCGAGTGAGCCGTCCGGGTTGTACTTGTGAAGGAGATAGCCCTCTCGCGTGATGAGCTCGCCGCACAGGAAGAAGAAGCGACGCGTGACCTCACCGTATCCCGCAAGGTCGAGCGCATCCGCGACGAGCGCGCCGTCGCGCGGCCATAGATAGGAGTACGTGTCCCGGTTGAAGCGGAGGACGTCCGAGTCGTTCGCCGCGATGATCGCGCCCCGGTTGTCCACCTGGGTTCGGATCACGAGCGTCGACCGTTTGTAGAGGCCGTTGATCTCGTCGGGCAGATGCTCGTGGATGGTCTCGTCCTTGTTCGCCCAGAGCCGCCAGTAATCCTTCGTGCGCGCGAGGAACGATGCGGGCGTCCGCTCGCGGACGAGCTTGTCGAGCTCGCGGACGTCTTCGTACGCCTGCCCCGCCGCGATCCAGAACACCGCGGTCGCGGTGCCTCTCGCCGGGACCGTGACGGCGACCATACCCACGCTATCGATCGACCCTTGCGCGACGGGGTTGCGCGAGAGCTCGCCGTCCTCCGCGTCGCGCCACGTCCCTTCCTTTCCGGGGGCGTCCTTCTGACCGATCGCGAACGACGACAGGCCGTACGCGCTTCCGCCGCTCGACCCCGAGATGAGGAAGTAGCGGCGCCCCTTGTAGTGGACGACCGCCTGGCTCCGCGGGTCGTAGTAGGCGGAATCGCCGGTGTCGTTGCCATACAGATGCGCGTCGAAGTGCTGGAAGAACCGGACCTGCCGCTCACGCCCGACCGCGTCTTCGACGGTTACCTCTTTGAGGTAGAGGTTGCGATCGAAGTCGACGGCGTCCCGGAAACGCAGGCTCAGGCCCAGCTTCGAATGGACGAGCGTCGTGTCCCCGACGAGGGTCTCGTGCTCGTACGTGATGTGACGATCCCAGCCGTCGTCGCCGGTCCACGCGAAGACGCCATCGACCCAGAGTCCGAACCGGGACGGATCGCCGACCGTGTGGTTTTCCTGCCCGACGTTCGGGTAGTAGATGTCGCGCAGCTGGTAGCGCGAATCAAAAGTGACGAGGTAGTCGCCGTTGCCGAGCGGAAGATCGCGCGGCATCGGGGCTAGTTCGTCGCGGGGCGCCTGGTCGCGTTGAGGTAGCGCTCCGCGTTCGCGATCACGCCGCCGAGGTCGCCCCGCTCGAGGAGGTCGGTGCGAATGAGGGGGCCACCCACGCCGAATCCGACGACGCCGGCGCGGAAGTAGTCCGGGACCTCCTCGAGGTCGATGTTGCCCGTCGCGACGAGCGGAAGGTGCACCAGCGCGCGCCGCACGTTGGCGATGAAATCCGGACCGCCGATCGCCGAGACCGGGAAGACCTTGATGAAGTCGGCGCCGAGGTCGGCTGCCTTGATCATCTCGGTCGGCGTCATCGTGCCGGGCATGCTCATCGCGTCGCGCGCCCGCGCCGCCTCGATCATCTCTGGAACGAGCACCGCGCTGACCAGGAAACGCGCTCCGGCGGAAAGCGCCTGCTCCGCCTGGGCGCCGGAGAGCACCGTCCCCGCGCCGACGATCGACCCGCGGGCCGCGAACGCATCGTCGAGCGCGAGCTCTTCGATGATCTCGAACGCGTCAGGGACCGTCAGCGTGATCTCCACGAGCCTCACGCCCGCTTCGCTCATGGCGTGAGCCGCCTGACGCGCGATCTGCGGGCTTCCTGTCCGGATCACGGCCACGAGCCTGTCTTCCCCGAAAATCCGGATCAGGTCTCGACGGAGCGCCAACGGACGCTGCGTGACTGCCATCGGCTCGATGGTACGTGCTCTCGGTGCATCCCAGGGCGCTCGCCGACGCGACCGAAACCCTCTTTACGCGACGGTGGACCCCCCGCCTCCGGCCGGTACCCCGTCGCGCGGGGGCCCTCGGTCGCGTCGGCGAGCCTTGGCCTGCTCAGCGCTCGATCAAGAAGACTCGTGCCGGTGCTCCGTCTCCGTTCAGGATTTTTAGGGGAGCACAGACCAGCTCGTATTCGCCCGGTTGTACTGCCCGCAGATCCAACGTTTCGACGATGACGACACCAGCGCGCAGCAGGGTGTTGTGCACTGGATATCCCGCTTTCTCCGGACCCTGCGGTTCGATGGACAAGTAGTCGATCCCAACGAGCTTCACGCGGTGATCGATGCACCACTTCGCGGCGCTCGCGTTCAGCGTCGTGAAATCGCGCGTGAACTGCGCCTTTGGATCGTTCCACCTTTCGCTATTGCGCGTCTTGAAGAGGAGCCTCTCGGTCCCCGCAGGGATCGCCGCAGCGTCGAGCCACTTGCCGGAAATGTGCTCGGCTCCTTCGTACCCGATCACCCTGCAGGGACCGACGAGCGCATCGAGCGGCAGCTTGTCGACCGTGTTCCCGCCCTCGATGAAGTGGAGCGGCGGGTCGACGTGGGTCCCCGTGTGATCTCCGAACGTGACGATCGAGACGTTGTTCCCATCGCCCCGCGAGATCCGCTTGAGCGGCTCGATCCTTGGGGCGGGCTCGCCGGGCCAGGTGATCATGTCCGGCCTCAGGACGAGGGACACATCGTGGATCCTCATCGCCGCGCAGAATAGTCGCGATGACCATCGCATCGTCTGAGGTCGAGCGCGTCTTCCGCGAGTCGGGTGCGCTGCGCGAGGGACATTTCATCCTCGCGTCGGGTCGCCACTCGTCGCTGTATCTCGAGAAGTTCCAGGTCCTTCAGCATCCCGCGGACACGGAGCGGTTGTGCGGCGCGATCGCATGGTGGGCGCGGTCGGTCGGCGTCGACAGCGTCGCCGGCCCAACGACCGGCGGGATCATCCTCGCCCATGAGGTCGCGCGGCAGCTCGGCGTACGCGCGATCTACGCCGAGCGGCGCGACGGCGCGCCCGGTCGCGAATTCCGCCGCGGATTCGCTATTGCACCCGGCGAGCGTGTGCTCGTCGTCGACGACATCATGACCACGGGCGGATCGGTCCAGGAGACGATCGACGCCGTGCGGTCGGCCGGCGGAGCGGTCGCCGGCGCGGCGGTCCTGGTTGATCGGTCGGGCGGCGAGACACGCAGCGACGTCCCGGTCCACTCCCTTTGGCGCCTCGAGATCCCCTCGTACGCGCCCGCCGAGTGCCCGCTATGCGCGAAAGGCATCCCCGCGACGCATCCCGGCACCACTCCTGCTCCTGCGGTCGTCTCGAGATGAAGGATCTGTACCGTCTTGCGCGGACCGCCGTCTGGCTCGCGTTCTTCGGCGCTATCTATCAGGAGCTCAAGAAGCCGGACGCCGAGCGGACCTGGCACGGAAAGGTCGCGGGCGTCGTGCCCTACGACTTCCGCCTGCCGACCTTCGAGCGCCTCCGCGGGGCCTACTGGAATCCCGAGTCCGAGGAGATCTTCAGCGACCGTGTGTTCGGCGTTGGCTGGGCCGTGAATATCCCGGTGGCAGCGCGAAGGGTGGCGGCGCTGGTGGATCAGTACGCGGACGCGAGCCGTTCGCTCCGCGGGCCGAAGAAGAGGGTTTCCTCGCGCGTATCTGAATGAACGCGGGGAGCTTTTGCTCCAGCGCGTCGTCGGATCCCGCCGGCCCGCCAGCGCGATGCGGAGACCATTCCCAGAGGCCATCGACGGTCAAACCCGCGCGCACGCACGCGTTGACGAGATCCGCCGTCCGATGCGCGTATTCGTACGTCGGCGCGCGGACCTTCACTCGCCCGAAGTCCCATGTCGGGTCGAGCACCGGCACAGGCCGGTCGTTGAAGTACGTCTTTTTTGGCCGCCATCCGGTGCCGGTCCACGACTCGTAAAACAGGAAGGTCACTGGATGCATCGTCGAGAACACGTAGACGCCCCCGGGGGCGAGGACGCGTGACACCTCCGCGATGACGCGCGCTGCGTCCGGAACGAACACGAGCGAGTGCTGGTGAAAGACGATGTCGAACTCGCCGTTCCCAAGCGCGCTCAGGTCGCGCATGTCGGTCCGCAGGTAATCGAGTTCCGTTCCGCGGCTCCGTGCGAGGCGCCGCACCGTCGCGAGCTGCCGTTTCGAGATGTCCACGAGCGTGGTCGCCGCGCCCAGCTCCGCGAACAGGATCGCGTCCCAGCCACCGCCGCCCGCGAGCGAAAGGACGCGCTTTCCTTCGAGATCGAGATGCTCGAGCGTGCCGTTCGTGATCCGATCGAGGAACCGCCGCTTTCCGGCGCGAGTCCGCGGCGGCCTGCCCTGCGGCCGGGTGTAGGGGATGCCCGCTTTCGCGAGCCGCTCCCACATCCGCTCGTTGTGCGCGGCCACTTCGTCCACCGCGACGCGTTTGGGCACGGCGAAATTGTGGCGGCATAGACTCGCACGCGCTCGTGAAGATCGTGGTCACACGGCCGGTCGCGGAAGAGGCGCTCTCGATCCTGCGCTCCAAAGGTGACGTCTCCGTCGGCCCCGGCGAACCGCCGATCCCCACCGCCGACGAGGTCGTGCGACTCATCGCCGACGCCGACGTCGTCTACACCCTTCCGGCGAATCCGGTGAACGGAGACGCGATTCGCGGCGCGAAAAAGCTGCGCATGATCGCCACGATGGGCACGGGCTACGACAACATCGATGTCGCGGCCGCCAAAGAGCGCGGCATCCCGGTGACCTTCGCGCCCGGAATACTCGACGAGACGACGGCCGACGGCGCCTTCGCCCTGCTCCTCGCGACCGCGCGCCGGCTCGGCGAGGCGGAGCGTTTCCTGCGCGCGGGGAAATATCGCGGCTGGACGCCGTTCATGTTCACGGGCCAGGACGTCCACGGCGCGACGCTCGGCATCGTCGGCATGGGCCGGATCGGTCTGGCCGTCGCGCGGCGCGCCCACGGCTTCGCGATGCACATCCTCTATCACGACGCCCGGCGCAATCCCGGTGCGGAGCAGGAGATCGGCGCGACGTACGTCGAGAGCCTCGACGACCTGCTCGCACGGAGCGACTTCGTTTCGCTCCACGTCCCGCTGCTCGCCGAGACGCGCCACCTCATCGATGCGGAGCGCCTCCGCAAGATGAAGCGCACGGCGATCCTCATCAACACTTCGCGCGGTCCGGTCGTCGACGAGAAGGCGCTCGCGCAAGCGTTGAAGGAAGGTGTCATCGCAGGCGCCGGGCTCGACGTGTACGAGCGCGAGCCCGCGGTCGAGCCGGCGTTGCTCGAGCTCGAGAACGCGGTGTTGCTGCCGCACATCGCCTCCGCGTCGGGACGCACGCGAACCCGGATGGCCGTCCGCGCCGCCGAGAACATCCGCGCGTTCATCGACGGCAAACCGCTCCTCGATCCGGTTCCTTGATGGCGACGGCGACGAGCGTCCCGCCGCAGGAGCGGCTGACCTTCTCGAGCGATGCTGAGACGATCGAGGCGGATCTCTACGGAAGGCTGCCCGCGGCGCGCGTCGCCATCCTGGTTCATGGGCAGAACTGGGACGCATCGGGTTGGCGAGGCGTTGCGCCTCTCTTCGTCGCGCGTGGCGTGGCCGCTCTCGCGGTGAATCTGCGCGGCTACGCGGGATCGACCGGAAAGACGAACCGCTATCGGCCGGACAAGCCGTGGACTCCGGTGGCCGATCTCCGCGCCGCCAAAGCGAACCTCCGCGCGCGCGGCGTGAAAGAGATCGCCCTCGTCGGGTCGTCGATGGGCGGGAGCGCCGTCCTCGCCTCGAGCTTTGAGGGCGATATCGAATGCGTGGTCGCGATCTCGGCTCCCGTGGGGGCGGTCCCCGACGAGCTTTCCAAGAAGATCACCGGCCGCAAGCTGTTCGTGTGCGCGGACCGCGACTCGATCCGCGCGACGCCGAACGTCCTTGCGTGCTTCACCGCTGCGAGCGCGCCGAAGAAGCTCGTGCTCTTCGGCGGGCGCGAACACTCGCGTGCCATGTTCAGCGCGCCATATGGCGACGAGGCGCTTGGTGAGATCGTGGAGTTCGTATGCCGGCGCGGGTGAATCCTGACGTCCCAGGCGAGCCCCGGCTTCTCCGCAAGGTGGGCAAGCGGATTCGCGAGCTTCGTGAAAAGAGGGGACTCACGATGGCCGAGCTCGGTGCGAGCCCGAAGGGCGTCGTGTACTTCCAGCGCCAGTACGTGTGGAAGATGGAGACCGGCCGCGTCGCGCCGTCTCTCTCGGCTCTCGCGCATTTCGCTAAGCGCTTGGACGTTCCCCTGGCTGACCTTCTGCGCGGGATATAGCGCTCGCTTCTGAGCCTGTCGCTGGCGGCCCGTCGCGTGCAGTGACACCATCTCCAGAGATGCAGCCCCGGCTAAATCGACGCGTCCTCGTCATCGAGGACGACAACGACATCCGCAGACTGATCACCGAGGCCCTCACCAACGCTGGGCTCGACGTTGTGGCGGCGATCGATGCCCGTCAGGCCCTGCGAACGGCTCTCGCGCGGAAGCCTGCCGCCGTCGTCCTGGACATCGGTCTACCGGATCAGGACGGAACGCAGTTCGTCGCGCGGTGGCGCGAGCGGCGACCCGATGCGACCGAAGTGCCGATCGTCATCGTGAGCGGGCGCGCCGATCGCAGAGAGATCGCGAGCCTCCTCGGCGCGGCGTACGTCTGCGGGAAGCCGTTCATAGTCGACGAGCTTGTCGGCGAGGTGGAGCGCGCAGTCCTGAACTAGTGAGCCCGCCGGGATTCGAACCCGGAACCAAGGGATTAAAAGTCCCCTGCTCTACCGTTGAGCTACGGGCCCGCGGAGTGCATCAAGTTTAGGCGCGCATACTCCCGCGAGTGCCGCTCGTGTTCGCCTGCATCGCGCCTCACGGATCGATCGCGGTCCCCGAAGCGAAGCCCAAGGACCGACCATCGCTCGCGAACGCCACCACCGCCGGGATGCAGGAGCTCGGCCGCCGCTTCAGCGCAGCGGAGCCAGATGTCTCGATCGTGCTGACCCCCCACAACATCCACGTCGAGGGCGCCATGGCCGTGATCGACGCCGCTGCGGTGGCAGGAGATCTCGTGCAGTGGGGAAGCCCGATCTCGCTGCGCATCCCCGTCGACCGCCAGCTCGCGCTGTCAGTCCGCGACGCCATCCGGGAAGCGGGGATTCCCGTCGTTGCAGTGAGCTACGGCGGAAACGATCCAGCCACCGCCGTTTTCCCGATGGACTGGGCCGTGCTGATCCCAGCGCACTTCATGGGCGGTCGCTCGGCGCCGCAGGTGCCGGTCGCCGTCGTCGCCCCCGCGCGGGATCTCGCCGATGACGTGCACGTTCGAGCGGGCGAGGCGATCGGACGCGCCGCAGCCGCGTCGCGAAAGCGCGTGGCGCTCATCGCGAGCTGCGATCACGGTCACGGTCACGACGCGAAAGGGCCCTACGGATTTACGCCGAAGTCGAAGGAGTTCGACGAGGCGGTGGTGAGCTTGATCCGCGACGGCGATGGCGTGCGTTTCTCGCGTCTCGGATCGGCGTTCGCTCGCGAAGCAAAGGCCGATAGTTACTGGCAGATGCTCATGCTCGAGGGTGCGCTCGGACACGACGGTTGGCGGGGTGAGCTCCTCTCGTATGAAGCGCCGACATATTTCGGAATGCTCTGCGCCGCTTACGCGCAAGGAGCGACCTAGCGCTCGCCGGACCTCCTCCGCAGGTAGAGAGGCTACCTAGACTCGCCTCCAGTGACCGCGCTCGAGCTCGTCTCCCTGCTAACGCAGGCGATCTTCGTTTTGATCTTCCTGTTAGTCGGGTGGAGCGTGCTGCGCCGTCCGACGAGGACGAGCGTGGACATCGCGCTTTTCTTCGGAGCGATCGCGATAGCCATCGTCGAATCCCGGGTCGTGACGACGTTCCGACTCCCGCAAGTGGAGCTCATCAGCGACGTCGTCGCGCTGTTGGTGATCGCGATGCCGTACTTGCTGCTTCGACTGGTCGACGACTTCTCGGATGTCCCCATCGTGATCGTGCGCCTGGCCGAGATCGGCTTGCTGCTTTCGGCCGCTGCGTTCATCGCGACCGAAGGAACGATCCCGCCGCCGCTACTTCTGCCGGTCGTCGTCTACTTCGCCGCCCTTTCGACCTACTGCGCCATCGCATTCATTCGCGCAGCAGGGCGGTCCACGGGCGTCACCCGGCGCCGCCTGCAGGCGGTGGCGGCCGGGACGCTCTTGCTCGGCATCGCCATCCTCGCCGCGGGCTTCACGCCGCTGCTGCCGGCGTCGCTCGCAGGTCTTCCGAACGGGCTGACCCAGGTTCTGGCGCTCTCGTCCGCGATCGCGTACTTCGTCGGGTTCGCGCCGCCGCAAATCCTTCGTCGCGCCTGGCAGGAGCCGGAGCTGCGCGCGTTCCTACGACGTGCGGCTAGCCTGCCGCGCCTGCCGGACACACCGTCGATCGTCCGCGCGCTGCAAGACGGGGCAGCCTCGACCCTCGGCGCGCGTGCGACGATCGGCCTCATCGACCTGGAGACGAACACCCTGCGCTTTCAGGATCCGCACGGCGTCCTGCCGAACGAGATCGGTCCGAGCGATTACCTCGCGTGGCGGACCTTCGAAACGCAACGGCCCGGGTACTACCCCGATGCGGCGCGCGCGCACCCCGCGCTTGCTTCGGCGTACCGCGCGCACGGCGTCCGGTCGTTGCTCATCGCCCCGATCTCGGCTGCGGATAAGCGTCTCGGTGCGCTGGAGGCCTACACCAACCACGAGCCCGTCTTCAGCGAGGACGACCTCGATCTGGTCCGGCTGCTCGCGGATCAGGCGGCCGTCATCCTCGAGAGCCGCGCACTCATCGACGAGGCGGCGCGCGTGCGAGCTCACGAGGAAGCGGCGCGTCTCAAGGAAGACTTCATCTCGGCGGCGGCGCACGATCTGAAAACGCCGCTCACGACCCTCGTCGCGCAGGCGCAGTTCCTGGAGCGTCGCGCCGAGACGGAGCCCTCGGCGCCGGCCGATCTGCCCGGTCTCCGGCGGATCGTGCGCGAGGGCAGGCGGCTCTCGTCGCTCGTGCTGGAGCTTCTCGACGCATCGCGGCTCGAGCAGGGGACGCTCGTCGGCGAGCGTGAGCCGGTCGACCTCGTCGAGCTCGCACGCGAGGTTGCCCGCCACGACAGCTATGACGGCCACCGCATCACCGTCGCGGCAGACGCGCCGGTCGTCGGCAGCTACGACCTGCGCCGGATCGGTCAGGTCCTGGAGAACCTCGTCGAGAACGCGGTCAAGTACAGTCCCGAAGGCAGCGAGGTCCGGGTCGCCATCGCGCAGCGGAACGGCGAGGCGTTCATCGATGTGACCGACCAGGGCATCGGAATACCGGCTGCGGATCTGCCGCAGATCTTCCAGCGGTTCCATCGCGGCTCGAACGTCGACGACCGTCGGTTCGCCGGCATGGGGCTCGGCCTCTTTATTTCCAAGGGCATCGTGGAGCAACATGGCGGTCGAGTGTCGGTAGAGAGTCGGGTGGGCGCGGGCAGCACGTTCCATGTCGTCCTTCCTTTGGAGGCCGGGCGCTGAGCCGGGTCCTCGTGGTGGACGACGATCCATCGATCGTCGCGGTCGTGTCCGACATCCTGATCGCCGAGGGCCACGAGGTCGTGTCCGCGGAGAACGGCGCCGAGGCGCTCGCCAAGGTGAACGGCGAGGAGCTTGTCCTGCTCGACATGCGGATGCCCGTGCTCGACGGCTGGGGATTCGCCCGTGAGTTCCGCGCTTCCGGAAAGCGCTCTCCGATCGTCGTGATGACGGCGGCGGAGAACGCGCGCCGCTGGGCCGAAGAGATCGGCGCCGAGGGTTACCTCGCCAAGCCGTTCGAGATCGACGCCCTCATCGCCGCCGTGGAGCGGTACGCCACAGGAACGCACTGACCAGGGCGCCAGCCGCGAGCGCGCCGAGCGCCGCCACACGGATGACCTCGAGCTGCCCCTGGAATGCAAACCACGGCGG
>Ga0307277_10000246_pt1 | contig 18904 bp, 21 predicted proteins | sample ER_DNA_116_FD_194473 | JGI IMG/M metagenome (GOLD analysis project Ga0307277, IMG submission 194473) | Bulk soil microbial communities from the East River watershed near Crested Butte, Colorado, United States - ER_DNA_116 | ecosystem: Environmental > Terrestrial > Soil > Floodplain | place...
CGTCACTTAAGAGCAAAGGGCTGGCCCCGCAGACGAATCGCGTTCGCCTAAAGCTCCTCGCCTCGCGCGCGCAAGCGCGTCGGTGTCTTATGCGGGCTTAGGGCCGGATTCTGAGAGCAGAGCCAGTGCTACCCACTGTACTCCTCTCAGCACCGGCCCGCTCCCCAAAAGACTAGGCAGGGACCGGCCTTGACGCCCCTCCGAAGCCGACCACACTTCGATTCGGGGGGTGGTCGGCCTGCGGCAGTCTCGGCGTCGTCCTTGGGGCATCAAGATTCAGTTCAGCGACTCTTCGATGGGCGAGGACCTTGCCGAGTTCCTCCGTGGCCTCTGTTTTGAGGTCGCGGCCTCCGGCGAGCGGACGCTCGAGGCTCGCTTTAGCGAACCGATTCCTGTTGACGATGCGGCAGCGCGTCTTGAGCTGGATCTCTATCTGCGCGTCTGGGAGGCGATGAATCCCGGCGCCTGGGCAGCCCGAGTGCGCTCCTAGACCGCCGCTTCCAGAACGAACGGAACACATAGTCCGCGAGGCGGTGCATGGCGAAGACCCGTTTCGGACTTGCGGCTCCATACACCCGAGGCGGGCTTCATCCTTTCAGCGGCAAATCCAACTCGAGGCGGCCGCGCTAGACTCGAACCACCCAACGCTCGCCGACCTCTTTGACCTTTCTCCCGGCCAATCTGGCCGAGGGGCAGGAAGGAGAGGGCTGTGGAGGCCGAAAGCCAGAAGCAGGGCGTTTCCCGGACTGCGAACGACCGGACCTACAATCCGCTGTGGGCGGTCGCGGCGGAGGGCGGAGCTTTCCTGTGTGAATGCAGCCGTTCGTCCTGCACCGAACGGATCGCGCTGACTCCCTCGGAGTACGTGCGACTGCGCGAATGGCATGATTTCGTCTTCGCGGACGGCCACGAGCGGCCGCTCCTCTAGCTGCTTCGAGCGGAACGCGAGGCCGAAGCCCACCGTCATCCCCTAAGGGCCCCGGCCTCGCTCCGATGAGATCGACCATAAAAGCCGAGTTGGCGAGCGCTAAAAGGGGCAAGTTCACGAGATTCGGCTGTCAAGCACGCATTTTCGAGGTCGAGGGCCCCACTCCGAACGGCTAGGCAAAAAACTACGGACGACGGTCGCGCCCTCGATCAGCATGGGAGACGCTTTTAGGCATGGACGTGGCGGGCGCACGCGCGCTTGCTCGGCGGATCGCCGAAGGCAAGCCCGTTGACGACACCGAGTCGGAAGCGCCGCCGCCCCTGGACCTGCCGGCGATCGAGCCTCCGCCGCTTCCCCCTGCGGCAGACACGCCTGAAATCGACGTCGTCTACTTCCATCCACGGGCCCAACCCGGCAGGCAGCGCCCCTGGGTCTTCGTGCGTCGCGCCGACGGACGTCTTCGCCGAGCCCGCTGAGGCGGAGGAGGGCCGCCCAGGCGGTTGTTACCATGGCCTCTCACGGAGAAGTGGCCGAGTGGCTGAAGGCGGCGCCCTGCTAAGGCGTTAAGGGGGTAATAACCTCCTTCGAGGGTTCGAATCCCTCCTTCTCCGCTTCGTCTCGGAGTGCGGCGCGAGGGGTAGCGATGGACTCTCCTCTGACAACGACAGCACGAGACCAGGGATCGCTCCTCGAGGCGATCCTCACCAGCGTCGGCGACGGGATCATCGTCTTCGGCCGGGACGGCCAGCTCCGGTACGCGAACGAGCCGGCGGCGCGAGCGCTCGGCGCCACTTCGATGGACGAGCTCCTGGCGACCCCGCTCGGAGAGATCGTCGAGCGCTTCGACGTCATGGACGAGGAGGGCAATCCCTTCCCAGAGAGCAGGCTCCCCGGACGCCTCGCCCTACTGGGTGAGGAGTCTCCTCCCTCGGTGACGCTGCGGTTCCGCATTCGCGCAACCGGCGAAGAGCGCTGGTCGATCGCTTCCGCTCGTCCGCTGCGGGACGCGGACGGAAACGTCGAGGCAGCGCTCTCGATCTTCCGAGACATCACCCACCTGAAGAAAGCCGAGGAGGCTCAGCGCTTCCTGGCCGAGGCGACCGACATCCTCAACCGCTCTCTCCATCTCGACGAGATGCTCACGAGCTTCGCGCACCTCGCGGTTCCAACCCTCGCCGACTGGTGCGTCGTCCACCGAATCGGCCCGGACGGCGCCGTCCAGCCGCTCGTGCTGGCGCATGCGAACCCGGAGAAGGTGCGTTGGGCGGAGGAGCTCGGCGACCGCTGGCCGCCGGATCCGAACGAGACCACCGGCATCGCCGGAGTCCTGCGTTCCGGGAGCAGCGAGCTGTATCCGGAGATCACGGACGAGATGCTGGTGGCCGCTGCGCGCGACGACCACCACCTCGAGGTCCTGCGCAGCCTGGCGATGAAGTCCGTCATGACAGTCCCCATTCCGGGCCGGGACGGTGTCTTCGGCACGATGACGTTCGTCGCCTCGGAATCCGGGCGGCGCTACGACGAGAGGGACCTCGAGCTCGTCCAGGAGCTCGCGCAGCGCGCGGGCTTCGCGGTCGAGAACGCCCGGGTCTTCGCCGAGGCCGAGGATCGTGCCCACGCGTCGCTCGTCCTGTCCCACGTCGACGACGGCGTCTTCCTCGTCGACCGCGAGGGTGTCATTCGGCTCTGGAACCGCGCTGCCGAGACCATCACGGGTCTCTCCGCGCGGCAGGTCATCGGCCATCAGCTCCGGGACGCGATTCCCGGCTGGACCGCTGTGGAAGCGCTGGTCCCCGTCGGCGCGACCCCGGGGGCGGGCGATAACCCGGTCCAGGCGGTGCCGCTCGACCTCGGCAACGGCGAGATCTGGGTCTCGCTCTCGGGCGTCGGCTTCGAGGAGGGAACGGTGTACGCCTTCCGCGACCTGACCGCCGAGCGCCGCGTGGACGAGATGAAGGCGGACTTCCTCGCCACGGCCTCCCACGAGCTGCGTACTCCGGTCGCTGCCGTCTACGGCGCGGCGATGACGCTCATGCGCACGGACTACGTCATCGGCGACGAGGCGCGCACCCGGCTCCTCGAGATCATTGCGAGCGAGTCCGACCGGCTGACGCGGATCGTCGACGACGTCCTCTGGGCCAGCCGGGTGGATTCCGGACGCCTCACGCTTGCGATCGACCGCGTCGACGCGGCACAGCTCGCTATCGGCATCGTCTCCGCCGCGCGGGCGCACCTCCCCCCCGGCGTGAAGATCACGTTCGAGGCACCCGAGTCGTCCCCAGCAGTTGCGGGCGATCCCGACAAGGTGCGCCAGGTGCTTGCCAACCTGCTCGACAACGCCGTCAAGTACTCGCCCGACGGCGGCGAGGTCGAGCTGCGCCTGGACGCCCAGGAGGGCCGCATGCGCTTCTCCATCCGCGATGAAGGCCTCGGCATCCCTCCGGCGGAGCAGGCGCGGATCTTCGAGAAGTTTTACCGGCTCGATCCGCAGCTGACCCGGGGCGTGGGCGGCACGGGCCTCGGGCTCTACATCTGCCGAGAGCTCGTGCGCCGCATGGGGGGGCGGATCTGGGTCGCCTCGGGCGAAGGCCCGGGCTCGACGTTCTTCTTCGAGCTGCCGCTGAGCGAGCCGTGACGAGCCGGGACGACGGCGTCTTCGTGGCGCGCGCAGGGGAGGAGAACTGGGAGTACGACGCAGAGACCGGCGGGCTTGTCCACCTGGTTCGTTTCGACGATCGGATCCAGGCCGGGCTCTGGAGACCCGGCGAGGCGGCTGGCAAGCAGATCGAGGTCGAGCTCATGGCCGACGAGACCTTCCTCGTGCTGGCGGGGTCGGGCACGCTGCGGATCGACGGTCGTGAGGAGCTCGAGCTTCGCCCCGGGGACATGATCTCGCTGGACAAGGGTGCGAAGACGGTCTGGGTCGTGGACGAGGATTTCAAAGAGTTCTGGGTCTACAGCGGCTTCTGAGGGCGGAAAAGCCCCTCGCTACACTGTCGCGACCGCGTCATCCGGAGGGGTGGCAGAGCGGACGAATGCGGCGGTCTCGAAAACCGTTATCCGTCGTTAGGCGGATCGAGGGTTCGAATCCCTCCCCCTCCGCTCCACCAGGCGGGTTTTTCGTTCGGGTATGGCGTTCGGTTGTGAGTGCGTGCGATCTCCTGCTCACATTGCGCTTTCTAGCGGTGTTCGGGTCACGATCGGTTCGGGCGAGGTGGTCTTGCTCCGTCTTAGCCAGAGCCCGGCCACGATCAGCCACACCGGAACGAGGATGAAACCGAAGAAGCCGATGGGCGTTAGGAGTGATGCTCCGATGACGATCGTCGCCCATGCAAGCGGGGTCGGGAGCATCCGATTGCGGCGGGCACCGAGGCCTGTCGCGAGCAGCATCGCTGCGAAGGCCGCGTTCCACGCTAGCCAGTCGTAGGAGTGGAGCTGGTTGAGCGTGTAGACGGTCTCCCGCTGGCCTTCGTGCGCCGCGTTCGTCATCGCCCCTTCGAGCATCCCGACCAGCGCAAAAGCCGCAGCTGCGAGAAGTGCGCCGCCGAAGGCGACCGAGCCGTGGCCGGCGTCGCCACTTCCCTGCGCGAGGCGACGCCGCAGGCCCGCCCCGAAGAAGAGAAGCAGGAAGGCGATCAGGGGCGCGACCAGTAGGGCGACGATCTGGTGCTGGCCATGATTGTCCTGCCAGTAGGAGAACGTCTCGGCCGGAGCGGTCTCGCTGCTCGGGTCGTTCCACAGCAGCACAAGACCGACGAAGAACAAGAGTCCTGCCAGCACTCCGGCGAGCGGCAGGAAACGGTCGAAGCGATCGGACACCATTCGATCCTCTCGTGGGGGTCGAGCCCACGCTAGGCTGGACACGGCTCACCGTCGTCGTGACGGGCACTGAGATGTGCCTCGGTGCCAGTACGGGATCTCAGACGGCGGAAGCGCGCAGGTACGCCAGGACAGCAAGCACCCGCCGGTGATCGTCCCCGCTGATCGGAAGGCCGAGCTTGCCAAGGATCGAGCGGACGTGGGTCTCGACAGTTCTCTCCGTTAGCCAGGGCCGCTTCGCAATCGCTGCGTTCGTTCGCCCCTCGGCCATCAGCGCCAGCACCTCCCGCTCACGCGGCGTCAACTCGGAGAGCATGTCTTCATGCGGCTGAGGCGAGAGGAGCGTGGCGACTACCTCCGGATCGAGCGCCGACCCCCCCTCGGAAACTCGCCGAGCAGCGTCGAGGAAATCGTCAACGTCGAGCACACGGTGCTTGAGCAGATACCCGAAGCCCCCTGCACCTACTAGCTCCAGCGTGTGGCGGGTCTCCACATGCTGCGAGAGGACGAGGACAGCTGTATGCGGGTGTGCCCGACGGATGTCAGCCGCGGCGCGCATGCCCTCGTCCTCGTAGTCGGGCGGCATGCGAACGTCCACGATCGCGAGGTCCGGCTCGTGCTCGGCAACGACGGCCATCAACGCCTGGGCATCCCCTACGCGCGCGACGATCTCGTGCCCGGCATCCTCGAGCAGCCCGGCGAGTCCCTCCCTGAGCAGGACAGTGTCCTCAGCAATCACGATCCGCAAGGAATCTCCACCTCGATCCGCGTGCCCGCGCCTACGGGGCTGTGAACGAGCAGCGTGCCTCCCTGCGCCTCGACCCGGTCGCTCAGACCCACGAGTCCAGTCCCCCCAACCAGCGTGGCTCCGCCACCACCATCGTCCAGGACCACCAGCCGCAGCGCCCCATTCGCAACCATCGCCTCGACGCGGACGTGTGACGGCGACCCGTGCTTGACCGCGTTCGTCACCGCTTCGCACACGACGAAATAGGCGGCCGCCTCCACCGCTTCAGGAAGCCGCTCGTCGGTCGCCTTCACATCGACCCGGACAGGTGAGGCGCGCGCGAGATCGGCAAGCGCCGCCGCGAGCCCTTCGTCCAGCCGTGGCGGCCGCACGCCTGCGGCGATCGTGCGCAGATCTTCGATCGCCCGCCCTACCTCGTCGACCGCCGACCCGAGTGCGGGGCCAAGGATCTGCGCCTCCCTAGGCAGCGAGCGCTGCAATCGTCTCAGCACGATCCCGAGCGTCACAAGCCGCTGCTGGGCGCCGTCGTGCAGGTCGCGCTCGAGCCGCCGCCGCTCCTCGTAGCCAGCCCGCACGACCCGCCCCCTCGACTCCTCCACCTCGGCAAGCTGGATACGCACCTCGACCCGGAGTCGCGCAATCTCAATCGCCAGGCTCGCAGCGCCGAGGACACTGCGGAGCAGATCGGGGCGCGCAAGCAAGGCGCGGTTGTGCCGGAGGAGCCCGATCTCCTGACCCCGATGCTTCACCTTCGTCGCCGACCGATCGTCGCCGGTCGGGTTCATGACGACCGTCCCGAGGCGATCGGCGTAGACGTCGCTCGCGGGCAGCCGAAAGAGCAACTCGGCGCTCGGGTCGCGAAGGGCTGCGGCTAGCACAACACCAACGTCCTCGGGCTCACGACGCCCTTCACCGACGTCGTCGGCAAACGCGCGTACGCGTTGCAACCCCTCGTAGCGAATGCGGTTGAATCGCCAATCCACCGCAGCCTGAGCCCGCCCTCGCAGCGTTCCGAAAGTAACGGTGACAGTAAGGACGGCGAGCGCCGTCACCCAAGTCGAACCCCGACCGAAGGCCACGCCCGCGAGGAGCGAGACGAGGGCGTACACCAGGCCGAGTGAGGCGCTCAGAACGCTGTAGACGAGCGTCCGGTTGATCAGCCGATCGATGTCGTACAACCGGTAGCGCGTCACGGCCACACCGACCGCGATCGCCACCGCAACCTCCATCCCGAGCAGAAACGCGACCACGGCATCGCCGGTGCCGGCATCGCCGAACACGAGGCTCCAGACGAGGAACCAGACGACCCCCAGTGGGATCAGTAGCGCCGCATAGGCCAGCCAGAGCATCTGTAGGCGCTCGACCCCCAGTGAGCGTCGGTAGCGAACCCGGATCGCGGCCGCGCCGATGAACAGACTCGCGAAAACAGACAGCCACGCCAACGGCCGTAGAAACCCGACCGTCTCCGGCAGCCGAAGCGGAAACGGATTCGCCACGTCCGAGAACGGCTCCTCGAGCATGTCCGACAACACCAACACCAGCACGAGGAGCGTCATCGAGCCGACCGCGAAGAGCGCGTACGGCCGCCACCGCCGTGACGGAAGCCGGCCGTCCGGGAACACGAAGGCGACCGCCAGGGGCCAGGCAAAGAAGATCGGCCACAGCGAAGACACCAGGGCGGCCCAAGAGCCGCCGGGAAGCGACCCGGGATGCGCATCGAGCGCCACCCACGCATACGGAGACGCCGCGAGCACAACCGCAAGCGACAGTGCGCCGACGACGAGGATCCATCCGATCGGGTTGCGGGCCTGCCGCCCCACGATCATTGCGCCCACCACGGCAGGCGCCGAGACGGCAGCGATGAGAAACGGGTACAACCACACGGAGCCGGACTCGGGAAGGTGCTCCTGGGCAGCGATCCGGTCGAGCAGCAGCCCTCCCGCGACCACCGCCAGCGCCGCGAGCGCCAGACACCAGGCAATCACACGCGGCGCAGACCGCACTCCCCTATTCTCGTGCAGCGGTGGAGGCTTGGCCACAGTGCTGCCACCGAACCGCCGATCCAACTCCGATGGTCGGCTCTACGACACTTGGGCATTCGCCGCCCGACCCGTCTGAGATCATCGGCGCATGACTGAGATCGCAGGCACTTCAACCGCGCGCGCTCGCGGGCCCGTCGGCGAGACCCGCTCGATCGGGCTCTCGATCCTCTGGTTCATCATCACTCTTGGCTTCTACAGCTGGTACTGGGTCTACAAGACGCAGGAGGAGGTCAAGCAGTACTCCGGAAACGGCCTCGGCGGTGTCCTCGGCCTCGTCATCTGGATTCTCATCGCGCCGGTGACGTTCTTCGTCGTCCCCTCCGAGGTGAGATGGATGTACGAAGACCTCGATGGCGGCACGAGCCCGGTTCGCGGAATCTACGGGCTCTGGATCCTCCTCCCCCTCATCGGACCGATCATCTGGTTCGTGCAGGTGCAGGGAGCGCTCAACCGCTACTGGGAGTCGAAGGGCGCCTCGCCCGCGTAGCGACTAGCCGGCCACGAACTCGGCGAGGCGGTCGGCTTCCTCGTCGAGCTGCTTCCTGACGCCGCTCGGCAAGCGCCCGAAAGGCTGGAGCCTCACCTTGCCGCGCTCGATCTTCCAGGAGCCCGCCACCTGACCGTCGACAAGGAACGCCGAGAGCGAGTGGGGCGTGGCCGTGTTGAATACCTTCGCGCGGTGCGTCTCGGGGAGGATCTGAGTGCGGCGAGCGTGGGCGAGGAGCGTTGCGTCCCAGGTGGGAAGCAAGCGAGGCGGCGCTGGTGTCTCCGGGTCGGGACGGGGCGCCCGCGGGAGATCGAGGAGCTCGGCGCCGTCTTCGGCGCGGAAGCGGCGAAGCGACAGCTTCTCCGCCACCCGCTCCAGCGATCTGGCCGGGAGACCGGCCCAGTTGGCCGCGTCCTTCAGGGTGGCCGGCCCAAAGGCGCCGAGATAGCGCCGGAGCAGATGCTCGAGACCGTCCTCCGCGGTGGCATCCCCGGGGCCCAAACGGCTCTCCGCAGTTGCGTAGAAGTCTCCGCGCGGCCGCTCCCAGGTGCCCGACGGCGGCACGCGCACGAGATCGATCCACATCCCGACGCCGTTCCACGTCGCGCTGTCCAGCCGTAGCTCCTCCACGAGCTCGCGCCGCCAGCGGGGGCCTTCGGCGAGGGCCGATGCGACCTTGCGAGCGACCGCAGGCATCTTCTTCACGTCCACACGGCGCGCGTGCGACTTCATCCAGGACTCGCGACGCGGACCGCGGATGCCTTCCGTGAAGAGCCAGTAGTCGCGCTTGGAGACCATGTGGATCGTGATCCTCATGGCGGTGCCGTGAGCCACACTCCCGCGTTCGAGCGCGCGCGTGAGCGAGTCGCGCTCGAACCCTTCGAGCCGCGTCCAGAGGCCGATGTAGCCGGAGCGCGCGTCCTGGGTCTGCAGGCCGCCCACCCGCTCGAGAGCCCGAGGGATCGCGAGTTGCACGCGCTCGAGCAGGAGCTGGCGCGCGAGGAGCGCGCGGTTCAATTCATGTTCAGTGAGCACACGCTCGGCCACGGCCGAAGTCATACATGGCGTCCGCATTGGCGGGTAGACCTCCGCCGTGACCGGCGACCAGACACGCACGAAGGAGGAGCTCGATCAGGAATGGAGCGAGCTCGTCGAGGAGCATCGCCTCGCCATGCCGGGGACACAGGTGCTGTTCGCGTTCCTCCTCATCCTCCCGTTCCAGCAACGCTTCGAGGAGTTGAGCGAGCAGCAGACCTACGTCTATTACTCGGCGCTCCTCTGCGCGGCGGTCGCGATCGTGCTGCTGATCGCACCGACCGCCGCCCACCGAATGCTCTGGCGCCACGGCGACAAGGAAGCGCTCCTGCGCACCTCGACGCTGACCGCGCTCGCCGCAACGGCCTTCGTCGCCGCCGGGATGACCGCATCCGTGTACCTGATCACCGACTTCCTCTTCGGCGAGCCTGCGACGGCAGTCGTGACCTCGATCCTCGCCGGGCTGTTCGTGGGCTTCTGGTACGGCTTTCCGCTCGCGCGGCGCCTCCGAGCACGGGGGCCGGTCTAGCCGGCCAGGTAGGCGAGAACCGCCAGGACGCGCCGTCCTTGAGCAGGTAGCCGAACCCTTCCGGGCTCTCGCTGAAGAGCTTCAGCGCGTGCCGTGGCTCGACCACCTGGGAGAGGAGCAGGATGCCACCTCCGGCTGTTCGGCCCGAATCTCCTCGGCGGCCTGGGCGCCCTCGTCGGTCTGCGTCGGCGGCATACGGATGTCGACGATCGCCACGTCGGGTTTCTCCCGCCGGACAGCGGCGCGGAGGCCGAAGCGTTGTCCACCTGGGCAACCACTTCACATTCGGCCTCGATCATGACGCGCCCCACAGATCGACGGGGCGCGTCGAGGACATCAGGACGCCAGCACGCCTGCACGAACGAGCTCGCGGCGAAGAGCCTCGAGCGCTCGTTCCAGCCGAGCACGGTTGGAGGGCGAGTTGAGCCAGCCGCTGGCTCCCGAGGGATGAGGGAGCGGAATCGCGGTGGCGCTTCCGAGCTCGAACCGGTGGCCCACGCAGTCGTCGAGCCGGGCGATCCCGAGCAATCGCCTGGCGGCCAGCACGCCGACGGGAACGATCACCCGAGGGTCGAGCAACCGGAGCTCCCACTCGAGCCAGAGCCGGCAAAGCTCGAGCTCGGGCGGCGTCGGCGGCCGATCGCCGCGGCCGGAGGCATGGCGTCCCGGATAGCAGCGCGTCACCGACGCGCAGTAGAAGAGGCGGTAGAACTCCCCCTCGTCGAGCTCGAGCCAGCGACGCAGCGTCTGGCCGGCGCGACCGCGCCACGGCCGGCGCTCCTCCCCTTCGACGACTCCCGGCGCCTGCCCGACGATCATGGCACGCTGACCTGGCCTGCCTTCGAAGACAGGCAGCGACTCGAGCGGGAACCCTGCCTCGGCGCACGCGCGGCAGACGCGGTTGTCCCGCTGCAGCGAGGTCAGCGAGCGGTAGAAGCGCTTGCGCTCGACGAGACTCCGCTCGACTAGCTAGGCGCCGCGCTTGCGATTCACGGCGGCGAGAAGCTGCCGCTTGTTCATGCGCGAGCGTCCCTTGATGTTGAGGCGCTTCGCCTGGTTGTAGAGCTGCTCCTTGGTCTGGCCTCGCGGGCCGCTGCGATGCGAGCGAATCCCGCCGCGCCTGCCCGACGAAATGTCCTTCGTCGAGCTTCGCGAGGCGGTTCTGCTCTCGCCGTGCCGCGCGCGCTCCTTGTTGACCGTTCGCGCCGCGATCTCCTCGGCCCGGTCCTCGGACGCGCCGCTCTGCTTCTCGCTCTGCTTGATGTGCTCGTACTGGCGGGCGCGCTTGGTGCCCTTTTCCACTCCACGAGGTGGCATCGAAACCCCTTTCCGTGCGGTTTCTCAGCTTGTACCGCGCCGCGAGATGACTAAACGCAGGCGCTACGATGGTCGCTGCGCGGAGAGGTGTCCGAGCTGGCCTAAGGAGCGCGACTGGAAATCGCGTACCCGGCGAAAGTTGGGTCGCGGGTTCGAATCCCGCCCTCTCCGCCTACGCCTGGACCTTCTGGCCGGCGGAGGGCCCAGGCGAGCGGGTTAGGAAGTCGCCTGTGTGAGAAAAGCGACCAGGTCGGCGAGCTGCTGGTCGTCCAGCTGGTCGCCGTACGTCTGGGGCATGATCCCCGCCGAGAAGCCGCTCGCGACCTCGGCGTTCGGATCGACGATCGACTCGTGGATGAAGGCGGCGTCCTTCCCCTTGAGCACGTCGTCGAGATTGGGGCCGACCGTGCCGCTCGCGCTGGCTTCCTGCAGCGTGTGGCAGCTCGCGCAGGGCGGCTGGGCAGACGTGGTGAAGAGCTGCTTGCCCGCGGCGGGATCACCCTTCGCCTCTTCGGTGCTGCTCGTTGCCCCAGGCGTGGTCGACGTGCTCGGCGCCTCCGCCGTAGTCCCCGCCTCTCCACCCTCGGCGAAGTGATGGCTTTCACCGAGCACGGCTACCGCCGTGAGCATCGAGGCGATCAGAAGAGCCGCGATGAGCACGAAGACACGAAGATGACGCCCTGGGAAGTCGGGGTTCCGCCTCGGCACGAGCAAGGAGACGACGAGGCTGAAGCCGACGAGGACCGCGGCGACGATCGTGAGGATGACGTCGTTCCGGCTCACGAGGCGCGCATACGATAGCGAGGTGCGCCGCTCAGGTCTCTACATCGTCGCGGTCGCACTCCTCCTCGTCGCTCTCACGCTGGCGCTGCTCAGCGTCGGGGACCGCCCCGGCGCGCTGTCGGACTGGCAGGCCCTGGTACTCGGGGTCACACAGGGACTCACCGAGCTGCTCCCGATCTCGTCGTCGGGTCATCTCATCCTCGTCCCCTGGCTCGCGAACTGGCACTACCTCGAGACGCACGAGGACTTCAACAAGACATTCGACGTCGCCCTCCACCTGGGGACGTTGGCGGCGGTGGTGGTCTATTTCTGGGCGGACGTCGTTCGCTACACGAAGGCCTGGCTGCGCTCCGTGGGCACTCGCTCGATCTCCGGGCCCGACCAGCGAATTGCCTGGTACGTCTTCGCGGCGACGATCCCGGCTGCGCTCGCCGGCGCTTTGGGTGAGGACTTCATCGAGGGGAAGCTCGGCCAGCCGTGGCAGATCGCGATCTTCCTCGCCGTCTTCGGGATCCTGCTCTGGCTCGCGGATCAGCTGCCGGAGCGGATCTCGATTCCGGGCCTTCGCTTCGGCCCCGCGTTTGCGGTCGGGGTCTCCCAGATCCTCGCTCTCATGCCGGGCGTCTCCCGCTCGGGGATCACGATCACGACGGGCCGCGCGGCCGGCCTGAACAGGGACGCCGCAGCGCGCTTCGCGTTCCTGCTTCTGATCCCGATCGTGTTCGGAGCCGTGGTTTACAAGGGCGTCAAGCACGTCCTGCTCGAGTCGTTGCCGCCCGGATCGACGGGCCCGTTCATCGTGGGGACGCTCGCCGCGGCGGGTGTCGGGCTGGTGGCCATCGACCTCCTGCTCGGCTACGTGCGGCGCCACGGATACACGGTCTTCGTGATCTACCGGCTCATTCTGGCGGCGATCATCGTCCTGATCATCGCCACTGGCGCCCGTGGCGCGACGTTCTGACGCTCTACACTCGCCCAAAGGGGACAAGAAGACGGCGAGCATGGCAAGAGACGCACCGCGTGCGGCCCGCGGACACCTCGGGCTAGCGCTCGCGACCGCGGCCCTGGCCCTCCTCCTCGCGATTGTGGCAGCCTGGGCGGCAGGACGACTGCGCGAGCGGAGCGAGACCGACGCGGCCGATGCGCGACTCGCGTCGTCGCTTCGCGCGGCCACAGCCGAGATGCGGACGGAGCTGGATGGCGCAGCTGCCGAGGCTCGTGTCCTGGCCGCTACCCCGGCCGTCGAACGAGCCCTGCAACGCAGCGATCGAGCTGCGCTGCGGCGGCTGGCGGCCGGCCACGACCGCGTAACGTTCGTGCTACCGAACGGCGTCCGGGAAGGCGCGCCGAACGTCAGACTCCGGCGGGCGGTCGTGGTCACCGAGCCACACGGCGCGAAACTCGGCACCGTCTTCGTCGGTGTGCCCGTCGACGCAGCGCTCGTCCGACGGCTCAGAGCGGCGGCGGGGCTCCCGGACGGTGACGCCTTCGCAGTCGCACGCAACGGCCGCTTCGTCACTCGTGCGCCCAAGGGCGACCACCGCTCGATGTCGACGGACCTCGCGGCCGGAACGGATCTTCAGCTCGTCGCTTCGGCCCCGGTGGATCCGATCGCGGATGCCGCCGCCGACACGCGCCGCCGCGTCTTCTTCGCTGTCTTGCTCACGCTCGGTCTCGCCGCGCTCGCCTGGTGGAGCATCGCGCGCCTCGCGAGAGCGCGCTCGCTCGTGACAACCGCGGGCCGAAGACGCTCAGACGATCTGGCCGCGACCTCTCCGAGCCGCCGCGCCAGGGAAGCGGTCGCGCTCGTCGGCGAAGCGCTCGCAGCGACCCACGATCCCGACGCCCTGCTCCCGGTCATCGTTGAGAGCGCGGTCGGAGCGACGGGGGCCGTCGGAGCCCGGCTCGTCAGCGAAGGGGCCGAGCGCGTGCGCGCCGGCGATCCCGAGAGCGGAGGGCCTCCTCTCTCCGTCTCGCTGGGGACCGGAGCCGACCACGTCGGCAGCCTGCTCATCTATCCGCACCCCGACCGCCCATTCGACGAGGACGAGGGGAGACTGGCCCACTGGCTGGCTGCCCAGGCCTCGATCGCGCTCGAGAACGCACGCCTCCACCGGGCGGTCGAGCAGCAGGCGATCACCGACGACCTCACGGGCCTCGCCAACCGCCGGCGCTTCGGAGAGTCCCTGGCCCTCGAGGTGAGCCGGGCCCAGCGCTTCGGCGGCTCGCTCGCGCTCGTGCTGGCCGACCTGGACGACTTCAAGCGCGTCAACGACCTCTACGGTCACCAGGTCGGAGACGACGTGCTGCGCCGCTTCGCGGAGCTCATGCGAGAGAGCGTGCGCGAGTTCGACCTCGCCGTGCGACACGGCGGAGAGGAGTTCGCGATCTTGCTCCCCGAAACGGACATGGAAGGTGGCATGCGACTCGCCGAGCGGTTAGCGGATGCACTTCGCGCGGCGAGGTTCAGCAGCCCCGGCGGCGAAACCTTCGCGGTGACCTCCAGCTTCGGCGTGGCCGCGTTTCCGGACGTGCGCTCGGCCGAGCAGCTGATGCTCACCGCCGACCGAGCTCTCTACCGGGCGAAGAAGGAAGGAAAAAACCGCGTAATTCGCGCGGATTAGCCGTCTTGGCAACGGGAGGCGCCCGGCAGGCCTGTTATAAGCAGTCCGCATGCAGAATTGCCAGATTTGCGGGCGCAGCTACGATCCGCTCGGGTTCCAGGTGGTCGTTCCTGAGCTCGGCCGCGGCTTCGACCGGATCGACTGCGCCAGAAGCGCGCGGGCGCTCGCGGGCCCCGGGAGCCGGATCGCCGCGGTGCCGCTCGTCGCTCTGGCTGCGCCCGTCGCTCTGGCTGCGCCCGTCGCTGCGAGAGCCGCCCTGCCCGCGACGGCGGCCGGCGTCGCCGCGCCGTTCCCTCGTGTGCTCGGAAGCACCGCGGCCACCCTCGGCATTCTCGCCGCAGGCACCGCGGCCGTTGTCCTTCTCTGGATGCACGTGGTCGGCACCGACACGACGAGCTACACGCTCGGACGCCTGACGGCGCCCCCTGCCTTCGGCCACAAGACGGTGCAGGCGCAGATCGCCACCGCACCCCAGGCGGGCCGCGCTGTTGGCACACCCGCGACCGCGCCCGTCGAGAAGCTCGTCGTCCTCGCCAGTCCGACTCTCCGAGCGGCCGGGGGGGCCACCCGGGCCGGCACGGGAGGGCGAGCCGCACCGGCAATCCCCGCGCGCGCGGCGACGGCCCTGTCGAAGCCCGGAAAGGCAACGGGCAAGGGACACCCGAAGCACGGGAAGGGCCAGCAGAAGCCCAAGACGCACGGCCACAAGGGTGGCGGCCACGGCCAGGGTGCTGCGACCGCCCACGGCAACAGCGCCGCTCACGCGCATGGCGGCCAGGGCAAAGGCAAGAACAAGCACTAGAACCGCCGTACCGCGCCGGTTGTAGTAGGGCCGATGAGACTGCGAAACGCCGTCGCGAGCCTCGCCCTGCTCGCGCTCGCCGGGTGCGGGGACGGCCCGGGCGAGCCTACAGGCGAGCTCCTGCCGGACCTCGACCAGGTGGCCCCGGCCGCGCTCTCCGTCGTCGAGAAGGACGGGCGGGAGCGCCTCGTCTTCCTCTCCTCGGTCGAGAACGTCGGCGCCGGCCCGCTGCTCGTCAGCGGCCGCAGGGAGAGCGTGAGCGAGCCCGAGATGAGGGCGACGCAGCTCATCCGCCAGTCGGACGGGTCGACGGAGCCGTTCCCGCTCCACGCTCGCCTACGCTTCGTCGTCTCCGAGACGCATCGGCACTGGCACCTGCTCGACTTCGAGCGCTATGAGCTCCGCAACGAAGCCGGGCACACCCTCGGACGAGATCACAAGACCGGCTTTTGCCTCGGAGATCGTTACGACGCCCACGCGAGCACGCGGCTGCCCGGGGAGCCGGCGCGCGCGGTGTGGACGCAGGAGTGCGGCCGCGGCCAGACGGGACGTCTCCGAATCCTCGAAGGCCTCTCCCCCGGCTTCGGAGACGACTACGTGCCGCTCCTCGAAGGCCAGTACATCGATGTGACTGGCGTGGGTCCCGGGCGCTACCTGCTCGTCCATCGCGTCAACGCCGACCGCGACATCCGGGAGGAGAGCTACGCCAACGACGCCGCGTCGGTGCTCCTCGAGCTCGAGCGTGGGCCCAAGGGGAAGGCTCGCGTCAGCGTCCTCAAGACGTGCCTTCGGTCCGCGACCTGCTACTAGACGGGAACCTCCGGCGCCTGCCCGGTGTAGGAAGGCAAACGAAGGAGGACTCTCGATGCGACGCTTCTTTCTGGTTTTCGCTCTCACGCTCATCGCCGCGGCGAACTTCACGGCGGCCGCTTTCGCGAAGGAGGGAGGCGTCGAGCTGAGCTCGGTCCCACCGGGCGGGATCGGTCCCGGCGACCCGTGGACGCCGCAGCTCACGCTGATCGACAACGCGGGGCGGCTCCCGGCCAACCCGAAGCCAGGCATCAGGATCACCAATCTCGACACGGGCCGGACGGTCGCGTTCAATGCGACTCCGACGAAGAATCCCGCGGTCTACACCGTGCGGATCGTCTTCCCCACGCCCGGTCAGTGGGACTACGCGGCCTATGACGGGGTGACCGACCGCCTCTACGAGTTTCCGGCGACAACCGTCCTGGCGCCGAAGGCGACGCTGTCGGCGACACCGAGAGGCGGCGCCCCGAGCGAGAGCTCGTTCCCCGTCTGGCCGCTCGTCGGCGGGATCGGCGGAGCGGCCCTGCTCGCGGGAGCCGCGGTCCTGATCGTCCGCAACCGCCGCTTCGCGCACTAGCGACTAGGCCTCCACTCGCACCGGGTCGAGCGAAGGGCGGCTCCGGCCGCCCTTCGTCTTCGTCCTAAGAGATGTAGAGCGGCGTGTGCAGCGGCACGCGATCGTAGAGGTCGATCACGTCACTGACGCGCATGCGGATGCAGCCGTGCGAGGCCGCACTGCCGATCGAATCGGACTCGGCAGTGCCGTGGATCCCGGCCCCGTCCCAGAAGCCCATCCAGCGCGCCTTGAGTGGGTTCTCGGGATCGCCGGGAGGGATGACTTTTCCGGCCAGGTCGCCGGCCCAGGCCTCCTTGGGGACGTACCAGGCGGGATTCACGGCCTTCGATCTGATCTCGTAGAGACCGGCCGGCGTCTCGAAGCCGATCCGGCCGATTGCGACGCTGTACGTCTTGACCAGCTTCTCCTTGACGAAGTAGCGGAGCTCCTTCTTGCTCCGGCTGACGGCAAGGAAGACCCGGTACTTCTTCTCCAGCTCCTGCGTGGTCACCTTCGGGTGCAGAACGCGCGCCGGGAGCTTGAATCTGCGCGGCTCGGTGGCGTCGACGAGAGCGTGGTCGATCGAGACGATGAGCGCAACCTCCATCACGTCCACCCCGTTCTTGGACGGGGTGATGCTCACGCCGGCAAACGACGCCTTGCTCTTCCCCTCGCGGGGCTTCGTGTCGACCTGGCGGCCAATTCCGCGGGCGAAATGCTCGACCGCCTCCCGCGAGAACGTGATCTCCACGTCGTCGCTCTGCGCGAGCTTCCCTCCGGTGGCATCGCGGAAGGCGCGCGTGAGGAAGTTGCCACTGCGGCTCTCGGCCAGCGCCCGGTCGACGAGCGAGCCCAGGTTCGTCTGCACATCGGCGCTTTCCGGCTGGAACACGAACTGACCGCCGCGATAGCGGACGACGATTGGCTTCGTGAGCGGCGCTTCGACGTGCGCGCCCAGTGTGGCGCGCGCCTCGTCTGCGCGCAGGCCGCCGACATCGACGCCGCCGATCGAGATTCCCTCCGCGAGCCGATCATCGCGGCCGGCGTCATACCGCCAGGCGGCGGCGGCGCCCGCGCCCACCAGGAGCGCGAGCACGACAACGAGGGCGATCAGGACCTTCCTCACGGCGTAACAGAAGCTAATACGCACGGCGACTCCTGTCAGCCCCGAACCGTCTCGAGGTTAAGTGTGTGTTAGAGACCATGGCGCAAGCCTTGTGACGCCGAGTTGGCCGCCGATACCTTGATTTGAGACCAACTTTGTGACACAGCCATGCTCGAACCTCTCATCGACCTCCTGACCTCGAACACGTCACTGCCCTCCGTCTGGGGCAGGGTCGTGGTGATCTTCGCGCTCTTCGCGGTGGCGCTCCTGATCTCACGCCTCAGCGCGTTCGTAGCGCGCCGTGTACTCGCGTGGCACGACAGGCGAAACAGCGCCAGCGATCTGGAGGCGACCGGAAAGATCGCGAACCTGAAGCGGCGCGAGACGCTCGTCAGCGTCATCCGCACGGGCATCGCATACGCGGCGTTCGCGGCTGCGATCGTCCTCTCGGTCGCCCAGTTGACGGGCGGGGTGGACAAGTTGACCGCGATCGCGGGAGCGTCGTTCCTTCTGATCGTCGCCGGCTTCGCCGCCCAGCGGATCCTGATCGACATCCTGGCCGGCTTCACGATGTTCGTCGAGCGTTGGTATTCGGTCGGCGACACGGTCGTGCTGATCGCGTCGGTCGAGCTCCAGGGCGTCGTCGAGGACGTCTCGATCAGGCGCACGAAGCTACGAGCGCTGAACGGCGAGGTGATCCAGGTGCACAACGGCCAGATCACGGCCGCACGCGTCCTTCCGCGCGGGGTCAAGGAGCTCGCGATCGAGATCTTCGTGAGCAAGCGCGAGACCGGAGAGCAGCTCGTCGAGGACGTCGTCCGCATCCTCCCCGAGGGCCCGACGACGTTCATCAGGCGCCCGTGGATCTCTCACGTCGAGGAGCTGTCGCCCGTCCTGACGCGCATCCGGGTGAACACGACGGTGACTCCCGGCCGCGAGTGGCTCGCGGAGAGCTTCTTCACCGACCTGCTGAAGCAGCGAGCCACGGACGGGCTGATCGTCCACGGCCCCGTCGCCCTTGCGGTCGACGAGCGCGCCACGCGAAGCTACGCGCGCGCGAGCGCGACTACGCGGCGCAGCCTGGCCCAGGCGAACGCCGCGGCCCCGGCGGGCTAGACCTAGCGGTAGCGGTAGACGATGCGCCCGCGCGTGAGGTCGTAAGGCGAGAGCTCCACCTTGACGCGGTCGCCCAAGAAGATCCGGATCCGGTAGCGCCGCATCTTCCCGGCCGTGTAGCCGAGCGTTTCGTGCCCGTTGTCGAGCTGGATGCGGAACATCCGGTTGCGGAGGGCCTCGACGACCTCGCCCTCGAGCTCGAG
>Ga0307277_10000247_pt1 | contig 18855 bp, 15 predicted proteins | sample ER_DNA_116_FD_194473 | JGI IMG/M metagenome (GOLD analysis project Ga0307277, IMG submission 194473) | Bulk soil microbial communities from the East River watershed near Crested Butte, Colorado, United States - ER_DNA_116 | ecosystem: Environmental > Terrestrial > Soil > Floodplain | place...
CGGGGCCGAGAAATGGATGCCCCATTACAATGTGATGGGAGTTGCCAAGGCGGCGCTTGAGGCGTCGGTGCGCTATCTCGCGGCCGATTTGGGCGAGAAGAGCATTCGCGTCAACGCCATTTCGTCGGGTCCGATTAAGACGCTGGCGGCATCGGGGATCGGCGACTTCCGCTACATCCTCAAATGGAACGAGCACAACGCGCCGCTTCGGCGCAGCGTGACGATCGAGGAAGTCGGCGATACCGCCGTGTATTTCCTCAGTGACCTGTCTCGCGGCGTCACCGGCGAGATTCATCACGTCGATGCCGGCTATCACATCGTCGGGATGAAGCATCCTGATGCGCCCGATATCGTCGTCGGCAAGGAATGATGGTGCCGGACGCGCCGTGGTCCCCGCGAAGCGTTGCGGACGGCAGCGCACGGCGCCAGTCACGACCCGCCATCTACTATATCCGCCACGGCCTTACTGACTGGAACGTCGAACAACGGCTGCAGGGCCGACATGACGTGCCGCTCAACGTGGCGGGCTGCACGCAGGCCGCTTGCTGTGCCGCCATCCTGCAAGACCTTTTCCGCCGCGAGGGTCGTGCTCCGGAAACCTTCGATTACGTTTCGAGTCCACTCGTGCGTGCGCGCGGAACGATGGAGATCGTGCGCACCACGCTCGGGCTCGAGCCGGGCCGCTACGCCATCGACGGACAGCTTGCCGAGATCGCATTTGGAGAATGGGAAGGCCTCACCTATGCGCAAGTCATGGCCCGGGACAAGCACGTCATTGCCGCGCGCGAATCCGACAAGTGGGGCTTTGCGCCGCCCGGCGGCGAAAGCTACGCGCAAGTGGCCGTTCGAATCCGCCATTGGTATGAGATCCTCGTCAGAGACACCGTGGTCGCCGCCCATGGCGGCACCGCGCGCGCGCTGATTGCTCATCTCGGGCTCGCACCGCCGCGGGATGCCGCGCACTACTCGATCGATCAGGGCGTGGTCTAGTTGTTCGCGGGCGACCGGCTCGCACGCTACGGATGATGGTAAATGGCAAATCCCGCGCGGCGATCGCTAGCCGATTAAGGGGTAACTTCATTGCCGACTGTGCCTGCGCGTGGCCATTTGACCGCGGCTCGCACGCGGGCTACCACACGCCCGCGGGTGGAACCCCATGTCGTTCAATACCTTCGGTCACCTGTTCCGGGTCACGACCTTCGGCGAAAGCCACGGCGTCGCGATCGGTTGCGTGGTCGACGGCTGCCCGCCGCGCATGCCGCTGACCGAGGCGGACATCCAGCCCTATCTTGACAAAAGGCGGCCGGGTCAGTCGCGCTTCACCACGCAGCGCCGCGAACCGGACCAGGTGAAAATCCTCTCCGGCGTGTTCATCGACGAAGCGAGCGGCGAACAGGTCACGACGGGCACCCCCATTGCGCTTGTCATCGACAATGTCGATCAGCGTTCGAAGGATTACTCCGACATCAAGGACAAGTACCGGCCCGGCCACGCCGATTACACCTACGACGCCAAATACGGCATCCGCGACCATCGCGGCGGCGGCCGTCAATCCGCGCGCGAGACCGCGACGCGCGTGGCTGCCGGCGCGATCGCGCGCAAAGTCGTGCCTGGCATGCGCGTGCGCGGCGCGCTGATCCAGATGGGCAAGCACAGGATCGAGTCCGAGCGCTGGAACTGGGACGAGGTGGAGCGCAATCCGTTCTTCTGTCCGGATGCGGAGAAGGCCAAGTTCTTCGAAGGCTATCTCGACGATATCCGCAAGCGCGGCTCCTCGGTTGGCGCCGTCATCGAGGTCGTCGCGGAAGGCGTGCCCGTTGGTCTCGGCGCGCCAATCTACGGCAAACTCGACGGCGATCTCGCCGCGGCATTGATGGGCATCAACGCCGTCAAGGGAGTCGAGATCGGCGCGGGCTTTGCATCGGCGGCGTTGAGCGGCGAAGAGAACGCCGATGAAATTCGCATGGGCAACGACGGCAGACCGATATTTCTTTCCAATCATGCGGGCGGTATTTTGGGCGGCATCTCGACCGGGCAGCCGATCGTCTGCCGTTTTGCCGTCAAGCCGACGTCATCGATCCTGACGCCCCGGCGCACCGTGGATCGCTACGGCGCCGAGACCGAAATCAGCACCAAGGGGCGTCACGACCCGTGCGTGGGCATTCGCGCGGTGCCGATCGGGGAGGCCATGGTGGCATGCGTGATCGCCGATCACTATCTGCGTCAGCGCGGGCAGATGGGCGAAACACCGGCATGGCCGTTCGCCCGTGTCTGAACGGAGTGAGCCGACGGTGCTCGACAACTATCAGCGCGTGGAAGCCGTGCTCATGGCCTTTGCCGCCGGAGGCATCGTGGTCGTCACCGACGACGACGACCGCGAGAACGAGGGCGATCTGTTCGTCGCGGCTTCGCAGTGCACGCCAGAGAAGATGGCTTTCATCATCCGCCATACCTCGGGCATCGTGTGCGCGCCCCTGTCTTCGGAGGACGCGAAGCGTCTGCATCTCGATCCCATGGTCGCGGCAAACGACGCGCCGCTCGGCACCGCCTTCACCGTTTCGGTGGATGTGCGTCACGGCCTGACGACCGGTATTTCGGCGGAGGAACGGACCAACACGGTGCGCGCGCTCGCCAATGGCAATGCCGGCGCGTCCGATTTCGTGCGGCCGGGCCATGTCTTCCCGCTGGTTGCCAAGGACGGCGGCGTCCTTATGCGCTCGGGCCACACCGAGGCCTGTGTCGACCTCTGCCGACTTGCCGGGTTGTCGCCGGTCGGCGTCCTCGCTGAACTGATGAACGATGACGGCACCGTGATGCGGGGGCCGGCCGTGACGGCGTTTGCCGAGCGCCATCAGCTCAAGCAGATCTCGATCGCCGATCTTATCGCCTATCGCCAGACGCGCGACAAGCTGGTCAAGCGCATCGGCGAATTTCCGGTGCAAAGCGAGATCGGAACGCTCACCGGCTATGCCTATGTGACCCCCTTCGACGCCATCCAGCATATGGCGTTCGTCTACGGCCGGATCGGTGATGGCCGGAATATTCTGGCGCGGCTGCACCGCGCCGACATCATCCGCGATGTATTCGGCGGCGCGCATCCGATCCAGTCCTCCTTGCGGCGCTTCAAGCAGGACGGTCGCGGCGTGATCGTATTCCTGCGCGACGGGGCGGCGGGGGTGCCCACGCATGCCATTCCCCAGGCGGGCTCGACCGGCTCCGAAGTCGCGAGGTCCAGGCAATGGCGCGAGGTCGGCCTTGGCGCCCAGATTCTCAAGGATCTGGGCATCACCTCCATCCGGTTGCTAACCTCCCGCAAGCTTACCTATGTCGGCCTTGCGGGATTTGGCATCGAGATCATATCGACCGAGAGAATCGACGATAGAAGCCCGCGGCAGGAGTAGCACCATGTGGGCTCTCGTCGGCAAAGCACCATGCGAGGAATTCGTCCGCTGACGGAGAGAAGGATGCATGCATCGCTGATCTCGATGATGGCCGCTGCCGGCGCACTACTGGCAGTCGGCGCAATGGCGGCGCCGCGCTCGGCGCTGCCACTTGCCGACAACAGCCCGACCGCCGTCCCGGTCGATGTCGAACTCGTACTCGCAGTCGACGTATCCTACTCGATGGACCCAGAGGAGCAGGCACTCCAGCGCGAAGGCTATATCGCCGGAATCACCTCCCGCGAATTCATGCAGGCGCTGCGCAGCGGCCACCATGGGAAAGTGGCGGTGACCTATTTCGAGTGGGCTGGACCGTACGATCAAAAAATCGTCGTACCATGGCGGTTGATCGACGGCCCGGAGGCCGCGGATGCATTCGCCAACGAGCTCGCACGCGCGCCCTATCGTCGCGCCTCGCGCACGTCGATTTCAGGCGCGTTGAGCTTTGCCAAACCGCTGTTCGACGGCAGCGGCTATAAGGGTTTCCGTCGCGTCGTCGACGTTTCCGGCGATGGCGCGAACAACAGCGGCACGTTCGTCACCCTCGCGCGCGACGACGTGCTCGCGGCCGGGATGACGATCAACGGCCTGCCGATCATGTTGAAGCGGCCGAACGCGTTCACCATGGATATCGACAATCTCGATATCTACTACGAGGACTGCGTGATCGGCGGCCCCGGTGCGTTCGTCGTGCCGATCCGCGAGCGCGAGCAATTCAAGGAGGCGACCCGCACCAAGCTGGTGCTGGAGATCGCCGGCCGCACGCCGCAACGGCGTCTGGTACCCGTGCAAGCAAGGGCGCCGCGTATCTCTTGCACCATCGGCGAGCAGATGTGGCGAGATCGCTGGGGAAACTAGCCCTTAAGGCGCGACGGCGGCGGCAAATAGTGTCAGCTCTCCTCTCCTGCAACGCCCCGCGAGACTTGGCGCATCCAGATAATATGGTGCGATCGGATTGCTCGCCATCGTCAGCTGGCGACAGGGAGGTCGATCACCGACAACATTATCCCACGCGTTCGAGATGCCCCTCGCCCTCGAGCGTCGCAAGATCGATACGGGCGACGCAGGTGACCCGCACATAATCAAGTGTCAGGTCTCCCACCACTTTGATCTCGGCGAAGCCGTTGTTGCTCTCGATCGCGCGCACATCGGAGCGATTCCGGTCGAGCGGCACAACGAGTTCAGTGCCGCCCCGGGTGTCGGTGAACTTGATGGGGACATGACCCAGCGCAATAGCCTCCTTCATGGCTTCGCGCGTCTTTTCGCGCAGCGTCGCTTCTACCGGATGATCGCCTTTGCAGAGAAATTCCACCAACTCGCTCACTCCGCCCCTCCTTACTGTCCCGTTGTAGGTACCATTCGCAATACTGTTGAAGTTCGCAAGGTATTCGACGAGCTTCCAAGAGGCATAGCACGCCGCCTGCGGCTTCGCCGCTAGTTACATAAACGATCGGCGGGGTGCCAGCCAAATGTGCTAGTGGATGAAATCCGCAGCAATGCGGACAACGGTTACCGTCGGTTGAATGATGCCGCGGTGCGGATCATCCGCTCAGCTCGGGCCCTCTATTGCTTCGCGGCGCCGGGGACGGTGGATCAGCGGCCGCCGAGATAAGCGTCGGCGAGCAGGCGCTGCTGCCGTCTGCGCACCTTCTGCTTTCGTGCGGTCCGCGCATCTGCTTGAGCGCCGCCTCGATGTGCCGCCAAGTTTCAACCTCTTCGCGTTGGCCTTGCTCTTCCAAGGAGCGAGCCTTTTGAGCGGCCTCGACAACGGCTTTGTCGCCACGGGCGTCAAATAACTGGCGGGCGTAGTCGTGGATGTCGATTTCCTGCATTCGCATGGCATCGTGCTCCTCTTATTCAGAGCGGCTGCGATAGCGGACGGGAACCGCGTACGTTGGACGTCGGAACCGTTTCCAAAGGGATAATCTGCATCTTGGCAAGTCGTTCCGGCAAGGGTTCCCAGCCATCGCTCCTCGAAGCGACGCGTTGGTGCGACCCGCAACCGGACGGGTGATCCGCGCCTCGCCTTTTCTCGCGCCGAAGAGCGGCCGTCTTGCCGGCAGATTACTTTTTGAAAAGCCCGACTAATTCCACATGCGCGGAAAACAGGAATTGGTCGACCGGTGTGACCTGCACGATGCGATAACCCGCCGCGACAAGAATGCGGGCATCGCGCGCGAAGGTCGCGGGATTGCAGGATACTGCGATGACAGTCGGCGCGGCGGAAGCGGCAAGCTCGCGCGCCTGCGCCTCGGCGCCTTGCCGCGGCGGATCGAACACCACGGCATCGAAGGCATTGAGCTCACTCGCCGCCAACGGGTGACGCAAGAGGTCGCGCTGCTGCGCCGTCACCGGCTTGAGCCCCGAAGTTGCAGACGCCGCGCGCCGCAAGGCTGCGATTGCGTCGGCATCGCTGTCGACCGCGCTGATGCGGGCGCGCTCGGCCAGACGAAGTGCGAATGGCCCGACGCCGCAGAACAGGTCAGCGATTGCGCGCGCGTCCTGGCAATATCCCACGACCAGCTGCGCGAGGATCGCCTCGCCTGCACTCGTCGCCTGGAGGAACGCTCCTGGCGGAAGTGTGACCTGGGCGCGGCCGATCGTAAGCACGGGGAGCCTGCGCTGGGCGAGAAGTTCGCCGTGCCGCGTGAGCCTCGCAAGATTTCGGCGCTCCGCGACGCGGGCGAGCGCTGCCGTGTCCGCCGCCGTCAACCGGCCGGACCCGCGCACGTCGACATCGAGCCCGGCGTCGCTCGCGGTTACCTGGATGTCGAGCGGCTTGCGCGCCGGCGCGAGCACTTCGGCGATGTCCCAGGACACCGCGATCGCGCCGGTGAGCGCTGGCGCCAGGATGGGGCAGCGGTCGATCGCCACCACACGATGCGCCTTCATCGCGGCAAAGCCGACGGCGAGCACGTCACGTGGGCCGCACCGCGCGTGAAACACCGCGCGCCGGCGGCCCTCGCCGTGGGCCTCGATCACGTCGCGGACCGGCGCGTCGAGTCCGGCTCGCGCCAGGGCGGCGATGACAAGGCTGCGTTTCCAATCGCGATACGGCCCGGCGGCCAAATGTTGGAGGGCACAGCCGCCGCAGGCGCCAAAATGCGGACAGATCGGCGCAGTGCGCGCGGGACTGGCGGCCGTGACTCTGTTGAGGCGGCGGCGGTCGGCGTGACCAGGCCAAGGCTCGACCTCGGCGGTCTCGCCCGGCAGCGCGTACGGCACATAGATGGGGCCTGCGGCGGTGTCGGCGATTCCCTCGCCGTGCGACCCTAGGCGGGTGATCACTAGGTTCTCCACCATGGACTTTCGATAGCCAGCGATCGGGAGTCCGTCCAGATCAGGCGAGATGGAACGGATGAACTGTTGCCTATCTCCCCTTCGCCCTTCCTCGCCCGTCCTCCGACATGGTCAGCGCGTGGAAGCGGGAAATGAGCAGCGCGGCGAATGTCGCGACTCCGCTGGAGAATCCGATCCAAATTCCGACCGCCCCCAGGCCGCCCGGGAAAGCCAGTCCGTACGCGCAGGTGAAGCCGATCAGCCAAAAGCTCACTGCGGCAAAGAACATCGGCACGCGGGTATCGTTAATTCCGCGCAACGCACCGGCGGCAATCGTCTGCACCCCATCGGTCACGAAGAAGCTTGCACCGATGAGTAGAAGCGTGGTGGCAAGCCGTACTGCCGCGACGTTCCCGCCTGCATCATGGCCGAGGAAAAGCAGCGGGATCAGGTCACGGAACGCGACCACGACAAGGGCCATTGCCACCATAAGGGCAGCTCCCAGTGCGATCGCACCGAAGCCGGCTCGGCGCACTGCGATCGGGTCGCAACGGCCGAGCGCCTGTCCGACCCGAACGGTCGCTGCAAGCGAGATACCGAATGGGATCATGAACAAGATGGCTGCGACCTGCAACGCGATCTGATGGGCGGCAAGCGCGGTGGTTCCGATCCACCCCATCAGGAGCGCGCCCGAGGAGAACAGCCCCCATTCGAGCATGAGGGCGCCAGAGATCGGCAATCCGATCGCAATCAACTCACGCAGCAACTCCCAGTCCGCTCGCCAGAATCTCCCGAGCATGCGATACTTTTTGAACGGGCGGCAGGTATAGCAAATCCAAATCGCGGCGGCACACATTGCAACGTTGACGAACGTGGTGGCGAGGCCTGCGCCGAGCAGATCAAGCCGAGGCGCCCCGAACGCACCATTGATGAGTGCATAAGCGAGCATCCCGTTTACTGGGATGGCAGCGATGGTGACCCACAGCGCCGGTTCCGGACGATTGACCGCGCCCATGAAGTTGCGCACTGCGATGAAGCACCAGGCCGGGATCATCGACCATGCCAGCCCGGTCAGATAGCGGGCGGCGAGGGCCGCTGTGGCAGATGATTGCCCGGCCATAATGAGAATGTCCTCGCCCCAAAGCTGTGCGACATTCACGGGAATGCCAAGCATCAGCGCGGCCCAGAGTCCCACCCGCAGCGAGCGGCGGACCATCCGCGGTTCGCGTGCACCGAACGCCTGCGCCGCCAATGGTGTGATCGCAGAAACCGGGCCCATCCCAAGCACGAATCCGACGAACAGGATCAGGTGTGCGAGGCCGACGGCAGCTATGGCGGCGTCGCCGAGCCGCCCAATGAGCGCCAGGTCGGTCGTCATCATGGCGATCTGACCGAGTTGGGTCAGCGCCATGGGCCACGCCAGTTTGACCGTTTCGATGATCTCGGCGCCCCAAACCGCACGCGCCCGCGCCGCTGCGGCCGCCGTGATGTTTCCTGGCAATGTCATCTAGCGGCACCATAGCGGATGCTATGGCAACAGAAAGGTGCAGCGGGCGGGTTCAGCTGCGCTCGGCTGCGATGAAGAATTCGCGGTTGCCGTCGCCGCCCGGAATGGGCGAGGGGACCATTCCGGCGACCGTCCACCCGCAGGACGCGACAAAGGCGGCGATGTCGTCGCAGACGGCGGCATGAACGCGCGCATCGCGCACGATGCCTCCCTTCATCCGGCGTCGGCCGGCTTCGAATTGTGGCTTGATCAGCGCGATGAGGGACACTGAAGTCTGCGACAACGCGAGCGCCGCTGGCAGGACCAGCTTGAGCGAGATGAAGCTGACATCAATAACGATGAAGTCGGGCCGTTCGGCGAGCTGCGCCGGATCGAGGCGGCGAACGTCGGTCGCTTCCAAGGATACGACCTCCGGTCGCGCGCGCAGGCTTGGATGCAGTTGGCCGCGCCCGACATCCACCGCATAGACTCGCCGTGCGCCGCGCGCTAGCAGGACCTCGGTAAATCCGCCGGTCGCGGCGCCGATATCGAGACAGACGCGGCCTCGGGGATCGAACCACGGATCGTCGAAGTGATCGAGGACGGCCGCAAGTTTCACCCCACCGCGCGAAACATAAGGATGCGCAGGCTCGGCGCGCAGCACCGCGTCGGCGGAGATCTCTTCCGACGGCTTTTCGACGACGAGCTCGTCGGCCCTCACACGGCGGGCGGCAATGGCGGTCTGCGCCTTGGCGCGGCTCTCGAACAGGCCGCGCTCGACGAGAAGGCGATCGATGCGAAGGCGGCGGGTCATGCGCTTATTATCGAACGAAACGACGAACGGCGCGCAGCGTGCCGAGGTCTCGCGTAAGCACACTGGAACAAATAACGGCGGTTTGCTGTTGTTCCCGTCGGCTCGCTATCGCCCGAGCCGCAGAGCGGGGTTCAACCCAGCTCGGATCAGGACGGAGGAGAACCATGGCACGACGATATTCACGCGGCGCTTCGAAGGACGTCGAGCGCGCAATGCGCAAGCGCAAACGCGGAAAGCTCAAGAGTGGTAGAAGCGGAAGAAAGGTAAAGAGCCGCAAGCAGGCCATCGCCATCGGCCTTTCGGAAGCTCGCCGCAAAGGAAAAAAGGTGCCGCGCAGAGGCAAAAAATAGCTGGACGCGCGGAAGCCCTTACCCGCGTCCCATCCTCACCGCCTCGCCGCGCAGGTTCTGCCCGAGCGCCTCGAACGCCGTGGCAACGATTCCTCTGGCGTCGAGGCCGGCCTTGGCATACATCGCCGTGGGCGAATCCTGATCTATGAACTCGTCGGGCAGCATCATGGAACGCAGCTTGATGCCGCCGTCGAGCACGCCGCTGACGGCCAACGCTTGCAGCACATGGGCGGCAAAGCCGCCAATGGCCCCTTCCTCGACGGTGATAAGCACCTCGTGCTCGCGTGCGAGCCGAAGGAGGAGTTCGGTATCGAGTGGCTTGGCAAAGCGCGCATCGGCGACCGTGGTCGAAAGTCCGAGTGCGGCAAGTTCGTCCGCCGCCTTGAGGCATTCGCCAAGCCGTGCGCCGAACGAGAATAGCGCCACCTTTGTGCCCTCGCGCAGCACGCGCCCCTTGCCGATCTCCAACGGTGTGCCTTCCGCCGGCATCGGCACGCCGAGGCCCTCGCCGCGCGGGTAGCGCAGCGCCGACGGACGGTCGTCGATGGCGGCAGCCGTCGCCACCATGTGCACAAGCTCCGCTTCGTCCGCCGCCGCCATGACCACAAAGCCCGGAAGGCAGCCGAGATACGCCACGTCAAACGCACCGGCATGGGTCGGGCCGTCTGCGCCAACGAGGCCGGCCCGGTCCATGGCGAAACGAACCGGCAAGCGCTGGATCGCCACGTCGTGTACGACCTGGTCGTAGGCACGCTGCAGGAACGTCGAATAGATGGTCGCAAACGGCTTGAAGCCTTCGGTGGCTAGCCCCGCGGCGAAGGTCACCCCATGCTGTTCGGCGATGCCGACATCGAAGCAGCGATCGGGAAATTCCTTGGCGAAGAGGTCAAGCCCGGTGCCCGACGGCATTGCCGCGGTAATGGCAACGATCTTGTCGTCCTTCCTCGCTTCCTTGATGAGGGCTTCGGCATAGACTTTGGTGTAGGCCGGCGCGGCCGCTTTCGACTTGGCCTGGGCGCCCGTTGCCACGTCGAACTTGACCACGCCGTGATATTTGTCCGCCGATTTTTCCGCCGGCTCGTAGCCCTTGCCCTTTTTCGTGACAACGTGAATGAGAAACGGCCCGTCCTTGGCGTCGCGCACGTTTTTGAGCACCGGCAAAAGATGATCGATGTTGTGGCCGTCGATCGGCCCGACATAGAAGAATCCGAGTTCGTCGAACAAGGTACCCCCGGTCACGAGGCCGCGGGCGTATTCCTCGATGGCGACCGCGCGCTGCTCCAGGAACGGTGGCAGCAGCTTGGCCACTTTTTTGACGGTATGGTGCACCGACCGGTAGGTGCGCCCGGAGACCAAACGCGCGAGATAACCCGAGAGCGCGCCGACCGGCGGCGCAATGGACATATCGTTGTCATTGAGGATGACGATCAGGCGCGAGTTCATGGCGCCCGCATTGTTCATGGCCTCATAGGCCATACCTGCGGACATCGCGCCGTCGCCAATCACGGCGATCACGTGATTCGAATTGCCGGCGAGGTCGCGAGCGACCGCCATGCCCAGCCCGGCCGAGATCGAGGTCGAGGAGTGAGCCGCACCGAACGGGTCGTACTCGCTCTCGGCACGCTTGGTGAAACCGGAAAGCCCGCCCCCCTGCCGCAAGGTGCGGATGCGGTCGCGCCGGCCGGTCAAGATCTTATGCGGATAGGCCTGGTGGCCCACGTCCCAGATCAGCCGATCCTGCGGGGTGTTGAACACGTAATGAATGGCGACCGTCAGCTCGATGACCCCGAGCCCGGCACCGAGATGGCCGCCCGTGACGGCGACGGCGTCGACGGTCTCCTGGCGCAGCTCGTCAGCCAGCTGGCGCAGCTGGCCGCTGTCCAGTCGACGCAGGTCGGCTGGCGTCTTGACGAGATCCAGGAGTGGGGTCTTCGAAGGCTGATGCACGGGGGAGCTCCACCGACAAGGGGGCGGTAACCTAACGGGTTGCCCATGGTTTAACCAGCCAGGACAGCAAGGGCAAATCCGGAACGCTGCGAAGTGCTTAACTTGGCTCGGTTTTTCTGCAATGCTCCGGAACCTGCCGCGCCGCCGCGGCGTTGCTCTCATCGCCCAAGGGTGCGAGTTGCGTCATGCCAGCACTTGCAACTTGGACGTACTTCTGCCGCAAGTCGTCACCCGGCCTGTTATCGGCTGTCACTAGGCGGGATTGCGTCCCTTTCGAGCGCGCCCCGGCAAAATGCAGGCGTGCGAGCTGACCGGTGGGTCTTCAGGTATATCGCAGGAAACGCAAGTTCAACGTGACCTCGGAGCCGCGGGGGCGGGTCCGTCGGACCGAAGGACACCAGTTCGTAATCCAAAAGCACGCGGCGCGGCGTCTGCATTATGACCTGCGGCTCGAGCTTGGCGGGATCATGAAGAGTTGGGCCGTGACTCGCGGCCCAAGTCTCGTTCCGGGCGAGAAGCGCCTGGCGGTCCACGTGGAAGACCATCCCATCGAATACAACGCTTTCGAGGGAACCATCCCGGCAGGAGAGTACGGCGGCGGCACGGTCATGATTTGGGATCGCGGCCGCTGGCATCCGGAAGGCGATCCTGACGCCGGATACAAGAAAGGCCATCTCGACTTTACCCTCGAGGGCAAGAAGCTGCACGGACGATGGCATCTCGTGCGGATGCACGGCCGGGCAGGAGAGAAAAAGGAGCCCTGGCTTCTGATCAAGTCCAAGGATGAAGCAGCCCGCAGCGCCAGCGATCCGGACATTCTCGAGGAGCAGCCGCTGTCGGTGGTCAGCGGCCGATCGATCCCTGAGAACGCTGAAGGCAAGGGCCGCAAACGGGTCTGGCACTCGAACAGAAGCGTGAAGGAGAACGTCAAGGCAGGGGCGGCCAAAGGCCATGCCGTCCTGCCGCGTGCGGGTGCGCCCAAAAGCTCACAACAGCGCGCGCGCGCGCCGCGCGATCGGGACGGAGCGAAGAAAGGCAGCAAGGGCAGCGCCGGCAAGAGCAAGGACAAGGATCGGCGGCTAGGCGACGCGCCGCTGCCGGATTTCGTGCCGCCTTCGCTCGCCACCTTGCATTCGACCGCGCCGAGCAGCCCCGGCTGGGCGCACGAGATCAAGTACGACGGCTACCGCATGCAGGCCCGGCTCGACCGCCGCAAGGTGCGTCTGCTCACCCGCAAGGGTCTCGACTGGACCGAAAAATTTCCGAACGTCGCGGCCGCGGTTGCCAAGCTTCCCGCGCGCACGGCGCTGATCGACGGCGAGGTTGTCGTCGAAGATGAAGACGGGGCTTCCAGTTTTTCGGCGCTGCAGGCGGCGCTCAAGCAAGGAGAGCGAGAACGCTTCATCTACTACGTATTCGATCTTCTTCATCTTGATGGCCGCGATCTAACGGGGCTGCCCATGGCCGAGCGCAAAGCCGAACTGGCGCGGCTACTCCCAACCGCAGAGAGCGGACCGGTCATCTACAGCGAACATTTTGTGGGTGACGGGCAGGCGGTGCTTCGCACCGCCTGCCTATGGAGACTCGAAGGAATCGTCTCGAAGCGCCTGGACGCGCCGTATCGCAGCGGGCGCTCGGAGAACTTCCTCAAGATCAAATGCTCCAACGCGCAGGAACTGGTGGTCGGCGGCTATTCGCCGTCGACCGCCTTGCCGCGAGCGATTGGAGCGCTGGTCGTGGGCTATTACGATGATGGGCGGCTCATCTATGCAGGCCGGGTCGGCACCGGATACACGCGGACGCTGGCGCGGGACTTGTGGAAGCGGCTGCATCCGCTTGAGGCGAGCGCACCGCCCTTCGATCAAATTCCCCGCGCCGAGGCCCGGCGCTCCGACGTCCGCTGGGTCGAGCCGAGGACCGTGATCGAAGCGCAACTGCGCGGCTGGACCGCAGATGGGCTCGTGCGTCAGGCGGCTTTCAAGGGCGTGCGCGAGGACAAGTCGCCGCGGGAGGTGGTCCGCGAGCAGGCGGCGCCAGCAGCGGCGGAGGCAGGCGGAGCGGCCGCGCCGAAGAGCGCAGCGGAGACGGCAAAGACCATGACGAGGACCTCGAAGACGAAGTCGCGAGCGAGCCCGCGCAAGTCCCCGAGCCAACGTCCGGCGGATCCAAGCGACGTCCGCTTCACCCACCCCGACCGAGTCTATTGGGCCGACGTCGGCGTCACCAAGCAAGATTTGGCGGATTACTATCGCTCGGTCTGGGACTGGATGGCGCCGCACATTGTCAGTCGGCCGCTTGCGCTCGTGCGCTGTCCCGAGGGCACGAGCGGCCAGTGCTTTTTCCAAAAGCATGCTTCGGCCGGTCTGACCGAGGCAAACCTCCGCACCGTCATCGATTCCAACCGGCGGCAGGTGATCGCGGTCGAGGAGCTCGATGGTGTGCTTTCCCTGGTCCAGGCAGGCGTGCTCGAACTGCATGTGCGCGGATCGACAATCGATCGCTTGGACGTTTGTAACCGCATCGTCTTCGATATCGATCCCGGCGAGGGCGTTTCCTGGGCCGGCGTGGTCGCTGCCGCGCGCGACGTGCGTGAGCGGCTCGCCGCGCTGGATCTGGAAAGTTTCGTCAAGCTCTCCGGCGGCAAGGGCCTGCACGTCGTTTTGCCCATCGGCGGCGCCGACTGGCGCACCACTAAGAACTTCGCGCAGGCAGTGGCGCTCGCGATCACTGCCGACGCTCCCGCTCGATACGTCGCGAAAATTACGAAATCGCTGCGCAGGGGAAAGATCTTCATCGATTACCTGCGCAATTCGTTGGAACAAACCTCTGTCGCCGCATACTCGACCCGCGCCCGGCCGGGAGCGGCGGTCTCGGCGCCGGTGACGTGGGAGGAACTTGGCCGCACCAAGGGCGGCAACCAGTATACGATGCTCAATCTGGGCAAACGCCTCAGCGGCCTCAAGCAGGACCCGTGGAAGGATATCGGACGGCTGAAGCAGAATTTGCCGGATGCGCGGACACTGCGACGCCGGTAATCAGCCCGCAATAGTCGAATGCCCGCTTTCGCGGGCGTGACGGGGCGCGGAGAGACTCTAATGCTTAGGTCACGTCCAGCGGCTCGGTTCCTGTCGGCTTGCCGGCGGCGTCGAGCGTGATCTTCTCCACCCGCGCCTCGGCTTGGCGCAACAGCTCCTCACAGCGGCGCTTGAGCGCCTCGCCGCGCTCGTAGATGGCAACCGACTCCTCGAGCGGCACCTTGCCCTCCTCGAGCCGCTTGACGATCGATTCGAGTTCCTCGATCGCCCGCTCGAAGGGGAGGCGCTTGACGTCGGAATGGGTCTCGTCGGCCATGCTCGGTTCCGGTGAGTCGCACCCTATATAATGTACTCCAGCAAGAGGGGCCACTCTGCCCCTGACCGCGTGACGAGGAATGGCGGCTGCAAACGATCTGGGATTAGGGGCGATCGCAGCAGGTTGTGCCACTATTTGACCTGCATGAGGGCCGCGACATGAGCGGCAACCGAGTTGGCTAAGCCATCGAGGTCGTAGCCGCCTTCGAGCACCGAGACCAAGCGGCCTCCAGCGCTCGCGTCGGCTACCTCCATGAGCTTGCGCGTCGCCCAATCGAAATCGCTTTCGACCAAGTTGAGGTTGGCGAGCGGGTCGCGCATGTGGGCGTCAAAGCCGGCCGAGATCACGATGAGGTCCGGCCGGAAATCGCGCAACCGGGGCAGAATCACCGTTTCGAACGCGGCACGAAACGCCTCACCGCCGTCACCCGGCCGCAACGGTGCGTTGACGATGGTGTCGTGCTCGCCGCGCTCGCTCGCCGCACCTGTGCCGGGATAGAGCGGCATCTGATGAGTCGAGCCGTACATGACGGTGCGGTCGGACCAGAAGATCTCCTGCGAGCCATTGCCATGATGCACGTCGAAATCGACGATCGCCGCGCGCTCGATGCCGTGTTTCGTCTGGGCATAGCGGGCAGCGACCGCGGCATTATTGAAGAGACAAAACCCCATCGGACGCATCGTCTCGGCATGGTGGCCGGGCGGGCGCGTGGCGACGAAGGCGTTTGCCGCCTTACCTCCCATGATTTGGTCGACGGCGTGCACGGCGCCGCCGGCCGCGCGCAAGGCAGCCTCGAAGCTTCCCGGCGATAGCGTGGTATCGGCGTCAAGCCCGAGCAGGCCCTGTTCCGGTGTCGCCTCGCGGATGGCGTTGACGTAGCGCATCGGGTGGCAGAGCGCGATGGTCTCGAGCGACGCCGCCGGCGCCTCGACCCGCGCAAGCGGTCGAAAGCGCTCGTGGGAAAGCGTCCGGTCGATCGCGCGCAGCCGATCGGGGCGTTCCGGATGGCCGGCCGGCGTGAGGTGGTTGAGGCAAGCGGGGTGGGTGATCAGAAGCGTGGACATCGGACGATCCGGGAGGCCGCGGGCGGTCGGTTATAGCAGAGGCGTTCGCCAGCGGCCTATCATATCGTCACGGCCGCAGTTCCCACCCGGCCGCTGCTCACTCCCATCTTTGCCCGGTGACGCTGACGCCGGCCGGTGGCGGCGGTTCATCCGGCACGAAGAACGTCGGCGCCAGCGGCTCGGCCGCGTCCACGCGATATTTCTCGAAATCGGTCACGCCCTCGGCCGCGAGGAAGCTATCGTCGATGAGAAAATTGCCGGTAAAGCTGCGCGACGGCTTCTGGAAAACGAGGTACGCCGCATCGGCGATGATTTCGGGCGTGCGCGACATGCGCATGACCCGCTCGCCGCCCAGCAGGTTCTTGATGGCCGCGGTGGCAATGGTGGTACGGGGCCACAGCGCATTCACCGCGATGCCCTTGTCGCGCAGTTCGCCGGCAAGACCCAGCACGACCAGACTCATGCCGTACTTGGCGATCGAATAGGCCGTGCTGCCGGAGAACCACTTTTCCCGCATGTCGAGCGGCGGCGAATTCATCAGGATGTGGGGATTATCCGCTCTTGCAAGATGCGGGATGGCGTATTTCGAGACCATGAAAGTGCCGCGCGTGTTGATCTGATACATCAGATCGAAGCGGCGCACGTCGGTATCGACGACCGGCGTCCGCTGGATCGCGCTTGCGTTGTTGACGAGGATGTCGAGGCCGCCAAACGTCGCGACGGCTTGCTCGATCGCGCTTCTCACCTGCGCCTCGTCACGCACGTCGACGACAAGGGGCAGGGCGTTGCCGCCGGCCTTGGAGATCTCCTCCGCGGCGGTGAAGATGGTGCCCGGCAGCTTCGGATGCGGCTTGTCGGTTTTGGCCGCGACGACGATGTTGGCGCCGTCGCGCGCCGCGCGCAGCGCGATGGCCAACCCGATCCCGCGCGATGCGCCGGTGATGAACAACGTGCGGCCCTTGAGGGTCATGATGCGTCAGCGTTGGTCAGTCGCCTTGTCGAACGCAGATGACTTCAAGCCAGCGCCGCGTCCGCGGCGTTGACGCTATCTGCCGCTTGCACGACCGTGCGCTCGAGGCTCTCGCCCTGCACGGCGACATTCTCGGCGAAGAAGCGCGCGATCGCAACGCGCCCGGCCGCCTCGGCTCCATTACCGCCCATCCGCACCGCTGCGAGCGCCTCCTCGGCGAGGAGCGCGCCGCCGGCCGCGAGCGCGAACAGCCGTAGATAAGGTGTCGCGCCGGCAAGCGCCGCAGTGAGGTCGTTGTGCTGGCTGCCGAGGAGCCAATTCGTCGCGCGCTCCAGCGCCTCGGTCGCGTCCTGCAGCCGCACCCCGGTCCAGCCGAACGCGGGGTCGTTGGTGGCGTTGACGGCTTCGACGATCCGCTTGATTTCGCTGATATAGGCCCTCACCGTCGCACCGCCCGCGAGCGGCAGTTTGCGCGTAACCAGGTCGATCGCCTGAATGCCGTTGGTCCCCTCGTAAATCTGGGCGATGCGAGCATCGCGATAGTGCTGGGCGGCGCCGGTTTCTTCGATGTAACCCATGCCGCCGTGCACCTGCACGCCGAGCGAGGCGACCTCGCTGCCGACGTCGGTCGAAAATGCCTTGGCAACAGGAGTAAGAAGCGAGGCGCGTTCGTAAGCGGCCTTTCGCGCCGCTTCGTCGGGGCTGCGCTGTGCGCGGTCGAGTGTGACGGCGGTGGCGTAGGAGAGGGCCCGCGCGGCGCGCGTGAGCGCGCGCATGGTGAGCAGCATGCGTTTGACGTCGGGGTGCGTGATGATCGGGCTTGAACCGGTCTCCACTCCGGGTGCGCGGCCTTGCTTGCGCTCGCGCGCATAGGCGAGCGCCTGCTGCGTGGCACGCTCGGCGATGGCGACGCCCTGCAACGCGACCGACAGGCGGGCCTGGTTCATCATGGTGAACATGCAGGTCATGCCGCGGTTTTCCTCGCCGACGAGAAACCCGGTGGCGCCGCCGCGGTCGCCGTAGACCATGGTGCAAGTCGGAGAAGCATGAATGCCCAGCTTGTGCTCGATCGAGTGGGCGCGGGCGTCGTTGCGGCGAGCGAGCGAGCCGTCGGCATTGACCAGGAACTTCGGGACGAGAAAAAGCGAAAGCCCTTTCGTTCCCGGCGGCGCCTCCGGGAGGCGAGCCAGCACCAGATGAATGATGTTATCGGTCAGATCGTGCTCGCCATAGGTGATGAAGATTTTCTGCCCGGTGATGCGATAGCTGCCGTCCGGCGCGCGCTCGGCCCTGATGCGCAACGCGCCCACGTCGGAGCCGGCCTGCGGCTCGGTGAGCTGCATGGTGCCCATCCATTCGCCGGAAACGAGCTTCGGTAGGTAGACGCGCCTGAGCTCCTCGCTGCCGTGTGCCACCAGCGCGTCGATCGCCGCCATGGTCAAAACCGGGCCCAGCCCGAAGGCCATGGCGGCGGAGTTCCACATTTCCAGGCAGGCGGCGTTGAGCGCATGCGGCAGATCCTGGCCGCCCCATTGCGCGGGCGCCGCAAGCGCGTTCCAGCCCGCCTGCGCCCAGGCGTGATACGCCTCCTTCCATCCCGCCGCCGTGGTCACGGCGCCGTCCTTGAACCTCGCACCCTCGCGGTCGCCGACCGTATTGAGCGGAGCGAGGACATCGGTCGCGAACTTGCCCGCTTCGGTGAGCACCGCTTCGACCACGTCGGAGGAAAGGTCGCCGTAGAGGCCATCGGCGAGCGCTCGGGCGAAATCCGCGCCGTTGTTGAGCGTGAAGGAAATATCGGCAACCGGCGCCCGGTAGGTCATCGTCTATTTCCGGATGCGACGCTCGTTGTTGCGGGAACGCCGAACTCCTGCGGCGCCCGGTGCGCGTGCCCGCCGCGTGTGCGGCGGAGAGAAAGATAACGCGTCGCGCTAATCTAGCCCCGGCGGTGCCTCGGTCAACGGGAGGCGGAGGCGCCAGCCCCGCCGCCGTTGATCGGCCAGTTTGCGGCCGCTATGGTCCCGCGCGCGACGGCGGCGCAAGCAAGCCGCCCGGATGGGGCGTAGCCAAGTGGTAAGGCAGCGGATTTTGATTCCGCCATTCCCAGGTTCGAGTCCTGGCGCCCCAGCCAACATGTAGGCTATTGATAACGTG
>Ga0307277_10000248_pt1 | contig 18852 bp, 18 predicted proteins | sample ER_DNA_116_FD_194473 | JGI IMG/M metagenome (GOLD analysis project Ga0307277, IMG submission 194473) | Bulk soil microbial communities from the East River watershed near Crested Butte, Colorado, United States - ER_DNA_116 | ecosystem: Environmental > Terrestrial > Soil > Floodplain | place...
TTACCGGCACCTCGATGCGCTTCGTCCATCTCTGTCCTTCCCAGCCCGGCGCGGCGGCGGCGGCGGCGCGGAATGCCTCCGAGGCGGTCGACACCGTCGGATTATCCGGGTTGAGGCTGAACGCCAGGGTTCCTGCATTGCGCCCGACCGCGACCGGTTCGATCGAGACCGCCCTATTGCGGCCGTAGAGAACTTTCAGCGTCCGCACCAGCGGCGGCTGCGGCTCGACTGCCACCACGCGTGCGCCGAGGCGACGGAAGCAAGCGGTGCGATCGCCGACATGCGCGCCGATGTCGAAGACGAGATCGCCGGATCGCACGAACTCGCCGTACAAGCGATCCATCGCCGCTCGGCGCGCGCTATCGCCGTAATACATGCGGAGCGAACGCGCGACGCCTCGCATGGTGCGCCAAGCATCGTACAAGGACTCGTGCCAACAGCCGTACCCGTAGCGGGCCGCGCGCATGGTCGTTTATGCGGCGCGCTGCGACATCTCGATCGCAGGCAGCTTGAGCGCGCGCAATTCGGGCGGCGGCAAGATCTCCTCCGGCAGCCGATCGAGTCCCATGGTAATGAGCAGCCGCCCGAGCGCGGGTGAAGCCGTCGCCACCGCGAGCGGAATCGAGAGCAGCGGACCGCCGGCGATCAGCAAAGCATAAGGAAGAGCCCCCGGTGCGGCGAGCGCCAGCAGGAGCACGGGGGCGAGGCCGAGCAAGGTCTGCGGCCAGAAGTGCCGCAGCGCGAGCGACCACGGCACCTCGTGGTCGTGCCGTGCCTGCGGGCCCCAATCGAGGGTGCGGCCGCGCAGAAGGCCGGCAAGAAACAGCGTGTGGCTCGCCCACATGATCGGAGCGATCAAAACGGCGAAGACGACGGTGATCACGAAGCTCGCGCTGAATCGGAGACCTCCGCCGAACAGATGCCGCAGCTTCGCCCGAGTGAGCACGTCGATCACGGTGGCGATATTGGGCGCAAACCACATCGTCAGCACGAGGAGGAGGCCGGCTATTCCTGCGTCCCAGCGCATGAAATCGGATGGCGTCGGTGCGAGCGCAACCGCCGCGCTGCCGATCAGCAACAATCCGATCCAGGCCGGAGAGCCGAGAAACATCAAAATGGCGAAAGCGAGTTGATAGCGGCTCAGAGGATGCAAGCCCGGCAGGCGTAAAAATTGCCAATACTGCATGTTGCCTTGGCACCAGCGCAGGTCGCGGCGGATGAATTCGACGAGCGTCGGCGGATTCTGCTCGAAACTCGAGCCTTCCCCCGCCAGCACGCGAACGCCGTAGCCGGCGCGGCGCATCAGCACGGCTTCGACCTGGTCATGACTGAGGACGTGGCCTTTGACCAGCGCACCTTCGGCGAGAACCGGCAGCTGGCAATGCGCTACGAACGGCGCAATGCGCACGATCGCGTTATGGCCCCAGTACGGGCCGCAGTCGCCTTGCCACCACGCGCTGCCGATGGTGTAGGAGCGCATGCTCAACCGCATGCCGAACTGGAAAATACGGGCAAACGCGCTCGCCGAAGGCATGCCGATCACCAGGCTTTGCAGGATCCCGAGATTGGGCTCGATCTGCATGATGCGCACAAGCTTGAGGATCAGGTCGACGCTCATGGCGCTGTCGGCATCGAGCATGATTGCGAAGTCGTGATCTTTGCCCCAGTGCGCGCAGAAGTCGCCGATGTTGCCGGCCTTGAACGCGATATTGTGGCTGCGACGGCGGTACGTCAGCGCGACGCGCCCGCGCCATGTTGCTGCCAGCGCCGCAAAACAGGCATCCTCGGCGGCGGCGATATCGTCCTCGCTCGTGTCGCTCAGGACGTAGACATGGAAGCGTTCCCCCACGCCGCTTGCATCGAGGCCCTGCATCGTCGCCTCGAGCATGCGCGCGGCGGCGTCGGGCGGCTCGTTGCGGATGCACAGGAGGACCGCGGTCGAGGCGGTGATCGGCTCGTCTCCCGCCACGCGCCCGGCGACCGGCAATACCGCCGCCACCGGATCGCGGGCAAAGCGCATGATCCAAAATCCGATGGCCGCGTTCCAGAAGCCGATGACGTACCAGGGCAGCGTCAGCGCGAAGAGGACGACCAGAACGATGTCGAGTGCACTCAATCCCCCCGGCGAGAGCGCAACGGTCGCAAGCCAGATTAGCCCCGCCGTGGTTAGCCCAACGCAGAGGAAAAACAGCACCGGACGCCATGCGGGCAGGGCGGTGGGCGCGGCAATGACCGCCTCCTCGCGGGAGGACCGTTGGAGCATGGAATGGCTTTGCGAGTGTCTGCGGGCGTTTCCAGAATATAGCGGGGTTGGGCGAAGTCCAAATTCCGCGCTACGCGTGCTACTCTTAGGTTGTATTGGTAACCCCTCCGGGACGTTTTCACGACAAGCCATAGCGTGATCGAAATGCGGGGCAAAGCGCTCTGGTATGTCGGGCCCGGCCATGCCGAACTGCGGGAGGAGACGGTCGCCGCGCCCAAAGACGGCGAGGTGCAAGTTCGCTCGCTATTCGGCGCCGTTAGTCGGGGCACGGAACGGCTCGTCCACGCCGGCCGGGTGCCTGCGAGCGAGTACGAGCGCATGCGCGCGCCGTTGATGGCGGGGAGCTTTCCCTTCCCCGTGAAATACGGCTACGCGACCGTAGGAACGGTCGAAGCCGGCGATGCCGGCCTGCACGGGCGTACCGTCTTCAGCTTGCATCCGCACCAGAGCCTCTTCACCTTGCCGGCCGAAGCCGTGCTTCCCCTACCCGAGCCGGTATCGCCGCGCCGCGCCGTGCTCGCGGCCAACATGGAGACCGCGCTCAACGCGGTGTGGGATGGCGCGCCGGCGGCCGCCGATCGCATCGCCGTCGTGGGAGGCGGGCTCGTGGGACTCCTCGTCGCTTACCTGTGCGCGCGACTGCCAGCGGCCGAGGTCACGGTGGTCGATGTCGCCGCGCGCGCCAAGCTCGCGCACGCGCTCGGTGCCCGCTTCGCTCAGCCGGATGCCGCCCCGGCCGATTGCGATCTCGTGTTTCATGCAAGCGGCACCGGCGCGGGCCTCGCCACTGCGCTTCGGCTCGCCGGCGAGGAGGCGATGATCGTCGAACTAAGCTGGTATGGAAGCGGCGAAGTCGCCGCGCCGTTGGGCGAAGCCTTCCACAGCCGTCGCTTGCGGCTCGTATCGAGCCAGGTCGGCAAGGTTGCGCCATCACATCGCTCGCGATGGACGCACCGGCGTCGCCTCGCGGCGGCGCTTGCGCTGCTCGACGCCCCCGCGCTCGATCTCCTGCTTGCACCCGCCATCGCGTTCGCGGAGCTGCCGGCGAAATTGCCGTCGGTTTTTGCGTCCGACTCCGACGGGGTCTGTCCCCTGATCCGCTATCCCGCGGCCGATGACATCCAATAACGAAGAGGAACCCCGTGTACGCGGTTGAAGTCTCCGACCAGATCATGATCGCCCATTCGTTCCGCGGAGAGCTGTTTGGCCCGGCGCAAAACGTGCACGGCGCGACCTTCGTCATTCGGGTGGCGTTTCTTGCCGATGAGCTCGACGCGCACGGCATCGTCGTCGACATCGCGCGCGCCCAAGAATTGCTCAAGGACGCGTTGGGACCGCTCAACTATCGCAATCTCGATGACCTGCCGCAGTTCAAGGGCATCAACACCACAACCGAATTCTTGACCCGGCATCTGTTCGAGCATTTCGCGGCCGCGGCGCGTGCAGGCAAGCTCGGCCGCGACGGCCGCGAACTCACCTCGATCCGCGTGACCGTGGCGGAATCCCCCACCGCGCGCGCTTGGTACGAGGCGCCGCTGTGGTAAAGGAGGTCTTCTTCGCGGTGCCGGGTGACCTGCGCACCCCCACCGGCGGCTATACCTATGACCGGCGGATCGTCGCGGAGCTTCCGGGGCTCGGTTGGCGCCCCGAGGTCATCAACCTTGGCGACGGTTTTCCCTGCCCGGCGGCCGAGACGCGCGCGAGCGCCTGCGCACGGCTATCGGCGCTCGCCCATGGGCGTCCGCTCGTGATCGACGGCCTCGCCTTCGGCGCGCTGCCGGATGCCGCCCGGGAGCTGCGTGCGCGCCACCCGCTGGTCGCGCTGGTGCATCATCCGCTCGCGTTGGAGGCGGGACTGGCGGCGGCCAAATCTGCCGCCTTGCGTGCGAGCGAACGCGCGGCGCTCGCTTGTACGCGCCACGTGGTGGCGACGAGCGCTAAAGTCGCGCGGCTGCTCGTCGACGACTACGGGGTTGCGCCCGACGGGATGAGCGTGGTGCAGCCGGGAACGGATCGCGTCCCACCACGGCCGCGCAACGAGAACAGTGTCGTCAAACTGCTCGCCGTCGGGTCGCTGATCCCACGCAAGGGTTATGATGTTCTGGTCGCGGCGCTCGCCCGACTGACGAATTTGCCCTGGCGTCTCACGGTCGTGGGCGATCGCGAGCGCAGCCCGCAAACGGCCCGGCAGGTCAGGGCCGACATCGCGCGTTTGGGTCTTGCCGACCGAGTTACGCTCCTCGGCACGGTCGGAGCCGATGAGCTTGCGCCGCTCTACGCATCGGCCGACCTCTTTGTGCTGCCCTCCCGGTTCGAAGGCTACGGGATGGCGTATGCCGAGGCCATTGCCCACGGCGTGCCGGTCGTCGGCACGACCGCCGGCGCCATTCCGGAGACGGTACCGGCGGATGCCGGCGTGCTCGTTGCCCCCGACAACGTCGAGGCGCTCGCGGGGGCATTGCAACGGCTCATTGCCAATGCCGGCGAGCGCAAGCGCCTCGCCGCCGGCGCCCGTGCCGCCACCTTTCCATCCTGGCGGGAACAGGCCATGTTATTTGCCCACGTCTTGGACCGGCTGAGATGAGCGAATACTCCGCCGACTGGCTCGCGTTACGCGAACCTTACGATCGCGCTGCGCGCAATGCCGAGGTGCTCGATGCGGTGGCCTGCACCTTCGCTGGGCAGGGAGCCATTTCGGTCGTCGATCTCGCCTGCGGCACCGGCTCGACACTGCGAGCAATCCGGCGCCATCTCCCGGCGCGCCAGAGTTGGAGGCTGGTCGACAACAGTCTCTCGCTGCTCGCGCGAGTGGCTTCCTACCGGAGTCCGTCGCATCTGACGGTCGCCACCGCGGCGGTCGATCTCGCGCGCGATCTCGAGCTCGCGCTGGATGGGCCGCTCGATCTCGTCACCACATCGGCGCTGCTCGACCTTGTCTCCCCCGCATGGCTCGATCGTCTCATCGTCGAGGTGGCAGCGCGGCGGCTGCCGTTTTACGGTGCGCTGACCTATGACGGCCGCGCAGTCACCCAACCGCTGGCGCGCTACGATCTCGAGCTGCTGGCCGGCTTCAACCTCCACCAACGTACCAACAAGGGCTTTGGTCCCGCGCTCGGCCCGGCGGCAGCGGCGCGCGCCGCGCAGCGGTTCGAAGAGTTCGGCTACACCGTGGAGTTGGGCCAGTCCGACTGGGTGTTCGGGCCCGACGATCGGGCGATTCAGGAGGCGGTTTTTGTCAGCTGGGCAGAGATCGGACCGCTGACCACGACGCTCTCGTCGCATGAAATCTCGGGCTGGCTGGCGTGGCGGCGCGCGCATCTGGCCGAAGGCCGGTCGCGGCTGCGGATCGGTCACATCGATATTTTCGCCCGGCCGATCGGCAGGCGCTGAGCACTGAGGTCGCAGTCGAGCAGCACGTCGCCACCGAGACTGTGGGCGCGCATGGGCGCGCGCATCGCCTCATCGAGCCGCTCGATCGGCGGTAATGTGAGGCTTGATCGTCCGCCGCCCAGGATAATGGGAGCGACCAGAACGTGCAGCCGGTCGAGACAGCGTGCCGCGAGGAAGCGGGAGACGGTGTCGGCGCCGCCTTCGATCAGGATCCGGCGGAAACCGCGCGCAGCCAGCGCGGCAACGATGCCGTCGGGGGCGAGCTGACCGTCGGGGGCGGGAAGCCGCACGACTTCGACACCGGCAGGGAGGGCCGGGGGCGCCTCCATGGCGCTGACGACGAGCCGGCAGCTCCCGTCGGCCGCCAGAAGCCGCGCGGTCGACGGCAATCGGCCGTTGGGATCGATGACGACCCGCGCTGGGTTTGGGCCCTCGACGCGCCGGACGGTCAACTGCGGATCGTCGGCGATCGCCGTGCCTACGCCGATAACGACCGCGTCAACCAGCGCCCTCAGCCGATGCAAATGGATGAGGCCGGTCTCGCCATTGATGTAGTGGGAGTGTCCGCTCGCGGTGGCGATGCGGGCATCGATGGACTGGCCACATTGCCCGACCACGACGAGGTCATCGACCTGGCCCCGACGCAGTGGGCCGAAAATGTGCTCCCACGGGCGCGGCAGGGAACGGTTGGCGCTGCGAAACGTTGTTGGTACCGGCGCCCAAGAAGAGGCGGAGCCGGAGCCGTTTTGCGAGGGTCCAGGCACATTCCGATCCGGCTCGGCGGGGCGTCGAACCGCCATCGTCAATTACCTACTTTCGCAGCGTGCTGCCGCGTGCCATGATATTTCGCAAGAAAATGACTGCAAACACGCGCAATCAAAAAGATTTTAACGGAATAAACTCCACCAGGGCGAGTTCTTATTTGGTCGACGTTTGGGCTGGGCGCGAATCGCAAGTCGCGCGTGTGTGACATGGCTGGGAGTGGTACGTCGGGAACGTTTGGCGCCGCCGAGCAAATCGCAGTCGAGCGCGGTCTCGCCGAGTTTCGCTGTAGCCGGCCGGTCATCCTGACCTCGGCCGGGGAAAGCGTTGCGGTCTTGCCGGTCGACGGCATGACCGGCGAAGGTCTCGTCTCGTTCCGGCAACTGTGCGCGCCGCGGCGGCCTCATCTGCTCATCACCGCGCGCCGCGCACGTGCGCTCGGCCTCGAGGGCGCCGAACCGACGGGCTTGGCCGTCGGGGATCTGCACGACCGCGCCGCGATCTTCTCACTTGCCGCGGACGCGCAGGTCACCCGCCGGCTCGACGTCGTCCCGACCGGCAAAACGGCGGCAGCCGCAATCGAGCTTGCCAAGCTCGCGCGGCTGCTCCCGGCCTTGCTCGTTTGTGAGCAGGCGAGGGAGACCGCGACCGCAAGCGAAGTGCCGCTCGTGACCGTGGCCGCCGATGCAGTCGCAAAATTTCGCCGCGCGGCGGCCGACTCGCTTGCGGTGGTTGCCGAATCCGCCATCCCCCTCAACGGCGGAATTGCGGCTCGCTTCGTGATCTTCCGCGACGCGCTCGGCGGCACGCCGGCCGCCGTCATCGTCGGGAAACCCGACCTCGCGCAACCGGTTTCGGTGCGACTGCATTCGGCCTGCCTCACCGGAGATGTATTCGGCTCGCGCCGATGCGACTGCGGGGATCAGCTTCGTCTGGCACTCGCACAACTCGAGCAGCACGGCGGCGGCATCATTCTTTATCTGGAGCAGGAGGGCCGCGGCTTGGGGCTCGCCAACAAGATCCGTGCCTATCGGCTGCAGGAAGCCGGACTCGACACGGTCGACGCCAACACGGTGCTGGGCTTCGACGACGACGAACGCGACTACGCCGTTGCCGTGCGCATGCTGCAATTGCTGGGCTGTACGCGAGTGCGGCTGCTGACCAATAACCCTGCCAAGCTCGATGGCCTCTCCCACGCGGGGATCGACGTCTCGGGACGCGTGCCCTTGCAGGGCCCGATCAATTCCCATAACCGGCGCTATCTCGCCGCCAAGGCGGCGCGCGCCGGACACAAGCTCGATCACATCCTCGGCGCGCTGACCGAGGCGGAGGACGAGCCCGGCGAGTCTTGACCGCCGCTCGGCGTGTCCGCGAGGCCATGGCGACGGGCGAGCGTCGCTGCCACGCCGCCGGCGAGCGTTGCAAGAACGCACCAATAGGCATAGCGGAAGTCGGCCGCCACGCCGAGCACGGCGAAGCTCATGACATAGACCGTGGCGCAAACGGTCACGGAGATGGCGAAGCTTCCCGCGGGCGTCGTCCGTGTCGGCCAGGCGAAAAGCGTGACGGCGACGGCGAGGGCGAGCCAAAGGCCCGGCCGAAACAGGAGCGTCGGCTGGAGCGCGTCGTGCAGCGCGACCAAGGGCGTGAAATATCGACTGTGGCCGTAGCCCGAGGCCGGATCGAGCCAATCCCAGACCGGCAGCACGAGGTTCGAACGGGCGAGGAACTGCCACATGAACGTCGCGCGGTGGCTTAGATAAGCGAAGGGATGTGCGGCGATGGCATGCCACCACGCCTCGAGCAGCCGCGGCGTGCCGAAGATCCTATCGTCTGGGCGCTCCAGTCGCCGCATCACGAATGGGCAAGGCGCGACGTGCCAATAGGAGTCCCAGCGCACGGGGTCGTAGCACTTGCTGGTTAGCAACGCCGTCTCGTCGGCGCTCCACGCCGTCGGGAACTGGTTCTCTCCAGCAAAGTGGGTCATGCCGCCGAGATCAAAAACCAGGATCGAGTGTTGCGGGTTCTGCCGCTCGGCGCGCAGCGCACCGTAGTAGACGAAGGGAACGAAGGCGGAGAAGAGAAGGAGCGCGGGGATGAAGGCGATCGCCGTACGCTTGACGTCGAAACGCATCGGCCAAATCGCATAGGCGGCGAGAATCGGCGCGGCGAGCACGGCATTCGGCCGCAGCAACACGCCGAAGGCAACCAACAGCAGCGAGACCGCCTGCATGGGCGCGCGCAGTCGCGCGGTGCAATCGGCCGCGAAGAACGCGAGCACTGCGGCGGTGAGCCAAACCACTGCGAACAGGACGTCGCGCCAGACCATGCCGAGGAAAAAGAATGCGGGCGGCATCAGCGCGACGAGCGGCGTGGCGAAGCCGAGCCAAGGCGAGCGCCGCCCCGCAAGCAAGGCAAGCATGCCGAACGCGAGCCAGTAGAGGGACGCGGTCAGCAAGAACATGCTCGCCGCGCCGGGCGCGATCGGATCGATGAGACGCCAGAGCACCCCCATCGCCGGCGATTGCCAGTCGCCGAACCGCCACGCCATGGCGTCGGCATAGACGTAGCGGGCATCGACGGTGCTGTAGCCGGGATAGAATACCAGCACGGTGAGGGCATAGCCGGCCGCCGTCGTAACGAGGCCAAGCCATGCACGCCGGGGCAGTGCCGGAGCGCTTGCCGCGATCGGATCGCTGTCCTCAACCGCTGCCATCAAGGAGGGTCAATGGCTCCCGGAAACTCGATCATGCCGGAGCCGCCGACCTCGCGATTACCATCGCGCCGGTCTCGGTGCAAATCAGTCCGTGCCGAGCCGCTGTTTCCAAGGGCGCGGCGTGCCGACAAGACGCACGAACCGCTCGTATCGGCTCGCCGTCCGCGGAAGCTTGCTCAGAAAGCGTCCCAGAATTCGGCGCGGAGCGGCCTGCCGTGCTTGACCATGATCTCATGGGGCGAGATCGGCGCCGATGCTTCTTCGACTTTCCCGGCAAATTTCGGTCTGGCGACCGTGGTTATCGACCAGACAACGGCGGTCGCCGCGATGGCGACCATTGCGGTCAGAATGATGAGCTTGCGCATCTCGTGTCACCTTTCATTGTGATGAGCTGCGCATTGCATTGCCACATCGCTGGCGCCGCCAGCGTGAGGTGCTTCACAGAGGCTGATCTTTTTGGGGCAGAGGGGTTGCCGACTCGCCCTGGCTCTGCGGCGGCGCTAACCGGAAAGCCCCCGGCGCGGGAGATGCCTCAGCAACGCTGCTTGCAAACGAGCTGTTGGCTCGTGCAGCTGAGCGCGCAAGCGCCTGCAGCGCTTGTGCTCGATGGCGTCGTGGAAGTTGCCGCCGCCGCCGCCGCGGCCGTCGTCGGAATACAGGAGTTCTGGCAGGTCATTGCGAGCGTGTCGCAGTTGATCTGACACGTGAGCGTCGTCGTGTTCAGGGTCGGCGGCGTGATGGGCACAGGATTCACCGTCTGACCGGCCTGGGCAAAAACTTCGGTTGTAAACGCCGCGAAACCGAAGACCACGAGGGCCGCTAGCACAATGCGTGTCATCGGACTCCTCCCTAGCGATGCCCCCAGTGGGTACCATCGGGCCGTTATGGGCCGCGACATGCGCGAATAGATACGCCGGTCAAGCCAGAATATCCATCCCTGCGTGTTGCAGTCGTGATTCATCGCGCCGCAATGGGCCACCCCAGCCCCTATGACGGTTCAACTGCTCGAAGATCTCTGGAACAAAGTGGAGGCCCGGATCCCATGTCCATCCTGCGATGTTCCAAGGCAGACGAGTGCGCAGGCCAGAGGCCGGCTTTGAGCGTGAGCCCACCCACCGCACCTCATCCGCAAACGCTTGAGCCCGTCGGCAGTGAAGCCGACGGGCTGCCGCAATCCAGAGATTGCTACTTGATCATGTCGGCGCCGACCTTGCAGATCAGCGCGTCTTGGTCGCCGGTGCCGCCACTGCAGCCGATTGCACCGATCAGCTTGCCGCCCTCGACGAGGGGAAAGCCGCCCGGAGATGCGACGAGCGTGGGGTCGAGCGTTGAAACGTAGGGATGGCCCGTTTCGTAGGCGTTATAGAAAATTTGCGAGGGGCGGCGGTAGCGTGCTGCGGTGCGCGCCTTGCCCTGAGAAATATTTCCCGACGCGATCTGGGCGCCGTCCATGCGCAGGAAATGGACGAGGTCGCCGTTCGTGTCGACGACAGCGATGTTCATTTTCCAATTGCGCTTTTTTGCCTCGGCTTCGGCGGCGGCCAGAATCTGCTTTGCTTTCTCCCCTGTGATCGCCATGCCATACGGAATGTCGAAAGGCATAGCATCCGGTGTCCCGCCAGCCGGTGGATTTGCCGGCGGCTGCTGTGCGACCGCTTGGCTGCCGAGAAGCAGCGCGAGAGTAAACGCCGAGGCAACGGACACGAACCCACGCATGAAGTCCCTCCCGATAATCGATGCTGTTGAGACCCATCCGCCGCCGCATCGAAGGCTCGACGATGGCAAAAACATACTAGAAACAGCGAGCACGGGTTTCAATCGCAATCCTCAAGCAGCGTACGCTGCAATCTGAAGCGAAGCCAATCCAACCCACACGACAGTTCCAGTAGTGGGCGGGCTGCCCTTATAACCGCAATCGACGAGTGACGGCTCGAACTGACAGGAGTACGCTGCCTCGCTACTAGCGCCCGCGGCGCTAGACAATTGTTGGCAGGCCAATCCGGGAGATTCACTGGTACATGAGAGGGCTCGCGAGCGCCGTCATTGCGGCGATCATCATCGGCACGCTTTACCTCGGTCGGGAGGTGTTCGTCCCGATCGCGCTGGCGGTCCTGCTGAGCTTCGTGCTCGCGCCCCTGGTTCGGCTGCTGCAACGCTGCCGCATGCCACGCGGGCTCGCCGTCGTCGCAGTCGTCCTCCTTGCTTTCGTGGGCATTTTCATGCTCGGCGGCGTCATTGCCACGCAAGTGACGGAGCTTGCTGGTGATCTGCCGCGATATCAGTTCACGATGCGCGAAAAGATCAAATCGCTGCGCGGCGCGACGGCGACGAGCGGGACCCTCGAGCGGGCTGCTGACGTGCTGCACGACCTTGGCAAGGAACTTAACAAGCCAAAGGAGTCGTCGGCGCCTTCAGGCGCTCCCCTGCAGACGACGATTGCGCCGGCTCCCGACGCGAAGCCCATACCGGTCGAGGTTCGCCAACCGCCCCCCACCGCTCTGGAGAGCATTGCAGCACTGCTTTCGCCTCTGATCCACCCTCTCACCACGACAGGCATCATCGCCATTTTTGTCATCTTCATGCTGCTGCAGCGGGAGGACTTGCGGAATCGTCTCATCAAGCTCGCGGGCTCGCATGATCTGCAAAAGACGACCGCCGCGCTCGACGACGCCGCAACCCGCCTGAGCCGGTTGTTTCTGATGCAGCTCGCCGTGAATGCGTCGTTCGGTGTCGTGATCGGCGTGGGTTTATGGGCCATCGGAATTCCCAGCCCCATCTTGTGGGGGATCCTCGCGGCCATTCTACGCTTCGTGCCCTATATCGGCGCTGTGATCGCGGCCGTGTTTCCGCTGGCGCTTTCGGCGGCAGTCGACCCGGGATGGTCAATGCTGCTGTGGACAGCGGCGCTCTTTGTCGTCGTCGAGCCCGTAGTGGGGCACGTCATTGAACCGCTGCTTTATGGGCACAGTACCGGACTATCACCGGTCGCGGTCGTAGCCTCGGCGACATTCTGGACCGCACTATGGGGCCCCATTGGGCTCATTCTCGCAACTCCCCTGACGGTCTGTCTGGTGGTGCTCGGCCGACATGTCGAGCGCCTCGAGTTTCTCGATGTGATGTTCGGGGATCGGCCGGCACTCTCGCCCCCGGAGATCTTCTACCAACGGATGCTCGCCGATGACCCCGCGGAGGCGGTGGAAAAAGCCGAGCAGTTTCTCAAGGAGCGGCCGCTGTTGACCTACTACGACGAGGTGGCACTGCCCGGGCTGAAGCTCGCGCAGAACGACCTCACCCGCGGCGCGCTCGACCGTGCGCAGGCCGAGAAGATCAAAGCGACGATCCTCGAGGTGGTCGACAACCTGGCCGAACAAAATGGTGGTAGGCCGGCTGGCGATACCACGCACGACCCCGAGGCCGCCGCCGCGGTGGAAGCCGTGGACAAAACCGTCCCGGAGCTCGCCGTGATCAAGCGTGAGGGGCTCGGGCCCGAGTGGCGGACTGATGCGCCCGTGCTGTGCGTTGCGGGACGCAGTGCGCTTGATCAGGCCGCAGCCGCGATGGTTGCGCAGCTGCTGGGAAAACAAGGCCTAGGCGCGCGGGTCGAGGGCGCGGACGCCGTAGCGACCATGAACATTCTGCGTTTGGAGACCTCGGGCGTGGCGTTGGTCTGTCTGTCTTATCTCGACGCCAGTAGCCTCGCCCATATGCGCTACACTATTCGTCGCCTGCGCCGAATACTACCGGCGGCGCAAGTCTTGCTTGCTTGCTGGAAAGCGGATGTGGACCCAGCGACATTACGGGACTCGACGACAGCAGATGCAGTCGCCACGACTCTGCCTGAGGCGGCAAGGTTCTGCCTGGAGGCGGCACGCAATTCCTCGTTTCGCGCAGATGCGCAAGAATCCAGCGAGGCGAGCGCAACTGCGGCATGAGTCGGTGGTTATCATGACGCCCGCGCGGACTTTTTGAAGCGCGGCGTTGGGAGGCATTTTCGCTCCTTAGCTTAGAGCCCGTTCAAGCGCGCAACGTCATCGGATCGAAATGCTTGCGCAATCCGTTCCAGCAATCGGGATAGTCCTCGTCGCGCTCCGGAAGCTCGGCGGCATAGCGCGTCATCCGCTGGCGGAAGCGCGTCTCGAACATGAAGGCGAGAGTGGTAGTGAGCTTGGTCGGCGCGAGCGCCGCCTCGCTCGCATGCGTAAACGCGTCGGAATCCGGCCCATGCGGAAGCATCGTGTTGTGCAGGCTCATGCTCCCGGGAACGAATCCCTCCGGCTTGGCGTCGTACACGCCGTAGATCAGACCCATGAACTCCGACATGATGTTGCGGTGATACCAGGGCGGGCGAAACGTGTTCTCGGCGACCGACCAGCGCTCCGGAAAGATCACGAAGTCGACGTTCGCCGTTCCCGTCGTCTCCGACGGCGCGGTCAGCACCGTGAAGATCGACGGATCCGGGTGATCGAACAGCACGGCGCCGACCGGAGAGAACCGACGCAAATCGTATTTGTAAGGGACGTAATTGCCGTGCCAGGCCACCACGTCGAGCGGCGAATGCCCGACCTCGGCCCGGTAGAGCTCACCGCCCCACTTCACGACTAATGTATGCGGCCCCTCGCGATCCTCGTAATCAGCGACCGGCGCCAGGAAATCGCGAGGATTGGCCAGGCAGTTCGCCCCGATCGGCCCGCGGTATGGCAACGAGAACGGACTGCCGTAATTCTCGCAGACGTAGGCCCGCGCGGGACCGTCGATCAGCTCGACGCGAAAAATGATGCCGCGCGGAATGATGCAGATCTCGCCCGGCGTGATCTCAATGACACCGAACTCGGTTCGGAAACGCAGGCCGCCGTGCTGTGCCACCACCAACAGCTCGCCGTCGGCATCGAAGAAGTGTTCGCGCGTCATCGATTGGGTGACGAATAGAAGATGTGCCGCCATGCCCGTCATCGCCTCGGCATCCCCCGCGGTCGTCACCGTGCTCAAACCGGTGACGAAGGTCCGTTGGTCACTCGGGATCGGCACCGGGCCCCAGCGGCGTTGAATGAGCATCTGCGAGCCGTCCTCGCGCTCGGGAGCGGTGCGAATATTCCCGCCGTCGATCCTCGCGAGTCGGCCGAGGTGGCGCACGGTCGGGCGGATGCGGTAGAGCCACGAGCGCTGGTTGGTCGCTTGTGGCGCAGTGAAAGGCGAGCCGGAGAGCTGCTCGGCATAAAGTCCGTAGGCGACCTTCTGCGGCGAGTTGCGGCCGACCGGTAACGCACCCGGCAGCGCCTCGGTCTCGAAGCTGTTGCCGAAGCCGGACATGTATCCGCACGTCATTCTGCGATTCCCCGTCAATCCAGCGAGATCTTCGCGGATTGGATCACTTCGCGCCATTTTGCCGTTTCACTACGCATATATTCGGCAAACCCCGCCGGTGAGCTCGTGAGCGGCTCGATGCCCGCCGTGCGCAATTTCTGTTGCATGGCGGGCTTTGCCAGCGCCGCGCCGATCTGCGCGTTGAGCTTGTCGATGATTGCTGCAGGTGTCTTGGCCGGCGCGACAATGCCCTGCCAGGCAGACGCCTCGTAACCTGGAAACCCGAGCTCGGCGATCGTCGGCAGCTCGGGAAAGTCGGGAAAGCGGGCCGGCGACGCGCTCGCGAGCGTCTTCAGCAGACCGGATTTGATCGGCTCGCGCCCGGTCGCGACATCGAGCATCATGATCGGCACGTGGCCGGCGATGACGTCCTGCACCGCCGGAGCTGCGCCTTTATAGGCGATGTGCACCATCTCGACGCCGGCCCGGTGCAGCAGCAGCTCCATCGCCATCTGGTGCGGGCTCGCCGGCCCCGAGGATGCAAAGGAGATGGCGTTCGGCTTCGCCCTGGCGAGCGCCAGCAAGTCCGCGAGCGAAGCGGCCGGGAACGACGGATTGGCAACCAGCAGCAGCTCGAAACGCCCGGTGAGCGCGACCGGCGCGAAGTCGCGCGCCGGGTCATATGGGAGCTTCTTGTAGAGGTTGGGGTTGAGCGCGTAGGTCGTGAGCGACGTCGAGAGCAGCGTGTAGCCGTCCGGCACCGCATGCGCCACTGCCTCGGCACCAATCTGCGTCCCCGCGCCTGGGCGGTTCTCGATGATCACCGGCTGATGCAGACTCGCCGAGAGTTCCTGCCCGAGCAACCGAGCCAGCAGGTCATTGCCGCCGCCGGCGGCGAACGGGACCACGATCTTGATAGGGCGAGAGGGATAGTCGTCCGCGAACGCGCTCGCCGTGCCAACCATCAGCAACAGCAATGCGCTGATCCACAACGGCGCGCTCTTGCGCTTACTGGCGGCCATCGCGCCCTCCCAGCTCAACTCGATCTCGCTCTGGCGGGTCTTGCGTGTCACTTCAACGCGTCCACGCCCGCGCTCGCGACCTGGACATCCTGGTCGCCGTTGCCTCCGCTCACGCCGATCGCGCCAACGAGCTTGCCGTCGACCACGAGCGGCACCCCCCTGGCGTGCCGGCGACCCCGGGAAACGTCAGAAAGAACGGATGCCCGCCCTCGATGCCATCAAAGAACGCCTTGGTGGGCCGCCGATACCGCGCCGCTGCGACCGCCTTCTGCTGGGCGAGCTGAATCGCCGAATAAGGCGCGCCGGTCATCTTGCCGAAATAGACGAGGTCGCCCGAGGGCTCGACCACGGCGACGGCGTTAGGCACGCCGATGGCCTTGGCCTTTGCCATCGCCGCCTCGGCGGCCTTTGCCGCCTGCTCGTAGCTTATCGGCATGCCAAAGGGGGGCGCCGGCGGCGGCCCGGGCTGTGCTCCGGTTGGTGGCGTGGGTACCTGTTGTGCCTGTGCGCCGGGCGTGCAGAGCACAACGAGACAAAATATCACCGCAGCCGTTTTCGCGGGCATCGCACACTCTCCCTGATGACCGAACTTCGGATGGCCGTACTTGACAGCCTGCCATTCGTATCGTTTCATTCGAAACGAATAGATCACATTTCCCTGCGCGGGTCAAATTTCTCCGGCACGGGGCCAAGAGGGACCACGCGGGACTATGCATCCGGCCAAGCGCGCTCCAGCATCGTCGGCAACGCCGCGGCGCTTGTCGCTCGATGGCTTCCTGCCCTATCGGCTCGCGGTGCTGGCGCGCGAGATCAGCGTCGCCCTCGCCAGGAAGTACCAAGCCGATCTCGGCATCTCTATTCCGGAATGGCGCGTGATCGCCCATATCGCCGAGGTCGGCACTTGCTCCTCGGGCGAGCTCTGTGCGCGCACCGCGATGGACAAGGCCAAGGTCAACCGCGCCGTAACGCGGCTGGTCGCCGCCGGACTGGTGCTGGCCGAGATCTCCGATCGCGATCGCCGCCTCAACGTGCTCAAGCTTACTGCGCGTGGCTGCCGAGTCTACGAGCGCGTCGTTCCAATGGCGCTCGATCACGAGCGCGCGCTGCTCGGTGCGCTGTCAGAAGCGGAACGCAGGGAGCTGATGCGCATCATCGGCAAGCTGCAAGAGCACGTGAAGAAGCTGTGGGGGCCCCGCTGAGGCGCCAGATGCAGATCGAGCGGCGCACGTCATGAGAGCCGGTATGACTATTGACGTCCACGCCCATATCGTCGACCGGCGCTACCTCGACGAGCTCAGCGCGACGCTCGGGCTCGAGATGCAACGCACCGACGATGGCAAGACCTTGTTTCGTCACGGCGGCTCGACCGTCGCCTGGTCGCGCGCGGACATGTTCGATGTTAACGCCCGCCTTGCCGATATGGATGCCAAGCGCATCGACCTGCGCATGCTCTCCCTGAGCACGCCGAACGTCTACCTTTGGGATCGCGTCCAGCAGATCGCGATGGCCCGCCACGTCAACGACGCGCTCGCTCGCGTTTGCCGCGACCATCCCGATCGCTTCGTCGGGCTCGCCAGCCTGCCGCTCAAGGACGTCGAGGCGTCGCTGCGCGAGCTTGAGCGCGCGACACAAGAGCTCGGCATGAAGGGCGTGCTCATCGGCTCGAACATCGACGGCGTTCAACTCGACCATGCGTGCTTCGATCCGCTCTGGGCCAGGATCGACGCGCTCCGCTTGCCAGTGTTCGAGCACCCGATGTTTCCGAAAAACGACGACGGCCTGGAAGGCTTCGAGTTGCCGCTGCGGCTCGGCTTGATCTTCGATACCACGCTCGTCGCCACCCGGCTGATCTATTCGGGAGTATTTGAGCGCTATCCGCATTTCCCCTACATCCTGGCGCACACCGGCGGCGCCCTGTTGATAGCGCTCGAGCGGCTCGACAACGGCTATCGCCTGTTCCCGGATTGCCGCAAATACATCTCCGAATTGCCGAGTGAATATGCCAAGCGCCTCAACTACGACACCACCGCGTTCGGGAAGAACGCGCTGATGCTCGCAATTAACACAGTCGGGGCAAGCCAGATCCTGCTCGGCACCGATGATCCGTTCATCGGCGCCGATACCTCGCACGTCGAGCGATTACCGATCTCCGCCACCGACAAAGCGGCCATTCTCGGCGGCAATGCCGCACGCCTGTTCCAGCTTTAGCTTCTCTGCTTCAAGAATGACGACATTTCACCGCCGCTTGCTTAGAGCAGTGGACAATCAGTTATCGAGCCCGAGTGCCTTCGCCGTTGGATTGACGATCAGCTCTAAGCGGGTCGCTTGCAAGATGGCAAGTCTTGGGATTGATCAGCAGCGCGCTCGAACTTGGGTCGGCGCAATTCAGCTTGTCGCAACGACGAGATATTGTCAGTCTTCAATGCGGGCGCCCTGTGCTCCCTGCTTCACGAGCAAGGTCGCACGTGAAGCAAAAAGGTTGGGAGGAAGACATGATTCGCAGACTGTTTTGGTCCCTTTTCGTGGTTGTGCTCACTTGTTCGGCGGGCGGCGCAGCAGAGGTACGGCGCGTCGTCACCGGGATCGATCAAAATAACAAGGCTGTCGTGTTGTTCGACAGCAGCTTGACTCTCAAGCCGGGAGGGTCAGGCAATCCGGCAGCAAATGTGTGGATCACCGATTCAGTGCCGCCCGGTTTCTCTTTCACGGCGGATACGGTGACGAGGCCGCTCGGGCTCAACCCGCCGGACAACGGCACCGTGATCCGAGTGGTGGAGTTCCCCCCGCTCGACTCTGCGAAGGAATCGGCGATGGCCCCCGATTTCATGATGAAAGTGGTCGGCGATCACGCGCCGGCGCGTGGCCTGCCGGTAAAGCATCCGCTGATGCACCGCACGCGGACCGTGGATTATGCAATCATCATGGCGGGTGAAATCGACATGATGCTCGACGACGCGACCGTGCACGTCAAGGCGGGCGATGTGGTCATTCAGCAGGCGACCAATCACGCCTGGATCAATCGCGGCAAGGAGCCATGTCGGATCGTGTTCGTGCTGATGGATTCCAAGCAGCCGTGAAGTGTAGGTGGGGTTAGGCTGCGGTAGGGGCGGGTTTGAAAACGCGCCCCTACTGAGTCCCGTTTCCGTTTGCGCTCCGGCTGTTGCGCCCGCGCCGCGAACGGCAATCAATGGACCCTAAATTGGGTCCAACACAGCTAGTGCCGAGTCGTTCTCGTCCACGTCGGCACTAAATAATTGGCACGATTGGCGTCCCCGGCAGGATTCGAACCTGCGACCTGCGGATTAGAAATCCGCTGCTGCTATCCAGCTGAGCTACGGGGACGCGGTGCGCAAGCTTTTACCCAAGATCGCGTCTGCCTGCCAGCGACGCGGCGCGTT
>Ga0307277_10000249_pt1 | contig 18830 bp, 22 predicted proteins | sample ER_DNA_116_FD_194473 | JGI IMG/M metagenome (GOLD analysis project Ga0307277, IMG submission 194473) | Bulk soil microbial communities from the East River watershed near Crested Butte, Colorado, United States - ER_DNA_116 | ecosystem: Environmental > Terrestrial > Soil > Floodplain | place...
CCTCGACGTCGCGCAGGATCCGGTCGCCGCTGGCGTCCCTGAGGTAGTCGCCCACCCGGTCGGCCTGGCCGGCGACCTGCTCGGCCAGGTTGGCCGGGCCGTCCTTGCCCTGGTTGCGCAGCTCCTGGGCGATCGAGCGCACGTCGCCGGCGGTCCCGGCGATGCGCTCGCCGGCCTGGGTCGAGCGCTGGTCGACCTGGTCGCTGAGCCGGCCCCTGGCCTGGCCGAGCGCCCCCTGCGCCTTGTCCTGGGCCACCTGGGCCTTCTCGCGGACCTGGTCCTTGACCTGGTCGGCGGTGCCACCGCCGTCGCCGGTCGACCCGACCTCGACGGTCGAGCCCTCGGTGCGGTACTGGCTCATGGCGTCTCCTTCCTGCTGGCTTGAACGCTCCATCAGCTGGCGGCAGGCGCCTGTGTAGCCCGGGAACTGGCGTCAAAACACCCGATCTCGCGACGCCTCGGTCCGGCCGGGTCAGGGGCCGGCGGCGTCCGGCATCAGGGGGAGGTGGAGCTCGAAGCGGGCTCCGCGCCCGTCGCTGGGGTCGACGACCAGCAGGTCGCCGTCCTGGCTGCGGGCCAGCTGGCGGGCGATGTACAGGCCGAGGCCGACGCCGCCGGCGCGGCGCTGGCTGTGGCGCTCCAGCTGGGTGAAGCGGTCGAAGATGCGCTGGCGCTCGACCTCGGGGATGCCGGGGCCGGCGTCCTCGACGGCCAGCACGGCCTCGGCGCCCTCGCGGTTCCCGGACAGCCGCACCGGCTCGCCGTCGGGCGAGTACTTGCAGGCGTTGTCGAGCAGGTTGCCGAGGACCTGCACGACCGCGTCCTGGGCGACCCGGACGGGCAGGGCGCCGTTGGTCTCGATGGCGATCCGCCGGTCGTGGTGGCGGGCCCTGGCCTCGGCCCCGGCCTGGCGGAGCAGCTCGGTGGCGTCCAGCTCGGTCCGGGAGGCTCCCAGGGAGGCGACCCCCTCCGGCTGCTCGAAGCGGGCGGCCATGAGCAGCTGCTCGATCATGCGGTGCAGCCGCTCGCTCTGGTCGATGCCCATCATCACCAGCTCGTCGCGCTCGGCCTGGCTGAGCCGCTCGCGCCGGACCCGCAGGATGCCGAACACGCCGACGATCGTGGTCAGGGGGTTGCGCAGCTCGTGGGAGACGGCCGCGATCAGGTCGGCCTTCAGCCGGTCGGCCTCCTGGAGGCGGCTCACGATCTCGTGCTCCTGCCTGGTCAGGCGGCGCTGGAGCTCGGTCGCCTCCTCGGCCGCCGCCTGCTGGGCCTTGGCCTGGATCTCCCCCTTGGAGGCCATGAACACGGCCCCGAGCGGCACCACCAGGGCCGGGAGCAGCAGCAGGCTGCGCTCGGCCACCACCACCGCCACCGGGGCCAGGGCCAGCACCATGGCCGAGCTGCCCAGCTCCACCCGCAGGGGGTCGCGCCGCAGCCCCTGGAGGACGGGGACGTCGTTGGCCAGGCTGACCACGATGCTGACGAGCAGGAAGTTGACCGCCATGAAGGCGAGCCCGCCGGCGGCCAGGGCCGGCAGGGTGGCCGTGGTCACCTCGTAGCCGCCGCCGAGGGCGTGGTAGACGGCCCCGCCGGCGGCCAGGGCGAGCACGTACTGGGCGGCGTTGAACAGCGTCTTGACCGCGCCCCGGTGCCGGGTCAGGTCGGCCACGACCGAGCCGAGGATGAACACCAGCACGGCCACGGTGGTGCCGGCCAGGGGGACCAGCCCGTAGGCGAAGGTCGAGGTGATCGAGATTTCCTTGAGCCGGTTCTGGTCGTCGACCCGGAGGGTGACCAGCTCGCCCACGACCACGAAGGCGGCGAACACGGCGATCGCCCCGGCGACCTCACGGGCCCGGTCGAGGTCGAGCCGGGTCAGGAGGAAGGCCAGCACGAGGCCGCCGGCCACACACAAGGTGCCGACGTACCAGCGCAGCCTGGTCGACATCCCCCTGCCCCTCCCCGGCGAGGTGACGACCGTTTCTTCTGACTAGCGTACACCGAGCTGATCCGCCCGGGGTACGTACTTATTGACGCTTTTGAACTAGCACCACCTCGAGTGCCGGTGCGACCGCAAGCGGCTCCACTCCTTCCGTGGTCGTGCTTCGGCTTCCTCGGTTTGCGGGCAACGGGGCTCTGACCCCTTCCCGCCTCTTGTATCTCCCGCCGCTCACGAACCACTAATCGGCATGGGACCTCCGCGCAGAGGCGTGCGTTCGGCACATGAAGGGCATACCACTCGACCGGGTGGAAGCCGTAGGATCGCGCCGTGGGCTCCTCGTACCTGGCCGTCCTGCGGCTCCCCCACGCCCGACCGCTGCTGCTCGCCTCCCTGGTCGGGCGCCTGGCCAACGCCACCGGGCCGCTCAGCGTGGTCCTGCTCGTGCAGGAGCAGACCGGCTCGTTCGCCCTGGCCGGGGCCGCCTCGGGGACCATCGCCCTGGCCAGCGGGCTGCTGGCCCCGGTCCGGGGCCGGCTGGTCGACCGCTACGGCCAGCGCCGCTGCCTGGCCCCGATGGCCCTGGCCTTCGCGGCCGGCCTGACCGGGCTGGTCGTCGTGGCCGGTCCGGGACCGGCCGCGGCCATGGCCACGGTCGGCCTGGCCGCGGCCACCGGGGCGGTGGCCCCGCCGCTCGGCGCCTCCATGCGGGTGCTGTGGGTCTCGCTGGTCGGCCAGGGCCCACGGCTGCAGACCGCCTACTCCCTGGACGCGGTGCTCGACGAGCTGCTGTTCGTGGTCGGGCCGCTGCTGGCCGGGGGACTGGCCACGCTGTACCGGCCGGCGGTCGGGGTGCTGGCCACGGCCGCCCTGGCCGCCGCCGGGACCCTGGGGTTCGTGGCCTCGCCGGTGTCGAGGGCGCAGGCCGGCAGCCGGGCCGAGGGCGCCGGCCGGGCCGGCTGGGCCGGGGCGCTGGCCGCGCCGGGCCTGCGGACGCTGGTGCTGTCGCTCGCCGGGGTCGGCGCCGCCATCGGCATCTGGGAGATCGGCCTGGTCGGGGCGGCCAGGGCGGCCGGCGCGGCCGAGGCCGCCGGGCTCCTGCTGGCCGCCTGGGCCGCGGCCAGCGCCGTCGGCGGTCTCTGGTACGGGAGCAGGACCTGGAACCGGACGGCCGGCCAGCGCTACCTTGGCCTGCTGGGCGTGCTCGTCCTGGCCTGCGCCCCGATGGCCGCCGCCGGCTCGCCCCTGGCCCTGGGGGCGGTGGTGGCGCTGGTCGGGCTGGTGCTGGCGCCGCTGGAGAGCTCGGCCTACGTGCTGGCCGCCGAGCTGGCGCCGCCGGGGACCCTGACCGAGTCGGGCACCTGGCTGAACACCGCCATCAACGTCACCAGCGCGGCCGGCCTGGCCGCGGCCGGGGCGCTGGTCGACCGGGCCGGGGTGCCGGCCACCCTGGCCGTGGCCTGCGCCTGCACCGCCGCCGGCCTGCTGGTCGCCCTGGCCGGCCGGGACCGCCTGGGCGCGGCCCCCTACCGGGGCCGGCACGAGGTGGGCCACGCCGCGACTCGACAACTGCGGCGGGAACGGCGCATGCTCTGATATCACTCGATATCAGTTCGGGTATCAATCGAGAGGGTGCAACGATGTCAGAGCTGTCGCGGCTGATGCTCAAGGCCGCCCGTTCGCTTCCGGCCGAGGAGCAGGACAAGCTCCTGGAGGCCATGCTGGAGCCCAAGCTGGCCCCCTGGCCCGGCCCGGGCGGCCCCGGCCTGCCCTCGCCCGACGTGCTGACCGGCCAGACCTCGGTGCACCGGGTCTACGGCCAGGATCCCCGCTGGGAGGTCACCCTGCCGCCGCTCGGCCCCGAGACCGGCGGCCCCTGGCAGAGCGTCCCCGTGCGCCTCTCCACCGACCAGCACGAACGCCTCAAGCAGTGGTGCCAGGCCAACGGCTTCACCATGGCCGTGGTCCTGCGCGGCCTGGTCGCCCGCTTCCTCGACGACCAGGCCACGCGCCCCCGCCCCCCCGCCGAGGAGGGCGCCGAACCGTCGGTCGGGTAGCCGGTCGGCCGCGAGCCCCGACCCCGGGCTGTTGGGGCCCCTTACGGGAGGGTAGCCGACAAGCGGGAGGGGGGCCGCTGGTTGTCCACAGGGGTCGCGCTGGACCGGACCACCAGCTCGGCCGGGACCGGTGGGTCGCCCTGGGGCACGGGCAGGCCGCGGATGGCGGCCAGCACGGCGTCGCCGGCCCGGCGACCCACCTCGTAGCCGTCCAGGCGGACGGTGGTGAGGGGCGGGTCGAGGCAGTCGGCCATGGGGACGTCGTTGTAGCCAACGATCGACAGGTCGCGGGGGCAGTCGAGGCCGGCGCCGCGCAGGGCCCGGACCGCCCCCATGGCCATGGCGTCGTTGTGGGCGAACACGCCGGTGGCCTGGCGCCGGTCGGCCAGGGCCAGCTCCATCAGCCGCTGGCCCTCCTCGACGGTGGGCACGCCGGCCGCCGACACCGCCCAGACGTCGAGCCCCAGGCCGGCCGCGGTCTCGGCGAAGCTGTCGTGGCGGTCCCGGAACGGCTGCACGTCCAGCGGCCCCGGGAGCTGGACGACCCGATGGTGGCCCAGCTCGGCCAGGTGCGCGGCCGCCAGCCGGCCTCCGCCGAGGTCGTCGTGGGTCACGGCCGGGACGCCGGAGCCGGGCAGGCTGCGCACGGCCAGCACCACCGGGACCCGCGCCGTCCACCCGACGACCCGGCCCAGGTCGCCGGCGCGCACGGCCAGCAGCACCAGCCCGTCGACCTGGCGGGCCAGAAGATGGCCGACGGCCCGGTCCAGCGCCTGGGAGTCGTCCCGCGACTCGGTGACCAGGGCCATGTAGTCGGCCCGCTCCAGGCTGCGCTCCAGCCCGCGCAGGACCGGCGGGGTGTAGGCGTTGCCGAGGTCGGCGACCACCACCCCGACGGTCGAGCTGAACCCGCGGCGCAGGCCCCTGGCCATCATGTGGTGCCGGTAGCCGAGCTCCTGGGCCACCCGCTGGACCCGGGCCCGTGTCTCCCGGGAGACCGGGTGGGCGGTCTCGGCGTCCAGGGCCCGCGACGCCGTGGCCACGTGCACCCTGGCCGCCGCGGCGACGTCCCGCAGCGTGACCGCCCGGCGGACGGTCCGGTTGCCCGGCGGCGTCCCCATCGCTTCCTCCCCCCCGCGGGGCGCGCCCCGTCGTCGTCCTTTCTGCGAGCCTATAGACCGCTACGGCCCGATGGGAAGAGGGCCGAGGACGCAAGGGGCGCGGACGATGAAGTATGTGGTGCTGATCTACAGCAACCCGGCCACCTGGGGCGCGCTGCCGGCGGGCGAGGCCGACCGGGTGATCAGGGTCCACAACGACCTGATCGACGAGCTCACCGGGTCCGGTGAGTTCCTCAACATCTACCGGCTGGCGCACGCCGGCAACGCCAGGACGGTGGCCCTGCGCGACGGGGTGCCGACCGTCACCGACGGCCCGTTCGGGGAGTCCAAGGAGGTGCTGGCCAGCCTGTGGGAGATCGACGTCGAGGGCCTCGACCGGGCGCTCGAGATCGCCGGCATCCTCATCCCGTACGCCACGGTGGAGGTGCGGCCGCTGATGGACGCGGCCGGCATGGAGATGTGAGCGGGGCCGGCCGGGTCGAGGACCTGCTGCGGGAGCTGGCCCCGCAGGTCCTGGGCGCCCTGGTCCGCCGCTACGGCCAGTTCGACCTGTGCGAGGACGCGGTCCAGGAGGCGCTGCTGGCCGCGGCCGTCCGCTGGCCGCGGGCCGGCGTCCCCGAGCACCCGCGCGGCTGGCTGGTCACCGTGGCCACGCGGCGGATGACCGACCAGGTCCGGGCCGAGAGCGCCCGCCGGCGCCGGGAGGAGACGGTGGCGGCCCGCACGCCGGCGGGCGCGCTGGTCGCCCCCGGCCCCGACGCCGACCTTCCCTCGGCCGCCGACGACACCCTGACCCTGCTGTTCCTGTGCTGCCACCCGGCGCTGTCGCCGGCCTCGCAGGTCGCCCTGACCCTGCGGGCCGTCGGCGGCCTCACCACCGCCCAGGTGGCCGCGGCCTTCCTGGTCCCGGAGGCGACCATGGCCCAGCGCATCAGCCGGGCCAAGCAGACCATCAAGGCGGCCGGGGCGCGGTTCGCGCCGCCGCCGCCCGAGGAGCGGGCCGACCGGCTGCTGGTCGTGCTCCAGGTGCTCTACCTCGTCTTCAACGAGGGCTACGCGGCCAGCTCCGGGCCCGACCTCCAGCGCGCCGAGCTGACCGCCGAGGCCATCCGCCTGGCCCGGGAGCTGCACCGGCTGCTGCCCGACGACGGCGAGGTGGCCGGGCTGCTGGCCCTCATGCTCCTCACCGACGCCCGCCGCCCAGCCCGGACCCACCCCGACGGCAGCCTGGTCCCGCTGGCCTCCCAGGACCGGTCCCGCTGGGACGCCGCCGCCATCGCCGAGGGCGTGGCCCTGGTCACCGCCACCCTGGCCAGGGCGCCGATCGGCCCCTACCAGCTCCAGGCGGCCATCGCCGCCGTGCACGACGAGGCGGCCCGGGCCGAGGACACCGACTGGCCGCAGATCCTGGTCCTCTACGAGCTGCTCGAACGGCTCGCCCCCAGCCCGGTCGTGACCCTCAACCACGCCGTGGCCCTGGCCATGGTTCGCGGCCCCCGGGCCGGCCTCGACCTGGTCGCCACCCTGGACGACGACGGCCGGCTGGCCGGCCACCACCGCCTGGACGCGGTCCGCGCCCACCTGCTGGAGCTGGCCGGTGACCCCGCCGCCGCCCGCGAGCACTACCGGGCGGCCGCCCGCCGCACCACCAGCCTGCCCGAGCAGCGCTACCTGGAAGGCCGGGCGGGCCGCCTCGAACCCTGACCCGGACCAGGGCCGCCGCCGGCGGCCTGCGGGGCCGCGGCCACCTCGGCCGCCCAGGCCCGGATCCGTTCGGGGTCGCGCCAGTCGCCGGCGCGGGTCCTGGCCATGGCCCGGGCCGGGAACCCCTTGGCGTCGGCCGGCAGCCGGCCGCCGAAGGTCACATGGCTGCGGGCCCCGATCTGCCTGGCCAGGGCCCGCACCTGGGCCACCGGCGGGATCTGCCCGGCCGCCGAGTCCTCCAGCGGCCCGCTGCTGAACAGCCACACCGGCCGCTCCCGGAGGGCGGCGGTGTGGCGCTTGACGAACCGCCGGGCGTCCCGGTGCCAGCGGCCCGTGTACAGCGCCCCGCCGACGACCACGGCGCCGTAGGGGTCGAGGCCCGACACCTCCGGGGCCGGCCGCACGTCGGCCTGGAGGCCGGCGTCGCCCAGGGCGCCGCCGACCAGCTCGGCGATGCCCGCGGTCCCGCCCAGCTTCGATCCGTAGGTCACGAGCACGCGCATGCTGCACCTCCTGTCAGTCAGCCGACCGGGTCGTCGCTGGTGGCCTGGCCGGGACTGACCGTGGCCCGGCTGGACCAGGACATCAGGGTCCGCACGTAGTTGGCCCGCTCGAAGCCGGCCGGGTCGGGCATGTGGGACCGGCTCAGGGCCAGGTCGTGGGCCTCCTGAACCGAGCCGGCGGCCAGCATGGCCCAGCCGGTGGGGCGGGCGGCCATGACGTCGGAGTGGTCACCGGCGTCCCGGTGCTCAAGTGGGCCCTGGGCGTGGTCGCGGCCGGCGCCGTGGTCACCGCCTTCCAGCCCCACATCGTCCTGGCCACGGTCGCCTTCCTGGCCATGGCGGCCGCCCTCGGGCTCGGCAACGGCGCCGTGTTCGCCCTGGTCGGCACCGGGGTGCCCGCGGCCAGCGTGGGCAGCGTCACCGGCCTGGTCGGGGCGGCCGGCGGCCTGGGCGGCTTCCTGCCCCCGATCGTCATGGGCCTGGTCTACCAGGCCACCGGCGACTACGCGATCGGCCTGATGCTGCTCAGCGACGTCGCCCTGGCCGGCCTGGTCTTCACCGCCTGGCGCCTGGGCGCCGGTGCCGAGGCCCGCGCCGCCCGCCGCACCGGCTGAGCCGGCGGGTCACGGGCGGCGGGCCCCGACCGCCAGCGCGACCACGGCCAGCGGCACGAAGCTGCCCAGCCCGAGGCCGGCCAGCCACCAGCCCGCCACCGGCAGGACGCCGGCGACCAGCACCAGCACCCCGAGGTTGACGGCGGCCACCCGCAGCGGCCAGCCCAGCTCGAGGATGCCGGTCAGCCTCCGGTTGCCCCAGGCGCCCCGCCCGAGCACCACCGGCAGCAGGTAGGTGAGGGCCCCGGTCAGGGTCTGCAGGGCGAACCCGGCGACCACCACCGGGACCAGCCTGGCCACCCGCCCGTCCAGGTCGACGACCCGGGGGCTGGCGGCCAGCGCGCCCAGGTCGCCCACGACGGCCACCACCAGCCAGGCCATCCCGGCCCCGAGCATCCACGACGCCGCCGTATGCGGCGGCCGCCGCCGGGCCGTGCGGACGAACGGGACCAGGGCGACGCCCAGCCCGGCCGCGTAGCCGGCCAGCCCGACCAGGGCCACCACCCGCCGCTGGCCGGCCAGCCCGGCCGCGGCAACGGCCAGCCCCCCGCCCAGGGCCGGCAGCGACCAGCGGACCGCCCGCTCCAGCCCCGGCACCATGCGGGTGCGCAGCACCGTCGGCCACAGGGTGAACTCGGTGCCGACCACCGCCAGCCCGACCCAGCCGAGCACGTTCAGGTGCACGTGGGCCAGCCGCAGGGCCAGGTAGGCGTCCGCCGTCCCGGCCACCCCGCCGGCCAGCCACAGCCCCAGGCCCATCCCGGCCAGCAGGGCCGCGGCCGCGGCCACGTAGAACCAGACCGTCCCGGCCAGGCGGCCCGGCAGGGCCCGCCCGATCCGGGTCGCCAGCCCCAGGGCATGCGCCAGCACCACCACCCCGGCCAGGCAGGCCCCGCCTGCGGCCAGGGCCGGGCGCCCGGTGTGCACCCCCCAGAGCACCCCCAGGATGCCGAGATGCAGCGCCAGCACCCTGACGGTGGCCGCCCCCTCGGACGCCGGCCGCGCCCGCAGCAGCGCGGCCGCGAAGTGCTCGCTCCAGACCACGATGGCGTTGGTGGCCGCGCCCAGCAGCACCAGGTGCAGGGCCAGCCAGCCCCCGCCGGCCACCCGGTCGCCGAGGAGCAGGGTCACCCCACCCGCGGCCAGGTAGCCCAGCACGAACCCGGCCACCAGCAGATGCCGGCGCGCCCGCCCGGTCCTCGGGGCCGCCGGTCGGCGCCACCCGGTATCGGTCGGCTCCCGGGATCGGGCGCCGGGCGCGGTTCGGTCCTCCGGATGACGGCCCATCACCCTGGAGGATAGGCGACCGCCCGGGCGATCACCTTGAGCCAGGCCGCCGGGGCTGCGACGATGCCGTCATGAGCACCCACCGCTCCGGGTCATGCTGGTCGACGACCACCAGGTCGTCCGCGACGGCATCAAGCTGCTGCTGGCCGACACCGAAGACGTGGTCGTCTGCGCCGAGGCCAGCTCGGCAAGGGAGGCCGTGGCCGTGGCCGCCCGCCCCAGACCAGCGTCCTGACGCTGACCAGCTTCGCCGACGACGAGGCCCTGTTCGCCTCCAGCATCCTGGCCAAGCTCGAGGTCGCCCGCCGGGCCGAAGCCGCCGCCTACCTGGCCCGCCACCACGGCCAGCTGTGATGCCGGACCACCTGATCTTCGGCGTCCCCGTGCTGGAGGACGGCGTGCGCCAGCTCGAGACCCGCTGGGGCGTGCGGGCCCAGCCCGGCGGCCACCATCAGGGGCTGGGCACCCACAACGCCCTCCTCGGCCTCGGCCACGGCGCCTACCTGGAGCTGATCGCCCCCGACCCCGACCAGCCGCCCCCACCCAGGCCGCGGCCGTTCGGCCTGGACGCCCTCGACCAGCCGCGCCTGGTGGCGTGGGCGGTCCGCGCCGACGACCTCGACGCCCGCGTCGCCCATGCCCGCACCCAGGGCTACGACCCCGGCGACCCGCTCGAGCTCCAGCGGACCACCGCCCAAGGCACGCCGCTGCGGTGGCGCCTCACCCCCAAGGCACTCGCCGGCGGCCCGATCCCGTTCCTCATCGACTGGGGCGACGCCGTCCATCCATCCAGCTCGGCGCCGACCGGGCTGACCCTGGTGTCGTTCCACCTCGAGCATCCACAGCCCGAGGTCCTGACCAGGGTCCTGGACGCGCTCGCGGTGCAGGCCGCCGTCGTTCGGAGGCCCACCCCCGGGCTGGTCGCGAGGATCGACGGCCCCGGCGGTCCGGCCGACCTACGGTAGCCGGGCCTGGTCCTCGGCGATCAGGTGCGTTCCGGTACCGCGAGCTCGCCAAGCGCCGACCAGTCGTCCTGGGGAATGGTGAAATTGACGATCCGCGGCGTCTCGGCCAGGTGGGGCGGCAGGGTCTGCTGGGCCTTTCTGAAGTGCTCGGACTGCACGTGGGCGGCCCCCGCGGCATCGTCGCGGAAGGCCTCGACCAGCACGTACTCGTTCGGGTCCTCGACCGAACGGGACCAGTCGAACCACAGGCATCCCGGCTCGCCGCGGGTGGCGGCCGTGAACTCACCGGCGATCTCCGGCCATGCATCGGCGTGTTCGGGCAGCACCTGGAACTTGGCGGCAATGAAGATCACCTGGGTCCTCCTGTCCGTGGCATCCATCGCGCGCCAGCATCCGACAGAACCGGCCAAGGCGAAAGCCGGCGACACCACGCACGCCGCCACCGCCGCGCACCGAACCGCTCCGGCGGTCGGGAGGCCCTTGGGCTGTCCGAGCTGGAGTCGTAGGATCGACCCCCGGGCTCGAGGTGTCAGCGGACCTTGGCCGGCGCTGCGCCCCCGACGGGCCAGATGATCCTGATCAGCGACTGGGGGGAGATGATCCATGGATCCGAAGAGACTGGCGGAGGCCGCCGACCCAGAGGTTCTCGGCCGCTTCCTGGTGGAGCTGCCCGATGCCCCGCATACGCACCAACCTCGGGTCGACCAGTACAAGGGCCATCGGATCGCCATCGAGACCCACTATGAGATCACCGTGGACGGAACGCCGGTGCCCGTCCATCTGACGGTTGGCAACGACGGGAATGTTCACTGCCATGCGCTGCCGGAGTATGAGTTCGTCTCGGCCGTGGACATGGTCCGTGTCCTGATCGACACCTACCCCGATGATTTCCCGGCCGTGCCCGGCCCGGCCGGCGGCACCGGGGACCGGCGTGGCGGGACAGGCCTTGGGGTGGAGGGGGGCTGAGATGGCCGTCATCCGCCGAAATATCCTGACCAACCCGGAGGTCCGCGATGCCTATGTCCGTGGGGTACTGCTCCTGAAGCAGCAGGAGACGAGCTTCCTGACGTCCGCCTACAACATCCCCGGCACGGCGGTGCCGGTCCGGACCTATGACCTGTTCGTGATCTGGCACCACAAGACCATGCGGACGCCCGTCCCTCCCGACGGCGACAGCGGAACCAGGAACGCCGCCCACCGTGGCCCGGTCTTCTTACCGTGGCATCGGCTCATGCTCAGGTTCATGGAGCTGAATCTCCAGAGGGTCCTCGAGGATCCGACCTTCGGCCTCCCCTACTGGGACTGGACCGTCGATGGGTCCCCAGCCGCCGATGGTTCGCCTCCTTCCCCAGCGTCCTCACTGATCTGGGACAAGAAATGGATGGGAGGACAAGGGGACCCGGTCAACATCGGACCATTCGCGTTCGATGCCGGCTTTCGAGTCCGGATCGAGTCCGACGTGGGCCTTGCCCTCCGCCAGGTCGACCGAGGTCTCCGCCGCAGCTTCGGGCAGCCACCTCCGGTCGGCTCGCCGACCCTCCCATCAGGAGACGACCTGAGGGCCGCCTTCGATACCCAGGCAACCCCCGACCTCGCCACCTACGACGTTCCACCGTGGGACAAGAGCTCGGGCGGCTTCCGCAACCGGCTGGAAGGCTTCAAGGGGACAGGTCTCCACAATCAGGTCCACCGCTGGGTGAACGGTGACATGGCGCCGGCGCACTCCCCCAACGACCCGGTCTTCTTCTTGCATCACTGCAACGTCGACCGGATCTGGGAGGGATGGATGCGGCGCCATGGACGGGTCTACCTCCCGGACATGACCGAGTCGGACACCCTCAAGGGCCACCGGATCGACGACCCGATCGTGTCCCCACTCGGCAAGGACGGGACCCCTGGCAGTGTCCTGGACCAGACCGCCGAGGTCACCTACGACGGCCTCCCATGAGCCAAGGCGCCGGAGTCGACCTGAGACCCCGGCACACTTGACATGAGGTGAGGTAGCCTGACCGGCCGATGGTCAGGCCGCGGGGAACGTACACCTGGTGGCGGTGGCCGACGGCCGCGGCCGGTGCCAGCAGCCTGGCGTGGGACCTGACCCTGCTGCGCGACCCCGGGCCCACCACGTACTTCTGGGCGCACTCCTGGTGCTTCCAGGGAGGGGACGTCGGCTACTTCGGGCTCCAGGCCCACGACCGCCGCGACGACGGCAGCCAGGGCAGGCTGGCGGTCTTCTCGGTGTGGTCGGCGATCGGCTGCGGCGACAACCCCGGCTGCCACCCCGGCGTGGAGGGCTCGCCGTTCTGGACCTGCCGGCTCGCCTACCAGTGGCAGCCAGGGCGCACCTACCGGCTGCGGGTGACCCGGGCCCGTGCCGGCTGGTGGCGCGCGTCAGTCGCCGACCCCGCCGGCGGCGTCGAGACGACCGTCGGCGCCATCCAGGTGCCGGCGAGCTGGGGCGGCCTGGACCTGGCCGCCCGCGGCTCGGCGATGTGGGTGGAGTTCTACGCCGCCAACGCCCCCGGCGGGATGTCCTCCCGCGAGCTGGTGCCCCACACCCGGGTGTGGTTCGGCACGCCGACCGCCGCCGTCGGCGGGCCAGCGGACGGCGCCACGGTCGTGCCGGCCGGCCATGCCAACCGGCTCGGCGAGGGCGAGGGCGCCAACTCCAGGGTCGGCGACGACGGCGACGGCGTCCTCCACGAGATGGGCATCCCACCCCTCGGCCAGCTCTGACCCGATGAGGGTGCCGTACCCGGGTGTCCGGTTGGCGTCGCTGGCGAGATGGCCGCCGCCTTCGCCGCCTCCTACAACACCCAACCGCCGCACCGGCCACTGGGCCGCCGCGAGCGGACCATCCATGGTGGTTGCCCAGATCAGGCCGTTCTGTTGCGCTGTCCCAATCCGCGGCCTAACGTCGTGGACGTGGTCGACCGGGAGGTTGATGACGCCCTGGCGCGGAGCTTCCTTGCGGAGCTGCCGACGGAGCTGGCTGGCAGGCTGCGGGCAGAAGGCGAGCGCGCCGACTACCCGGCGGGTACGACGGTGTACCGGGCCGGGTCGGCCCCGCAGGCGGCGCTGGTGGTCCGGGGCCTGATCCGGGTGTATCTGAGCTCGCCCGGGGGCCGGCAGGTCACGGTCCGGTATGCCCGGCCCGGTGACGTGCTGGGGATCGCGGTCCTGGTGGGCGGGCCAGCCAGCGTCGGCGTCCAGACGGTGGAGCCGTCGAGCGTGTTCCGGATCAGCGCCCGGACCCTGACCGCGGCGGCGCGGCACGATCCCCGGGTCTCCTGGGCCATCGCTGAGGAGCTGAACCGGCGCCTGTATGCGGTGCTGGAGCAGACCGCGGTCAACGCGTTCGGATCGGTGCGCCAGCGCGTCGCCGCTCACCTGCTCGATCTCGCCTCCGACCGGCAGCGCCCGCGTGGCCGCCTGGTGGCCCACGTGTCGCAGCAGGAGCTGGCGGATGCGGCCGGGTCGGTCCGCGAGGTGGTGGCCCGGGCGCTGCGTGATCTGCGCGCCGCCGGGATCGTGGCCACCGCGGCGGACAGCGTCGTGATCCTCGACCCGGCCCGGCTGTACGCCGAATCCGGCGGCCCGGCTGGCCTGTGACTTTCGTCGCCCGGCGCGCGACTGAAGTCACTGACGCAGCCGTGCGGCGGCCGCATCCTGGCGGTGTCCTGCCCGGAACGGGGCGGCCAGCAACGGAAAGAGAGCTCCGCCATGAACGCCTTGACCGCGATCTCCCAGGCCGAGCCCGGATCGGTGGGGGCGGTGCGGGCGGTGTCGGTGATCAGCACCGGGACCGTGCGGATCCGCCCCGAACACCCGTACGGCACCCGCAAGCCGCTGTATTGGTGGCTGCTGACCTCGCGGGAGTGGACACCGCCACGGCCGGTCAACGTCTATGTCATCGAGCATGCCAAGGGGCTGATCCTGTTCGACACCGGGCAGGACCGCGCCTCGGTCACCGATGACACCTACTTCCCCGGCGGTTTCACCGGCTACCTGTATCACCGGCTCGCCCGCTTCGACATCGGCGAGCAGGACACCCTCACCGCCCAGCTCGCCACGCTCGGGTACACCCCGGCCGATGTCGACACCGCTGTCCTGTCGCACCTGCACGAGGACCACATCGGCGGGCTGGCCGAGCTGACCGGTGCCGAGCTGCTGGTGTCGGCCGCCGAATGGGCCGAGCTGGCCAAGCCCGCCCCGGAGCTGCGCGGCTTCCTGCGCGACCACATCCAGCTGCCGGGACGGAGATGGCACCAGGTCAGCCTGGAGCCCACCGATGACCCCGCCCTGGCGCCGTTCACCGAGTCGCTGGATGTGATGGGCGACGGCTCGCTGGTGCTGCTGCCGACCCCCGGCCACACCGCGGGCTCGGTGTCACTGCTGATCCGCCGCACGGCCAGGCCGCCGCTGCTGCTGGCCGGGGACCTCACCTACGGGGCGGATATCCTCCGGCGCGGCCAGCTCCCCGGCGTCGGGCACCGGCATCTGCTCGCCGAGAGCACCCGCAAGGTCCTCGCGCTGCAACGGCAGCAACCGGGTCTGGTCGTGCTGCCCGCCCACGACCCAACCGCCGCCCAGCGGCTGCTGGACAGCTAACGCCTATCTGGGTGGGCACGTCCCGGCCGTTGGTGATGCGCCAGCCCCCAATCGAAAGGAGACGACATGGAAATCGATCGGCGCGAGCCCGTGCAGCTCGGCGAGAGCGCGCAGTGGATCCGCATCCGAGCGGCGAACCCCCGCAACCCGCTCCTGCTGCTCGTTCAGCAGGGCCCGGGCCTGCCGATGATCAACGAGGCGCAGAGGTTCGAGCGCGTGCTGTCACTCGCGGATGACTTCACGGTCATCTACTGGGACCAACGGGGTTGCGGTCGCTCGCTGCGCTCCGCGGACGCCACACGCGAGCTGAGCATCCAGACGATGGTCGGCGACACCGAGCGGCTCCTCGCGATGCTGTGCGATCGCTTCGATAGGCCCGCGGTCGTGGCTGGGTTCTCGATGGGCGCGACGCTCGCGGCGCTCGCCACCGCCCGCCGGCCCGACCTGGTGGCGACCCTTGTCACGGTGGGCATGGACATCGACGGCGCAGCCGCCGGCAAGAGCGCCTATGAGTTCGCACTGGCGACCGCGCAAGCGAGGAAGGTCCGCAGAGCGATTCGGCAGCTCCAAGCGATCGCGCCACCACCCCACCTCGAGCCGAAGGAGTTCGCGACGCTCGAGCGGTGGGCCGCCAATTTCGGCGGTGTGCGCCGCGGTCGAACCTACAACTCGATGGTCCGCAGCCTGCTGTTGAGCCTGCTTCGCTCCCCCGACTACTCGCTTGCCGACGCCGTCCGAACTCTTCGGGGGATCACGGCGGCGCAAGCCGCGCTGCTGCCGGAGCTGGCGGCGCTTGACTTGACGCACTCGCTCACCCGCCTGGACTCCCCAGTCGTGATGGTCCAAGGCCGGCACGATCAGGTCGCACCCGCTTCCCTCGCAGAGCGCTACGCCGAGCTGCTCGAGGCACCAAGCAAACAGCTCGTGTGGTTCGAGCATTCCGCGCACATGCCCCACCTGGAGGAGCCCGAGCGGTTCCGGGGACTGCTCGCACAGGTCCGGCTCGGCCTGCCAGCCAATGCATGACGACCCAAGCGCTGCGCCGAGCGGTCCGGACCCACTCGCCGTCGACCGGGCGGAAGCGGCGGCGTTCACCTTCGCCCTGCTCCCCAGGATTGACGTCATGTCAATCGGATGAGAGGTGTGCTGTGACGACGACGACATCCAAGATCAGTCTTGTCCGTGACGGTCGGGTGACCAGCGACGTGCTCCTGCTTGGGGCGGCGGGGAACAGCGGTCGGCTCATCGCGGCCGAGCTGGCCGCCCGCTGCCTGTCGGTCCGGTTGGCTGGACGCCACCGCGGCCCACTGGAGGATCTCGCTCGAGCTTTGGCCGCCGATGGCGCGGCGACGGACGTGCATACCGTCGATGTCAGCGACGCGGCGTCGCTGGCCGAGGCCATCGTCGGCGTCGGTGTGGTCCTGTCCACGATCGGGCCGTTCGCCCGGCAGGCCGGTCCGGTGATCGATGCCTGCCTCGCCGCCAACTTGCCCTATGTGGACATCGCGAACGAATGGCCAGCGGTCCGGGGACTGCTTGACCGCGACGAGCAAGCACGCGCGCACGCGGTCGCGCTGGTCACCGGTGCCGGGTTCGGGCCGGCCGCGACCGAAACACTGGTCCTGCGCCTGGTTGAACAGCTGGGCCTGGTGCCGGACCTCGTGCGGGTCGCAGCCGCTGCGGGGGTGACCCGCCAAAGCGACGGGGTGCGCCAGACGATCCAAGCGTCCCTGTCCCAGGGCGTCGCCATCACCTACCGTAACGGTCAGGTGGTCCGGGAGGCCCTCGGCAGCGGGGCCACGGTCTTGACCTTCGGCGGCGCGCAGCGGCAACTGTTGCCCGGGCCGGTCGGTGACCTCGAGACGGCCAGGCTGGCCAGCGGCGCCGCCAACGTGGTGGCATACATCGCAAACCCAACCGCGCACATCAGTGGAACCGAGTCCTACACCTGGGCCGAGGTCGTCGGGCCCGACGGTCGGACGGTCACCGCCGAACTACACGCCGGTGAAGGCGTCCGCGCCACGGCCGCCATCGCCGCCGAAACAACCCGGCGCGTTCTGGCCGGAGTCAAGCCCGGCGCGTGGACTGCTGGCCAACTGTTCGGCGCTGCTCTTGTCACCGACGCCACCGGCGCGCAGGTGACCGTGAACCGACAGCTCTCGCGATGAACCGACAGCAGGCCCCCTGATGCCCTTGGCCTACGAGTCATGGGACAAGACGTCGTGCCCGGGATGCTCGCTCGCTTCATCCACTGTTGCTCGAACACATGTTCGTCTAGGCTACCGGGCATGCCCGCATGGGAAGCCCACGATCCCACCCTGACCCGCCCGATCGCCGCCCCCCTGGAGCGCTGCGCCGAGCTCCTCGGCGTCGACCTCACCACCATCCAAAAGGCGGCCGCCCACGTCGAGCCCTACCTCCGGGTCGACGGCACCAAGGTCTGGAGCCTGATGCAGCTCGAGCGGCACCTGCGGCCGGATGCCTACGGTCGGGTCCGCGGCGGCTACATCGCCCGGCGGCGGCCACGGGCCAGCGGGCCGCTGCGCCGGTGACCGGCGAGGGAGGACATTGCTCGTTCTGCGGCGCCACCCGTGGGCCCTTCGCCAAGGTGGAGGGGCTGTTCACGGTGTGGATCTGTATCCCCTGCCTGGAGGTCCGCCAGGCCCAACCCGACACCCGCCTCGGCCTGCACGACCTCGGCCCCTATCCGCCCATGACCCCCGCGGAGATGCGGGAGAGTCTGGAGTTGTTGCCCAGCTGGGTGCTGGCCCAGAAGGCGGCCGCCAACCGCCAGCTCATCGCGGTCATGCGCCAGCGGCTGGCGGCTGGCGAGCAGGTCGCCCGGATGTACCAGGAGCCGGGCCTGGCCTGGTTGGAGCGCCAAGCCGAGGCTGCCGAGCAGCTGCTGGCCGAGCGGCAAGCCAGCGAGCAGAACTAGACGAGTGGGGCCTCCTGGGTCCCCGCGAGTGCCGGAGACGACGTCCGGTAGCCCTTGACGATGAGATAGATACCGATCGACAACTCCCAAATGAACTCCGGGACCGTGAACAGCACCTGTACCGCGCCACCGGCCGGAATGACGTCCAAGATGACGAGGGCTCCCGAGATGATGATGAGCGGCCCACCGACCAGCCCGAACATGGCCATGCGCCTTGGCACCAACTCAGACTTGTACATGAGCCACCCGAGGATCAGGCCGTTCCCGACGCCGACGATGACGCCCGGCCCGATCCGGAACGTCCACTCGTAGACCGCAAAGATCCCCTGCCCGAGCGCGGCGTCGGTCCCGCTCGGCGCATCCTGACGAAGGCTGGAGATGGCGAGCATACAGACGATGCCGATCGCGATGAACGTGCACTCCACCAGGCGCGCCGTCACATAGCCGACGGCGCCCGCTTCGTGCACGCGCTTGTGGATCGAGTACGGCACCACGGCCGTCCCGACATTCGAGATGATGAGCAGCAGTTCCAGCAATGCCCCGATCGCGATGAGCCTCTGGGCATCAGACCCCGCGCCGGTGACGTAGTCCCCTTCGTTGTCGAGCACCGGAGCGTAGAAGAAGAATCGCGCGGGGATCGACGTCACGAAGGTGATGATCCACAACCACCCTGTGAAGGTCGCAATCCTCCGGTAGTTCATGAGGTCCCTCCTAATCGAATCCTCACGCTGACCGTGAGGCCGTTCGCCGGAGACCCAACCCGATCGGGGCCGGACGCCGCCAAACCCCTGCACGGTGGGATGGCCATCCGATCACCCCTGCGCATCAGTCTTGGGCGTGCCGTTCGCACGCGAGCATGGCGTAGCCGTAGACGTCGAGCCACTCCCCAGACCGGTGCAGGGACTCACGGACGGCGTGCAGCTCGCGCCGCATGCCGAGCCGCTCCATGAGCCGCCACGAGGCCTCGTTGTTGGAGAAGCACTTGGCCACCACGCGACGCAGGTCGAGTTCGTCGAAGCAGAGGCGAAGCAGCTCCCGGACGGCCTCGGTCTCATAGCCATGGCCGGTGTGAGCGGGGTCGAGAACCC
>Ga0307277_10000251_pt1 | contig 18717 bp, 19 predicted proteins | sample ER_DNA_116_FD_194473 | JGI IMG/M metagenome (GOLD analysis project Ga0307277, IMG submission 194473) | Bulk soil microbial communities from the East River watershed near Crested Butte, Colorado, United States - ER_DNA_116 | ecosystem: Environmental > Terrestrial > Soil > Floodplain | place...
CTTTTAGCTGTGCGATCCTTCCCCACGCTCACCGAGCCGGATCTACGAGTACCCGCCTACCCCCGCGCGGCGCGAAATTCGTGCGGCGTGGTTCCCGTCTGCTTGCGGAAGAAACGGGCGAAGTGGGACGGGTCGGAGAAGGCGAGATCGTAGGCAATCTCGTGGATCGGCTGGCTGGTGAACACGAGCTGGCGCTTGGCTTCGGTGAGCACGCGTTGCCTGATCAAATGGCCGGCGGTGACCCCGGTTGCCCGCTTGACGTGGTCGTTGAGGCGATCGACCGTCATTGCCAGCTTGTCGGCATAGAAGGCGAGCTGCCGCTCTTTGTGGAAGTGCTCCTCGACGAGCTTGCGCAGCGCCTCGACCGTCGCGCCGGTCGGCTCCAGCGCGACCGCGTCGCCGCTCGCGCGGGCGCGGCTCGCCGCCAGGCGCGCCACCTCGACCGCGATCAGCGCGAGCAATCCACGCATGGCGATACGAAAGCCCGCGCGCGCGAGAAAGCGCTCATCGTGCAGTTCGAGGGCCAGCTTGCAAAGGCGGTCGCGCTCGGGCTCGCCGAGCGGCACCACCGGCTCGGCTGCGAGCCCTTTGAGGCGCGCGAGCGCTTCGCCCCGGCGATCGCCCATCGCCTCCGCCACATCCTCGGTGAAGGTCATCACCCAACCGTCGGTGAGCGCCGGGCGGAAGCGAAAACCATGCGCGACGGTGGCCGGCACGAGAATCGCGCACGGCGCATCGAAACCGATGGTGGCGGCTTCGAAGGTCATCTCGCCGCCGCCGCTTTCGATCAACAGAATCTGGAACAGGTTGCGGTGGCGATGCGCGCGAATCGTCCACTCGTGGACCGAGGAGCGCGAGGCAATAGTCTCGATATGAATGAAGTCGAAGGCCTGATCGTCAGGCGGGTCGCCATAAAGATGAAACAGCGGAAGTGCAGCCGTGGCCATGCAAAATCATAAAACAGCTCGCGCGCGGAGAAAACGTGCGTCGATGCCTTGGGCCGCCGCCATGCACATCAATCGAATAAGGCTGAGGTCGCGCGGCGGCGGCGCGGGGCGGACCAAAGCCGCGCAATGCGCCCTTCCCGCGTCCGCCGGGCGCCGGCGCGCCGCGCCTCACACCTGCTTGTAGGCGCGGTCGTGGTACACGAGCGCGGGACCGCTGGGTCCGGCGCGCACCGTTTCGACCGCGCCGAAGAACACGTTATGGCTGCCGACCGAGCGCACCTCGATGATGCGGCAGTCGAACGCCATCACCGCCGAGACGAGCACCGGGCTGCCGGTCGAGAGCGTCAGCCACTCTCCGCTGGCAAACCGGTCGCCGCCGACAACACCGGTGCGGCCGGCGAAAATGTCGGCCATGTCGGCGCCGTCGTGGCCCAGCGTGTTGACGCAAAAGACGCCGTTCTCCACCACGAGCGGGTTGGTCTGGCTGCGGCGATTGAGACACACGAGGAGCGTCGGAGGCGCATCCGACACCGAGCACACCGCCGTCGCCGTGGTGCCGGCCTTGCCGCCGGGGCCCGCGGTGGTGATGACGTGGACGGCGGCGCCGAGCCGGCTCATCGCCTCGCGGAACACCGCCGGCTCGACCGTGCGCACCGGCTCGGGCCCGACCGCGGTGAACGCGCCGTCCATCGCGTCATCGGGGCGTTGGTCGATCCAGCTCATTGCCGCCTACTCCGCGGCGCGATTGACGCCGGCCACAGCCGGATAGGCGACGTCATCCGGGTCGAGCCAGGCGGCGTCGCGCCAGCCGTTCTCGTCGTAGTCCGCAAGGCACTGGTCGGCGAGCGCGATCATGCCGTCGAGCGTGCCGCTCACGCGCGCATTCCACATCGCCTGGATGCGAATGTCCTCGTGGTTGCCGGCGTAGTTCATCTCGTAGAGCTCGTGGCGACCGCCGAACTCGGTGCCGATCGCATCCCAGAGGAGCTTCATCACCTTGATGCGCTCCTTGTAATCGATGCCGTACGAGCCGCGGACGTATTTCGCGAGATATTTGTCGATCTCGGGATTCTTGAAATCCCTGGCCGACGACGGGAGGTAGATGAGCGCGGACGCGATGATCTTTTCCACGATCTCCTTGACGCGGCCGTAGGCGTCGCCGGCGAAGACGCGATAGCTCGAGCCGGCTTGCAGGTTGGGCAGCACGGCGCCGTCGACCCAGGGCGTGGGACTAGCGGCCATCGCGTCGGTCAGTGCCCAGAACAGATTTCGCCAGGCGATCACCTCGCCGAGCATCGCCTGGTTGCCGCGGAAGCCGTCGGCCCCGGTCGTGCGCAGCGCCTTGGCGATGACCCCGACCAAGAAGTCGAGCTTGACCGCGAGCCGCGTGCAGCCCTGGAATTGATAGCCGGCGAGGAATCCCGACTGCGGGAAAAAGGTTTTTAGCTTCTCAATATCGCGGTGCAGCAGCACGTCCTCCCATGGGACGAACGCGTTGTCGAACACGAAGATGGCGTCGTTCTCGTCGAAGCGCGAGGACAGCGGATAGTCGAATGGCGTGCCCATGACACTCGCCATCATTTCGTACGAGGTGCGGCAGAACAGCTTCACGCCGGGCGTGTTCATGGGCGCGATGAACATCACCGCGAGATCGGTGTCGTGCGTAGGCACGGCCGCATTCTGGCCCAGGAAGTTGTAATGGGTCAGCGCGGAGGAGGTCGCCACCACCTTGGCGCCGGAGATATAGATGCCGGCGTCCGTCTCCTTCTGAATGGCGATGAACACGTCTTTGACCTGATCCGACGCCTTGGCGCGATCGACCGGCGGATTGACGATGGCGTGGTTCATGAACAGCACGTGGTCCTGGGCGCGGCGATACCACGCCCTGGCGTTGCCGGAGAAGCGTCCGTAAAAGCGATGATTGGCCCCGAGCGTGTTCATCAGCGAGGCCTTGTAATCGGGCGAGCGCCCCATCCAGCCGTACGACAAGCGCGCCCATTGGGCGATGGCATCGCGCTGCGCAGTGAGTTCCTCACGCGAGCGCGCGGCACGGAAGAATTTGTGAGTGTAGCCGCCAGATCCGGTGTCGGTCGGCCACGTGAGAACGTCCTTGGTGTTGGGGTCATGCAAGGCGTCGTAGAGCCGCGCGATCGAACGCGCGGCGTTGCGGAACGCGGGATGCGTGGTGACGTCGTCGACGCGCTCGCCGTAGATGAAGACATCACGCCCATCGCGCAGGCTAGCGAGATATTCCGCACCCGTGAACGGCCGGCCTTTGGCGGCAATAACGTCCTCGGACTTCATCGGTCCAGATTCCTTCGCAGGCCCGGCAGAAAGGCACTCGCGGAGGCAAGTGTCAATGCGCCGCCCCGCTGCGGTTCACGCGTGAAAGTAAGATCGCCAAGCGGCGGCCGGACTGTGCGGGAACCTCGGTTCCCTGCCGCCGCGTGATTCCCGCTTCCCACAGGCATTTTGGCGGGCCGTCGCCGCCGTTGCTGGCCGTGCAGGCCCCTGGTAAGGCTTCACCGGTTGCCGGATCATGAGGGACGCCTCGAGGGGAGGCGCGCGGTATGGAAGTCTTCATCCAGCAGCTCATCAACGGCATCACGCTCGGCTCGATCTACGGCCTCATCGCCATCGGCTACACGATGGTATTCGGCATCATCGGCATGGTGAACTTCGCCCATGGTGACGTGTTCATGGTCTCCGCCTTCATCGCGCTCATCGCGTTCCTGCTGCTGACGACTTGGCTCGGCATCGGCTCGTTCGTGATCGCGCTGTTCATCGTTCTCGTCGTCGCGATGTTCTTCACCTCCCTCCTCAACTGGGCGATCGAGCGCGTCGCCTATCGGCCGCTGCGCGGCTCGTTCCGGCTCGCGCCGCTGATCTCGGCGATCGGCATGTCGATCTTTCTGTCGAACTTCGTCCAGGTCGCCCAGGGCCCGCGTGTGAAGTCCATTCCGCCGTTCTTCAACGAGGTGATCGTGCTGACCTCGGCCAGCAGCGGTTACGAAGTCGCCGTGTCCTACAAGCAGATCGTGGTCTGGGTGGTGACGGCGGCCCTGCTGTTCGTGTTCTGGTTCCTGGTGAGCAAGACCGCGCTCGGTCGCGCGCAACGCGCCTGCGAGCAGGATCAGAAGATGGCGGCGCTGCTTGGCATCGACGTCGACCGCACGATCTCGATCACTTTCGTCATAGCCGCGGCGCTCGCCGCCGTCGCCGGCACCATGTACCTCATGTATTACGGCGTGGTGAGCTTCGCCGACGGTTTCGTGCCGGGCGTGAAGGCCTTCACCGCGGCGGTGCTGGGCGGCATCGGCTCGCTGCCGGGCGCGGTCGTCGGCGGGTTGCTGATCGGCCTGATCGAGACCATGTGGTCGGCTTATTTCTCCATCGACTACAAGGATGTCGCCGCCTTTTCCATTCTCGCCATCACCATGATCTTCCTGCCGCAGGGTATTCTCGGCCGGCCGGACGTGGAGAAAGTGTGAGATGGCGCCCGAGGCGTCACCGCCCGCCTCGCGCGTCGATATCGATGGCGCGCTGCGCCAAGCCGCGATCACCGGCGTCATCGCATTCGCGCTTTTGCTGCCGCTGATCGGCTTCAACACCGTCCAGAACATCCGCAACGAGCTCGTGCTCGAGACGCGCTGGCCGTTGTTGGCGGCGCTGGTGGCAATCATCGCCGCCGGACGCTTCCTGTACGCGATCCTGATCGCGCCCTGGCTCGCCCGCCGCGGGGTGCAGCAGCGGCGCGAGGATACCGAACGGGCAAAGCCGCACACGCGGCTCACCCGCTGGCTCGTTCCGTTCGCGCTGGGTTTCGCCATCGTCTATCCCGCGCTGGCGCTGTCGATCGTAGGAACCCAGGGCGCGGTGAAATGGATCGACAATTTCGGGGTGCAGATCCTCATCTACGTGATGCTCGGCTGGGGGCTCAATATCGTGGTCGGGCTCGCCGGCCTGCTCGATCTCGGTTACGTCGCCTTCTACGCCGTGGGCGCCTATTCCTACGCCTTGCTGGCGGACACCTTCGGCCTGTCGTTCTGGATCCTGCTTCCGCTCGCCGGGTGCCTTGCCGCGTTCTGGGGCATTCTGCTGGGCTTTCCCGTGCTGCGGTTGCGCGGCGACTACCTCGCCATCGTGACGCTCGCCTTCGGCGAGATCATCCGGCTCATCCTGATCAACTGGGTTCCGGTGACCAACGGCTATGCCGGGATCAGCAGCATCCCGCGGCCGACCTTCTTCGGCATTCCGTTCAACGCCTCGGACGAAGGCTTTGCTGCCCGTTTCGGGCTCGAGTTCAGCCCAGTCTACCGCACCGTCTTTCTTTACTACCTCGTCCTCGCGCTCGCGCTCGTCACCGCCGCGATGACGGTGCGGCTGCGCCGCCTGCCGATCGGGCGGGCGTGGGAGGCCTTGCGCGAGGACGAGATCGCCTGCCGTTCGCTCGGCATCAACACCACCAACACCAAGCTCACCGCGTTTGCCATGGGCGCGATGTTCGCCGGCTTTGCCGGATCGTTCTTCGCGGCGCGACAGGGATTCATTTCGCCCGAAAGCTTCACCTTCATGGAATCCGCGGTGATCGTCGCCATCGTCGTGCTCGGCGGCATGGGCAGCCTGCTCGGGGTGGCGATCGCCGCCGTCATCATGATCGGCGGCACCGAGATCATGCGCGAACTCGATTTCCTCAAGGCGGTGTTCGGCAGTGGTTTCGATCCCACCCAATACCGCATGCTGCTGTTCGGCTTCGGAATGGTCTTGATCATGGTCTGGAGACCGCGCGGGCTCATTGCCACGCGCGAACCCTCGACGCTGCTGAACGCGCCCCGCTCTTCGCGCTTGCAGGGGGAGAAAGCGCAGACGACGCAGCCTTCGCTCGTGCGGGAGCGCCCCAGATGAGCGCGGCAAGCCGTGCGGCGGCGACGACCGGGGCTCCCGCAAGCGCGACGGCCCCGGCCTCGAGCTTGGCGCCCGTGCTCTCGGTCGAGCACCTCAGCATGCGCTTCGGCGGACTCGTAGCCATCAACGATCTTTGCTTCACGGCGCGGCGCGGCGACATTACCGCGCTGATCGGACCCAACGGCGCCGGCAAGACGACGGTGTTCAACTGCATCACCGGATTTTACAAGCCGAGCGAGGGGCGCATCGCCTTGCAGTTCGGAGATCCCAGCGTGTGGGAGGAGCTCGGCGCCTTGACCGAACGAGGCACGCGCAGCGTCAGCCGCGGCGACGGCGTGCTGTTTCTGCTCGAGCGCATGCCCGACTACCTGGTGACACAACGGGCCCGCGTCGCCCGCACGTTCCAGAACATCCGGTTGTTCCAGGGCATGACCGTGTTGGAAAATCTTCTGGTGGCCCAGCACAATGCCCTGATGTGGGCCTCCGGCTATACGCTGCTGGGCGCGCTGGGACTGCCCTCCTACGCGCGGGCGGAGCGCGCGGCGATCGACAAGGCGCGCTATTGGCTCGAGCGGACGGCGCTGAGCGAGCGCGCCGACGATCTGGCCGGCGAACTGCCTTATGGGGCGCAGCGGCGGCTCGAGATCGCCCGCGCCATGTGCACGGACCCGGTGCTGCTTTGCCTCGATGAGCCGGCCGCCGGCCTCAATCCGAGCGAAAGCGCCGAACTCGGCCGCTATCTTCATGCTATCCGCAACGAGCATGCGACGTCGATTCTCCTCATCGAGCACGACATGACCGTGGTGATGGAGATCTCCGACCACATCGTCGTGCTCGACCACGGGCAGAAGATCGCGGACGGCGCACCGGGCGATATTCGTAACGACTCGAAGGTCATCGCCGCCTATCTTGGGGTCGAGGAGGAGGAGATGGCGGACGGCGAGGTGCGATGAGAAGCTTCATGCAAGCGAGATCGGCATGAAGGCGCTGCTCGGGTGTGCCCTGCTGGCGCTCGCCGTGCTGGACGCCGCCGGCGCGCACGCGACGGCGGAGTCTTATCCCGCGCATCCGGTCACGTTCATCGTGCCGTTTACGCCCGGCGGCAGCACCGAGTTCTTGGCCCGGCTCTTGGGCCAGCGCCTGGAGCAGCGGCTCGGCAAGCCATTCGTGATCGAGAACCGGCCGGGCGGCGGCGGAGTGATCGGCGCGCTTTCCGTCGCCCGCTCGGCGCCCGACGGCCACACCATCCTCATGGCGCCATCCTCGGTCATCGCGATCAACGTGGCCCTGCACAGGAAGCTCCCCTACGATCCGGTCGCCGACTTCGTGCCGCTCGCCCTCGTCGCCGCGACACCCTTCGTGCTGGTGGTGTCGCCCTCGCTGCCGGCGCAGTCGGTCACGGACCTCATCGCACTGGCCAAGGCGAGCCCGGGCCGGCTCGCCTTTGCGTCGGCCGGGCTGGGCACCCCGCATCATCTTTTTGCCGAGCTGTTCAAGAGCTCGACGGGAATCGAGCTGACGCATGTGCCTTATCGCGGCTCGGTGCCGGCGCTGACCGACATCGCCGCCGGCCACGTCCAGCTCATGTTCTGCGATGTTCCGCCGGCACTCGGCTTGGTCAACGAAGGCAAGGTGCGGGCGCTCGGCGTCTCCACCAAGGAGCGGGTCCCCGCGCTGTCCCAGCTTTCCCCCATTGCCGAGCAGGGGGTGAGCGGATTCGACGCGGCGTCCTGGCAGATGGTGGTGGCCCCGGCGGCTACGCCGAAGGAGATCGTCGAGCGGCTGCACGCCGAGATCAAGGACGTGATGCTGCAGGCGGATATCCGCGATCACGCCGCGAAGATGGGCGTGCTGCCGATCGACACCCCCTCGGTCGCCAGCCTACGCATCTTCGTTCAGACGGAGATCGATCGTTGGGGCAAAGTCGTGGAACAGGCCGGCATCGCGGGCTCGCAATGACGTGCACGGCACGCCGCTCCTTCCGCCTGCGGTGCCGCGAGGACGCGTGAAGGCGCAAATGAGCTTGCCGCTTCTCAGCGTGCGCGGGGTCAAGGCCTATTACGGCCACATCGCCGCGCTCAGGGGCGTCGACGTCGATGTCGGCGAAGGCGAGATCGTGGCGCTCATCGGCGCGAACGGCGCCGGCAAGTCGACGCTGATGATGACGATCTTCGGCAACCCGCGCGCCCGCGAGGGCCGCATCACCTTCGCCGGCCGCGATATCACCCAATTGCCCACGCACGAGATCGCGCGGCTCAAGATCGCGCAGGCGCCGGAAGGCCGCCGCATCTTCGTGCGCATGACGGTGCTGGAGAACCTGCAGATGGGCGCCGTCGTTGCAGATGGGGCGCAATTTCAGTCCGATGTGGAACGCGTGTTCGCGCTGTTTCCCCGGCTCAAGGAGCGCATCGACCAGCGCGGCGGCACGCTCTCGGGCGGCGAGCAGCAGATGTTGGCGATCGGCCGCGCGCTCATGGGCCAGCCGCGCCTTCTGCTTCTCGACGAACCTTCGCTCGGCTTGGCGCCGCTCATCGCGCGGCAGATTTTCGACGCGATCAGGAAATTGAACAGCGAGGAAAAGCTCACCGTATTCCTGGTGGAGCAGAACGCCTTCCACGCCTTGAAACTTGCGCATCGCGGCTATGTCATGGTCAACGGCCGCATCACGCTCAGCGGCACCGGGCGGGAGCTGCTGGCGCGCCCGGAGGTCAAGGCGGCCTATCTCGAGGGCGGCAGGCACTGAGCATGCACATCTCGATCCCCGAACTCCTGTCCGACGAGCACTCGCTTGCCGTGTTTCTCCTGGTGAGCGTCGCCATGGGCGGCGGCGCCGCTTGGCTCGCCGGCCGTGCGATCGCCTCGACCTGGCGGCCATGGTGGCATCTCGCGCTCTACATGTTGCCGTTGAGCGCTGCGGTGCGTTTCCTCCACTACGCCTTGTTCGACGGCAAGTTCTTGTCGCTGCATTACTATCTCGTCGATTACGCGGTCTGCCTTGCGTTCGGCTCGCTCGGCTTTCACCTCACGCGCGCCACCCAGATGGTCACTCGCTACAAATGGATCCATGAACGCGCGGGGCCATTTCGCTGGCGGCGCCGCGACGATACGCCGGCCGCGGATACGCCAAAATCCGAGTGACATTTCCGCGATTTGCGGATTGAATCGCGTCACGGGGCGCGCGAGACGAAACGCGCCAATCTGCGTTTTCATCCAGAGGTGGACACTATGAGACAATGGCTCACGCTCGGCCTCGCCCTCGGTCTTGGCCTTGCTTTTGCGGATAATGCTTCGGCGCAAGTCAAGTTGGGCGTCGCCGGACCGATCACCGGCGGCAGCGCCGCCTTCGGCGCGCAGCTCAAGAACGGGGCGGAGCAAGCGGTCGAGGACATCAACGCCGCTGGCGGCATTCTCGGACAGAAGATTCAGCTTTTCGTCGGCGACGATCGCGCCGATCCGAAGGAAGGCGTCTCGGTCGCCAATAAGTTCGTCGGCGACGGCGTGAAATTCGTCGTCGGGCACTTCAATTCGGGCGTCACCATGCCGGCCTCCGAAGTCTACCAGGAGAACGGCATCCTCGAGATCACGCCCGCGGCTACCAATCCCAAGGTCACCGAGCGCAACATGTGGAACATCTTCCGCACCTGCGGGCGCGACGATCAGCAGGGCGCGGTGGCCGGCGATTACATTGCCAAGAATTTCAAGGGCAAGAAGGTCGCCATCGTGCACGACAAGACGACCTACGGGCAGGGCCTCGCCGAGGAGACGCGCAAGAACCTCAATTCCAAGGGCCTCAAGGAAGTGATGTTCGAAGGCGTCAACAAGGACGACAAGGACTTTTCCGCGCTGGTGTCCAAGGTCAAGGCGTCGAACGCCGACCTCATCTATTGGGGTGGGCTGCACGACACCGGCGGCTTGATCCTGCGGCAGCTGCGTGCCCAGGGGGTCAAGGCACCGTTCATGGGAGCCGACGGCATCGCCGACGAGGAGTTCGCGGCCATTGCCGGTCCCGGCGCCGAAGGCACGCTGATGACTTTCGGCCCCGATGCGCGAAAGCGGCCGGAAGCGAAGGACATCGTCGCGAAATTCCGCGCCAAGAATTTCGAGCCGCAGGCCTACACGCTCTACAGCTACGCCGCGGTGCAGGTGATCAAGCAGGCCGCCGAGGCCGCGAAATCCCTCGACCCCAAGAAGGTCGCCGCGCAGATCAAGTCCGGCCAGAAGTTCAACACCGTGATCGGGCAGTTGTCCTACGACAAGAAAGGTGATGTGACCCGCATCGACTACACGGTCTACGTCTGGAAGAAGGACCCCAGCGGCAAGGTCACCTACACCGAGATCGAGTGACGCTGGTCCAGCTCGATGTGTCAAAGCCCGCCTCACACCGAGGCGGGCTTTCTCAATGCCGTCATGGCCGGGCTTGTCCCGGCCATCCACGGCTTTCTTTTAGGCCAAAAAGACGTGGATGCCCGGCACAAGGCCGGGCATGACGAACCACGTTTGCCTATCGCTCACCCGATGCTCTGCAGCGCCGGGAAGGTCTCGATCAACCAGCTGTTGAGCTGCGTGAAAACGCCGGCGAGAAAGCCGATCCCGGTGAGCACGAGCAGTCCGCCCATCACTCGCTCGACATGGGCGAGGTGGGCGCGAAAGCGGGTCAGAAACGCGGCAAACGGCTCCACCGCGAGCGCCGCGATGATGAACGGCACGCCGAGCCCGAGCGAATAAACGGCGAGCAGGCCTGCCCCCTTGGCCACCGTCGCCTTCGTCGCCGCCACCGCGAGAATGGCCGCGAGGATGGGGCCGATGCACGGCGTCCAGCCGAGCGCAAAGGCAAGCCCCATCACATAGGCGCCCCAAAGCCCGACGGGCTTGGCCACGTCGATGCGCGCCTGCCGGTAGAGGAGAGCGATCGGCGTCACTCCCAAGAAATGCAGCCCCATGATGATGATGGCGATCCCGGCGACGACGGCGAGCTCGTTGGCGTAAAAGCGCATCAGCGCGCCGACCACGCTCGCGCTGGCGCCGAGCGCCACGAACACGGTGGAGAAGCCCAGCACGAACAGCACGGCGGCAATGACCGTATCGCGCCGCACCTGCGGCGGCGGCTCTGCTTCCGCCAAGCGCTCGAGCGAGGTGCCGGCGAGAAAGACGAGATAGGGCGGCACCAGCGGCAGCACGCACGGCGACAGAAAGCTCACAAGGCCGGCCAACAGCGCGGCGAGAATGGTGACGTCGGCGCCCATGTGCCTTCATGCGGTGCATTTGCAGCCTCGCGCAAGCCGTCAATTCCCCTCTCGCCCGGATGTGATGGAGCGGTGATCTGGCTCTCAACGGCAACAGCGGTTAGCTTCGCGCCGGCGAGACGAGACACATGGCACGGCGCAACCTCATCACCGACGTCGCGGGCATCCTGGTCGGGCAGGCCGACGATCCCCGCCTCGCGTCGGGGGTGAGCGTCATCATCTTCGAGGAGCCCGCCGTCGTCGCCGTCGACGTGCGCGGCGGCGCACCCGCCACGCGCGAGACCGACCTGCTCGAGCCGCACCGCACCGCGGAGCGCATCGATGCCGTGGTGCTCTCCGGCGGCTCGGCCTTCGGCCTCGACGCCGGCGCAGGTGCTCAGGCTTTCCTGCGCGAGCGCGGGCGCGGTTTCGCTATCGGCAACGTCCGCGTGCCGCTCGTTTGCGGCGCCTCGCTGTTCGACCTGCTCAACGACGGCGACAAGAACTGGGGCCGCTTTGCGCCCTACCGCGATCTCGGCTACAGCGCCGCCGCGCATGCCGGCAAAAGTTTCGCGCTCGGCACCGCGGGCGCCGGATTCGGCGCCACCACGATCAATCTCAAGGGCGGAGTGGGCTCTACCTCCGCTGTGACGCGCGACGGGCACACCGTCGGAGCGCTGGTCGCGGTCAATGCCTGCGGAAGCGCCAATGTCGGCGCCGGCCCGCACTTCTGGGCGGCGCCCTTCGAGGTCGATGGCGAGTTCGGCGGGCTTGGCTTCCCTCGCACGGTGCCGCCCGCCGCGCTCACGCCGGTCGCCAAAGGCCGCCCGGGGGAGAATACCTCGATCGCCATCGTCGCGACCGACGCGGATTTGAGCAAGGCGCAGGCCAAGGAACTCGCGGTCATCGCGCAAGACGGGCTTGCCCGCGCGATCTACCCTGCCCACACCACGCTCGACGGCGACACGGTGTTCGCGGCCGCGACGGGCCGGCGGCCGCTGAGCGATCCGATCAACGAGATCACCGAACTTGGGGCGATTGCCGCCAATGCGCTGGCGCGGGCCGTCGCCCGGGGCATATTCGAGGCGAAATCGCTTCCCGGCTGCCCGCCGAGCTGGCGCGATCGCCACGGGAAGTGATGCCGCGTCATTTTGCCTGCTGTCCCCGCCGAGGCGAGATCGCGGCGAGAACTGAAATCCTTGAACGGCTGCTAGGACTTAGGAGTCCGCCCCGCGCGCGCACTCAGCCCTGCCCCACCCCAACGACTGGTTATACCGGGGATCATTGTGGGCTCTTTTGACCCCGGATAGTCGCGGGTTTTGTCGACTTCGCCTCGAATTGGCCACTTAGGCTTGGATTAAGGGTGTGGGCTGACACTTTCGGTCCATGACATAAGGTTGGGCTTCGGCGCCCCAGTTTGGAGATCCGACATGCGTCTGGCGGCAATCGCGTCCACGCTGGCAATCGTGCTCTGCGTGGCGGTGTTTGGGGCGATTTTCTGGCAAAAGAGCTCCTCCGTTACGGCGGCCGTACCGGCCCAAGCCGCGGCCCCCACCGAAGGCCGCGCTCCCGGGCCGGTCGTGACCAGCATGGACAGCGCGGACGCAACCCCCGCTGCCGCCGCCGAGTCGCCGGCTGCGTTTGCCCAAGCTTCGCCAGCCGCGTCGGCCTCGCCACCCTCTGCGCCGCTTCCTTCCGCCATGTCGACCTCCTGCAGCAACCCCAACGCGATCGGCGTAGCGCGCGTGGTTGAAATCGATACGACCGGCGGCCCCGGCTTCGGCTTCGAGCATTTCAAGAGCCACGACTTCCTGCGCGAAGGCGAAGTCGTGCTCACCTTCGACGACGGCCCGTGGCCCAAGAACACCCCGGCAGTGCTCGCCGCGCTCCAAGCGCACTGCACCAAGGCCATCTTCTTCCCGATCGGCATCCATGCAACCTACGAGCCAGGCATTCTCAAGCAGGTGGCCGCGGCCGGACACGCGGTCGGCTCGCATACCTGGTGCCATCAGGATTTGTCGAAGACCAAGGGGCACTGCCAGGTCAACGGCAAGACACAGACCGTCGAGTACGACCCCAAGGACGAGATCGAGAAGGGCATCAGCGCGGTGCGCTGGGCCGTCGGCGCGCCGACTGCGCCCTATTTCCGCTTCCCGGCGCTGCGTCAGCCGCAAGAGCTCGTCGACTACCTCGGCAAGCGCAACATCGCGGTCTTCTCGACCGACATGGACTCCTTCGACTTCAAGATGCGCAAGCCCGAGCAGGTCAGACAATCCATCATGGCGAAGCTGAAGAAGCACGGCAAAGGCATCGTGTTGATGCACGACTTCCAGCATGCCACCGCGGAAGCCGCCATGGATCTGCTCAACGATCTCAAGGCCGGCGGTTACAAGGTTGTCTTCATGAAGCCGAAGTCCTCGGTGCAGACGCTGCCCGCCTATGACGAGCAGGTGCTCAAGCTGGTGAAGGGCCCGGGCGGCGGCGACGCGCGACCGACCTCGAGCGTCGTGAAGACCATCGCGGAGTAGCGGCGCGCGGCGAATCGCTGAGCACCTCAGGCTTGATCCGGCGGCGCCCTTTTGGGCGCCGCACGTTTAAGTTGCGCGGTTCCCTGTAAAGAACAGGCCGGTTACAGGGGGCGTCACCGGGCGCCACGTTTCTACAACCGCAGGTCCTCATGCGGCCACCTGCGTCGCAGCCATCAGCTTTCGTCCCTGCGTTTCCAGCGAACCAATACGAATTGATCGTCCGCGCTCGCCAACCCTGCCGCGATCGCGCGCTCGCGTTTGGCTTCGATGTCGGCGGGCGTGTCGCGCTCGTCGACCCACAGCGGATAGCGTCGGGGCGCGGAGCTCGGATCGTTCTCCAGTTGGTGTATCCGATTGGATGGTCGATGCCTCATCTTTCCCTCCTCAGATGCAGTTGTTGTGATTCTGCGGCAGGCGCGGCGGCCGATTTTCGAGCTTGGTCAGACGCTCGTCGAACCCTTTCGTCTCGACCGCCCGCACGTAGACATCGACCACCTTCGCCAAGCCGGCCGCCTCGGCCGCGGTGAGATCGCCCGCCGCAACGGCGGCCACGATCGCTTGCGCCGCCGCGACGCTATCGGCCGGCTTTTCGATCGGCGGCAAGCCGACATGGACCGGGTCGTCTTTTCCCGCAGGCGCAAGCCGCTCCATGCAGATGCGAATTGCGGCGATGTCGCCGTTCTCCGCCAACTCGACCAGTTTTTGGCCGATCGCCTCGGCGCGCCCCGCTAGTAAATCCTGCATGAGGATCGTCGTGCGATTGCGCGATCCGCGCGGCCGGCCGGCCGGATTTCCGCTTTCGCCTTTTTGAAATTGCATTGCTTATGTCCCTTCTCGTCGTGAGCCGAAACAACGCGCTGCGCGCGGGCGCGCTTGCGCCCCGCACAACACAAAGCCCGGCGCGGCGAACCGCCCGGGCTTCTCACGTAATTTCGGTGAATATGCTTTTTTGGAAGATTCTCGTTACACGAGTCAACAGTTTTTTGCGGAAGGCGAGAGCGGCGCATGGGCCGGCGCAAATCCCCAGCCGAAACGCAAGTCAACCCAATGCGATGGCATAGCCGGGCCGCATGGCGATCAACGCGTTTCTAGGCCCACCTCGAGATCAGAACATCGTCGGCGCCCGAGCCAAGATCTCGGCATGCACGAGAACGAGCGTTGCGGCAAACGTCATCAGGAGCGCCGTGCCGATTTTCAGGACCAAATCGACGGCCGACGTAGCCGGCTTGATTCGCATCGGCGGGTAGCGAAGCGACTTGGGCGGCATGGGAGCCTCCATCCGTTGGAGAACGCAGCGATTATGCTCCCTGGGCGATTTCCCCGAGTGTGCGGCACCTCACAGTCACTTTTATCCGGCGGTCTTTTTGGCCTCACGCCCACAGTTGTAGCAAGGCATGTGCCAACCACTCCGGCATCATCGCCGGAAGCGCTCCGCGCCATAGGGTGCGGGATCACAGAACGGCGTTGCCCCGGTCATCATCTCCGCCAGGAGGCGCCCGGTCGCGGCGCTGAGCGTCAATCCCCAATGGGCGTGGCCATACGCGAGCCACAGCCCCCGCTGTCCCGGCGCAGGTCCGATCACCGGCCGCGAATCCGGAAAGCACGGGCGGCTGCCCATCCACGGTGAAGCTTCGAGCGGCGCGCCGAGCGGAAAAAGCCCGCGCGCCGCCGGCAGCAAGCGCTCGAACTGCACCGGCGTCGGCGGCGCATCGCGCGCGGCGAACTCGGCGCCGGTCGTGAGGCGGATGCCCTGCTCCATCGGCGCGAGGCAATAGCCGTTTTCGATATCGACGACCGGACGCGACAGCGCGGCGTTGCCGGTGCCACGGTAGTGGTGGTGGTAGCCCCGCTTGAAGCCAAGGGGGAGCGCGATGCCGAGCCGATCGAGCAGGTCGGGAGCAAAGGGTCCGAGCGCCACCACCGTATGATCGGCATCGATCGGTCCCTCGGGCGTTTCGAGGCGCCAATGCGCGTTGACGCGGCGAAGCGCGCGCGCATCGGCGCACATCACCACTCCGCCGAGCGCGGAAAAGCGCGTCGCATAAGCCTGCGTCACGGCGAGCGGATTGGTCAGGCTGGCGGCGCGTTCCCAGTACACGGCGTGAGGAAACACCGGGGCGAGGCTCGGCTCGAGCTCGCGCGCCCCATCCGTATCGAGCGCGCGGTAGGGAATGCCGAACTCCTGCGCGAGCGCGAGCTCGCTTTTGAGCGCCTCGAACGCGCGGCGGCTGCGATAGAGCTTGAGCCAGCCTTGCTTGCGCAAGAAACGTGTCGCTCCGGACTCCGCGAGCAGCGCCTCGTGCTCCGCCAGCGCGCGCCCAAACAGCGGGCGCATCACACGCGCGGTCTCGATCAGCCGCTGCGGCTGCGAGGCGGCGCGAAATTTCATGAGCCAAGGCGCGACCTGCGGCAGGAAGCTCAAGTGATAATTGGCTTCCGGCGCGCGCTTGAGCGCCACCCGCAGCAGCGCGATCGGGTCGGACGGGAAGGCGGGCGGAAAGATGGTGTTGCCTTCGATCACGCCGGCATTGCCGTAAGAGGTCTCTTCGCCCGGCGCGCGGCGATCGATGAGCGCAACGCCGAGGCCGCGCTTGGCGAGGTGCAGCGCGATCGATGTGCCGACAATACCGGCGCCGAGCACGATGGCATCGCGGCTTACCATTCCCCACTCCTTCCCAAACATTTGCGCCGCCCGCGCGCTCGCGGGCGGCTCCAGCGCCGACGGACCGGGTGCCGGCTATAGCATATGGCTGCGCGCCGGTCGCGGCGGCAGGCCCGCTTGAAACCAGCGGCGGGCGCGTTGCCGCTGCCCGCGCGCCGTGTTAGCGAACGTCATCGCGGAGGAAAAGATGCCGCAACAACTCATCGTCGCCCCGTCGATCTTGGCCGCCGACTTTGCCAAGCTCGGCGAGGAAGTGCGCGCGGTCGATGCCGCCGGCGCCGACTGGATCCACGTCGACGTGATGGACGGACATTTCGTGCCCAATATCACCATCGGCCCCGAGGTGGTGAAGGCGCTGCGCCCGCACACCAAGAAATGGCTCGACGTGCACCTGATGATCGCACCTTGCGATCCCTACCTCGAGGCGTTCGCCAAGGCCGGCGCCGACAGCATCACGGTTCACGTGGAATCGGGCGCGCACGTGCACCGCTCGTTGCAAGCGATCCGCGCGCTCGGCAAGAAGGCTGGCGTGGCGCTCAATCCCGGCACGCCGGAGAGCGCGATCGAGCCGGTCATCGACCTCGTCGATCTCATCCTGGTAATGTCGGTCAACCCCGGGTTCGGCGGCCAAAGCTTCATTCGCTCTGCGGCGGAAAAGATTTCGCGGCTGCGCCCGCTGGCGCAGCGGCGAGCGATCGACATCGAGGTTGACGGCGGCATCACCGCCGAGAATGCGGTGATGGCGGCGCGCGCCGGCGCCAACGTGCTGGTCGCGGGCTCGGCGGTGTTCAAGGGCGGCAATCCCAACGAGTATCGCGCCAATATCGCCGCCATCCGCAACGCCGCGGCGCTCGCGCGCGGAGAGGCGGCATAATGGGCGTTCTCGTCGAGGGGACCTGGCGAGACGGCGAGCTTCCGGAGGAAACCGGGACCGGCGGCGACTTTCGTCGCGCCGACAGCCGTTTCCGCGGCCGCATCACCGCGGACGGCTCCTCCGACTTCAAGGCGGAGGCCGGACGCTACCATCTCTACGTCGCGCACGGCTGCCCGTGGGCGCATCGCACGCTGATCTATCGTTCGATCAAGAAGCTCAAAGACGCGATCACCGTCGCCTATTCGATTCCAGGACTGCGGCAGCAGGGCTGGACGTTCGAGGACGATCCGGCGTTCCCGGACTGCACGCCCGATATGGTGAACGGCTTCCGTTATCTGCACCAGGCCTATACCGCGACCGATCCCCGCTACACCGGCAAGGTCACGGTGCCGACGCTGTGGGACAAAAAGACCGGGCGGATCGTCAACAACGAATCCTCGGAAATCATTCGCATGCTCAACAGCGAGTTCGCCGGCGTCGCCGACGGCGGCACGGACTTTTACCCGCAGCCGCTGCGCGCCGAGATCGATCACCTCAATGAGGCGATCTACGCCAACGTCAACAACGGCGTCTACCGCTGCGGCTTCGCCAAGTCACAAGCCGCCTACGAGGCCGCCTACGACGCGCTGTTCGCCACGCTCGACCAGCTCGACGCGCGGCTTGCGCGCCGGCGCTATCTCCTCGGAGCAACGCTCACCGAGGCCGATTGGCGGCTCTTTCCCACGCTGGTGCGTTTCGACGTCGCCTACTTCTCGCTGTTTCGCTGCAACAAGCAGCGGATCGCCGACTATCCCAATCTCGCAAACTACATGCGCGAGCTCTATCAGATGCCGGGCGTCGCCGAGACGGTGAAGGCGCGCTATTACGTGATCAATTATTGGTCGATTGCGCGCATCAATCCGAGCGGCATCATTCCCAAGGGCGCGCCGGTCGATTACGCGGCCCCGCACGATCGCGCGCGGCTCGCGGGCTAGGACCTGGTTAACAGGAGAGGAAAATGTCGAACCATTTCACCGGACTCAGCCTTGGCCCGCCGCTCGGCGATCAACGACTCGACCTCTGCGACCTGTACGCATTCCAGTCGCCAACCGACAAGAACAGAACCGTGATCATCCTCAATGCAAATCCCAATGCGGACGCGCTTCATCCCGACGCAATCTATCGCCTCAACATCGATAGCGACGGCGATTATCTGACCGACATCGCGTTCAGCTATGTGTTCTCGAAGCCGCAGAACGGCGGACAGACCGTCAGCGTATTCGTGGCGATGGGCCCGGAGTCGCGCTCGGCCGAAGCCGTGGGAAGGAAGATAATCGCCGACGCCGAAGTCTCCTTCGGGGGCAAGCCGAATATCATCAAGTCCGGCCCCTACACTTTTTTCGCCGGCAGCCGCAGCGACGCGTTCTTCTTCGACTTCGACGGAATCAAGAACCTGTTCGATATCAGGGGCAAACGGAACTTCACCGAGCCTCATCTCGGCGGCAAGTCTCCATGGACCGGCGTGGATTCGAACACGAAAGCGAACGTGTTTTCCACGGTAATCGAGTTGCCGACGAGCGAGCTCGATCCCAAGCCCAAG
>Ga0307277_10000252_pt1 | contig 18675 bp, 15 predicted proteins | sample ER_DNA_116_FD_194473 | JGI IMG/M metagenome (GOLD analysis project Ga0307277, IMG submission 194473) | Bulk soil microbial communities from the East River watershed near Crested Butte, Colorado, United States - ER_DNA_116 | ecosystem: Environmental > Terrestrial > Soil > Floodplain | place...
CAAGCGAGAATCGCTTGGGCAGTGACCGGCCCGACCTCTGGCAGCTCCTCGAGTTGGGCTTGATTGGCACGGTTCAGATCGAGCGCGCCCTGCGCGGTAGGGCCGCTGCTCGCATCACCCGACCGGGGCTGCTCTCGCACCTCTCCGGCCGGATGACGTGCGGTACCGATCAGCACCTGTTGGCCATCGCTCAATAGCTGAGCGAGGTTAAGCTCACCGGGGTCGGCTTGACGGGTTAGCCCATCCGCCGCGTCGATCGCATCCTGGACTCGTGCGTTCTCCGGCAACCTGACTAGGCCCGGACGCCGCACCGCGCCGAGGACATGAACAACGATCTTCGATGCACTCTTCGCCATCGATGGTGTCGCCGAGGCTGCACTTTGGCTGGGCGTGGCCACTGTGACCACATCGCCAGGACTAGCGACCGCGACCGGCCGGGCCCGAAGTAGCAGCCATCCGGCCGCCATCACGCTTAGAAGCAGCAACGCGCAGATCACCCCGAGGTGCATTCGGCCGAACCGCTGTGGTGGCAACGCGTCCACGATCCCGCCGGTCTCGCCGGTCTCATCAGAAAGCTGGACTCGTTCCCGGTGGGCAGCCTCCGTCGCCAGCCCCGCAGCGACAGGTACGGGCTCCTCGGACTGCACAAGTCCTGGACCGCGTGCTCTGCGTGGCGGCTGCTCGGCCAGCAGCAGCGCCAGTCGATCGCTGATCAGCCGGGCCAATTCGACATCCGCCTTCTGCCGATATCCCATGTTGAGAAGCTAAGGACGCAGCGCGACCTCGTACGCGCGCTCGAGGTTCTGTGGACGGCGCTCGATGCAGGCTCCGGCTTGGGGATAACGACAGCTCGCAGCAGGCCGCGATGCAGCTTAGCTCCGCGGCGACACAACGATCCCTAAGGTTCCTGGACCGACATGAACACCCAGCACAGCACTTACTTCCGAAATCACGATGTCACCCGCGGTTACTCGGCCGCTCAGCCGATCAACCAATCGTCGAGCGCCATCGGGGTTATCGAGATGGTGCACCGCGACATCCACCGGCCCATTCCTGACCGCCGCCTTGCTGAGCGCGTTCAGGCTTAATTCCGCCAGCCGAGTCAACGCCTTGGACTCAGTTCTGACCCGCTCGCAGGGTCGAATCTCTCCGTCAACAACTGTCAGCAACGGCTTCACCGCCAGCGCCGAACCGACCAAGGCAGCCGCGGTACCGATACGGCCACCGCGCCTCAAGTACTCCAAACTGTCGACATAGAAATATGTCGTCGCGGCAGCGGCACGCTGACGTACCGTCGCGGCCACCTGCTGCGGCGCTGCACCTGAGCGCGCCACCTCAGCCCCGCTCAACACCGCAAAGCCCACGGCCATCGCCAACGTCATGCTGTCAACCACGATGATCGGGATGTCGACCGAGGCAGCGGCCACTTGTGCCGCACCACAGGTTCCGGAGATTCTGCTGCTGAGATGGACCGAAACGATGGCCTGATAACCAGCTCCAGCTAGCTCGGCGTAGGTGTTGCCAATCACCTCGGGAGTGGGCCGTGAGGTGCTCACCTGCCGTCCGGCTCGCAGCGCGCCGGCCACGTCCCGGGGCAGCACTTCGGATTCAGGGCGGCTAATGTCGTCGATCACTACCTGCAATGGAATGATCGAGACGTCCGCGCGAGCAGCCTCAGCTGGGTCGAGAGAAGACGTCGAGTCGGTCACCACTGCGACGCCAGCCATCTGCTCAGCGTAGGACGATGCAAACTCACCGGTTGCAGACCTCGGGGATCGCCCCCGCTCATTGTCGGGAGGAAAGCAAAGACCGAATGAGTGATCACACCGAACGCGTCTGGCGCGCTGGGCCTGCGACCTTGGTTGTGGTCTCGGCTTTTACCTTGGCCGCTGCGGTAATCGTGCCTGTTCTGGCGTACCTCATCTACCGGAACGGCAGTGCGCCATGGCTGCCGGCACTATTGATCTTGCTTACTGTGCTGGCACTGCTCTACGCCTGGCGCTTCGGATTCCATCCGCGGCTACGGGTGACCGATCAGAACGTCGAGATCATCAACCCGTTCCGCCGGCACAGCTTCGCGTGGAACGACATAACCGTGATAGCCCCGGGTGAAAACGGTCTGCTCATCGGTTCGGACGACGACGCAGCGGAAGCGTGGTGCATTCAAAAGTCCAATTTCGCCAGCCGACGCGGGCGTGCTACCCGAGCTGACCGAATCGCCAATCAGCTCCTTGACGTGGTGGAGCTCTACGATCCTCCATTCGAGATCGAAGAGAGCGGGCTACTCATCCGCCGGGCGCGACCCGACGAAAGCCGACTACTCGCGCGGCTGGAACGCGCGGCGAGCGAAGATGCACTGGTTCACATCTTTCCGCCCAAGCAGTATCCCTATCCTGCTGCCGCAGTCGTCCGGCGCTGGCGGCATGTGCTCCGTAATCCACTCATGCGCGCCTACCTCCTCGAGCTGTCTGATGATCCCATTGGCTACGTTGCCTTCGACGCTAATACGGTCCACCATCTCGGCGTCGTACCGGAGCAGACGCGGCGTGGTTACGGTTCGGAGCTGCTGGAGTTCGCATGCGCAGAGATCTACGCCGGAGGTGCTCGCGAGGCGTACTGCTGGGTGCTGGCCGACAATCATGTTGCTCGGGCCTTCTATCGAGCCCTTGGCTGGACAGAGACTGGCGAACGGCGGAGTTCTGAGTACCCACCGCATCCCCAATCCCTGCACATGATGCGCAGGAATCCGCGTGCCCCGCGGCGGAGCCTCTAATCCCAGTGGCGCCTTCCATGGTGAAATGACCAAGGTGAGTGGCTTGCGGGCACCAGGCATGCTGGCGCGGTGACAATCAGTCCGCTACGCCGCATCGGAGCTCGGCCTATTGCCACCACCTGGGACAGCCAACTATCGCGTCCCCGGTTTCAAGGTGTGCTCTTCACTATCACAGGACTGGCACTGCTGCCGGCACTGGCGGCGACAATCATGCGGCTGTTCCCACCTAGTGATGACGCCATGGCTCAGCTAGCGGCCTTCATTCCGTACGGGCTCGTTGGCTACCTTGTGGCATTGTGCTGCCTGCTGGTCGCGCTGGTGCGGGCCAGGCGCCGCCTGGTGCTCGCAGTGATCACCCTAGGCGTTGCGGCGTTGACCGCCTGTCACGTGGCGTGGCTTGCTCCACTGTTCGTCAATGATCATCGAGCCGTGGTAACGCCAGAATTCCGGCTTATGAGTTTGAACACGCTGCACGGTGCGGCAGCCCCGCGCGCTGTCGCTAAACACGCGGCACAGGCCGACATCGTGATCTTGCTCGAAACCACACCTGCCGCTCTTACGGCCTTGAAGCCATTCGGCTGGGATAAGCGTTTTCCTTACTCGTTGGGTGATCTGAAGGATGGTTCTTTCAATACCGCGGTTTACTCGCGCTTTCCGCTGAGCCATAGCGCCGCCATCGCCGACACTTCTTTCCAACAATGGGTGACGACAGTGCGCGTCCCTGACGTTGGCGGCATCCGGCTGATGGCCGTGCACCCCTGCAACCCCTACTGTGGCCGCAATCGTTGGAGTGCCGAACATGACGTGCTTCGGGACGCAGTGATCGACAACCTTGATCAGCCGTTGATCGTAGCCGGTGACTTCAATGCCGTTGACGATCATGGACCCATGCAGGCACTGCGCCGTGCCGGCTTGAAGAGTGCGACCGATGTCGCTGGAGCCGGCTGGATTCCTACCTATCCTGCCGACGGTCCGTTGCCTCCGCTGCTTCCCATCGATCATGTCATGATCAACAATGACTTGACTGCTACGTCAATCTCAAGCTTTGCGATCAACGGCACTGACCACCGTGGACTATTTGCGACGCTTGCGGGCGCACGGTCCTGAACCTTGTAGTGTGCGCGCCGAATAATCCCGTTCTGCGTCGCCGAGCGACGCCATCCCGACTCGCTGACCTGTGCTCTGCATAGGTTCCTGACGGTCTGCACATGTTGCAACCTGTGCAGAGCGACCGAAACCTACGTGCACGTAGGTTGCGTCCGAGGGCGACAGGCCCGGTGGAGAGATGCCTCTGAGCCAGTGGCTACCGCGCCACCACGCTGACCAGCTTGGGCGCTCGGATGATCACCTTGACGACCTCGCGGCCAGCCAGAGCGCGAACCACAGATTCCTCAGCCAGAGCTCGGGAGCGCAGTTCATCCTCGCTGATGTCCGGGGGCACCTCCAGCCGACCGCGTACCTTGCCCTGGACCTGCACCACACAGGTCACGGCCTGGGTGATCAGCAAGCTAGAGTCGACCGTCGGCCAGCTGGCGTTCGCGACCGACGGACTATGACCCAGTCGTTCCCACATCTCCTCGGCAACGTACGGCGCCACCAGACTTAGAGCGATAGTGACCACCTCGGCAGCCTCGCGGACAGCGGGATCAGCTGGACCAGGAGATCCGTCCATAGCTTTACGGGTGGCATTGACCAGCTCCATGATCCGAGCAACGGCCACGTTGAATCGCTGACCCGTGATGCATTGCTCGATGTCGGCCAGCAATCGATGGGTCTCCTTGCGGAGCGTCAGGTCGCCGTCGCTGGGTCGGACGCCGGGCTCGCTGTTCACATGGGCCGCCAGCCGGTACGCGCGTTGCAGAAACTTCAGCGATCCAGCGGGCGACACATCGGCCCAATCGATGTCCTCCTCAGGCGGCCCCGCGAAGACCACAGTCAGCCGCACTGCATCAACGCCGAATGCATCGATCTGCACGCCTAGGTCGACACCGTTACCCAACGTCTTGCTCATGGCCTTGCCCTGGTTGATCACCTGGCCCTGGTTCAGTAACCGGCGCATCGGCTCTTCGAAGTCGACCATGCCCATGTCGCACAGCACCTTCGTGAAGAACCTCATGTACAGCAGATGCAGAATCGCATGCTCTACACCGCCGACATATTGATCTACCGGCATCCAGCGACGCACGTCCTCCGGGTCGAACGGGCCAGCCTCGTAGCCGGGCGAGCAGTAGCGGAAGAAGTACCACGACGAGTCGACGAAGGTATCCATCGTGTCGGAGTCCCGCTTCGCCGGTCCGCCGCATTGTGGGCAGTCGACATTGACCCAATCGGCGGCCGCGGCCAGCGGCGAGGTTCCCTTGGGGAGCAGATCGGCACCCGCCAGATACGGCAGCTCAACCGGAAGTTGATCATCGGGCACCGGCACCTCTCCACACTGATCGCAGTGGATGATCGGGATGGGGCACCCCCAGTAGCGCTGGCGACTCAGCAGCCAGTCGCGCAGCCGGAAGATCACCGCGCCCTCGCCAACGCCCTCAGCCTCCAGCTTTGCGGTGATCGCGCGAACTCCAGCCCCCTTGTCGGTCAGGCCGTTCAAGATGTCGGAGTTGATGTAGGTGCCATCACCCGGTGTCGCGATACCTGTGGTGGTCGGATCGGGCCCACCGGTGGCAACCACCTCGCGTACGGGCAGCCCGAATGTGCGGGCAAAGTCCAGGTCGCGCTGATCATGTGCCGGAACCGCCATGATCGCGCCGGTACCGTACTCGGCCAGCACATAGTCGGCGGCGTAGACCGGGATCTTCTCGCCGTTCACCGGATTCGTGGCATGCACGCCCAGAAAGACGCCGGTCTTGGGGTGTTCGGTGGACTGTCGCTCGATCTCGGTCTCCTGCTTGGTCCGCTCCAGATACTCCTCGAACGCTGCGCGCTGTTCGCCGGTGACGACCTCAGCGGCCAGCGGGGCATCGGGCGCGATCACGAAAAACGTCGCTCCGTACAGGGTGTCCGGGCGTGTGGTGAACACCCGCACCGGCTCAGCTCGATTTTCGATCATGAAGTCGACGTAGGCACCCTCGGAGCGGCCGATCCAGTTGCTTTGCATGGTCAGCACACGTTCGGGCCAGCCATCAGTCAGCTCATCCATGTCGTCCAGCAGCCGCTGGGCGTAATCGGTGATCTTGAAGTACCACTGAGTCAGTTGCCGCTTGGTGACCACGGAACCGCAGCGCTCACACAGCCCGGCAACCACCTGCTCATTGGCCAGCACGGTCTGGTCCTTGGGGCACCAGTTGACCCAGCTCGGCTTGCGATAGGCCAGGCCGCGCTCCCGGAATCGCAGGAACAGCCATTGGGTCCAGCGGTAATACTCCGGATCCGAGGTATGCAGCCGACGGGACCAGTCGAAGCTCAGGCCGTAGCGCCGAAACGAGGTGGCCTGCGTCTCGATGTTCGCATACGTCCACTCGGCCGGGTGCGCGTTCCGCTCGATGGCGGCATTCTCCGCGTTGAGTCCGAAGGAGTCCCAGCCGATCGGGTGGAGCACGTCGTAGCCCTTGAGCCGCAGGTAGCGCGCGACGACGTCACCCATGACGAAGGCTTCCGCATGGCCCATGTGCAGATCGCCCGATGGGTAAGGAAACATGTCGAGCACGTACCTGCGCTCCCGCGAACCGTCGTCGGCGGGCACAAAAGTCTTGTCGGCCTCCCAGAACGCCTGCCAACGCTCCTGGGCAGACCTCGCGTCATAGCCGGCCCGCTCCCGGGTCGCGGTATCCGCCTCCTCGGGAGCTTCAACCCGGTCGATCTGCTCGGTCATGATGTTGTCTCGTCTCCTTGGTTATGCATCGCGTGTGCTTCAGTGACCTGGACATGAAAAAACCCCTCGCCGTCTTGGGCATGAGGGGCTGCCGCGCAGGAGTTTCCCACGCGGCTACATAAGGAGGACAACGCGTTGCATATGGTCAGGGTAGCGCAATGAGCCGTGGCGCTCCCCTGGTTATACATCACCTGAGGCGGCGATTACCGTCAGAGCCGTGCGCCGGCTGAGCCATGACGAACTTCGACGACGTACGCTGCGCCGGCAATTCCCGGATATCGCGGCGCGCGGTCCGGAAGCGGTAATAGAGCTGTTCCGGCGGCTGGGACCGATCCAGTCCCAGGTCCCACGAGCCCCGTTTCTGACCATCTCGTCGAGGCTGCCTGGCGTGAGGTATGAGACGGTGTGCGCGTTGTTCGAGTCGCACCAGCTGGTCAAGACCAGCAATATCCGCGGCACGGTGCACAGCAGTGTCGTGGAGCAGTTTGCGTGGCTGGATGCCGTTGCGCGCGGCACCCGAGGGAAGCAGCTGCGCAACATACTGAAGCTAAAGCGGGTAACCCCCGAGCAGCTGGCGGCGGAGCTCGAAGCGTTCGCTGACAGTGACTGGCAATCACGGTCGGAAATCGTGTCGCATGCCCGCGTCTGGCTGGCAGAACGCGAGGCGACTGAGGCCGCCCAGGGCCCAGATGTGCTCTCGGACAGCTTGATCTGGGGTCACAGCGGGCTACTGCGGCGTCCCCGCGACACCCGATGGGAGAAGCGGACCGACATTTACCACCGCCGAGCACGGAGCCTGCTGCCGGATCTCCCAGACTACGATTTCGCGTCGGCTTTGACTCAGCTCGTCCGGGTACATCTCGGCTCGTATGGCCCCGCTCTGCGGGAGGATCTCGCTTTCTTCTTCGGTGCCGGTCTGGCTGCAGTGGATGATGCCGTACGCCGTCTCGGCGATGAGGTCCTGCACGTGCGTGGTCCAAACGACGAGGACTATCTCGATCTCGCCGAACCTTCCCCTGGTGGAACGTCCGATCCGGGCCTGCGCTTGTTGCCCGAATACGACGGGCTGCTAGTTGGATATCACGGACGACACCGCACCCGGTTCCTCACCGAGCAGCAGTTACCGAAGGTCTGGGCGAAGGTGAACGGACTGTTCTCTCCGGTGGTGCTCTACGACGGACGGCTGGTGGCGACCTGGAAGATGATCACCAAAGGTCGCCGCACCGACATTGAGGTCACCATGCTTGATCCACATCCTGTGCTGGCCGATGACCTGTTCACTGATGCCATCGCTGCCACTGAGCACGCTCTCGACCTCAAGATCACCGATCTGCGTGTTCACCCGCCATTAGGCTGAGGCGGACCGTATGGGGAGCTGCTCGCGCAATGCGGACGCTCGCAGCTCGGTAGTCGAGAGGGGTACCAGCGGATGACTTGGTTGGTGACGGGCGGCGCCGGATACATCGGTTCCCATGTCGTACGCGCTTTTGAGGCCGAGGGCATCCCTGCGGTAGTCATCGACGACTTGTCCAGTGGCCACCGAGACTTCGTCCGGCCCGAAGTCCCCTTCTACGCCGGCAGCGTGCTGGAGCGCGAACTACTCGACCAGATCTTTGCCGAACAGCAGATCGCTGGCGTCGTTCATCTGGCTGGTTTCAAGTACGCGGGCGTCTCGGTGAGCCGGCCGCTACACACTTACACCCAGAACGTCACTGGCATGGTGACTCTGCTGGAATCCATGGCCGCCCATGACGTGGCTCTGTTCGTGTTCTCCTCAAGTGCCGCCGTTTACGGCACACCAGCCACCGACTTGGTCAGCGAACAAGATCCGACCAAGCCGGAGTCTCCGTACGGTGAGTCCAAGCTGGTAGGCGAATGGCTGCTCCACGACCAGGGCCGCGCCACCGCAGCCGAGCCGACCCCGCTACGCCACACGTCGCTGCGATACTTCAACGTAGTCGGTTCGGGCTACGAGGACCTACGCGACACCAGCCCGCACAACCTCTTCCCGCTGATCTTCGAGCGTCTGGTCGCAGGCGAGGTGCCGTACATCAACGGCGACGACTACCCCACCCCGGACGGTACGCCGGTCCGCGACTACGTCCACGTCTTTGACCTGGCCCGCTCCCATGTGGTCGCTGCGCAAGCCCTCGAGAAGGACCGTGCGGTGCAGCCCGTCTACAACCTGGGCAGCGGGACCGGCCTCTCGGTACGCGAGATCATGGACGCCGTCGCCCGTGTCACCGGCATCGATTTTACGCCCGAGATTCGGCCGCGACGCGCTGGCGACCCGGCGCGGATCGTGGCCACTGGCGAGCTGGCGGCGCGCGATCTGGACTGGAAGATGCGCTACACGGTCGACGACATGGTCGCTTCCGCGTGGGCTGCACGCCAAGCCGCCGAGCGATCAAGCTGAGTTACCCGACAAATCAGCGACCAGCGCCTCGTTGAGCCGAAAGTGGTCACTAAAAACACGGATCGGCCGAATTTCTTGCCGTTTCTGACCACTTTCGCGAGGGGCAGGTCGAAACACGCCCGTCACATTGACATACCAACTGTGACGTTGGCGTAACCGAGCGCACGTTTGGCGCAACACGCAGCTAGCAGAGTTTTGCGTAGCCTCGAGCGTCCCAGGATCCAGCCGCCTGAGGGTTCAACCTGTTTCCAGTCCCATCACCGAAAGAAAGCACTCCATGACACCACTCGAGATTGACACTGGAACCACTGCGTGGCTCCTGGCGTCAGCAGCGCTGGTGCTGCTCATGACCCCAGGACTCGCCTTCTTCTACGGCGGCATGGTCCGCGCGAAGAGCGTCCTCAACATGATGATGATGAGCTTCGGGGCGTTGGCCTCGATCGCTGTCATCTGGATTCTCTGGGGCTACTCAACTGCCTTCGGAGACGACATCGGCTACGGCCTGCTCGGCGATCCCGTTCAGTACCTGGGTCTCAAGGGCCTCATGGGGGCGACCAGCGAGGTCTCCTTCGACGATCAGACCGGTATCTACCCGGTGATGGCGTTCGTCGCGTTCCAGGCCGTGTTCGCGATCATCACCGTCGCTCTGATCTCCGGCGCAATTGCCGATCGCGCCAAGTTCAGCACCTGGATGATCTTCACCGTTATCTGGGGAACTATCGTCTACTTCCCGATCGCCCACTGGGTGTTCGACTTCTCCGCCGGCGAGCACGTGGGCGGTTGGATCGCCAACAACTTGAAGGCGATCGACTTCGCAGGTGGCACAGCTGTCCACATCAACGCCGGTGCAGCCGGTCTCGCTCTTGCCATCATTTTGGGCAAGCGGCTGGGCTGGAAGCGCGATCCGATGCGGCCGCACAACCTGACGCTGGTCATGCTCGGCGCCGGCCTGCTGTGGTTCGGCTGGTTCGGTTTCAATGCCGGTTCTGCGATCGCTGCCGGCACTACCGCCGCAACGGTTTGGGTGAACACCATGGTCGCCACCGCCGCCGCATCCTTGAGCTGGCTGATCACCGAGCGCATTCGCGACGGCCATGCCACCTCGCTCGGCGCCGCGTCTGGCGTCGTCGCCGGCTTGGTTGCCATTACTCCGTCTTGCTCCTCGGTCTCACCGGTCGGCGCGATCATCGTCGGCGCCCTGGCGGGCGTGATCTGTGCGCTGGCCATAGGACTGAAGTACAAGCTGGGCTTTGACGACTCGCTCGACGTCGTCGGCGTCCACCTGTTCGGCGGTCTCTGGGGCACCCTGGCTGTTGGCTTTCTCGCGACCGAGGCTGCTCCGGCGGGCGTTAACGGTCTCTTCTACGGCGGCGGCTTCGATCAGCTGTGGCGGCAGGCGGTAGGCGCTTTCTCCGTGCTGTTCTACAGCTTGATCATGAGCTTGCTGATCGGCCTGTTACTGCATAAGACCATCGGCTTCCGTGTCACCGAAGAGCAAGAGCGGACTGGTGTCGACGAGATCGAGCATGCTGAGACCAGTTACGATCTCGGCACGCTGGGTGCGGGACTGCGTGGCTTGTCGTACGCCGGCTCGGCGCCAAATCAGGTCGAGGAAGACAGCAAGAATGATCAGGAGGTGTCGGCATGAAGCTCGTAACAGCGATCATCAAGCCGCATATGTTGGACGAGGTCAAGACCGCACTCGAATCGTTTGGCGTTGAAGGAATGACCGTCAGCGAGGCAAGCGGTTTCGGACGTCAGCGGGGCCACACTGAGGTTTACCGGGGTGCGGAGTACACCGTGGACCTGGTGCCCAAGGTGAGACTTGAGGTGCTCGTGGATGACGATGATGCCAAAGACATCATCGATGTCCTGGTCAAGAGCGCTCGGACCGGTCGCATCGGTGACGGCAAGGTCTGGTCGGTTCCGGTGGATGAAATCGTCCGCGTCCGAACCGGGGAGCGCGGGCTGGACGCGCTCTGAAGCGTGATCTAACCAGCGAGCGTCTCAACGTCGCGATCCGGTCTGAGTGGTCTTCCACTGCGGGGCCGGATCGTCGGCGTTTGATCACAGAGTGCGTCGAGTCGGCGCTGGTCGAGCTGTATGCGCAAGTGGGCGGCCCTGCAAGCGGGGCCGCCCTTGCCGCCGTCGGAAGCCTCGCCCGGCGCGAACTCGGTCCACGATCAGACATTGATCTCGTGCTGCTGCACAATGGCAAGTCCTCGAGCGAGATCGACACGTTGGCAGCAGACCTCTGGTATCCGCTTTGGGATGCGCGGATTCGCGTTGATCATGCGGTACGCACGCCAGCCCAATGTGCCGAGGTCGCGGGTCGCGAGCTGAGTGCAGGTGTCGGCCTACTCGACCTCCGGGTGATCACTGGCGACGCCGATTTAGTCAAGGGTGCGCGTACCGCCCTGCTGGACAGCTGGCGCGCCAACGCCCGTAAACGACTGCCGGAGCTGCTGGCCTCGCTCGATGAGCGCCTGGCCACCTTTGGTGATGCGGCCTATCTGCTCGAACCCGACCTCAAGGAGGCCCGCGGAGGCTTTCGCGATGTCTCGATGCTGCGGGCGCTAGCAGCCAGCTGGCTGACTGACCGGCCGCATGTCGGCATCCGCGAGTCGCATGAACGCTTGCTCGACGTCCGCGACGCACTCCATCTGGCGGCCGGCCGCACGCTCGATCGATTGATCTCCAGCGAGACGCAAACAGTGGCCACTCGGCTGGGATACCACCACCCTGATGATCTTCATCGCGACGTGAGTTTGGCCGCCCGCCGGATCGGCCATGCCGTCGACCTGACCGTACGCGCTGCTCGGCAGGCTGTCCCCCAGCACCGGGTACTCAGCTTCATCAAGCGGGAGCGCAAACCCCAATATGTCCAGGCCGACCATGGCTTGATCATCTCTTCCGGAGAGGTCGGACTAGGCCGCGGAATCAGCGCCGCGGATCCAGTCGTCGGCCTCCGGGCCGGGGCCCTCGCTGCGCAACGCGGGCTGGTCCTCTCCCCCGTAACGGCGGAACACCTTGGCAGCCAAGGCGAAGCGCTGCCGACGCCCTGGCCTGATGAGGCACGAGAAGCATTGCTGGAGATGCTGTCTGCTGGGTCAAATGTCGTGCCGGTGTGGGAGGCGCTCGACCTCGCGGGCTGTATCAGCAGATGGATTCCTTCCTGGGAGCCGATCCGCGCTCGGCCCCAACACAATCCGATCCACCGTCATACAGTCGACCGGCACCTGGTGCAGACCGTCGCGGAGGCGCAGCGGCATCTCACTCAGGTGGATCGGCCCGACATCTTGCTGCTGGCCGGCCTCTTCCACGACATCGGCAAGCTGCCCGGGGCCGGCGCGCATCACGCGGATCGCGGGGCGCCGATCGCCCGCGAGGCCGTCGCAGCGATTGGACTTAGGCAGAGCGACGCCGAACTGGTCGAGCTTTTGGTGAGACACCATCTGACTCTGGCCGCATTGGCCACCAAGCGTGATCACGCTGATCCCGCCACCTTGAGCGTCCTAGTCGAGGCAGTGCAGGGCCGGGCCGACATCCTGGACTTGCTGCGCTATCTCACCGAGGCAGACGCTCGCGCTGCCGGGCCGGCTGCCTGGTCGCCATGGCGGGCCCAGCTGATCAACAGCCTGGCCGACAACACCGAAGGGCTGCTGGTCGATGAGACAACCCCAGTTGATGTTGCCCAGCTAGTTGATCTTGGCCTGGCCCGCTCTGTGAAACTCGACGGCAGGCCGCGGATCCGCGTGGAGCGCCAGCCAGGGGGCATTGAGCTGGTCATTGCGACGGCCGACCGGCTCGGGCTCTTCAGCGACACCGCAGGCCTGCTTGCCTCTCATTCAGTGCAGGTGCGATCGGCGGTGCTCCACACCGTGGAAGGCGTGGCCGTCAACACCTGGCGAGTAGACAAACAGCTGGCCACTGATCTGCCCGACACTGCGTATTTGATCAAACAATTGAGCCGCCTCGAGGCAGGTGAGACTGGCATTCTGACGCCGGTGCAGCGCCGGGAGGCGCGAGCACATGGCAGTGGGGCTGTATCGAACCCGTACGTCGAACTGGTCCGCGATGCCAGCCAGACAGCGGCGGTCATTGAAGTCCGGACCGGCGACCGCGCCGGGCTGCTGTATGCCCTGGGCCGCTCGTTGAGTGAGATTCGGCTTTCGATCCGTTCGGCTCACATCAGCACTCTGGCGGGGCAGGCCATCGACACGTTCTATGTGACTGAGGCGGACGGCTCCGCGCCCAGTCCGCAGCGCGCCCGCGAAGCGGTCGAGGCACTCACTACGGCTGCAGGGCTCCCGGCCACTCCGGCCGCGTCAGCACAGTGCTAGGCGTTCTCTATGTTCGGCACTGCTCCCGCAGCCGGTGCTCAGAGCGGTTGTGGCTTAGGTTCGCTCCGCGATCAAATCGTCTACTTCGGCCGATGTCGGCGGTTGCGCTCCACGCCGAGAGCAGACGATCGAGGCGGCCGCCGCGCCGCGTTCTAGCGAGGCTTCGAGTCCGAGCTGAAGCTTCACATATCCGTCGAGAAAACCGGCCATAAACGTGTCTCCCGCCCCAACCGTGTCAACCACCTTGGTGGGAAAGCCGGGCACCCGTGCGATGTCTCCGCCTGGCTCGATCGCCACTCCACCGCCTGGCCCAAGAGTGATCACGGCAAGTCCCAGCCCGTACTGCTCAACCCAGATGCCGGCCACTTCGACTGGATCGCTGCCGGCCTTGCCGGCGCCGCCGGCTTCCGCCTTGGCCAGGAACTTGATGTCCTCATCGCTTGCCTTGACGATGCCTTGACGTCGTCCGACCGCCCGCAACCATGGCTGCACCTTGTTCCAGTACTCATCAGGATCGGTGATCACCGTTGGTCGTACGTTAATGTCGTACGAAACCCCGGCCTGGACGTCACGCATCCAGTCGAGCAGTACCTCCGCGCCCGGGCTGACAATGCATGACAACGAGGCGATGTGTAGCCAATCGTCACTCGACAGCTGCGGCAGGTCATCGATCTGCCAGCCAAAGTTAGCCGTGTCGTTGAAGTGAAAGGTGTAGCTCGCCGCACCTTGCTCATCCAGACTCACAACGGCGATCGAGGTGGCTTGGGAAGACTCCGTCGCAAAGTCGAGCTTGACGTTTGCCTCCAGGATGTGCTGACGCAGCTGGCGCCCGAATGCGTCCCTGGAGATCCGGCCCAGAAAATGGGCATTGGCCCCAAGCTTCCCCAATGCGACTGCGGAGTTCATCGGGCCGCCTGCCGACAGGGCGAGCCAAGTGGAGCTGAACGAGTCATTACTGCCGACGTCGGACTGGACCAGATCGATCAAGGCCTCTCCGCAGACCACGAAGCGAGTCATGGTCACAACTTAGTGGCTGTTGCACCGCCGGGGCAGCCTAGCTGACCAGCTAGCTCACTAAACGGCCAACAGGGGCAAATCAGCATCTAACTCGGCTTGCATGTCATCCTTGATCTCTTGCCAGATCGATGGAGGAATTCCTCGTTCGCCAATGTCTGAGAGCAGTTTCCCCATCGAGTAGTCCGGATCAACCTGAGAAACGCGCTCCCAACAACAGTTCACCAAAGCGCCGTGACCTGAGACCCAAGCGGCCATACCCAGAAGGCATAGCGGCGCTGGGGCCAGCACAGGTGGCACTCGGGTGACCACACTCCCCCACAATCGGACATGGTCCTCGGCGTCACTGCGACCGATCCGCGCCCAAGCAGAATCGCGAACATAGATGTCAGTCACCAACAAACCAAGCAGTAGACAGTTCCTCTCGTCGAGTGCAGACGGATCGGCCATCGCCGAATCCATAATGCTGACGAGCAATTCTCCAGCGGCGGCACGGCTGTCGAACGGCTCGAGTTCAGCGAGGAGGTCCTCGGCCGCGTCCACCAGGCGTGGCAGCTCTGCCTCGGGCGGGCCACTGATGGACGCCTCGAGCTCCCGCCGATTGGCCCGCACGCCGAGTCCGGCAAGGACGGCCGCGGCAGACATCGGATGGGAGCTGAGGTCATACAGTGTGCCTGCAAGGGGACAGCACTCCTCTCCACAGGTCAGCGACCACCACCGGCCATGTCCGACGTAAAGCACATCGGTCAGCTCGTGCTCGCTGAGCCGATCCATCAGACGGGTCAACAGCCGGTTGGCCGGCAAGGACGCCGCACTGTAGGCAATCAGCGCAAGAGCGTCGGCACGTTCACGCTTGGCAAGCGCATCGATCCACTCGGCAAGCTCATCGCCGGCCGATTCGGGTGGAATATCGGTTCGCGTGGTGAGCTTGACTCGACCGGATTTGATGAAGACAGCGACGAGATCTTCATCTGGGTGGAATCCGATCAGGTACGGGATGAGGGCTAGAAGATCATCTGGCTGACGGACCTTGAGCCGAGCCCGTGCCTCCACCTCTGGCAGCCGGTTGCGATGCCGCCGTCGAGCTTTTCTGCGCCCTGACTTGCTGCGTATTGACGACTTTTCGGTGCGTGATTCCTGCGAAGGTGTCATATCGGAAGATTGCGTACGCGATGCCAAATCGTGCGCCTAACCGCAAATCTGTGGACAGTTAGCTGGCAGCGCGTACTCCCTGTGGACAACCAGGTATCGGCAGCGAGGCAATCCTGCGCTACCGTGGTCGGAAATGGACGAGCCCAGCGGTTCAGAAAGCACCGGCATGGGACCGACGCCCAGCGGGCCGTCCTTCGTTCCCTGGGCGCCTGGCCCGGGAGACACGCCGCCCACCAAGCCCTCTGCTAGCCCGGCACGTCCGGCTCGGTCGGTCGCCAAGCGCATATCCAGACGTGCGAACTTCATCAGCGCAGGCGTCATTCTTCTTGTCGCGATCGTGGTCGCGGCGGCCAGCGTCGTCGCGCATTTCTCAGATACCCACGTCAGCGCTCCACTGCAGAGCAAGCAACCGCTCCCTCAGGTCAGCGCTCAAGGCGACCGGATCGAGTTCAGTACCACCGAAGGAAGCGGACAGTTGATCTTGCACCGACACTCCTGGGTGGCTTACGGCCAGGTGCCGCCTACCTCGGGGAGCTATCTCCGGGTCGAGGTGGAGCTGATCTGCGATTCCGGCTCGGTTGACTATGACCCGTACAACTTCCAAGTCTTCGACCAAACCGGCCAGCTGTTCGAGACCGCGGTCGAAGGGGCTGGAGACGCCATGTTGGAGACGGGCACGCTGCATGCCGGGGAGCGGGTTCGGGGCACCGTAGCCTTTGACATGCCCCGCAGCGAGGCGACGCTGTTGATGAGCGACGACTCGAACCAAACGGTGACGGCACTGAAGGTTCCTGACTGAGCGTACGCTGCCTGCATCCGCCAATAGGCTCAGCGCATGGTCCAGCTGGACGAACGGCACGCTCGAGGATGGGACGTTCTGCGGCTCTCCACTGACGCACTCACGGTGGAGATCATCCCTGGATTAGGCGGCACGGTGACGTCGGTGACGCGCAGGGCTGATGGCGCGGCGTTGCTTTGGTCGCCCCCGTGGGCACTCCGGCCCCGTGGCAGCAGGTCACTGCCGGGCACCCCCGAGGCGCAGATGATCGATAGCCTCGCCGGTGGCTGGCAAACCCTGTTTCCCAACGGTGGCGACTCGGTCTTCGTGCACGGAGTGGATTGGGGCTACGACGGGGAGGCTCGCCAGACCTGGATGGACTGGGAGTTCACCGGGTCCTCAGTTCGGATGACTGGCCGTCTAATCCGTGCCCCGTTCGAGATCACCAAGATCATCTCAGTGCGCGACCACGAGATCACCGTCGGCGAGACGGTACGCAACGTGGGCCGGGAGCGTATCGAGACCATGTGGGGTAGCCAGCTGATGTTCGGCGGTGGGTTGCTGGGCCGGGAAACCATCGTCTCCTCCGCCGCCGCGGTGGTACGTCCTGATCCGCAGACAAGCCCAGATATCACCTACGACGATCTGATGCCCTGGCCACGATCGCATGGGCCCGAGGCCATGATCAATCTCAGCCTGTTGCCGGAGCCGGAGAGCGCAGAGACGAGATTGGTCTACCTCAGCGACTTTTCTCGCCCCATGATCAGCATCAGCCGGCCATCGCATCGCATCGCCATCGAGCTGGAATGGGATGCCGAGGTATTTCCCTATGTGTGGTACTCGATGGAAGCCGGCGGGCGGAGCGGCTTTCCGTGGTACCGCGCGGGATATTTTCTATCTCTGACGCCGTGTACCAGCTGGCCGGCGCACGGTCTGAATGACGCACGTCGCATCTCCAACAGCACCGTCTTGATCGATCCCAGCGAAGTGTTGACAAGCTATGTCACGCTGCGGGTGCAGCCTGCCAGCTGAACCTGGTATGTCAGCGGAGTTCCTTGCGAATCACCAGCTTCAAGCCAGACCAGACCTGATCGATTGCACAGACCTTGACATCGACCAGCCCGCTGGCTGGCAGCACGATCTCTCGAATGACGTCCTCAGTCATATCAGTCTCGATCTTGCTCGCCCGCTTGGGCCAGGCGACCCAGATCATGCCATTAGGTGTGATCGCATTGATCAGACCCGGAAGACGGGAGGCGAGGTCGGCCTGGCGGTTGATGAAGATCAACACCAGATCACGATGACCGGTCAGTCGATGGCTGATTGTCACACCATCCGGCAGCTCGCCGAGGATGGCCTCGATCTCGGGCGGCGCTTCCAGTATCGCGATCGACATACCGGGCTTGATGCCCAGCTTATGTGGCAATGGTGTGCCCGAATAACCGACTGTCACTGCTGACCTCCCGGTCAAAGCATGCACCCATTCGGTCGGTCGACGGCAACCTTTCCTGGCAGATCGCGAGGTGTCGTGCTTGACTCGGCGACGTGACAGGACTGGAGGCTACCCACGCCGATGAGCCGCACTCCGGAGGACTGGCGAACCGGCTGAATTGGCTACGCGCCGGTGTGCTGGGTGCCAATGACGGCATTGTGTCGGTGGCCGCGATTGCGGTGGGCGTAGCCGGTGCCACACCACAGCTAGGGCCGATTCTCGCGGCGTCCGTAGCAGGCCTGGTCGGCGGGGCGATCTCGATGGCACTTGGGGAGTACGTCTCGGTAAGCAGCCAACGTGACAGCGAACACGCCTTGATCGCCAAGGAGAAAACCGAGCTGGCAACGATGCCGCACGAAGAGCTGGCCGAGCTGACCAAGCTGTACCAGGACAAGGGATTAAGTCCCCAGACCGCGCGTCAGGTGGCCGAGGAGCTGACGGCCAACGACGCTCTGGCGGCGCACCTGGATGTCGAACTCAATATCGATCAGAACGACATTGTGAGTCCGTGGCGGGCCGCGTACGCCTCGGCCATCGCTTTCACGATCGGCGGCCTGCTGCCAATCCTGGCGATCATCTTGTTTCCGGCCTCGATGCGGATATCCGCCACATTTGTTGCCGTTCTGGCCGCCTTGGCGATCACTGGCGCTATCGGCGGTTACCTTGGCGACAGTCCGATCTTGCGGCCGATGGTTCGAGTCGTCGTCGGCGGCGCACTGGCGCTCGCGGCGACATTCCTTATCGGTCGGCTGCTTGGCACTACGGTTCTGAGTTGAGGCCTGGAGGCGTCTAAGCCACGCTCATGAGGCACCCGACTCGAGCGGCGTGCCCGCAAGCCCTATCCAGCCAGAATTCCAGTTTTCCCTCGACAGGTGCCTCGCTTGACGACT
>Ga0307277_10000253_pt1 | contig 18664 bp, 16 predicted proteins | sample ER_DNA_116_FD_194473 | JGI IMG/M metagenome (GOLD analysis project Ga0307277, IMG submission 194473) | Bulk soil microbial communities from the East River watershed near Crested Butte, Colorado, United States - ER_DNA_116 | ecosystem: Environmental > Terrestrial > Soil > Floodplain | place...
AAGACGGGCAAGCCGTTCTTCGTCTGGTACAACCCGGCGCGCATGCACATCACCACCGTGCTCTCGGACAAGTACATGGCCATGGTGGGCGAGCCCGGCGGCAAGGACTGGGGCGTCAATGAAGCTGGCATGAAGCAGATGGACGACAACATCGGCCTCGTGCTCAAGAAGATCGAGGACATGGGGCAGACCAACAACACCATCGTCGTCTTCACCACCGACAACGGCGCCGAGACCATTACCTTCCCGGACGGCGGCACCACCCCCTTCAAGGGCGGCAAGCTGACGACCTGGGAGGGCGGCATGCGCGCCCCGATGCTGATCCGTTGGCCCGGCGTCATCAGGCCTGGCACGGTCAACAACGACATGTTCGCCTCTCTCGACTGGCTGCCTACCTTCGTCGACATCGCCGGCGGCCCCAAGGGCGACGGGCTGAAGAAGCAGATCGAGGCCGGCCAATACCCCGGCATCGTCAAGACGACGCTTGACGGCGTTGATCAGCGCGACTTGCTCGAAGGCAAGTCGAAATCGGCGCGCGATACGTTCTTCTACTATTCCGGCAAGGACCCTTCGGCGGTCCGGTATAAGAACTGGAAGATGTACTTCGCGATGGTGTCCGACGCACCGGCGGGTTTCATTACGGGCGTGGTCCCCTACCACTGGACCCAGGTGGTCAACGTCAAACGCGATCCCTTCGAGACTTCCATCGGTCAGCAAATCAAAACGCTTATGGGTACAGGTGGAGCGCTTGCCGGGCCCGTCACCGCTTACCAATATGACTGGAACCTCCTGCCCATGGGCCAGGCGCTGTGGCTGAAGGAGCTCGAGACCTACATCGACTTCCCACCACTGCAGAATCCCGCGAGCTACAATCTCGATCAGGTCATGCAGCAGGTCAAAGACATGAGGAATGTGAGTCACGCGGGCGAATAGCCGGTGTCGGGCAGATGTGACGACCGAGCGGGCGCCTACGGGCGCCCGCTCACCGCAGCCAAGCGCACGTATTTGACGCGAGAAGCACCCCCATGCCGCTGCATCGTCTGCTGATGTGTTGCGTCGCCTTCGGCGCGACAAGTCTAATGATCGGCACTTTCGCCGTCGCGCAAAGAGGTCCGGGGAGCGGTGAACTGGGAAGTTGCGCCGCCTATTCCGGCCTGCCGTCGGAAGACAGCGACACCGCCGGGATGGTGTTCATCCGCGGCGGAACTTTCATCATGGGCTCCGAGCGCCATCGGCCAGAGGAGCGCTTTACCCATGTCGCGCGCGTCGACGGCTTCTGGATCGATCGCCACGAGGTGACCAACGCGCAGTTTCGGGAATTCATGACGGCCACGGGATACGTCACGCTGGCCGAGCGCGGGCTCGATCCGGCGACGCATCCCGGCATGCCGAAGGAGCTGCTCGCTCCTGGGTCCGTGGTGTTTGTCGCGCCGACCGATGTCGCAAGCGGCGGCCGGATCGCGCAGTGGTTCCAGTACATGGCGGGCGCGAATTGGCGCGCTCCGGCAGGCCCGGGCAGCTCGATTGACGGCAAGGACAATCAACCCGTCGTGGACATCGCCTATGAGGATGCGCTCGCCTATGCGCGTTGGCGTGGGCGCGAGCTGCCGAGTGAGGCGCAATGGGAGTTCGCCGCGCGCGGTGGGCGCGACGGCAAGGACGACTGGTCGAGCGCTTTCGATCCCGAGGGCAAGCCGATCGCCAACACCTGGCAGGGCATCTTCCCCCTCTACAACACCAACGAGGACGGCTATGCCGCGACCGCGCCGGTCGGCTGCTTCCAGCCGAACGGCTATGGCCTCTACGACATGATCGGCAACGTATGGGAGTGGACGAGCGACTGGTATCGGGCGGGCCACCCGCGCGAGGAGGCCGTCAATCCGCGCGGACCCGAACCGCAGGACATCCCGCTCGCGCGCGGCCAATCGCCGAGCCGCGTCATCAAGGGCGGCTCCTATCTCTGCGCGTCAAATTATTGCGCGCGTTATCGCCCGGCCGCGCGCCAGCCGCAGGAGGTCGATCTCGGCGCCGCGCACATTGGTTTTCGAACGATCTTGAATCGAAGCGGCGGGACGACGCCGTAACACCGCGGCACGGTCCCGAGCGCCATACCGTCGATCAGCAAGATGTCGGACACCCGCTAACGCCGCCGCTAACCAGGCAGTTGTGGCGGCTCGACGCCGAGCTCGCCAGCAATCTTCAGCGTATTGTTCCAAATCGAGGCAGGCAGAGTGACCCCGGTGCGGATCGCCTGCTTTTTTGCTCGGTGACCGCGTTCGCCGGGAATGAGGATTTCGGTCACACCCGGCGCCTTACGCGAGGATTTGAGCTCGGACAGATACGCTGCGATGCGCCGCTCGTTCGCTGCGGGATCTCCGAAGGCTGCGGGATCAGTGGCAATGAATAGATGGCCGCGGCTGCGCTCGCCCTGTCCCGCCGCGATTGCCCGCTGGAGCTCGCCGCCGATCAGCGCCCCTATCACCGGCCCCGAAAGTAATCCGACTGCGAGCCCCAGCGCGAATCCCTTGTGACCGCCGAGCGGGGTCAACGCGCCGTCGAGCGCCGCCTGCGCGTCGAGCGTCGGATTTCCTTGGCGGTCGATGGCGATCCCCGGCGGAATCGGCGCGCTGCTGTAGTTTGCGATGCGCACGTGCCCTATCGCCGATGTGCTGGTGGCGAGATCGACGACGACGGGGTCCTGGCTCGCGACCGGAAAGCCGAAGGCGAGCGGATTGGTGCCAAGCAACGGGTCGATGCCGCCGGCGGGATGCACGCGGATCGGGTAGGTGTTGGTAAAGACCATTCCGATCAGACCGGCGCGAGCCATATGCTCGGCGTAGTAGCCCAGCATGAAGATATCGCCGCCACCGACGAGGCCGACGGCACCGATGCCCGCCTCCCGCGCTTTGCGGATGGCGATATCCGTCGCGAAGATGCCAGTGACGTGACCTGGTCCGCCGTCGCCATCGACGCGCGCCGTCGCCGCCGTTTCCTTCACGATTTTCGGCTTGGCACGCCCGTTCAAGCGCCCGGCGCGCAACTCCCGCACCGTCGAGTAGATGTGATCGGTGCCCTGGATATGATGGCCGTGCAGGTCGGCTTCGATCACGCCCTGCGCAGTTGCACGGGCATTTTCCGCGTCGCATCCGGCGGCCGCGAAAATGCGCGCGAGAAAGTCGCGCAGGCTGTCGACCGGGATCGTGATCGTTTCCGGGGTGGTCATGCTCGCACGCTCCGATCCGCTCACTTGTCAGTGACGAAAAGCTCAGCTCAACCCAGCGACGGCGCGCGCAATCACGCGAGCAGCAAGCTCAAAGTCGTCCATGCGCATGGCTTCATCGGGATTGTGACTGCCGTTCTGATTGCGCACGAAGAGCATGACCGCGGGAACGCCCGCGGCCGCAAAGACCGCGGCATCATGTCCGGCGCCGCTCGGCATGTGAATGTGGGGAACGTTCAGCTCGGCTGCAGCGGCGGTAAAACGCGCCAGAAGATCGCGATCCATCTCTGCCGGTTCACTGCCAGTGAGCGGGCCGAGGTCAAACCGAACGCCATGTTTCTCGCTGATTTCGGCGGAGAGCTGATCAATGAACGCTAGCACGGTCGCCAGCGTGAGTTTGGAGTGGCTGCGCACGTCGATGCAAATACCGACCTCACCCGCGATCTTGCTGAAAGCGTGTTGCGCGGGGTCGGTAAATAGCTTGCCGATGGTTATGGTCAGGTCTTGACCCTCGCTTTCGAGTCGCTCCCATTCGAGGTTGAGCCGCGTCACGAAATCGGCCGCCGCAACCACCGAGTCGTGCCGGTAGGCGCGCGGCACCGCGCCCGAGTGACCATATTCGCCGAGAATGCGCGCGTCCCGGTAGCGAAAGCTTCCTCGGATGCCGGTGACCAGAGCAAGCGGAATATCGCGCCCGACCAACACCGGTCCCTGTTCGATATGCAGCTCGACATAGCCGCGAATGCGATCCCGCGTGCAATGCGCCTCGCCCCGAGCCACCGCGTTGGGATCGAAGCCCAGCTCCGCCATGTGCTGCGCCAGGGTGCGGCCGGTATCCGCGCGTGCAATATCGAGCGCGGTTTTCGGCAAGACGCCAAACGCCGCCTTCGAGCCGATATAGGAATAGGGAAACCACGTGCTTTCCTCGGCCCGAATGGCCATGACTGCCACATCGCCCGGCGGTTCGAAGCCCGCGCGCTTCCACGACGTCAGGATTGCGATGCCGGCAATCACGCCGGCGGCGCCATCGAAATTGCCGCCCTGCGGAACGGAATCCAGATGCGACGCGATCAGGAATGTCCCCTTTGCCGGATCCCGCCCGTTCAGCGTCACGTAGAGATTGCCGGCGACATCGGTCGTCGTGGCAAGGCCCGCCAGGCGGCCGGTCTGCGCGATCAGATCATGCGCGAACTGCTCGCCCTCGCCGTAGGATGCGCGCGTAATCCCGACCGTGTCGTGGGTCTTCTGCGCGAGCGTATCGAACAGTCGAGCCGCCAACTCAAAGTCCGGCTCCGAGACGGCGCTTTGCATCTCAAACCCGCAGCAATTCGCGTTTGAGCTTGCCGAGCGGGCGTGCCGCGCCATCGGTCACCAACACCGTCTCACTCACCGCAACGGTGAATTTTCCCCATTCGCGCAGCGCGACCGGCACGTGAAAAACCATGCCGGGCTGCAGGGGAACGTCGACGTCATGAAACAGGCTAAGGATGTTACCCTCACCCCAATCGGGCGCGAACGAGATGCCGACGCTGTAGCCGGTACGCTTGCGATATCCTTCGGTGAAGCCGTCGCGATCGATCACCTTCTGGCAGGCATTATGTACGTCCGCGCAGGTCCGGCCCGGGCGCAAATTCTCGATCGCCGCCGCCAGGCCCTCTTCGCAGGTCTTGTACATGTCGAGCGCGAGCTGCGGAATGCGCCCGACGCCGACGGTGCGAAACATGGCGGTGTGGTAACGGTTGTAACAGGCGCAGGTCTCCAACGCGACCAGATCGCCGCTCTCGATCGTGCGCCGGCGCCAGGTCGTATGCGGAACGCCGGAGCGCGGCCCGGATGTCACGAACGGATCCATGCCCAGATACTCCGAACCCGCTTTGATGGCGGCGTTCATGATGGCAGCGGCCACGTCGTTCTCGGACACGCCCGCGCGCACCGCGTCCAACCCCGATTGCATGCCCGCATCGTTCGCGGTCGCGGATTTCTCCATCTGCTCGATTTCCGGTCTCGATTTGACGCGGCGAAGGGGTTCGACCAATCCCGACCCATCCAGCAAGGAACCGAACTCCGCAACCAACCGCTCGTAGATATTGACCGTCAGGAACCAGCTGTTGCGGTCGATCGCGACCCGCTTGCCGAGCCAGCCCCGCCGCTTCAACGAGGCGGCGAGGGCGGCGGCCGGATGCGTGTCGTCGGCATAGCCTTCGATGTCCGTCAGAAGCGTGTTGAGCCGCGCGTTCATCGCTTCGAGGCCGCGCAGAACATGAAACGGCTCGCCGGACTGTGGGATGCACAGGCATTGGAAGGTGTAATAACCGGGGGTCTGCTGGCCGCTGAGATAAAAGATGTTCTCCGGGCCCGAGGTCAGGAACAGGTCGAAGCCTTTCGCGGCCATTTGCTCGCGCAGGCGCGCGACTCGTCGCGCATACTCCTCTTTCGGAAAAACCGTTTCCGCGCCTTGCGGCACCATCATGGCCACATTCGACATCTCACCGTTCCTTCCAGGTAGAGCACGGACTACGCATGGGCAGCGCGCGGCATTCCCCGATCCTGTTTGCCGGCCGCCAGAATTGAATCCACGACTTCGCCCAGCTCTTCGCGCTGACGATGCGTAAGCGATTGCAACGGCGCACGGACAACCCCGCCGGACCAGCCGCGCTGATTCATGGCGGCCTTCACCGTCTGCGGTTGGCCGAATCGCCGCGCCAGTTCGCGATAGGCAAACCAGCTCTTGTGCAGCCGCGTGGCGGTGCGGGCATCGCCCGCCTCGATGGCCCGATAGCTTGCCCGGATGACCTCGGGCAGCGCGCAGCTATTCGTCGAGGATAGCCCGTCGAACCCGGCCATCATCGGCCCGAGAAACGCAAGATCGGATGCGCAGAACAATCTGATCCTCCCGCCAAGGCGGTTCGACAATTGGTCGATCACCGTGGGGCTCAGGTCTCCCTGTTTGAGCCCGATGATATGCTCCATGTCGCTCAGCCGCTCGATCAAGCCGGCGGACAATGTGATGCCGATCCCCGGCGCATTGTAGATCACCAGGCCGCTCGACGAGGCGGCGGCAAGCGATTTGAAAAACGCGAGAATATGCTCGTCGTCGACCTCCGATACGAACGGCGGTGTCACCATCGGAACGCCCCCGAGGCCGGTCGCAAGTTGCGTCAGCTCAAGCGCGACCCGGGGATCGGAATGGGCGCTGCAAAGCAATGTCGGCGCGCGACCGCGGACAACCTCGACCACGTGACGGAACAGCGTGGCCCGTTCTTCCGCCGACATGGTTGCAAACTCGCCGTAGGTTCCCCCGATCAGCAATCCGTCGAAACCCATCGCCAAGAGCCGTTCGATGCTCTCGGCCAGCCCATGAAAATCGATGCCTCCATCGGGCATGAATGGCGTGACGGTAATATTGAAAAGGCCTTTGAGCCGGGCCTTGGATTCGCTCGCCGTCATCGTTCTCAGCGCCTGCAGCCACGAGACGCTGTCCGGCAAGCGCTTCCGCCTAATCCTAACAACACCGTGGCGAAATGCCTCAACACCGACACCATCTTCAGATTTCCAAGCCTAAATCTTACTTTCCGCGCGCGGTTGACCAACCGTTCAACAATTTCCGTCCAGCTTTTTTACCTTGTACTCGATACGCGCCTCAATACAATCTTTTGAATCGAACATGAATACGGCAGAGATACAGAGTCGGGCACGACGCGGCACTGCCTCGTGCGAACGCAGAAAATGATAGAGACATGGCCTTGAAAACGTTGCGATGGGTTTTCGTCCTCCTGGCGGCTTTGTGCATTGCGGACGGCCCCGCCTCGGCGCAGCAACTGCCGAAGATGGTTCATGCCGGCCTGCGCACGTTGTACCTCGCGCCGGTCTTCATCGGGATCGATCGCGGGATTTTCAAAGCCAACGGCGTCGAGGTCACCTATCAGGAGTTGGAAAGCGGCGCCCTCTCGCCCGCCGCCCTTCTATCCGGGCAGGCGCATGTCACGAGCGACGAGATCCTCGGCATCGCGCCGCTCGCCAAGCAGGGCAAAGAATTCATGATGGTCTATAATCTCATGGACCGCATGACCATGAATCTCGTGGTGCGCAATGATGCGCTGGCGAAGGCGGGCTACGATCCCAAAGCGCCCGTCACAGAGCGAGCCAAGGCGCTCAAAGGTCTGACCATCGGCATCACGCGGCCGGGGGCGCCGACCGACACCTACTCGCGCTACTTCATGATCATGGGGGGCCTAGATCCGACGCGTGACGCGACGCTGATGCAAATTGGCGGCGGCGGCGCGCTGAATGCCGCGTTCCGGTCCGGCCGCATCGATGCCTTCATGCTCTCGCCGCCGTTTCCCCAAGAGGCCGAGAGGGACGGCGTGGGCAAGATCATCATCAACAATACCGCCGGTGAGGTGCCGGAATTGACCGGCATGAGCTATATCGTTTTGTTCACGACGAAGGAATTCGCCGAAAAGAACAAGCCGGCGCTGAGGTCCTATGTCCACTCGATCCAGGACTCGCTCAAATGGATCGGGCAGAATCGCGAGGAAGCGCTCAAGCTGCTCGGCGCGAACTGGTTCAAGAACAGCAAGCCCGAGACGCTAGCCTTGTCGTTCGACGCCTTGTTGCCGTCTCTCAGCACGACAGGAGAATTCACCCCGGCATCGTTCAAGAAATTTTTGGACGTTTACAAGACCATCGGTGAACCCGTGGATATCGACCTGACCGAGGGAAGATTGTGGACCAATGAATTCGTTAAACGATGACCGAAATCGCCTGCGGCATAATCTTTGCAAGTCAAACCGGATAAGCGAACGTGGATGACGGCGAATTGAAAGGCTGGACGGTCGCCGTGGTCGGCGGCGATGTACGGATGCTCGAGCATATGCGGCTGGCCCGGCTCGCTGGTGCGAAGGTTCAGCATTACGGATCCGTTCCGGGCGCGGAAGAGGCCGCCGGTCGGCCGCAGGCGCGAAGTCTTGCCGATGCGGTAAATGCCGCGCGCATCATTTCATGTCCGATTCCGGGGCTCGGCGCCGATGACGAGCTTTACGCCAAGTACACAACCGAGAAACTGCGCCTGACGGCCGACGTACTCAAAGGCGCTGCGCCCGGAGCTATGCTGTTTACCTGCTATTCCACCCCGCGCATGGATGAATGGGCCAAAGCCGCCGCGGTGAAAATCATTCCGTACGGCACGGACGACGCACTCTCTATTCTTCACGCGGTTCCGACCGCTGAAGGCGCTATCCGTATCGCGATCGAAAACACCGAGGAGACGCTTCTCGGGATGGATGTGCTGTGCATCGGTTTCGGCCGCGTCGGCGTCAGCGTCGCCCAGGCGTTCGAGGGAATGCGCTCGCGCGTGTCGGTCGGCGCGCGTAATCCCGTGCAATTGGCCCGTGCCTGCGCCATGAATATGACCCCGATCGAGTTGCGCAACTTGAATTCGCAAATAAGGAATTTCGGCTTGATCGTGAGCTCGGCGGCCGGCCGTGTTCTGGACAAAGACCTGCTCGCGCTGACCCGGCCCGATGTGGTGATCATCGATCTCTGCTCGCCGCCGGGCAGCGTCGACTTCGAAGCCGCCAAGGCGTTGCAGCGCAAGACGATCTGGGGCCGTGCCCAGGCAGGACGCGCCCCCCGCCGAGCCGGCCGCGATGAATGGCAGGTCCTGATGCGTATCCTGCGCGAGCAAACGCCTGAATTGCAACGCGCGTGACGATCCCCGCCTCCCTCGAACCGGACGAGAACGTCGCGCGCAGGACGCTGCAAACATCCAGCGTGCTGGAAGCTCGTAACGTCTACAAGGTGTTTGTGGCGCGCGGTAAGGCGAGGACAGCCCTCCGCAACGTCGACTTAACGATCCATCGCGGCGAATTTGTTTGCCTGGTCGGGCCCTCAGGCTGCGGAAAGTCCACGGTCCTCAACATGTTCGCTGGGCTGGTGACACCTACCGACGGCACTATTCTGCATGACGGTCGCGTGATCGCCGACGTCAACACCCGGGTCGGGTATGTGACGCAGGACGACAACCTCCTGCCCTGGCGCACGGCCCTTGCAAATGTCGAACTCGCGCTCGAATGCAAGGGAGTACGCCGTGCCGAGCGGCGCGAACGCGCATTCGACTATCTCGCTCGTGTCGGCTTGAAAGGAAGCGCGGAACTTTATCCGCACGAGCTGTCAGGTGGGATGCGCAAACGCGTCTCGATCGTGCGAACGCTCGTCGATGACAGCGTTGACGTTATTCTCATGGACGAGCCGTTCGGACCGCTCGATGCGCAGACTCGGCTGGTTTTGCAGGACGAGTTGCTGCGGCTGTGGCAGGGAACCGACCGGACCATCGTATTCGTCACCCATGACATCGTCGAAGCGATCACCTTGAGCGATCGCATCGCGACCTTCACCGGGGTGCCCGGTTCGATCAAGCAAGTTCGCAATGTCACGCTGCCGCGGCCGCGCGACGTCTTCCATATCCATGAGACGCCCGGATTTGCAATGATCTATGACGCAATCTGGAACGATCTGCGCGAGGAGCTCCTCGAAGAGCGAGGCAGCGATGCCGGCGCGTGAATCGCATGCGCAGGCGCACGAGGCCCGGCCGCATGAACGATCGCTGCTGCTCGACGAAGAGCGCCGTTCCGCGGATCATCGGCGCTCCCGGGCATTGCGAGTGTTCGGGCTTCGCATCGGGGTTCTGGCCGGATTTCTCATACTTTGGTCGGCGGCGTCCGGAAGATTGATCGACAGCTTGTTCGTCAGTGATCCCATCTCCGTCGCGCGCTCGTTTATCCAGATTTCGCTTGACGGCACGCTGTGGTGGCATCTCAGGCTGACGCTCCTCGAAATGACGCTCGGTTACATCCTCGGTGTGGTCGTCGGCGTGGGGCTTGCGATCGTCATCGCGCTGATTTGGCGGGGCGAACAGATCGTTCGGCCGCTGATGCTCGGCGTGTTTGCGATCCCGAAAGTCGCGCTCGCGCCGCTCGTGATCGTCTGGTTCGGCATTTATCTACTGCCGAAAGTCATTCTGGCGGCATCTCTGGTCTTGTTCATCGTGTATTTCAGCACGCTGGCCGGCTTTGCCGCGGTCAATCGCGACCTAGTTGCCAGTGTCCGGGTGATGGGCGCTTCGCGCGGAGCGCTGTTCCTCAAGCTGATCCTGCCGAGCGCTGCGCCCTACATTTTTTCGGCCATGCGCATCACCCTGCCCGGCGCCCTGATCGGGGCGATCATCGGGGAATTCGTGAGCAGCAATCGCGGCGTCGGGTTTCTCATTGCATATGCCAGCTCGCGTTACGATACGGCACAGGTGTTCGCGGCAATTCTGAGCCTGCTGATCTTCAGTCTCATCCTCAACGCGATGGTGTCGCGATTGGAGAGATACGTGGCCCGGTGGCGTTCCGAGGAGCCGCAATGGGGCCCGGCGTGACGGCCTCGGCTGGCCATTTCTTTCGCACGGTCGAGACCGACGTGCTTGTTGTCGGTGGTGGGCTCGCGGCTCTGCGCGCCGCGATTTCCGCGCGCCAGGCGGGTGCGCGTGTGCTGGTCGCCGTCAAGCGCCTGTTGGGGCGCAGCGGGTCCTCGGCGCTGACCACCGGCGGGTATGCGGCGGCGTTGCCGGCCTTGAACGAGCACGACGATCGGCATTTGCATTACGTCGATACGGTCGTCGGCGGCGGCTGCATCAACGAACGTGCGTTGGTGCATGCGCTGGTGAACGACGCTCCAGCTCGCCTTGCCGAATTGTGGGAGTTCGGCGCTCCGTTTCGCAAGCGCGACGGTCGCTATCATCTTTCTCCGAGCGGCGATCATTCGCAAGCGCGCGTGCTTGTTCCTGAACACATGCGCGGAGGCGACATGACGCTACCCATGCGTGACATTGCGTCGGCGCTTGGCATCGAGGTTCTTGAAAATTGCGTGATCACAGACCTCCTGCAGAACGAAGATCGCGTTGTGGGCGCGGTCGGCATCGCGCGGAACAGGGTCGAAGGCTTTGTGATCGAAGCTGGCGCAATCGTGTTGGCGGCGGGCGGCGCCGGACGCATGTTTACCATCACCAGCAATCCGGCCGATGTTTGCGGCGCCGGGTTCGCCTTGGCGCTGCGTGCCGGCGCGCGCCTGCGTGACATGGAATTCGTCCAATTCTATCCCTGGCGCCTGATCCATCCCTTCAAATCGACACGGGTTCCGATCCAGCCGTCCACGTTCTCGATTGGGGGGCGGCTCTACAACAGCAAGGGCGAGCGCTTCATGGAGGCCTATGATCCCGTGCGCAAGGACGCCACGACGCGCGATCTCTCCGCGCGCGGGATTTTCGAGCAGATCAGGGCCGGCCATTCGATCGAAGGCGGCGTCATTCTCGATGTGTCCCAGATTCCCGACGATCAGTTCCGATATGAGAATTCGAAGGTGGTGCAGTTGCTGGATCCCAAGAAAATCGATTATCGAGCGATCAAGCTCATCGTTGCACCGGAAGCTCATTTCTTCATGGGCGGCGTTCTGATCGATGATGCCGGCCATTGCGACCTGCACGGCCTCTATGCGGCCGGGGAAAATGCAGGCGGCACGCATGGTGGAAACCGGCTCAACAGCAATGCCGTCCCGGAGACCCAGGTCGTTGGTCATCGCGCCGGTGTGGCGGCTGCGCGCCAGGCACGGGCCGCGCGCGCTGGGAAGCCTGATCCCCGTCCGATCGCGAAAGCGGGAGAGCGGCTGCAAGCCCTACGATCGGACGCGACGAGTCCGGCGCCGGAATTCGCTGCCCTGCATGAGCAATTGAAGCAGGCGATGACGCTTGGGATCGGCATCGTGCGTACAGCAAAAGGGCTCGAGCGGGCCATCGCAGATGCCGCCGCTATCGCGGAACGGCTGACCGGGTTGCCGGTTCAGACGCTCGGGGATCTCACCGCCGCGATCGAGATCGAGGACTTGTGCTCGATCGGCACGGCGTGTGCGTTGAGCGCCCTGGCGCGTAACGAAAGCCGTGCCGCGCATTACCGCGATGATTTCCCAAATACCGATCCGGCCTGGATGCGGACCATCACCTATGACCGCAATGGGGTCGGTGAGCGCCCCCTCGTTGTCGATCCGAACGAACAGGGCCTGATCGCCAGGCACGAGGCCGCACGCAAAGCGCCAGCTAAGCCGGCCGAACCCGAACATGTCGAGTAGCGTGAAGGCGCCAGCCGAGACATGACCCAAGCGGCTCCTCAGGCACTTACTGCTACGGCCGGCAATTCGTCGGTCGAGCGCGTCTTGCATGATCAGGCGGTGCGCGAGACGCGCCGGCAGGGATTGATCGAGCACGCCGCCGTTGCAGTCGGACGTGCCGTGCTGATCGGGGCGATCCTGGGCTTATGGGCCTATGCCGCGGGACGCTGGGTCGACAGTCAGGCGATAAGCGATCCGGCCGCCGTCTTGCACGCGTTGTATGATCTCGTCACGACGGGACGTTTGTGGCCTGATCTCTGGCAGACGGTCTTCGAGGTGTTGGCCGGATATGCCTTCGGGGCGCTCGCCGCCGTTCTCGTGGCATCGTTATTTGCGATCTTTCCGACGATGGAAGAGGCGCTACGTCCGTTTCTTATCGCGGTTTATTCGATTCCGAAAGTTGCGCTCGCGCCGCTCATGATCATGTGGTTCGGATTGGGAAACGCACCAAAGATCATCCTGGCCGGGGGATTCGTGTTCTTCATCGTGTTCATGAACGTCGTCAGCGGTATCCAGAGCGTAAACCGCAACCACATCAATATCGTCCGGGTCATGGGAGGAACGCGCGTCACCGTTCTACGAAAGATCGTGTTTCCGACTGCGATACCGTTTCTCTTCCTGGGGTTGAGGCTCGCGATCCCGGAAGCCATGATCGGGGCAGTGATCGGAGAGTTCATCGCCGCGAGCAGAGGACTTGGCTTTCTCATCTATTCAGCATCGAATGAGCTCAATATCGCCGTATCCATGGCGGCACTGGTCGTGCTGGTGTTCGTCGTGGCGATCGGCGATGTCCTGATCGGATTGCTCGAACGTGTTTGGCTGCCGCGCCAATTACAACAAGCCGATCCAAGGGCCGCCCGCTGAGAAGGAATTGACGATGGAGACGTCGCCAGATCCGGTCGGACTCATCGACACGCTCGCGCGGCTGGTTGCAGCCAATACCGAGAATCCGCCTGGCCGGGAGATTGAAGCGGCTCGATATCTCGCCGATCGGCTCGCCGGCTTTGGATTGGCAGTCGAGATGCGCGACATCGCCGACGGGCGTCCGAACGTGGTGGCGCGGCTCGGCAATGGGCCGGGGCCGGTGTTCGCGTTCAATTCGCATATGGACGTGGTGCCGGCAGGCAGCGGCTGGACCTCCGATCCTTTCAGGCTACGGCGGGACGCGGGCCGGCTGTTCGGCCGCGGTGCCTGCGATGCCAAAGGATCGATCGCAGCAATGCTCGAGGCGATCAGGATGCTCTGCGCCCTGCGGGATCGCTGGTCGGGCACGTTGCTGGCGGTATTCGTGGTCGATGAGGAAGTCGCCAGCCGCGGCGCACGGGCATTTGTCCGCGACCGTCCGCAGGTCGACCTGTGCGTCGTGGGCGAACCGACGTCGAACATGGTCGTCGTCGCCCATAAAGGCAGCATGCGCCCGGTCGTGCGGGTCACGGGCGTTCCTGCGCATTCCGCCTCTCCCGACAAGGGCGACAACGCACTCTACAAAGCGGCATCGCTTTTGCTGATGATCGAGATGCGCCACCGGATGCTGGCTGCCGCCTCGCATCCTTTGCTCGGATCGCCGAGCCTGACAGTGACCCGCATCCACGGGGGACATGCCGACAATGTCGTGCCGGACTCCTGCGAGCTTCTGCTCGACCGGCGCATGCTCCCGGGGGAGAGCGAGGACGACGTCCGCATCCAATTCGAAAAGCTGCTCGACGAGGCGAAGGCCTTGCACGGCGTCGATGCCGAGATCGTCGAGTATCGTCCGACCACGGGCGGTGCGACGGAGACCCCTGCCGACCATCCAGTCGTGCTCTCTGCCGTCAAATCGGGACATCGCCACGGCGTCCACGATGATACGTTACATGGTTTGCAGGGTGCATGCGACCTTGTGCATTTCCGCTCAATCGGCGCCCAAGGCATAGTCCTTGGGCCCGGCGCACTCGATGTGGCGCACAAGCCGGATGAATTCGTGCGCGAAGACGAGCTCGTCGCATCGAGTCTGATCTATCGGGACACCGTTCTCGAACTGCTGCAGCGCAGTGGTGCAAGCAGTTAACATCCGCCTGACGACGGCCGGTCGGTCCAGGCCGACGAGGTGATTGAGGAAGCGAAGCGGAAGCCACGAACAAAAAGAAGGGAGCGACAAACATGCGAAAGCTGGCATTGGCGGTGATAGCGGTTGCTATTCCCTATCAAGCCACGGCTGACGATGCCGATATTACTGGGATGTACAGGCTGGTCAGTGAACAACGCAAGATTGTCGATACAGGTGAGATCGTAGCTGGAAGCGGCTCCCAAGGCTTCATTTCGTACGACAAGAGCGGCCGAATGCTGGTCGTCCTGGTCCGCTCTCCACGGCCAAACCCTGAAAATCTCGACAAAATGACCGACCAGGACCGGCTTGGTCTATTCCGCACGATGACCGCCTATAGCGGCACGTACAAGTTTGATGGAAGAACTGTCGAACATTCGATCGACATCTCTTGGAATGAATATTGGACAGGCACGAAACAAGTCCGAACCGTCGAACGAGATGGTGATCGTGTAACCCTGACAACTCCCCCGTTTCCGTTCCACACGGACGGCAAGATGAGCGTCAACATGCTGGTTTGGGAAAGAGTAAAATAACCGCATCGGCCTCGAATTCTACCGATGCTGCTCGCCAGCGCCGACGAGGTGGCTGTCAGCTCGAGAGCGCGCCACCGCGACGGAGCTTCGGCTTGCAACTGCGCGATTGCGGCGACCCGCGCCGAAGACCTGCCCGCAGTGGTCCATATGGACCGCTGCGGGTTTCGAGGACAGCCCGCACGGACGTATCCTGCGATGCGGGCCGGCGTGGCAAAGTCTAAGAGTCGTTGCCCACCCTCTCCAACGTGACGCGGGCGAGCCCCGAGAAACCGAGGGCGCGGCCAGCGGCGGGCGTGAGATCGATCACGCGTCCGCGCGAATAAGGTCCCCGATCGGTGATCGTAACGACGACAGTGTGCCCATTGGCGTGATTGGTCACGCGCACCCGGCTGCCGAACGGCAACGTCTTGTGCGCGGCGGTCAACGCACCATCGTGCAGATGGCGACCGCTAGCGGTCTTTGTACCGAGTTCCCGTGTCGAATAAAGCGACGCCACGCCGCTTTCGGCGCGCGCCGCGCCGTTGACGACTGCGAGTGCAGTCGCCGCAACGATAAGTGCCTTCATGTTGTGGATCCCCTTCTTCGATATGCCCCACCGACTTGCAATGGCCCCCCAAACAGAGTCGTGCTGAATGCTTGATCCGCCACAAGCAGTGCACGGACGAAGCCCAATTCAGAACGTCGGGAAATGCCGAGCGAGTGCAGCGCTCGGCCGCTGACGTGCGGCGGGGAATATTAACTCACGAGGCAGCAGTCAACCCGGGGGACCACACAAGATTTATCCGAATCTAACAAGCTCGCATGCGGAGGCGGAACCACGAGAATCAGCATCTGGCTGGAACCGGGCATTCAGCACCAGATAATGGTAACTTGGTATGCATGCCGCCGCCGACGAGCTCCACCAAGAATTCGTCGGCACTTGACGCCCGCGGGCGCCCGCGAGTCGCGACGAGGCGGTTCACGACCGTTGCTGACGATGATGTGCACCATTCGATGAAGGGCTGGCCAACATGCCATCTGCTGGAATCACAAGCTTCGGACGTCGCCGTCAACGCCTCCTCTGGCGCCGTCGTTTCGCCGGCCGCATGCTCAAGGCCATCGGGTTCAGAAGATCGCCTTTTTGATTCAGAACGATTCAGGTCTGTCCCAAGGACTTGCCCATTCCCTCTGCGGCAGGCTGAGGATGCGGTAAACTGACCGGCGGCAAGCTAGGCAGTCCGGGGGAGGACCCGACGAAGGTGACCCAGTGAAGCGGCGCAGCCCCACGGCTTTCTTTGTGGAGGCGGCAAAGACGTGGATGGCCGGACATAAGCGCGTTCACGCGCGTCTTCCGACGCGCTATGTCCGGCCATGACGAAGCGAGTGGCAGTGACTGAGGTACACAGGCGCGCGTTCATCACCATGCTGGGCGGTGCAGCCGCTGCGTGGGCCGCTTGCGGCGCGGGCGCAGCAGCCGGCGATGCCGGTCATCGGGTTCCTGCACTCCGGCTCGCCCGAGCCAAACGCCAAACGTTTGGCCGGATTCCGCAAAGGCTTGAGCGAAGCCGGCTTCGTGGAGGGAAAGACCGTCGCGATCGAATTCCGTTGGGCCGGGGGAGAGGACGACAGGTTGCCGGAACTGGCGGCGGATCTGGTCCGCCGGCGAGTTGCGGTGATTGCGACGCTGTCCAGTACCGCGGCAGCGGTCGCGGCCAAAGCCGCGACCTCGACCATTCCAATCTACTTTCTGATCGCGGACCCACCGGTCGAATTGGGCCTCGTATCGAGCCTCAATCGACCGGGCGGCAATGCCACGGGAATCACGACCTTGGCCGTGGAAGTGGCGGCAAAGCGACTGAGCCTTTTGCGCCAGCTGGTGCCGCAAGCGCTGAGCATAGCGCTGCTCCTCAAGCCGAGCCATCCCAGCGCGAAGCAGGTAACCGAAAGCCTTCAGGCAGCGGCTCGCACGCTCGGAGTGCAGCTTGATGTGCTGGAGGCCAGCACCGATCGCGAGATCGAGGACGCCTATCTCGCGCTGCGGCCCGGAGACGCGTTGTTGGTTGCCACCGACCCGTTTTTCTTTCTCCGTCGCGCGCAGCTCGTCGCCCTTTCGGCTCGCTACGGCGTGCCCACCATCTATGACAGCCGCGAATTTGGCGAGGCGGGCGGTCTGATGAGTTACGGACCGAACCACGCGCGCCTGTGGGAACAGGCCGGCACCTATGTAGGCCGCATCCTCAAAGGCGAGAAGCCGTCCGACCTGCCAGTCACGCAGGCGGCCATATTCGAAATGGTCATCAATCTCAAGACCGCCAGGACGCTCGGTCTCAACGTTCCGGACAGGCTACTTGCGCTTGCCGACGAGGTGATCGAGTGAGGCGCCGCGAGTTCATCGCCATGCTCGGCGGCGCGGCAGTCGGCTGGCCGCTGGCGGCGCGCGCGCAGCAAGGCGAGCGGATGCGGCGCATCGGCGTGCTCATGGGTCTCGACCCCGGCGATCCGTGGGCTGCCACATATCTCGGCGCGCTCAAGGGAGGGCTCGGCGCGCTGGGCTGGGTCGAGGGCCAGAACCTCCGCATCGATGTTCGCGCTGCCGGCGATCTCGCCGGCCTGCACGCGCTGGCGCAGGAATTGCTCGCTCTCGGGCCGGAGCTGATCGTCACCTATACGACGCCGGCGATCACGCTGATCCGGCAGGCGGCGCCCGACGTGCCGGTGATCTTCGTCGCCGTATCCGATCCGATCGGCCCCGGCTTCGTGCAGAGCCTCGCCCGTCCCGGCGGCAACGCCACCGGCTTCATCAACTTCGAAGCCACCATGGGCAGCAAGTGGCTGGAGCTCCTGCGCGACATCGCACCCATGGTCAAACGCGTCGCCATGCTGTTCAACCCGGCGACCGCCAATACCGGCGCGACCGGCGGCATCTATCTTCCCGCAATGCAGGCCGGAGCGCGGGCGCTGGGCCTGGAGCTGATCGTCGCGCCGCTCAACGATCCGGCGGATATCGACGGCGCCTACGCCGCGCTCGCGCAGTCGGCGGGCGGCGGCGCCAGCGTCATGCCGAGCGTGTTCACCGCGCGCCATCGCGAGCGCATCGTGGCGCAGGCGGCGCGGCATCGCATCCCTACGGTCTATCCCCTGGCCCACTTCGTCGAGATCGGCGGGCTTCTTTCCTACGGAATCGACTATGTCGACCAGTTCAAACGCGCTGGGGCCTACGCCGATCGTATCCTGAAAGGCGCCAAGCCCAACGACCTGCCGGTCGAGCAGCCGGTGAAATTCGAACTCACGATCAATCGCAACACCGCCGCCGCGCTCGAGCTCAGCGTTCCGCTCGCGCTGCAGGTGGCGGCCGATCGATTGATCGAATAGAGAGGCCGGGTTTGCTGCGCGCATGGGCCAAGGTTGGTACGTCATGTGCTATACTGGATGGCGCATGAGCTCTGTCGTCGCCCTCACCACCCTCGTCATTCTTGCCGTGCTGACGCCAGCCGCGGCAGCGCCGCTCATCCCTGCGGTGAAAAGTGCGCAATGCCCGTTCGGCTACATGCAGAGCGGCGGCTATTGCATGCCCATGTCTCGTCCTGCCCCTGCAGCCGGCCCAAAGGTCGGGAAATGCCCGCGTGGATACGGACGCAGCGGCAA